>WNFE01001690.1_pt1 | contig 16063 bp, 8 predicted proteins | sample 5400451 | NCBI WGS metagenome assembly WNFE01 (sample SAMN13153344, study PRJNA577476) | soil metagenome | isolation source: 200 cm saprolite under Douglas fir tree site 2 hole 2 | place: USA:California | collected 2015-04-18 | reverse complement strand
AAGGAACATGACAGGAATCCGGGCAAGTTTTTCATTTTGGCGGATCTGGCGGCACAGGTCGAAGCCGTTAATTCCTGGCAGCATGATGTCCAACAGAAACAGAGCCGGTTGCGTGGTCATGGCCGAGGGAACCACCGGCGCCCCAGAAAAGAAAGTGGCAACCTCATACCCAGCCATGCTGAGGTTGTGTTCGATCAGGCGGGAAACATCCAGATCGTCTTCCACGACGAAAATCAGCTCGTGGTAGTTCGAGTTGTCCGGCGGCTGAAGATGGTTCATAGGATAAAAGATAACTCGTAGCACTTCCGGTCTTGCAAAAGGACTGCCGGTTAATCCCAGAGTGGATCTGTTGCTGGGATATTCGCGGCTCTGTTGAACGAATATATTAGTGCGCGTTATGGCTTCTGTTGTCGTTGTCCCACGATTACCGCGGGATGGCTGTTGGCAGGCGAAGCGTCTATGTAGAACACTTTGTCGGCGTTGCTAACCATGTAAGTGTTTCCACCAAATGTGCCTGTTCCGTCTGGATTCCAGGTGTACCGGAACAGCGTGAACGACTGCACCGGTGTGAGGCCAGGCGCAGCCGGCCTGCTGGTGTCGATGTACGAGTCTGGAGTGATGCCACCATTGGGATCAGCTGACTCCTGTCCGGCGAAAGCGCTGGTCTGCGGGTCCAGCATCTCGTCGAGCGCAAACCCGTACCGCCCGTTCAGAGGGCTAAACTGATATCCAGGGGGATAAGAACTGGTTTGAAATTCCATTACCCCTGACGCCGCCGAAGGCCCGGTTCCCACCAGGTATCCGGTAACGCCGCTCGCGCCAGCCACCGTATATCCAATCGCCGGAACTCCGGCGCCCGAGAACGTGAAGCGGCCCGTCGTCGGATCGACCGAGTATTGCGCGGAAAGAGTCGTAGCATCGGCCGTCCCCCCGCTCCGCTCAAACAGGTTGCCGCTCATTGCGCCCGCGCCATCGAAGTGCAGCACGCCGATGGCGATGTCGGGGCTACCTGGGGTATGTCCACCGAAGCGAAAAATATGGCTGTCTTTGAGCGAGGATTGCGAGAACGGGCCGGCGGTCGTCGTGGTTTCTCCCGTGATCAACGGGCGGCCATTGGCCACAACTTGTGGTGAATTAAAGATGATGTGTTCTGCATCGACTATGTAGTAGATGAGGTCGTAAGTCGCCGAGCCGATGCTGATGGTTGCAGTGCCCCGTCCATTTTCGTCGGGGGCAGCCATGGAGCCGCTCCCGCCGTTCAACGCACCCGAAAGAGCGCCCGCATCGTTGACGTCGGCAGAGACTGAGGTGAACAATCCGTCATTCGCGGTTGCCGTCCCTGCCATGGCGAAGTGGCCATCGTGGACGTCCCAGCCCGAGAAGCGGAATGCGAAAGTCGGGGCCAGGGAAGCAAGTGAGAATGCAGTGGGATCCTGAATGTGGAACGATCCAGATACCCGAGTTCCCGTGCCGTCGTTATCATCAAACTGCATGATGCGGCCATCGGGAAAGAACGCCGACCCGGCCCCAGCCGCGATGGTTGTTGGGGCGACTCGGAACTGCGCACTCGACGATGCCGTGTTCAACGTAAGGCACCCGCGGCCAACCTGATTGAAGAGGATCGAACTTCCCGACGTGAGCGGAACATCAGTTTGTGCCCCGCTCTTGCGCAGAATGTCTTCAACACCTGTCAGGTTCCCACTGCTGTCCGCGATAAAACTACCGGAGACGGTCACAGGCCCGTTAGCGTCGAAGCCTGTGAGCAGGAACGCATAGGGAGTGCCAGCCTGCAGCGAGCTTCCACCCGGCAGACATGACGGGTCCAGCCCGCTGCCAGCCATCGTGATGATCTTGGCGTTCACCGGCGCTGGACTCGGGTAAATCGCCTGAGCTGGGACGGGACTCTGGCTGTCAGTTACCCGCAGGGCAAATGAGAAGGTCGCATTCGTGGTCGGTGTTCCCGAGATCACTCCCGCCGGACTCAACGTCATGCCCGTGGGCAGAGGCCCGCTACCGGGCGCTACGCTCCAGTTGTAAGGTGGGACCCCGCCGCCCGCTTGCAACACGACAGGAGTGTATGGCACCCCCGCTGCCGTCGTTACGAGCGTTGGCGTGACTACACTAAGCTGGCCCGGCGCCACGTTGATGTTGAGCGAGGTCACTGAGGTTCCACCCAAACTGTCCTTCACCGTGATGCTGAACGGGTATATGCCTGAGAGGGCGGGTTTGCCGACAATCTTTATGTCGTTAACCGTTAAGCCCGGTGACAAAATCAGCCCTTGCGGCAGTAAGGAGAGGTCAACTGACCAGGTGTACGGCGCCAATCCGCCTTTCACACTTACCTGGCATGGAATCTGGACGACTCCGGCGTTCGTGATCGGCATCTGAATGCAGGTGTAGTCGGTATTGACGAATGCCGTAGCCAGATCCGACGCCTGCGTCGTGATAGCCACTTCCGGGTAGACCGAGATCGCAATTGCAGCCGCGCGCGTCGGATCGGTTACGGAAGTCGCGGTAACAGTCACCTGGACTGCGGCGGTTAGATCCGCCGGCGGGCTGTAAGTTACGGAGTCCGGCTTGATATCGCTGAGCGTTCCTGCCGGGTCGCCCTTGTGCTGCGGCGCAACGGTCCAGATCACGCCTGCATTAGCAGGATCGTTCGTGACGTTGACCGCAATTGGCAGCACCAAGCCCGCGTCCACGGCCGCCGGCCCAGGGGGCGAAGTGACATGGATGTTAATACCAGGGACATCGCCACCGCCGCCTCCGTTGCCGCTCCCACCACCGCAACCGACAGCAGTCAACAGCAGCGCGGTTAGACCCAATCCCAGAAATTTCACCAGTACATCTCCTGTCAGAAGCTCAGCCTCAACCCGAATTGCATGGTGCGCGGCCGGTGCGCGTTCACGGGGTGCAGAAACGCATTCCCGGTCAGACAATCTGTCTGCGGATCGCCCGCCGCATTGAAGTTTTCGATCCCGTAACACGCGATCGTATTGTTCGCGCCATTGCCAAAATTTGGGCTCGGATCGTAGACCCGGAATTGCGTGTGATTAAAAATGTTGAAGACTTCGGCGCGGAACTCCAGGCTGGTGGACTCGTGCAGCTTGATATTCCGAAACAGCGTCATGTCAAAGTTCAGGCGGCTGGGATTGTTCATCACGTTCCGCCCTGCATTGCCGAAGGTCAGGCCGCGCGGCGCCGCGAATGCCGAGGCATTTCCCAAGGCCGGCCCGAAGCTCTTCGAATTGACCGCGCCGAAAGGGGTCGCGCCGTGGATGTTGCCGACGATGTCGGGATACGAAGCCACTGAACTAATTCCGCCAGCCACGCCCGTGTTGTCCGGCACCCCTATTCCCAGCGCCCCAAATCCCGCGTTGACCACGGTGTAAGGTGTCCCACTCTGTACCGTGGTGACTCCGGAGATTTCCCATCCCCCGAACATAGCTTCCACAAATCTGTCGAAGAAGCTCGCGGAGTTCGGGACGTCCGATGGCTCCCGCTGGTTCGCCCAGTCGCCAATCCTGCTCGAATCGAACTTGAACTTCGGCAGCGTCCACACGTAGCTCACGTTGATCAGGTGCCGTTGATCGAAGTTCGAGCTGGCCTTGTTCGCCGAAACCACCAGCGGGTTCACGATAGTGGTGTCATTACGATCCGAAGAGTCGTCAATCGAATGACTGTAGGAATAAGAGACATCCACGGTCAGCGGACCGCGAGTGCGCCGCAAAGTGGCCTGCAGGGCGTGGTAGTTCGAGTCTGCTACGTTCTCCAGCGAGAAAATCTTCTGGATCCCCAGGAAAGGCCGGCGAGAGTTGATGGGAGGAAGCCCCGCCGCGTTAAAGTTCTCGCACGCTGCCAGCATGTTGATAAATGCTGGCTGAGTCTTGTTGATCTTTACCCCATTAACCTGGAACACAGGATTATTGATCGTGCCCAGATTGTTGCAATCGTGAATGCCGAGGAAGTCCGATTGAATGATGGGCTGATTCAGACCATAAGGATTGCCGTTAAGTTGGATGCCGTCATTCTGCTCCTGCGGCCCGAGCGGGAACGCGTTCGGCTGCCGCACCGCGGTGAGGTGCGTTCCTTTACTTCCAACATAGGTGAACCCCATCACCAGACTGCGGGAGAGTTCCCGTTGCACGCCAAAGCTCCACTGCTGCACGTACGGCCAGATCGCCTTGCGCGGAATGGAAGTCACATCAATCGGATAAGCGCCTTCACCGGAAAAGCAGTTGCTGGCCGCACCTCCGATGCCGCCGATGCAGGGATAGCCGCTCGCCAATCCAACGCCAGAAGGCGTCAGTTGCGTCATCGTCAGATTCAATGGCGCGCTGCCGACCAGAGAACCGGTGTTAGCTTCGCCGCCCGTGCCATGTTCGAAGAACAGGCCGTAGCCGCCGCGAATCGAGGTTCTGCCGTCTCCCCGTGGATCCCACGCAAATCCCACTCGCGGAGCGGGATTGAATCGGTGAGGCTGCATGCACGTGTCCGGCACGCCATTCACGCCGCATTGCACCAGGCCATTCGTAATCAGTGGAGAAGGATTGTTTGGATCAATCGGAACAGGCTTATTGCCTTTGACTCTCAGCCGACCGTCCTGAAAAAACTTCAAATCGGTAGGTTCGTTGAAGGCCGCTGGATCCCAGTTCCAAGCCGAGTGGTTCTGTTCGTGATAGTTGCCGAACAGGCTAAAGCGAATACCCAGATTCAGGGTCAGATGTGAATTCACCTTCCAGTCATCCTGAACGTACGGTTCGATGATTTCGTAGCTGTTGTAGTATTTCCGCTGCGCACTGTCCTGCTGGTACGACTGGATGTAACCGAGGAGCAGATTCGCAAATTCGTTGCCCACTGTGATCGCCGTATTGAAGTTGCTGAATGTCAGCACTCCTTGCAGGTCACCGGTATTGGGTCCGTTGGTGGCGTTGATCTCGTTCCTCTGGCCGAGAATCACCTGCACGCCCGTCTGCAGATTGTGCTTGCCGATAACCTTGCTGAGGTCGTCCCGCACACTGTAGGTTGGACTAGTAAGTTGCCAGGGCGCGTAGCCTGCGTCGACCCGAAAACCGCCGCCGTAAGCCAGGTTGCCCGGTGTCAACTGGATGCCCGACAGTTTTTCACCAAATCCGTTGTTGAACAGATAACCCTGATTCAGCCCATCGGGGCGCTGAATGTTCACTCCCTCCGCTGGACGCGTGCTCAGACTGATGTGCGAAGCGGTATAACTAAACACCACTTCGTTCAGCAGCGTCGGCGATATCGTGTGCGTCAACCGAGCCACAGAACTAGTGCCCGGACCAAAAAGCCGTCCTTGAACCGTCGGGAAGCTGTTGCGCACATAGCCCCAGATGGGACGAGCTTCGGTGGTGTCCCAGGAGTCGTGAATGTACCTGAAGGTGGCCCGCAACTTGCCGGGCTGGATCTCGTGATCAACCCGGAATAATTCCTGCCGCCAGTAAGTCGGCTGCGCGAATGCGAAGTCATAGCACGATCCCGCGGTCGAGTTGCACCCTACCGTGGCGTTCGGCAGTGGAATCATCCCGGAACCCAGCACTGCCTGGCCGACTGGATCAATCCCCGGATTCTGCGAGACCGGATTGACGCTGTCGTGATAACCAACGATGTTGAACGGAAAGGTCGACCCAAACAGTTGTGGGCAGTCTGGGAACTGTGCGCGATTGAAGGTAATCTTCGTCTGTCCCGGCGGTATCAGCGGGCATACGTCGCTAAAATCGGCCCCGATGTAGGCGTCCCCATCCGCGTTGATCCGCTGCGACGGCCGCTCCGCCAGCGAGGGCGCTGCCTGGTTGAAGTTGTTGTCGGTTGGGTCCTTCTCCAGGCGGAATTCTTCCGAAAAGAAAAAGAAAGTCCGATCCTTTCTCGGATACAACTTCGGAATCGTCACTGGTCCGCCCAGCGTGAATCCAAAATCATTCTTGCGATACAGAGGCGCGCGGATCGTTTGGTCAAAATAATTCCGAGAATTGAAGATCTCGTTCCGGCCAAAGTAGTAGGCTCCGCCGTGCAGCGCGCTGCCGCCAGACTTCGTGTCGACCAGAATTGTTCCGGACGCGCTGCGGCCGTACTGCGCCCCATAGTTCGAAGTCAGCACTTTCAGTTCGTTGATCGCGTCCAGGCTGGGATACACCACCAGCGTGCTCTCGCTGCCGTGAATGCCGGCGTGCAAAACGTCGGAGCCGTCCACGCTGAAGGTGTTGTACTCGACGCGTCCCCCGTTGACGCTGAACTTCACGCTACCCTTCACGCCTACCAGCGCCTCGTCCTGGCCGGTCTGATTGCTTACCCCGGGGGCGAAGGTCAGCAATTGGGTAAAGTTCCGCCCGTTCAGCGGCGTTTTCGCAATCTCTTTCGCCGTGATCGTGCCGGATACCTCAGCCTTTTCTGTTTCGACCTGTCCCACGGCGTTGCCGACGACCTCGACCTTTTCCGCAGCGGCTGAGGCGGGCTCGAGCGTGCCATCCATTTCGACTTCCTGGTCAGCCGTCAGCGTTAATCCTTCGGTCTTGAAGTCCTTAAAGCCTTTTGCGGTGATCGAAAGCGTGTATACGCCGGGCGCGAGACTGAGGGTGTATTGCCCCTGGTCGTTGCTGACGACAGCGTGGTTCCCGCCCGCCGCATCAATCGCCGTGATAACCGCGACCGGCAACACCGCGCCCGACTGGTCAGTGACCGCTCCGTATACCTGGGCTTCGCCTGCTTTTCGGGCGGAAGGCTTCATGACTGCTGGGGGCGGCTTGACACCGGCCGGCGCGGTGGGCAGTGGGGGAGGCGGCACCGCAACCAGTTCAGGAACCTGAGCCGGCGTCAGCGGCGCAAAAACAAGAATGAGAACGGTGACGCACACCGGCACTTTCCAGATCTTCACGATGACATACCTCGACGAAAGGACCTAAGAACTACCGGAGAATTGTTACGGCAGTATGACGCTGCGGTTAATTTCGGGTGAACTGAGAACCGGAAGCGGCGCGCAGGCAGGAAGCGGAGCCAAATTGCTGGAATTCACATTCCCTTAACTTGCCTGTAACACAAAAACAACAGTGGTGGCAGATAGTGTCCTGTTTGCGTCTTGCTCGACAGGAGACAACCCGTGCGGAGACTGAATCCTTTACTAATCATGCTTCTGTCACTATTGCTCGCGGCTCCGCTCTGGGCTCAGACCAAGGGGATCGCCACCTTTGGCGGGCTAAAGAATCTGGAATTCGTCAACAATTACTACAACGGCGGGACCGGCAGCATGGGATCTGGCCCCGCTAACAAGGATCTCCACTTGGAGTTCACGGCCAATGCACAAGTGATTGTGTCGGCTGCCAAGGGCGGCTCGGGGAATTTCATCAACAATCCCGGGGGCTACCCGGTCTTGTTTTTTCAGACGGGCACGAGTGTGGTCATCAACACGACCGCCGGAGTCACAACCGGCCTGTGGTTCACTTACTCCGCCCTACAGCCAGGAACAGCTACTCTTTACGACGGTCCTAACGCCACTGGAGACATCCTGTCCAGCATCGCGCTCACTCTAAACGACTCCGGATGCACAACGTACAAGATGTGTGTTTGGTCCCCGGTCGGTGTTCCTTTGAGCACGCCGGTGGGTTCGATTCGCTTCAGCGGCGTCGCCAACTATATCGCTATCGGGGCCATCCACCTGGGAGTCAAGCTGCCGACATCAACTTCGCTCACTTCTTCGCAGAACCCGTCGGCTGTGGGCGAGTCCGTGACCTTCACGGCCACGGTGTCCGCGACCGGAGCGGCTCCCGTAGGAACGGTTAGATTCAAGACCGGAGACGTTATCGTCGGAGAAGTTCCCGTCGTTGCCGGCGCGGCTTCGATCACTCTGTCGTCGCTGACGGCCGGTTCAACGAAAATCACCGCCATCTTCTGCGGAAATGGCTTTGTCACCAGTACCGCGAATCTTATTCAGGTAGTGAATTAAGAGAATCGCGGGCAAACGTTGCCGGAGAAAGTTCATACTGATTGCCTAATGGCCGCGAACATGTCGGCATATCTCCCGGCCTGTTCTACGCTTTGCTTTATCAGGACGGTTGGCATGGTTCGATAATTGTAGAAACCGCGAAGCCTCGTCAAGTGGCCTCTCCCTATCGAAACCTCGCAAAAAGGCAATCCCACGAATGTGCATTCATCATGGCCTGTTCGTGCTAAAGGCTCTCCGGTATTCCTATGGCCGCGATCGTTTGGCATCCTACGGCTGCCTTCCATATGAACATCCAACCCCGCAAGCCGGAATTCGCCAAGCTGGAGCGCGATTTGGACAAGACCTTATCGAAGCTAAAGAAAACCCGGGACCCGAACGTTCGCCGAGACCTCTTGCGCGAAATGAGACTCTTGTTGATGGAAGCAGACCGCATGCTCGATTCGCCAACCCAACCCTAGAGCACGAATCCGGCAATCCCTCAATCCCGCCACCAGCCTGCAGTCTGCAGATCCTGTCCGGGAATTCTCAGCGAAATTAATCTGCCGTTTATCTTTATGTAATTCACGCTTAACAGGCTTCCTCGATAGTTCTATCGCACGCGCGGCCAAGAAAAACTGGCTCTTCCAGGTTCTTCTGGCTCCAAGTGCCTTCTGGATGTCTTGCTCCTCCCGCGGCATCCGGAAATAGCAAGGGAGACTCGATCGGGCGCTGAGTGGCGCATGAGCTCCAGGCAATACACACCCGTACCAAGCAGTCACAGCTATTAAAGGAGAATATTCAGATGAGAGGAACAAAAGCGATTCTCGCGGTCGCGATACTCACCGTGATCGTCGGAATGACCTCGGCAGCCAACGCCCAAGGCGTGAAATTCGTGGGAGTAGGCTCGTCAGCCTTATACACCGGCTCTGGCGTAGGCACGTTCAACGACGTCTGCTCGCAGCGTGTCGGAAGCGACTGTCGTCACTACACCATCGGCGGCAAGAATGGCGCCAACGGCCAAAACTTCGCGCAGGCAGTGGATAGCCGCAACGTCGGCATCCCCGTAGAAGGCGGCAATTTGTGGGTAGTATGGGACAACAACACTTCTCCTATCACAGTCTGGGCTTACTTGACTGTGGATTCGATTGTGGGTAATCGCTGCTTCTTTGCTTCTCCCCGCTGCTCTCTGCAGCTCGACTCCGGCGTGCTTACGACCGCGGGCCAAAACCGAATTGCCTCTGTCTTGTTCTTTAATGCTCAGACGGGGCTCAATCAGGCGGATGAAGCCTCACTGCCGTCAGGCGTTCTTGCGGCTGTTCAGACCAGCTTCACTGCCGGCTTAACTGATATCCGCCCAGAAGACGCAAAATTCGAAACCAACCGCATCTTAAAGGCCTATGCTGCTTCCAACTTGTCAGGCTTGGGTTATGGTGTTGCCAGTGCGAATTGCCCGGCCGCCACTTCCCTGATCGGATGCCAGATCAAGGGGACGTGGGGTGGAGCAGCCACTCCCGTCCAGTTCAACATCTCGGGGAAGGATCCTTTCACGTTACAGACGGTTAAGGCTTCCAAAACCCTCTCGATCGGCGCGGCGCCGATCGTTTTCCTTTACAACAATACCGGACCGGGCTTGAGTGGTGGTGGCTTCACAAACTTAACCTTCACCACCGCGACCAAGGTATTTAACGGAACGCTCGGGTTGGCCAGCGACATCGGAGGAACGGGGAGTAACCCACTCAGCGTTCTTCTGCGCGAGCCCCTGTCGGGCACTATGACGACCACGGAATTTACCACCTTCCGCGTTAACCTCGCCCCAAAGTTTGCTCCCGCCACGGGCTCGCAGGAAAAGGGGATTGACCTTTCCACCGGTGCCTGCCCTGGCCTGGGCTGCCCCAACCCGCTCAATCTCGCCAGTGCTGACGGCGGAGTTCGCCTCCGCGGTATCGGCACCGGTCAGATCATCAGTGGCAATGCTGGCGTCGGCGGCCTCAAGAACATTCCCGACAGCATCGGCTATTCCTTCTTCTCTTTCGGCAACGTAGCGCCGATTGGCGGAGCAGGTGGCGTAGGCCGCTATGTGACCCTCGACGGCGTTGACCCCATCAGTGCCTCCTACACCGACGGTGTTCTCCCAACCTGTACCGCTCCTTGCCCGGTGGCTCCGGGCACTTCCTATCCGCATCTTCGTGATGGCAGCTACCGAGCGTGGTCTATCCTGCGCCTGGTGACTGATGCGACCGGTGCTAACCTCACCAACGCCCAAGCAATCGTCACTGCCACCCAGAAAGAAGTCAACGGTTCCGTACCCGATTTTGTCCCTGCGGTGGCCACTCCGGACGGCGATCCTGGGATGCCGTACTACCGTTCGCACTTCAAACAGGCGGGCGTGGCAGGGACTCCCAATAATGGCAACGGTAGCGGCACTGAAAAAGGCGGCGATGTTGGTGGCTGCCCATTCCAGAAGGCCACACAGCCTAACCAGCTCTGCTTCCGCCTCAACGGGACGAAGGCGGCAGCCACGGAGCCGGCGTTCTGCAATTACCCCCTGAACGTAGCCACGGCGTGCTCGCTCGCGCCGAATCATTGATGGGCTGCTGTCTTGGATGAAACTCGAGGGCAGGTTGACCGCTTGGCCGGCCTGCCTTCTTTGCTTATATGACGTTCTCGCAGGAAGGAGCCCTAGTCTCTGTTATGAAGTTGCTGTCTCTTGCTCTGCACTTCGCCGCAGCCATGGCGCTCGCCATGTGCCCGGTTGCTTTCGCTCAATTTGCCAGTCCATCTCACGCCGCAGAAGACTTCAACTCCATCTCCCTCGCTTCGAGCCAGCTGCATCCAGATCCTCCGGAGCTGGTGGAAGAGGATGTAGAGCCGGAGTACATCAGTGAGTGGATCAAAGTGCAGTGGCGTTCCGACGATCCAATCTATCTCTACGTGGTTCGCCCCACTAACGTGCCGAAGCCTCCGGTGGTGATTTATCTCTACGACTATCCCGCGGAGACCGACATTTTTCGTGATAGCGACTGGTGCGAGCACGTAACCGCCGGCGGCTATGCTGCGGTCGGGCTGGTTCCCGCTCTGAACGGGCAGCGTTATCACGGCCGTCCGATGAAGGAATGGTTCGTCAGCGAACTACAGGAGGCGCTTGCCAAGTCCGCACATGACGTGCAGATGGTATTGAACTACCTGGCCGAGCGGGGCGACGTCGACATGAACAACGTTGGTATCTTCGGCGTCGGCGCCGGCGCAACTATCGCAGTCGCGGCGGCCTCGGTGGATTCCCGCATCAAGGCCATCGATCTGGTCGATCCCTGGGGCAACTGGCCGGTGTGGATGGCGAAGTCGAACGTGATTCCCGAAGAAGAGCGCTCACGCTACATCAAGCCGGACTTCCTCAGGGGAGTTTCCCCCTTCGATCCGGTTTCCTTGCTGCCCAGACTGACAACGCCCCGTGTCCGGCTGAACCAGCTTGCCGAGAATTCTTCGACGCCCTCGGACGCCAGTTCAAAAATCGAAGCGGCCTTGCCGCCCGGAGCGCAACGTCGCCGGCTCACAGACGGCGCGCAGTTTGATCCTATGGTCGCCGCTGGTGGACACAATTTCGATTGGCTCAAGCTGCAGCTCAAGTTTCAAGACTCGAAGCAACCTGTTAGTAAGACAACGAGGGGCGGGGTATCCAGCGACCATCAATCCGGTTTTCGAAAAAAATGATGGGCGGAGAAAACTTGTGATAAGTCCCAGTTTCTTTATGACGAGACACTCGATTCTGTTCACTCTGGTGTGCACCTTTACGGTCCTATGCGGCTGCGGAGGCAAGAACGGTTTTGTCGGCGGCGAACAGGGCAATTCCGTTTTCTTGAAATCGATCACCATGACGCCTGTGAACCCGACGATGACGCTGGCAGTCGCGCCCCAGCCGCCGGCCACCCAACAGTTCGTCGTCATCGGCCAGTACAACGTCGGCAACCCGAAGGACATCACCGATCAGATGACCTGGATCAGCGCCGACTCGAAGGTAGCGACTCTCGATACGAAGGGCGTAGCCACCGCGACCGGTTCCGGCAGAGTCATCATCACGACCCAGATTTTCGAGCCGGCCACTCAGAAAACACTCCAGGCGACCACTGTCCTCAGCGTTGTCCCACTGCTCACTTCGATCGCCCTTAGTCCCACGACCGCGCAGATCGCGAAGGAAACCGCGCAACAGTTCACTGCGACTGGCAGCTACAACGATGGCACACAGACCGACATCACTGCTCTCGTGGCCTGGAGTTCGTCTCAGCCCGCCGCCAACATCAGTTCGTCGCCCGGAACGCAGGGCAGGGCGCTCGGCATTTCTCCCGGATCGACCAACATCACAGCGTCACGCGGATCCCTCGCAAGTTCCGCAGCCTCGCTTACTGTGACCGATGCGAATCTGGTCACTCTGGCCGTGACGCCCGCCAACCCAACCGTGCCGCTCGCCAACTCTCAGCAGTTTGTCGCGACAGGAACTTTTGACGATGGCACGAAACAGGAGATCTCCGTGACCGCGGCTTGGATCTCCTCGCGTCCAGCTATCGCGCGAGTAACCTCGACTGGCCTGGTGACAGGTCTCGGCCTTGGCAACGCGGACATAACCGCCAGTATGGGCGCCGCCAACGACACCACCACCGCAACCGTCGATGCCAGCTCGATCTCGAAGGTCAGTGTCGTTCCCGTCGACAAAATCGCCGACGATACGAGCTCCCAGATGCGAGCGGTAGCAATTTTCAAAGACGGGAGCTCGCTCGATGCCACCAGCACACCCGGTATCACATGGAGTTCGTCCGACTCTTCCGTCGCAACCATCGTGGCAAGCAGCGGACTGGCCAGCGCTACGGGTTCGGGCTCTGCCACCATCTCCGCAAAATTGGGCAGTCAGAGCGGTAGCGCAACGCTGAAAGTTTCTGATGTGACCATCCAATCTCTTGCGGTTGCTCCGAACCAGGCGACGATCGCGCCCGGCACGACGCAGAACGTAATTGCGCTCGCAACTTTCGCCGACAACGCAGGTCAGTTCCAGCAGGACATCAGCAGCGTAGCGGCTTGGTCCAGCGACAATACGGGCGTGGCAACCTTATCGTTCGCCAATGGATTACAGGAATTCGCTAGCGGTGTTACGGCCGGCATAGCCAACATCGCGGCCAGCTTCTCCGACGCTCACGGAGACGTCGCCAGTTCGTCCGCTGCCTTGAACGTCAGCGACGCGACCTTAAGCGGCATCAGCGTTGCCCCTGGAAATGCCGGCGTCACTTTTGGCGGCGGACATCAATTCATCGCCAGCGGCACGTTCACCGACGGAACCGAGCAGGATCTCACCCTGACGGCCGACTGGAGTGCCACGAACTCTGCCATCGCCATGGTGAGTCCATTCGGCTTCGCTGCGGCCAGCGGCCCCGGCCAAACCAGCATCGCTGCAACTATGGGCGGGCAGATCGGTTCAAGTTCACTGGTGGTCAACCCCGGGGCGTTGGTCCATATCGACATCTGTCCTGCAGATACTGCCGACCCGCTGAACAATTGTCCGCCTCTTGATCCGGTTCCTCCTCCGCCTCCGATCAGCTTTCCCAAGCTTGTGCCCTATGGCCTGATTGCCATCGGCACATTCACTGATGGCAGTCGCGAAGACCTTACCAGTTCTGTCCGATGGACTACTAGCAATCCATCCATTGCCACCATTAGCAACGATCCCGGCATTCCTGGATACATCACAGGAATCACCACTCAGGGAGTTGTAACCGGACTTGCCAGCGGACACGTGACGCTGACCGCGGCTACGGGCGGCATTAGTGGCACATCTGACGTGATCGTCACCGACGCAACTCCAGCATTCCTCACACTGACGCCGATGAATGGCACGGTTCAACAGGGACTGACTCAGCAATTCACGGTAGTCGCGACTTTTATCGACAACACCGCCGAGATTGTGACCCCATATGTGCGCTGGATCACATCGGATCCCGGCGTGGTGGTCGTCTATCCCGGCGGACTCGCGTATCCGAGAGGACCAGGCGTTGCAACCGTGACCGCTAACATCGGCGGAGCGGCGGGCTCGACGACGCTAACTGTGCAGTAGGGGCGGCGCGGGTCGTCTCCCTCGCGCGGGAGAGCCGCCTTCGGTATTTACAGGGCAGCCACGCCTCGTTCCTGATTGCGGATGCGGATGGCTTGGTCCACTTTAGAGAGGAATATCTTCCCGTCTCCAATCTTGCCGGTCGCAGCCGCTTGCAGGATTGCATCGACGGCGGCATCCACCTGGTTGTCGTCCATCACGGACTCGATCTTGATCTTGGGCAGCAGATCAACCGAGTATTCCCGGCCGCGGTACATCTCAGTGTGGCCTTTCTGGCGGCCGTGACCGCGCACTTCCGAGATCGTGAGCCCGTCGATTCCGAGTTCGGAGAGAACTTCCTTTACGGCATCCAGCCGGGAGGGCTGAATAATCGCTTCCACCTTGGTCATCATTGATCTGTGTCCTCTCTCTTTCCGAGAAATTTGAAACTCAGCTCGCCAAAGAAACCAGAATCGGAACGCTCGAAAACCACGACGTTGTCATGCGCCACTTAGCCTGCCTGCGCCGCCGGACATAGCCGACGGCGGCGCAAGCAGTTCTGACGAATCCGGCAGGCCTGTTGCTAAGGTCTCGCGCGTGAGCGACAGTCCCCACCGCACGATGGCCCGGTTCGCGACGCGGTGCAACTCAATCGAGAGCTCATGACACCGCCTTCTGAAGGGCGGCCTGCGGAGTAGTCAACGCTCGGTCTCCAGCAGGACTGGTCTCCGGTTTTGTCTGCCACGTGCCGGCCGGCGTCCCTAGTGCTGAAATAACATACTCGGGGTATGCTGGGATGCCGTGCTCATGCAAGTCCAAGCCGTACAGTTCACCTTCCTCCGAGACGCGGAGGACTCCGAAGGCATTCACCGCATACATGACAGCCATGGCGACCGCGAAAGTCGAACAGGTAATGATCAAACTGCCGAGGGCTTGAGCCGCGAGGAGATGCAATCCGCCGCCATAGAATAGACCAGTAAGCGGAGCCGAATTGTCAGGCGCCAAGTTGCCGGTTGCTCCGTACTTGCCGCAGGCAAAGAGGCCCAAGGACAGTGTTCCCCAGATCCCGCAGATTCCGTGTACTGGAACCGCGCCGATGGGGTCATCGATACGAAGCCACTCCAACAGCTCGACACCCGCGACCACAACTACGCCGGCAACCCCACCAAGGAGGATGGCGCCGGTCGGGCTGACCCAATAGCAAGGGCAAGTGATGGCGACCAATCCAGCTAGAAAGCCATTGACTGTGAAGCTGACATCCCACTTTTTGGCGAATGTGTAGGCATACGCCATGGCAGTCAAACCTGCGGCGCAAGCGGCTAGAGTCGTATTGGCGGCCACCCGGCCGATGCCTTCGAAGTCCATCGCCGAAAGCGTGCTGCCGGGATTAAAACCGTACCAGCCAAACCACAAGATCAGGCCGCCCGTGGCTGCGATGGTGAGATCGTGCGGAAGCATCGGGCCACCGCCGTCGCGCTTGAACTTGCGACCCAGCCGTGGACCGAGGACGATTGCGCCCGCGAGTGCGATGAAGCCGCCGATGGTATGGACGACGGTAGACCCGGCAAAGTCGTGGAAGCCGGTTCCCAGCGAGGGCAAGAAGTGGCCGTCGCTGCCCATCAAAGCCAGGAACCCATCCGGTCCCCACGCCCAGTGTCCGATGATCGGATAGATGAAGCCCGATACCGCAACGCTGTACAGCAAGTCGCCAACAAATCCGGTGCGGCCGATCATCGCGCCAGAGGTGATGGTGGAGCAGGTGTCTGCGAAGGCGAACTGGAAGAGCCAGAAGGCGAGGAAAGCGACCCCGGTAGTCTCATAGGTTGCCGGGGCGCCCTGCAGTAAGAACCAATGGTAGCCGATGAAACCATTGCCATGGCTGAACATGAAGGAGAAGCCGAATGCGAAAAACAAAATTCCGCACAGGCACGTATCGACGATACATTCCATCAAAACATTGACAGTCTCCCGTGATCGGCAGAAGCCGGCTTCCAGCATGGTGAAACCGACCTGCATGCCGAAAACAAGAAAGGCTGCCAGCAGCGTCCAGACCGTAT
>WNFE01006498.1_pt1 | contig 16065 bp, 11 predicted proteins | sample 5400451 | NCBI WGS metagenome assembly WNFE01 (sample SAMN13153344, study PRJNA577476) | soil metagenome | isolation source: 200 cm saprolite under Douglas fir tree site 2 hole 2 | place: USA:California | collected 2015-04-18 | reverse complement strand
GAAGAACCAGACGTGCTCGGCGCCTCCGCCGCCTAACGCGACATAGATGCTGCCGACCGCGGCGTCGTGGATGGCGATGTCGGTGATGAACCTGGCGCCGGGTAGACCGGTGGTGGTGAGCGCCGTGCGCGCCCAAGTCGCCCCCGTCTTGTCGAACCGCGAGACGACCTGCGACGTTGCCGCGAAGAGCCGCGTGCCGTTCGCGAACTCGACGGACTGGACGGCGCCGCCGAGCGCGTCCTGCGTCGTGCTCGGCCCGCCACCCAGCGTGTACGGATTCGTGTTGGTCGGGAGCGTGGTCCACGTGGCGCCCCAGTCGGGCGTGAGCCAGACCCGATTGGTGCCGAAGGCAACGAGCGTGGGGACGACTCCCGACGGCGTCGCCGCAAGCGGCGCGTAGAAGCCCGTGGCGCCGTTCTCGGTGTTGGCCGCCGTGCGCTGCGCCGCGTTGTTCGGGTCGGTGATCGGCGGGAAGTTGAGGCTCGTCCAGGCGCCCGACGCGCCGCCGTCCGTCGCAGTGGAGAGCGCCGAGCTCAGGTGCCAGGAGCCGCCGGCGTCCTGCCAGAAGGACCCAGCGCGCACGTACTGTCGCATCACGCGGTACTCGTCGTTCGCGTCGATAACGACGCCGCCGCCATCGCCCTGCGGCGCCTCGAACCAGGCCGGCTCGCCCCAGAAGCGGAGGTTGCCGTTGTCCTGGCAGCCGCCATAGACCTGCGCGTCCGTATCGAGCCGCTGCCCGATGAACGTCATCTCGGTGATCGCGAGGCCGGTGTTGCAGTGCGTGAACGTGCCGATCGCGCCGCTCGATGGCGACCGGAAGATGCCGCCGTCAGTTCCGACCCAGACGTTCGCGCCGTCGTGCGCCGTCCCCATCGCATTGAGCGCGAAAGCAAAGGCGTGGCCGTCGGCGTGCACGGCACGCCCGATGTACGTTGGGTCTACGACGGGATTGGTGGTGTTGGCAGCGTTGAACCCGAAATTCCAAGTGCCTGATCCCCCGGTGATCGTTCCCTTGAACAGGGACAAAGTCCAGTTGGTGCCGTCCCAAACCAGATCGGCGACGAGATAGACGATGTTCGCGTTGGTCGGATCGACGGCGACGGCGATGTCGTACCATCCCTGCGCGCCGACGGCGAAGAGGGGCGGCATCCCGGCCACCGACTGGAAGGCGGTGCCGACGAGGCGCCAGAGCGTCCCGTCCTGCTTGAGTGCGTAGGCAACGGTCGGGCTGGATTCCGACACGGCGAGCGCCACCCGTCCGCCCGACGGCAGTCCGGTGAGCGGAGTCCAAGTGAGGCCGTCGGTGGAGGTGTACGCCTTGTCGCCTTGGAAGACGCAGTAGTAATGCTTGGAGACGCCGGTGCCCGCGACCACCAGGTCGGTCGCCATCCCGCCGAGCGTCGTGAACGTGCTGGTGACCTGCGTCCACGTCGTGAATGGCGCCGTCGCGGGACGGCGGAAGACGCCGGTCGTCGTGGCCGCGAGGACGAGCGTCGGGTCGTCCGGGTCGATGACTATGCGGAAGAAGCCGCGTCCCGCAAGGTTCGTCCCCTCGAGCGTCCATGATCCCGCCGCGCCGCCTGAAGCTGAGCGCTTGATGCCGACGCCCATATAGGAGTCGGCACTGCTGTTCGCCTCGCCGGTGCCGACGTAGATCAGGTCCGAGGCGGCCGTTGCGCCGAACTGCACGGCAATGGCGCCGACGGCCAGCGAGTCCGCCTCGATCGCACTCGTCAGGCTCGGCGAGACCGAGTAGTCGTCGAGCGGGCTCCAGTTGGCCCCCGCGTCGGCGGTGAACCAGGTGCCGCCGTTGGCTGCCCCCGCGTACACACGCGTGCCGCTCGGCCCCGCGACGATCGAGGTGATCCGGCCGCTGACGGGCGGGTTGCTGCTCGCCTGCCCGTGCGCGACGACCGACGGCCCGATGGGCGTCCAATTGACCGTGCCGACGCCTCCGGGGGGGGCAGGCGGCTCGCCGGGCTCGCGCTTCGGTCGGTATGTGAACTTGTGGCGATGCCGTGAGCCGCGGATGTAGAGCCGGTCGATGACCTTCCCGTCAGCGTCGTTGCGGCTGGCGAGGAACCACTCTCCGCGGCCGCCGGGGTCGTCGGCCTCGCCGATGCGTTCCTGCTCGCCCGTGTCCTTCGGTGGCCGGCGTCCCTCGGAGCCATGGTCCGTCATGCCGCACCTCCTTCGCCCGATATTCAAAGAGCGGTCGGTAGTGATGCAAACTTACTTTGATCGAACTGTGCAAGCCAGCCAAATGTAAGCTGTGTCTCGCCAAAATTCAAGTCGTACCGGGAAGTGCGTGCTCACCAAAATGTTTCTCGCGATTCGTCAGGACTTCTTGCGTGCGCAAGATGCTGGGTGTGGTTTTTGAGCGGCCAGAAGACATAACTTCTACCGCAACCGACTGATGTCGTTTCTAAAAAACGTTGTGGGTGCTATGCCGCACGGTCGTATCGGTGGTGCAAGGCGCCCAGTCGAGCGCAAAAAAAGACCCTTCCCACTATTGCTGAGCATGATAGCGATTGGGAGTCTCCTTGTTCAATCCGAGATGGGTGCGGTCTTCGTGATAGTAGTGACATGTAGTCGGAGAGGAGTCGCTTCAGATGACGTTCGTTCAGAGCGATAACGTGGTCGAGCAGTTCGCGTCGGCAACTGCCGATCCAGCGCTCGGCCACGCCGTTCTGCCAAGGACTCTGGATGGCGGATTGCACAGCAACCATCTTCATGGACCGCACCGCGGACGGAACTTCCAACCCGTACTTTCGGTCGTGGTCGAAGATGAGGAACCTCGGTGCCTGCTGATAGGGAAACGCTTCTCGCGGCTGCTGGACAATCCAGGTGCTGGTCGGATGGCCTGTAACATTGAAATGGAGAATGCGCCTGCGGTCGTGGCCGATGATGAAGAAGCAATACAGAAGGTCAAAAGTCACGGTGGGTACAGTAAATAGCTAGGTTCCGCCGCTTTTCCGTGGCTCACAATGTCTGACCTCAGGTAGAGAGATTAGAGCCGATTCATCTGCGCGATGTGAGTTCCTTCGGCGGCCCCTCAAGATGAATGGCGGCCCGTTGTTTGGCTACGCCACCGAGGGGCCGGCGAAAGAACTCATCTTAGCGCTTCGTTCTCGCGAATTCCTTGGGCGAAATAGGCAATGCGCGCCTGGTTCCAGAGTTTGTCCTTAAACTTGCGACCGGAGCCACAGCACTCTTTATGGAATTGAGGTGAAAACCGGGTAGCGTGAGACAGAAGGCTAGCGCTAGAGCGAAGGGACCTCGGTGCACAATATGCCCGCATAAATTCACGCTATTGTTGATCTGCTCACCAGTGAGAATTAAGGGTAAAACGGGGTGCGGTCGAACAGGTCGTGGGGCTTCAGCATCCAGCCCGTCCACATAATCAGAGCCACTCCGTGCCAGGCACCCTTGACCATCTCTCCATCTTCATCACGCGGGTGATGGTGCACCGAGCCACGGTACCAGAGAACAATGTCGCTGTTGGCCGCGACTTGCGGCGGAGAAATGTAGGAAACGAGATTTCCGGCACTCATTTCAGTCGGGTTATAACGGGTCACCCAAAAGTCGTTTTTAGTGAACGGCTCCTGGTGCTGAGCCAGACCGCCCGTGGGCAAAGGGATGAGCTGAAACTCAGTCTTATGCCGCTTGCCATTGAGCAGGCTCGAGTCTGACACGTTCAGCGAATGAAAGTGGCGGGGGTTCCACTGCATCCCATTTTCGACGCTGATCAGCGGTTCGGTATCAGTGGCGGTGAGCCCGGGTAGGTTTTCTGTGTGCGTGCCCAGAGCTACGGAATCGTTCGGCCAGCCATTGAGGTCCACGTCAAGCCGCCAGATTGGGTTATGAACATGGGTTTCATACTCGCGCCCGGGTAGATTGTGGGAAGTAGCGCCTACTCTGCCCATTACGATGCCATCGTCCCGAAATGTCCATTCCATCACATAGTTATAGTTGGCCGCCGCTAAAGCAGACCAGAGAACAAGCTCTTCGCCGCGGTAAACTTGAGAGTCTGCCTTCCAGGAAAGTCCCCGGTCACGCACTTCCTTGCAGACGTTGCCGGCAAGCACCGTTCCGCCCTGAGCCGCCGGGCAGTCTTGAGAGCCAATGGGCGTCAATCCGAAACCAAATCCGACGTCGTAGTAGCGCGGATTTCCGGTGTGGTAAGGGACAAAGATTTCGGAGACACGTCCATCCCACAACACAAACAGCCAGGGCTTCGTCGGTGAGGTACGAAAGTATGCCCAGTGAATGACCAAACCATTCCCCGCAACCGCTTGCCAGCAGAGCCGCCAATGGGTTATCTCCGGACCGCTGGTAGGGAATTTCTGGTCTACGAGGTTTGCTCTGGAGCATGGCATAGCTGGCGGCGCTGCCTGCGCTGCAACGCATCCACTCACTATGCAGGCGAAGAGGCAGAGAAACGCGAGTGTGGAAAAGTATCGGTGTTTCACTTGGATTTCCCCCTCTCCACAGATACATGTTTTGCCGTCAAATCTACGGTCACAACGGGTTCGCTCAAAAAGTCCGTGCCTCTGCGGAAAAACAGTTGCAGGCAACGATGCTTCGAACAGGGATTTTTTGGGTCGCTGGAACGGATCGGCAGTCCCGAGACGACGTGTTCGGAAGCCTCCGCGGGAGGCGCGTTTCGCTGCCCCTGGATGTGAAAGGTCTGTGCTTCGGGGCCGAGCGCCCTTTGCACTTGAGGCTCGCGCAGCGCCAGTTGAAATGCATCTTTGAGATCATCCGGCGTAAAGGGTACATGCCGGCTATCCAGTCGCTCGACGTTGGCTACAGAGTTCTGCGCGAGGTTCACCAGCGCGCGCGCGCCGACCTCGCCTTCAGGACGGAAGAGCACGACCTCGATTACGCGTTGGTGGACATCGATTTTCTCCAGCGACTCGCCTGTTTTGATCAGCACCGGGGTTGCCGAGACCAACCGGACTTCTCGCTCCCCGACAATTTCTTTAATTCGGTTGTCACTGCGTGCGATGCGTTCGGCGGAACTTTCCTCGTCTGGCGCCAACGGATCCAATGCGCCACGCTGCGCGGCGTCCATCTGTTCACTCTGTTCGGCCGCCAAGCCGCCGTTAGCCATTGAACTGCCGACCAGCGTAAGCGCCGTCACAATGACGATTACGATCGGAAATATCGATCCGCGACCATACTTCATAAGACCTCCGGTTCCGTGCAGCAAAACTTCACTTAACATTGCCATCCGCCGCGCCACTTCGACCAGTCTAAGCCAGCGGCGCAAAGCAACCCTCATGATCGCCGGAACGATTTTCGACCTCGAAGACGGCACCATTGTACGCGCATCTCTCCCGTTCGCGACATTTCGGGGTCTCGAGGTTGGTCACGATGAACCCCACTTGTGAGAATAACTCCCTAGCCTGCGGCCGCACCGTCCGGTGAGTCGCGCCTTTAGCGCAGAGAAGCTAAGAGTGAATTGTCTCGCTGTCAAAGCTAAAAGCCTGAGTAACTGAAGAACAGGCGGCGCATTGTGTCGGAGTCCCGACACCAACTCCCCGTACGTAGTCGGAATAGCGACCAAGAACTGGGTAACACAAGACACACCGACTCGGGACAATTTCGTGATCAAAGTGGCAAAGTTGCTGCGGGTGGTGACTGACGCCGGCCGCCGCTCCAAGCTAATCAGTACTCAGGTTTTTGCGAATTTTGGAGTGCGCGTTTGATTGGATCATAGCCGTAACGGAACGCTTCGCAGAGTTTTCCCCACGCGTTACCGACCGATCAGTCAGTTTGTCACAATCAACGATGGTGCGGTCACCAGCAAGCTCTTCGTTCTGCCAGTTGACCCAGGAAAAGTATTGAAGATTGCTGCTCCGGACTTTGAGGAACTGCCAAATGACCTGCAGGACCTCCTCAAGAATTCGCCGAACGTCGAAGGGCTGGAGGGCAAGGCTGGTGGAGATCTTTTCGCCGCGTTAGATGACATTCAAAAGGCTGGTTTGTTAAACATCTATGCCAAGATGCAACACACCGCCTTTCAGAACAAAAGGTCGGTATTCACCTACGTAAACTCGCTGAATCGAGTTCGTGGCGACCGGTTTTTTGCTCATATAGATAAGGCGTTGAGAGACGCTACGATTAATTCGGTCGCATCCAACCTTTTCCAGGACATCTCCGGCGAGCTTCACACTCCTCCACCCAATTTTGTGCTTACCGACAGTTTCAAGACACTTGACCACTACGGCAATTTGCAGCTCACGTTCTTTAACAATCCCGCGACTCTCGAATTCATACTGGATACTGACATTGACGACGCGCAGGGGATCGAACATATTTTTCAGGTGATTCGCAACGTCTTTACGGGGGCAACTAATCCGTACGACATTCACGAAATTCTGATCGAATTTCAGAACATCGATCCGGGGTATCAGCTCGTCGTCTGAAGGCGTTGTGCGCTCGCCCCAAGGTCGACCCTTACTATTTGGGTTGTCCGCGTTGACGAGAACCGCGTTTCCCGAACAGAGTCTTCTCTGAATGGATCGACAGCGAACCCGATTGGGCCGATGTCACGAAATCAGCACGTCAGAAAATCGCTCAGCGCGACGCCGGCGATGGCAGATCTGATACGAGGGATACTTTTCGCGCAGGTCAGACCAGGAGCGCCGGTACGGAGCACCCACAGGTTGCCATTGAGGACGCTGCGTCGATCCTTCCACAGACGTCCTCGCCCGTCCTTGCGGTGAGGTGGTTCCCAGATGAGTTCTTCACTCCCTCAACCAGATCATCGGGTAGCCGTCGCCACGTTGACCTCGCAGTCGGTCCAAGCAGTTCAAGCCATGCCGTGGCTTGGCGGGGTATCCAAAATATCGCGATAAGACGCAACACGGCGCCAAATTTGCCACCAAGAGGGCAGACGTGATTGGTTTGGTTGTAGTTTGGGTGTGGGTGGGGGCGAGAGTTTGATGCGAGGTTGGAAACGGGTAGCTGGTTTGGGGGCGAGAAGGGCGCACCACGGCGGCAGGTGGTCAGAGGCACCGGGTGAGGGAGATCGGAATTGTCGTTCCGAAATATGCGAACAGGAGGCGATCATTCTTCGACTGGAAGAGCAAATCTTCGAGTTCGCTCTTAGCAGCCCGTGGCAGAAGTACTGAAAAATCGCGAGTGGTGATCAGGTGCTGCAAGGTAGCAGCCCGTGGCAGAAGTACTGAAAAATCGCGAGTGGTGATCAGGTGCTGCAAGGCCACGACGGTTCCTTCCGTGGGCCAGCAGCGGGAGGGTGCAGCCAGATCGGCGAAACTGCCTTCCTCAGGCCCAGCAGAAAGCGCAAAAGTTGGGAAAATACCTGTCCAGCTCGGTTCTTCCACTCCCGCGGCGTGCCCGCACCCAGCAATTTGCGCAGGATCAGGCTCAGATTGAACGCGCCTACATGGATCAGTTGCCGCTTCAAAATGTTTTTGTGTCCGCGCAGATGGCAACGCCGCATCCCTCCCGTCTCGTAGCAGTGCGCGAAGCTGCGCTCGACTAACTCGCCCCGCCGCCGCAGTAAACTCTTGCCGTACTCGCCCCGCACCCGCCGCCGGTTTGCATACACCGCTTGTTGCTCCGCCTGCTTGCCCGTCCAGTTCCGTTGCCCCTTCTGTTTCTTCTCCGGAATGTAGCTGCGCACGCCGTACCCCTTCATCCGCTGCATCACCGCGCCGCTGTGATACCCCTTGTCGGCAACCGTCTCTTCGATCCCGGCCACATTCACCTTGGGCTCTTCGTTGGGCCGCAACTCCACTTCGCGCCCCACCTGCTCTGCCACCGCCATCCCGGCTTCGCCCAACGTTTCATCCAGTGTCGTCGTGTCGCCCTGGTCGGCTCCTTGCAACGTGACCGCCACCACCGCGCCCGTGTCCAGATCTACTGCGTGCTCGGCCTTGTGTGCCAGATGCGTGCGCCCATCCTTCATCTTCGCGATCCGCGCGTCTCCGTCCGCCGGGCTCTTCCACTCCTTATTCGACGTGCGCTTCTTGCGCTTGCGATCCAACCGCGCCAAGTCTTCCCGCGTCGGCGTCGCCATCCCCGACGCCTTCGCCAAACCCCGCAGAAACTCCTCGTAGCTCTCGCCCGTGTCGCGCCGCACAATCGAACGCATCGCCGCGTTGGCTTCCAAGGTCGTCGCATCGATCGCGATCCGCTGGCCTTGCAGCAGCCCGCGATCGGCCAGTACGCCCAACACCCAGCGGAATACTTCGCGATGCGTGTCCAGATCGATCAGTCGCCGCGTACGCGAAATCGTTGAGTGGTCGGGTGTGTACTCGTCCAGCGCGATGCCCACGAAACGACGCAGCGCCAGTGAGTCCGCCAACCGCCAGGCAATGCCACGCTCCGCCCCGATTCCCTCGAAATACCCAATCAGCAGAGCCCGAAAGTAAATCCCCGGGGTCAGGGACGGCCGCCCGAACCTGGCCGCATAGAACCTCGCGCATCGGCTCTCCACAAACTCGTCGAAGCGCTCGGCCTCCAGCAGTTCATTCAGTCGCTGATAGAACGGATGTCCCGGAGCGGATGCCAACTCGGTGTGCGCGATCCACAAATCTTCTTGCTTTTCCCGCTGCGTGCGCGTGCCCATCGCCATGCGTGAAGTCTACAAACGATTCCTGTGAATTACGTATTCTTTTTCGTTCCGTGAATCCAGACTTGCACCACAGGCTGCTAGCCCAAATGAAGAATTCCTCAATGCCACGGGAAACCATTTCTTCGCGGAACGCATCGCGGGCCAACTTTGACACATCGCATGCTGCAGCGAGGACAAAACCGTATGGCGGAGTAGTAGACGAAGCAAGGCTCTCGTCGACAATGGTGCGAATTCGCTTCGGCGAAAGTGACTTCTCCCGTTTGCACTGAAATATCCACTGGCGCTCAATAAATTCTTCATCCGCTTTCTCGTCGCTTTCGTCCTCTCCTTCAGCGGCCGGCGCTTGGTCAATCGAAACGAGCTCGGCGGCCCGAATGTCCATACCGCTGTCCGATCCTCCGCGTCCGGTCGCCTCCAGTGACTTCCATCGACGGAGGTCACATGCCAGCTGCCGAATGAGATCCTCAAAACGGTGAGGCTCCAGGTCGCCGAAAGGCAGCGGATTCAATGTTCTTGTCGGCGTGGCTTTCAATCTTCTTCCGCTCCTCCATTTACTGCGGCATGCGAGAATCCACTTCGCAGAAACGTCGTGTTCTGCAACACGCGACTCTTCCCAAACGAGTATAGGTACTCGCGGTACGATCAACAACGTCGCAGCTCGCACTTTCGCCTGCCCTTGCCTCGGTGTCGCTTGCCTCTTCCGTGTGCCCCCGAAACAGCGGGGAGCGACAACCTTACCTGCTGGGGCGAATTTGTGGCCCCCCGTTCCGATCAGCTTCAGATCATTCGAGGTCCAACGAGTCAAAGCGGAGTCATGTTGGTTGATCGTGATGCTTGCAATGTGATTCGGAAATTGAAATTCATAACATTGAATTGAAGGAACCATTGTTGGGTTGAGCTGCTGGCCAACGATAACGGCGCCGGGAGCTGGACCAGCGTAGAGGATATGCCAGCGCTGTGACTGAGAATGTTTTCGTGTCCGCGCAGATGGCAACGCCGCAGCGCGCCCGTCTCGTAGCAGTGCGCGAAGCTGCGCTCGACGATCGTTTTATGGGCACTGCTTGACGGTCAACGTGACGTTCTGCGAGTCCCCGTGTGTGGTGGCATCAACTACGGCCAGGTAGCCCTGAAATGTTCCCGTGACTGAGGAGCTGCCGCTAAACACGCCCGTAGAATTGTCGAGGCTGATGCCTACCCACATATTTGAGGCGAAGCCCCAGGAAAGAGGTGGAACGCCTCCGGACTTCTGCGGCGCGAAGGTATAGGGCTGGTTGACGCACGCATCTGGCATGGTTGCAGAGCTTGTGATCTTGACCGGTTCGGCAACCTGGATAACTTCTTGCGCGGTGGTGGTCTGGGGAGGATTTCCCGAATCGGATGCCCGAACCGTGAACGAGTATGTGCCGTCTGAGGTAGCTACTCCAGTAATCGCTCCCGTCGTGCTAAGCGCCAGCCCGGGCGGCAACGTACCGCCAGCCTTTGACCAGGAGACGCTGCCAATGCCATCGGCGCTCGACAATTGCTGTGAGTAAGAGAGTCCGCGAGCAGCGGGAAGAAGCGGAGTCACTGCAATGCTCAATGGAGAAGTGGCCCCTGAGACCACCAGAGCATAGTTCATATCCGGTCGTGCATCGCCCCGCCAGTCCAGCACATGAACATAAAAGGTGGTTGCGCTGTTCGTCGTACCCGGTACCTGGAAGTCCAGCGCCGAGTCCAGAACAGAAGGATTCCCGCCGATGTCATCGTTGATGCAACCAGAAGTGAAAGTGGAACTGGTGTCGCCGGGCTGGCGGCACGTCGAGTACCGGTTGCCGTTTCCATCGACGATCTCGATTACAGTATCGAGCGGATTGCCGCCGGCCCACCGTTGAGCCTGGGTTTCCAGATGTACGGGCGTTCCTGTGCCTGCCAGAGAGACCAGTTTGTAATAGTCGCCGTCAGCGGCGAGGGGTGCGTTGTCTGGGGGGTCGATGTAGGGGCTGATGGTGGCTGAAATCATTCCATTGCCAATCGGAGTTGCGCTCGTGACCGTATCATTGCGTCCCAGCGGTTGGGCGACAGTGACGACCAACGTTCCATTTGCGCTTTGGGGAGGTAAACTCGAATCGGTCGCACTTACCGTGAAAAGAAAGGTTCCGAGCGTAGCTGGAGTGCCGTTTGTTTGCCCGCTATTCGGATCGATCGGACTGAGCCCGGGCGGCAACGATGATCCAGATACGAGGGCAAAGTGATATGGAGGAATCCCTCCCGTCGCAATCACTCTACCGTTAAAAGGACGGTTCTGCAGGATCCGCGAGGGCAGTGAATTCGCAACGGAAAGTGGCGGCGGAATCACATTGATCGTGAGCTGCTCAGAAACGACTTCAGCAGGCGAAAATGAGTCCTGAATAATGAGAGTGCTGGGATAGTTGCCAGCGGCGGTCGCGCTGCCGGAGATTTGGCCGGTCGCCCGGTCGAGCCGAAGGCCCGGAGGCGAAGACCCTGTTAAAGAAAACGTGAAAGGAAATACTCCCCCCTGAAAGACAGGACCGATGGGAACTATGTCCTGAAATTGCCCAACAGTGTTGGTCTGGGGCGCGGGTGCCTGCAGAGGGTCGCTTGCGGTGATCGTGAAACCTTTGCTTGCGGTTTGCGGCTGTGAAGCGGAATCGGTGACGTGCGCGACAAAGCCGCCAGTGCCTGCGAAATTGGCGGTTCCCGAAAGCACACCCGTGCTCGGATCAATGGAAAGTCCATCAACAAAAAGGGCGGTGGATGAAACTGGTGTAATTGACCAGTTGAGTGCTCCTTTCCCGTTTGCGGCGGCGAGAGTCACGCTGTACGCGTGGTTCTGCAGAGTTCCTGAGAGGAGCGAATTGGTTGTAATTGTGAGGGCTTGCCCCGGGCTCACCGGTGGTGGCCCGGAAGACGACGAGCCTCCCCCACCGCACGCGGTCAGGAGCGCGAGCAGGACGACACCTGCAGCGACAGCCAATTTTCGCGATCTCATGCCTGCGCGTCCTCCGTAGACGGTACCGGAGAAACTATCGGCGCGTCGAGCAACTTCCCACTGTCCTCGTATTGATCGAACCTTGGGAGCGGACTATTCAAGATGATGTCGATTCCGGTGATTTTGTCTCCCGCGTGCACCGTAATCGTGTCGCGCTGTAGAGGGAAGTCGAAAGCCGACTCAGCCGTATTCCAGAATTCAGGGATTCCAGGTAAGGGCACAGGGGGGTCGAGCGGGCCGACGCTTGATCCTCCGACAAACCCCTGGAGCACAGATTCAACCTCAACCGTGTAAGTGCCGGGTGGCACGGAAATCTCGTAAGATCCGATCAAAGCTGGATTCCGTGAACCGTTCGGGCTTCCGTTGGCGTTGTGTTCGATCGAGGCCGGCATGTCCGCGGTCACACTTTGTCCGGGATTTCCAGTGAACAGATAACCCGAAACCGCAGACACCGCAACCCGGCGAGACTCATCTTCGGCAGTACTCGGATCATCGACGAGTCTGGCAATGACATTTGCGCCCTGTACCGGAGACATGCCGTCGGCAAAAAAGATGGTGCCATTGATGGTTCCGTACTCGGTTACGGTGTTCGCATTCGGATAAAGACTTGAGATCCATGCGATGTCGTCGGGCGTCAACACGGGCAGGCCAGCGTCCTTCCGAGCCTGGCATAACAACACCGGAAACATCAGCGGTAACCCTGCCAGATTATCTGCGTCGCACACGTTGCTGCCCTGGAGCAGAAGAATGAGGTTGATCTGCGAGTGACCAAGACCAAGGAAATGCCCGATCTCATGCGTGATTGCCTCATCAAACTCGTTCGCAGTAAGCTCAAAATTCGCTCGCGTAGATCCTGGACTACTGATTCCGTCCTGGAATTCGCCATTCAAGACGATCGCCGAGCTGACGATATGTCCGGTCGTGGTATCCAGCGCGCATCCGCTGTCGAAGCCGATTACTCCTGCTGACAGGCCGAGGCTGGTCATCAACTTGCCGTCGGCATCGAAAATAACCGGACTCTGTTTGCCGGATCTGCAGGAGCCGATCATGTCGTTGTACTGTTGCACGGTCTTCAGGTCTCCACTGGTGTAACTGCCAGCCGGCAGCAGTGCGCCCGCATTCGTGAACGAGATCTGGGCGGTTGATACCGCCTGCCAGACCCCGAACATGCTCTGCACTCGCTGCAAGCCGGTGGCATGATCGATAACAGTCGTACCGCTCGGGGTCACCGCCATCGGTCCCGGATCTACCCGATAAGAAATGGGCATTTCTGACGGATTCCACGTAAACGGTTGCCCATCCAATCCAAATGGAGGCCGGTTCCCGATTGCCGGGCCCCCAACAACTAGCGGACCGCCCGCCCAGGCAAACTGGGAAACGAAACACAGAGCCAGGAGAAACACCGGGACAAGAAGTCGAGCACGCATTACCGTGTCCCCCTGAAGGTCCGGATCGCGTCCTCGAGGTCTGCAAGTGGCACTGGGCCAGCTTGGGGCTGCCGAACCAGCACTGCTACTTTGGGCGAGAATTGCAATCCTCGTGCTTGGGCCCGCCTCTCCACCGAGTCAAAGAGCCCGAAATTACCCCTGCCGTTCACTGCTAGCGCTTCACCCTTCTTATCGCGCAGAACGCGGAAGCGTCCCTGCTCTAATCCCACTGGGCTTGTCAGCCCGTTTTCCGATACAGGCCCGAGGAAGAGAAGCAGTTCCTCGCTTTTTCGGTATTGCGCCGCATCGAGTTGATCACGAAGGTCCCAAATGTACTGCCGGAACACAATGGACTTTCGCGGCGTGCCTTTAACAGTCTCTGAAACGCTCATGGAAACCACGACCGTCATCAGGTTGGTAAGTTGCGGATGCGGTTCGACTTTCGCTGAGGTTACATAGCCGCGGAGGATGACGTCCGCCTGCTGAGTTAGCTGGTCGAGACCATGTGTGACGGTGAGAGCTCCGCGCTGGGCGTGAGAATTGACAGTCATTAAAAAATTCAGAGCGCCCAACGCGATCAAATGCCTTCTGCTCCAGATCATGACGCGCAACATATCTCGAAAATTACTCAATGTGAAGCAGTTCTGTTGCTCGGTGTGGTACATCAGACAATTAGGAATGGCGGCAGGTCCCAAGGCTAACATGGTTGGAGTACGTCATCCTGGCCCCGGAGGATAGGCCACGTGCAGCGAATGGGATACTACACTCCCGGGAATGCCACGCAAACAGAAATTTGGACCTTGTTCCGAAATCGGAACAAACAATCCAAAGTCTCAGTTGCTACGATTTTCATCCGAGAGGCGATAAGTAATTGATCCAAAGTGGGTTGGAGGTGCGCCCGAACAGGGTGGAAGTCAACCGGATTCTTTAACACTAACACTGTCAAGGCCAAGTAGAAAGATCCGGCCTCCCAATTCGAGTGAGACGAAAGCCTAAATCTCCAGACGTTACGGCTCAGAATCCTTGCGTGCAGCTCCCCTGAAATACGACACTGCCTTCTTCCATGCTTGCGTACCAACCAGCCTGCCTGTGACTCGCCCAACTAGGTCCCCTGTTTCAAAGTGAATGCCGCCATACCGTCGAGAAATTCCCGCCTGGTTAGCCGCATCTGTGAAAGTCGCCCAATAGAGGGTTATTGATTCGGCAGGAGTAAGACCCGGCTCGATCACGGAGCTACCAACCGGGAAGGTGACAGAAGCACCAAAGTTGTCGCTGTGCGTCCATCGCCGTAAGATCTCCGCTCCCGCTGCACTGAACGTGCTGTGTCCCGAAGGGTATTCCGGAAAGGGTGGGGTGGGGAAGGTAGATGGCTGGTAAGCCCCTTCCCGCCCGCTCATCGCTTGATTGAACTCCGCTGTGCGCATCGCGATTATGTTCTTTTGCTCTTTCCTTCCCGAACCTACATGTTCTTGCCTCGTGTTTCTCGCGGCGGCGAGAATTCACAGCGCAGCTTCCGTCCCTGCGACCGTGCGCGGCGGGATCTCTACCTTCCTCGACCAACTCGGTTTCATGTCACGGTAATCTCGTCGCCAAGGGAAACGATTCCGTGAAATCACGGGCGAGGTCGAGGCGAATTGACGATCCAGAAAGTAAGGACAAAGTGACAACATCCATGGCTGCACGTTTGTCCATCGGATTGTGAGAGTGCGCGACTAGCGAGTTCCCGCCCGCCGCGCTGTGCCGCCCATCTCGGTCGCAATCGCGGTCCAGGGCAGTCCCCTCGGCGCGCAGATTGGCAATTCTAACAAGATCCACTCTGATCCGAGGACGGCAACATAGCTGGTGGTCACATGCTTGGGATCGGGGTCACCATCGACGTTTGCCTGCCGATCAGTTTCGATAGACAATGCTCCTCCTAGGCGAGAGCATGTGGGTATCGAACGCGAGCGTAGCAATGCTTCACAGCGACATTGTTCCTGACCACTCCTGCGGCGGCGAGCTAATTCCACTGGAGGAAGATCGAACACATCTTCGCCGCCTCCGGTGTTCTTCTTGCGGAACCGAGTTCGCCTTCGAGCCGGACTCCGATTGGGTGACTGTTGTGCTTCAAGGGATGCGAAACTGATCGTGGGTCTGGCCTTCTTTTGTGCCTTCCGCCACTTCGCCCAAGGGAAGTGGAAACCCACCGTGCCCTGACCAAGACACCGACCATCGCCGAGCAGGCTGCCTAGGCGACGCGCTGTAGGGCAGTGTTGATCCATCTGTCCGGAGATGCCCAACGTGTGAAAGTATGGACCATCGTGTCAGAACGATCTAACAAGACCGGATCATAGTGAGTGGGCTGAGGCCGCATTGGCTGGCGGTTGCCTTCAGTATATTGAAATGGAGGACATCTTTTATGGGTTTCAAGAAAGTTTTTGCATCCGGCGCGATCGAGGAATTTAAGCTTAGCGTTGTGGATCGCTTGAAGACGCTCGCATCCGAATCCGGCAAGACCGACTTGGTACTGCCTATTGGAATCTTTTTGGTTCTCGATAAAGAGAACGGAGGCGATGTCACGGCGCAAGAACTCACAAGTCGTTTTCGCTTGCTGGGTTCTGAGTCACGCAACGTAATAGACTTCTACTTCCTCGGATGGAAAATGCGGGATCCCAAGGACGCAGCTAAGGGAGTTGAGTTCGACTTGGAAGAATTCGAAAGCTGTCGAACAGCTCTCCAGAAAGCTGGAGTGAAGAAGTTTGGAGGTAATGCCGACCTCATCTTATGTGATGCCCGGTATTCGGGCGGCCACATCACATTCAATTTTGAAGAGGCCCTGCGAGTGGATTTGTCGACAGAAGTCGCCAACAAAAATCTGCCCAATCTCGGACTTTTTCTTCAGTCGATCATCGAAGTGGCAGAGGATATCCGAACTAGTTCTGGAAGAGGATCGACAGGCAGCGTCGTTTTTTCCATTAGTGACCGGCTTGGCCTAGCAATTGCCCAGCAATCCTTGCTGGACTTCATAATGGAGAAATGGGGTAAGATCATTGGTG
>WNFE01001683.1_pt1 | contig 16085 bp, 14 predicted proteins | sample 5400451 | NCBI WGS metagenome assembly WNFE01 (sample SAMN13153344, study PRJNA577476) | soil metagenome | isolation source: 200 cm saprolite under Douglas fir tree site 2 hole 2 | place: USA:California | collected 2015-04-18 | reverse complement strand
AGCCGTCTCCGGTGGCGTTTGACCAGAATTTCTCTGGCGCGGCCGACGATTTCCCCGCGCTGCTACGACGCAAAGGTCTGCTTGCTCCGGCGGCGATTGTTAATTCACAGGGTGGGACGCCGCACCAAAAATCGTGGCAGCCGACGGAGGCGACCACAATTCTCGCTTTCAAATTTTCAGGCGGCGTGCTGGTGGCGGGCGATCGGCGCGCGACCGCTGGCAACACGGTTGTTTACGATCGTGCCGACAAAGTTTTGGAAATCGATCGCCATTCGATCATGGCCATCGCCGGCGTGCCGGCGACGGCGTGGGAAATGGCGCGCGTCCTTGAACACTCATTCCAATACTTTCGGCGAACACAATTGCAGGAAATGAGCGTCGATGGGAAAGTGCGCGCGCTGTCCAAGCTATTGCGCGACAATTTCGGATTGGTCATGCAAGGCGTCGGAGTAGTGGTCCCGATTTTCGCGACCTACGATTCTCATCCAAAACCGGAAGCGCGACTCTATTTTTACGATGCGATGGGCGCGCAATTCGAGGCGACCGATTACGCGGCAACTGGATCGGGATCGCCCGCCGTGCGCGGCATTCTTTATTACGAAAACAACTGGGGCGCAAAGCCGCTGCAAAAATTGAGCGAAGACGAGGCGGTATCGATCGCCTTGCGTGCGCTCGATACCGCCGCGGAATCCGACACCTCGACGGGCGGCGTGGATCGCGGCGGAAAGATTTATCCACTCATTAAGATTGTATCGCGCGAAGGCATCGCCACTTTGGCGGAGGGCAAAATCGCCGCGGTCTTCAAGGAAACGGTTGCATGATCGAAGAGCCGTATCGTTGGGTTGAGGCAATAGCCAACCGCCGCGAGTACATCGAGGCACAGCTCGCCTCGGGCAGCCCGATTGCGGCACTCGGCTATCGCGACGGCATTTTATTTCTCACACTCGGCCAGACGCGGCAGAAAATTTTCGAGATTTACGACCGGATTGCAATGGGTGCGATCGGTCATCCGGGAGACATCGAGCGGCTGCGGATGGCGGCCATCGAACTGGCCAGTACGGAAGGTTTCACCCGCTCGGCGACGGACGTTTCACTGCGGCGGCTGGTGCATTATTCGCTCAGTCCGGTGATGAAGGGCGCGTTTGAGCAAGTTTATGGTCCACCTTATTTGGCGCGCATGCTCTTTGCGGAGGTCGGGGAACGACCCGAAGAAGATTTGTTTCTGCGGGTCGAGTATGACGGTGAGATCGCAACCAACGGCGCGACCGTCGCGCAAGCACGGGAGGATTTCGCGGTCCTCAGCGGAACACGGCAATCGAGCGAGCTGATGGAATCGTTCCTGAAAGCTGAATATGGGGAGGACGCCAGTCTTGAAGGGGCGCTCAAATCCGCGCTCGACGCATGGAGCATCGGGCATATGACTTTACAGACAACCGACGCGAAGCAACTGCCAGAGCGCGCTGCCGTTACGAAATATCGACAAGAGCAGCTCGCCAATAGGGGAATCGAAGCAGGAATACTTGAGCGCGATGTGAGCAGGGCAATTCGTTATCGTTCGTTATCAGATAAGGAATTGCGCCCTTTGATTAGTGACTAAAATATGGAGAGAAATGTTCGCCCAGAGATCACGACGAATGAAACAAGCGATCCGGCGCATACTGGCCCTGTCAGGCCTGTTGTTGATGATTGCCTCCTTCATCTGGATGCAGCGGACCCCAAAGCAGGGATCCACAACAAGAGCGAGAACGGCACAGCCTCCCACAACACCTAAACCTTTCGCAGTGGTGGTTCTTGATCCCGGACACGGCGGCCAAGACTCCGGTGCGATGTGCGGCGGCGTGCTTGAGAAAGATCTGACCCTAGAGGTGGCGCGGCGGATCGATCGATTGTTGGAGGCGGAAGGAATGGCGACTTTGATGACGCGCATGGGAGATACGTATGTCTCGCTAGCAGATCGTGCGGCGTTCGCCAACCGCGTAAGCGATTGCATTTTTGTTAGTATTCATTTCAACGAAGACAACCAGCCGGTTTCAAGCGGGGTGGAAACGTACTATGCCGCTCACCAAATCACTGCGGGCTCGTTTGTGGCTTCGTGGCTGCCTTTCCTGTGGCGGCCACTTTCCGATTCGCCCAATTTTGAAAGTCAAAGCCTGGCCCGATTTATTCAGGAGGCGCTGGTTGCGCGCACGGGAGCTTTGGATCGGGGCACAAGGGCCGAACAATTTTTTGTAATTGCAAACGTGACTTCTCCCGCTGTTTTGATCGAAGGAGGATTTCTCACGAACAAGGAGGACATTTCGAAGGTGGCGAGCGAAGATTATCGCGAGCAACTTGCCGCAGCCGTTACCGACGGAATTTTAGGTTATCGCGACGCCGTAAAGCAACGCCAGTCAACATTGGCGGTGACAGCCCGGGGAAAGCGCTGAATAGGCAAAAAGTAAGAGCGTCCAAAATAACATCGAAATGAAGAACAAGGTGGCCGCGCTGATTTTCCTCGGATCGGTTATGCTTTTGCGAGCGGATCAAATGACCGAAAGCGTGCAGCAGGCCCTCAAGGATCAAGGTTTTTACTATGGCGAGATTACCGGCGAGACAAATGCAAATCTGACCGCCGCGATTCGCCGCTATCAAATTCGCAACGGGCTCCAGGTCAACGGTGAGCTCAATAGCGAAACGCTGCGTTCCCTTGGAATTGATTCTTCTGGCTCTGCACAACCGCCGGCGAAACCTACCCCATACCGCAGCCCTGGCGCGCCTGATCTAGGCGATCAATCTTCGGGCGAGACAGCGGGTGTGGCTCCCCCGTCCGTCCGGCCTTTCGCCAACGCGCCGCAAGATCGACAGCTTTATCCATCTAACCGCGTCCCCCCTGGCACTTCCCCAGGAGGACTCTTTGCTGGCACTCCCTACGAGGCGGCCCCGCCCGATGTGCAACGGAATGTAATAGTCTCCGCACAGATAGCGCTGGCGCGCCGCGGGCTTTATCGAGGTGAGATCGACGGAGCCTATGGGCCGGGCATGGAATTGTCCCTGCGCGCCTATCAAGCGCGGACGCGCCTCCCTGTCACAGGCCGGCTTGATCTGGAAACGCTTGCCGCGCTCCAGTTGTTGCCGCGGCCACGCCAACCGGTCTACAATCCGTCGCAGCAACGTATGCGTCCTCCGCCGGGCCCGCCCGTGCGTGGCGAGTGGATTCCTCAATAGCGCCAGGAATCTTCAGTGGATCCATCTTTGATGCCATCACGACCTTGCGCCGTCGAAATGCATCGACTGTAGTTCGGCGAAAACTGTGCCCACAAAAACTTGCGCTTCGATGCGAAGCAGAATTCGGTCGGCATCGTCCGAGACCCAGATCGTGGCGCGACGAAATTTCCGGTGGGGCTCCAGTTCGAAATGCTTGCCGATCCGGTTAAGGTGCAGATCGACTTTTAGTGCGTTGTAACTGCCGCCGCGCACCGAGATTTTTTCCCGGCCAACCACCGTGATAGTAGCAAGATAAGCGTTAGTGGCCGGATAGACGACAACGCGGTAAACGCTGCGATCCCCGAGTGGCTGACTACGCAAATAAAGGAGGGCCGAGTGCAAATCGAACAGATTGGGAAAACTAAATTGGCGGGTCTTTGTTTCGGCAGAGCCGCCTTGGCCTCCTGCCGTCCTCGCGCAAGTTACACCATTATTTGTGAAAGTGAGGTGGGTGGCGACTTTCTTTGATCGATAATTCTCTGCTTGCTCCGTCTCGATTGGGCGCAGCGTCTCCGCGTTGGCGACCGCACGATAATTCACGTCCAGCTTCCATAAGGCGCGGACGAAGCCGATTGTCCGTCCTGTTCCAACGAGCTGAAATTTGTCATCGAATGTTTTTGTAAAGTGGACCTCTCCGGTAGCCGCCGTAAGGCCTGACCACCCGAAACGATAGGTTGCATGGAGAGGCCGAAGCCCGGGAAAATCTCCAGGTGGCTCCTTGCTGACCGTTGACTGCCAATTCGCCGCGAGCGAGCCGGAGCAGAACGCGAAAAGCACGATCGCCATGCATTGTCCTGTCCGAAATCTTGCTTGACGCGCAAGCGGGCTTCGAACGGACATTTGCGCAGGGTGCGACCGCTCACAGATCGTCTCCTGTCGATGTGCGCGTCTACTTTTCATCTGTACGAAAAAATACACGCGAGTTTAGCTCGCGTGTATTTCCGAATTGTCGAACTTAAAATTAAGGTTTCGAAGCTCTTGCCGGAGCCGGGGAGGGACTGGCCAGCGTCTTCTCGAGAGAACCCGTGGGCCGACCCGGCTTGTTTAGCACGGCGATGATGTCGTTCGTAAAATCGACATTGTCGTGCGAGTACATCAAAACAGGGACGCCGTTTAGACTCACGCCCGACTTGTCAAACACCAAATCCATATTGGTAGTTTTCACCTTTTCCATCACTACGTCTGTGATTTCTTTCACGATACCTTCTCGCATGCGCATCGCCTGTTCTTGCAGCTGCCGTTCGCGGGTTTGACGGAAGTCGTTGATTTCCCGCTCCATGTTTTTGATGTTGGCAATCTTGTCGTCGCGCTCCTTTGCTTTTTGGGTTTTTGCCTCAGCGCTCAGTGCTGGAGCATCGAGCTGCTTGTTCAGGTTATTGATTTCATCAAGAGCCTTTTTGTAGGCCTCCGCCCGATCATCATATTCTTTCTTGGCCGCATTTTTGGCGTCATTGATTTTCGTCTCCGCATCCTTGGTCTTGGTGTATTCCTTAAATGCGCGCTGCATATCGACAGTTCCGATTTTTAACGTCCCCTGCGCGAACCCCGCAATGGGAGAGGAGAGTATTAAAGCAAGGATTGCAGAGAAAAGCTTCTTCATAAGACAGAGGTAACGGTGGTGGGAACCGCGTTAGACTGCAACCACCTGTATTCGTTCAAAATTGATAACCAACATTGAAGTTGAAGTGCCCACCGCCGTTGTATCCGTCGCGCTGGATCGGGTATCCATAATCAAGGCGCAACGGACCAATTGGCAAATCAAGTCGAAGCCCAATGCCGATGTCAGAGGCGATATGATTGAAGCCAAAGGACCACGAATCGCTATTGACGAAACCGGTGTCATAAAAGATTGCGCCGCGCGCTTTTTCGACGATCGGAAACGTGAATTCCACCGTCGCCCGGGCCATTGAGTTACCGCCAAGCGGTTCGCCGTTCTGATCCTGCGGGCCGACTTCGCGGAACGGAAATCCGCGCAAATTATTTGAGCCGCCGAGAAAGAGCCGCTCAAAAATTGGAACCTGGTCGCTGCTCCCTGGAATCTGGTTGCCGCTTCCCCACGTACTAACGGTCGCGATTTCGCCGTTGATGAGCAGGATCGTGTCCCACCGAAAAGGGAAATATTGGGACCCCTCGAGGTCAAGTCCATATATCTGGGTATCGCCTCCGAGAAAACCGCCCGCAACATAGGGCGCAAAACTGACGCGCTGACCGCGCCGAGTAAGCAAGGGATTATCGCGCCGGTCAAATACAACACTGCTAAAGATTTTGCTCTCCACAGTGGAGCCTTCTTGCGACTGGATCGCCTCGGATGCGCTTGGGTCCACATTGAAAATATCAACGTCCTGCAGTTGATAGCCCAGGGTCGCGTAAATAAATGCGTTGATCGGTTTGCGCAACTCGATCGCAAACCCGTAATTGCGCTGGTCGTACTGCGCGCTCAAGTAGTTTGCCTCGTCATAAAAAACCTGACCGCTCAGCGCCAATCGCCGATCGAGGAAGTATGGCTCGGTCAACACAAGAATGAAGTCCTTTCGTTCCGTGCCGTACTGGATGCGCAACCTGAATTTTTGGCCCGCGCCCGTAAAGCCCGGCCAGTTCAACAAATCGAAATTGCCTTGCGTGAGTTCCGCGAAACCGACTAGCTTGTCAATCGTGCTGAATCCGCCACCAAAGGTGAGCGAGCCAGTGCGTTTCTCTTGCACCAGAATGGTAAGATCTTTGCGGCCGGGTACGTCCGTATCTTCCGGGTAAGTTTCGACCTTCGCAAAATAGCCGAGATTCTCCAGGCGTTTCTTGGTCGTGTCCACGCGAACGGTGTTGAAGACATCTCCCGGCGCAAGGAGAACTTCGCGACGAATCACCTTGTCCTTGGTGCGCGTGTTACCGGCAATATTGATCCGGTTCACAAACGAGCGGTCGCCCTCCTCGATTTTATAATGCACATCGATCCGGGCGGACCCGGCCGGCGTGCCTTCCGGCAAAACCACAAGATCGACATAACCGCCGCTGCCGTACGCATCGGCCACAGCTTTCGCATCGTCGCGCAGCTGCTTTGGCGAATAGACGCTGCCCTCCTTCATTTTTAACAGAGCAAGAATCTTTTGCTCCGAGGTCGCTTGGTAACCCGAAATCGTCAACTTGCCCACGTGATATTGCGGCCCCTCCGCAATCACGATGGTGAGAATCATTGGACCATTCTTGGTGCGTTCCTTGCGCACATCCTTGATTTGCACATCGATATAGCCGTGGTTTTGGTACCACTCACGGATCTTGTCCAGATCCTGATCCAACTGCACTTCATCCAGCCGTCCGGACTTATCGAGAAAGTAAACGAGCGTTTTGCCCCGCGTCTTCATCTGTTTGCGCAACACCTTCTCGCTAAAATGCTCGTTTCCCTCAAAATGGATCTGGCGCACAGCCCCTTTTAGCCCCTCGTTGACGGTGAAAACAACGCGCGCTGTGCCCCGCTTCTCGTCAATTGGATCGACGCGAAACTGAACGCTAACGTCGTTGTACCCACGTCCCTGATAAACTTCGATAATTTTTTGGCGTGCTTCCTCCAATTCTTGTTCGTTCACCGGCTGATTGAGCTTCAATTTGATTTCTTTGCGCAGCCTTTTCGCTTTGACCTGTTCGGCTCCATCGATTTCGATTTCTCGGACGATAGAACGCGTCTGCACGGCAACGATTACCTTCACGCCGTTGCCTTCCGGCTGGGCGAAGATGCGAACGTTTAGAATGGAGCCAGTTTTGTAAAGGGTCTCAATATCCTGCTCGACTACTTGATCCGAATACGGCTGGCCCACCTTGGTTCGCATTTGCGCGAGAATCCGTTCCTTACTGACCGTCCCGGGCCCGGTGTACTCCACGTCGATTGACTTGATGATGGGAGGCCCCTGAGCCGCCTGGGGGTTCTGTGCTCGGGTCGATACCGGACCAAGCAACACGCAAATGAACGCGACCCAGGTTCCAAACGGCGGGCGACGCATCCATCCGGAAAAATGTCTCATAGGTTAAGAAGCGCAGTCCCGCGCGCAACGAGCCGACGCCGGACAGGCGGCTATATCGGAAAGAAGAGGGCAATCGTCAAGGCAAGATTTTTCCGCGAAAGGGGGCGGTTTGTCGATAAATTACTCGGCCGCCGTTTTTAGTTCAAAAGCTCGTACCAGTTATTTCGCCGGTGCGGCTCGTAGCCGGCATCGCGAATGAGCGATTCAATCTCTGTGGCATTTAGTCGAAATGTAGTCCCCGCGCTGCTCACGACATTCTCCTCCATCATCACCGATCCGAAATCGTTCGCGCCATATTTGAGCGCGATTTGGCCAATCCCCGGACCTTGCGTTACCCAGGAGCTTTGCACATTGTGGACGTTGTCCAAGAAAATCCGCGCGAGCGCTTGCGTCCGCAAATATTCAGTCACGCCAGTGGGGTGCTTCACCTTCAGAACGGCATGCTGCGGTTGAAACGTCCAGCAGATGAACGCGGTAAATCCGCCGCTGCGATCCTGCTGGTCACGAATACGCCGCAAATGCTCGACCCTGTCTTCAATCGTCTCCACATGACCGAACATCATTGTGGCGCTCGATCTCAATCCGAGCTCGTGCGCAATCTGCATCACGTCCAGCCATTGATCGCTGTTAATCTTCAGCGGCGAAATTTTTTTGCGCACGCGATCAACCAGAATTTCGCCGCCGCCGCCTGGAATTGATCCAAGCCCCGCGTTTTTGAAGTCGGAGATCACTTCGCGCAGCGGCATCCGGAAGGTTTCCGAAAAATGCTGGAATTCGGGCGGACTAAACCCGTGAATATTGATGTGCGGATATTTCTCCCGAATGTGATGCAAAAGGTCAACATACCACTGGAACGGCAGTTTCGGATGATGTCCACCCTGCATCAGGATTTGAACCCCGCCCGCGGCTGAGAGCTCATCGAGCTTCTGATCGATCTGCTCGAACGAAAGCACATAATGATCTTCGTCTTTTTGGGTCCGATAAAACGCGCAGAACTTGCAGTAAACATTGCAGACATTCGTGTAATTGATGTTCCGATCGACAATGTAGGTCACGATCCCACGGCCGCGCCCGCCGTAGCTTTTCGACTTTGCCAGATCGCGCCGCACATTCGCTAGCCCGCCCAATTCCTCCAGCGGGAACCGATAAAGTTGCAGCGCTTCGTCTGAAGAAATCCGTTCGCACGCGAGAACTTTTTCCGTCAACGCATCTCGATTTAGGGAAACCATCGCCGGCCATTTTAAATGACGCCGTTGCGGATTGCACGTAGATCATTCTGATGGAGCATCGAGTAGCAATTGTGGGCGCCGGCGTCTCGGGACTTACTTGCGGTGTTCTTTTTGCCGAACGCGGATATCGGACAGCGATTTTTGCGAAAGAAACCGGTCAACAAACAACCTCTGGAGCCGCCGCGGCGCTTTGGTTCCCGTATGATGCCGAACCGGCCGAAAAAGTGATCCCCTGGGCGCTCCAGACCTACAGAGCGCTTGTCGATCTTACCAAAGACTCGCGAAGCGGCGTTTCGATGATCGAGTTGCGCCAATTTTCCAGGACCGGTGGGATTCAAATTCCCGATTGGGCGATCCCGCTCGGCGCCTCTGGCATTCCGACCACCCCGTTTGTCATGTCGAGCGAAGTCACGACATCTCTAACTGTTATTCCTTTTGCATTCAAAAGCGGTTTCACACTCAACGTGCCGCTCATGGACACGACGATCTATCTCGATTACCTGGCAATCCGATTCATCAAGACCGGCGGCGAGACCCATTGCGACGTTAAATTCGAAAAACTCGAAGACATCAGCCCAGCTTTTGATCTCGTGATCAACTGCGCGGGCTTCGGCGCACGCGTGCTCGTTCAAGATATCGATCTTGAACCACATCGCGGCCAGGTCGCGATCGTCCCAAAGATCGATAATCTCTCCTGCGCAATTGTCTGCGACGATCCGCCGCTTATGTACGCAATCCCTCGCACGAACGATTGCGTTTTCGGAGGAACAAACGAAAACAGCGATAATCTCGACGCCGATCCAACAGCGACCGGGCGCATTATCGACGAATGCAGTCGTGTGCTGAAAATCGACAATCCGCTCGCGCTGGCCGAGCGCGTCGGCCTGCGACCATTTCGCAAATCAGGCGTTCGCTTGGAAGGCGATCGCTTGCAGGATGGCCGGCCTGTTATTCATAATTACGGTCACGGCGGCTCCGGCTTCACCCTTTCCTGGGGCTGCGCGGAAGAAGTTTTTAGGCTGACCGGGAAGCTGTCGGCTGCAGCGGTAATAATATACTTGACTGACTTTTTCATGGTGCTAAATTGAGGGTATGAAAGCACCGAAAACGTTTCTTGAAGCGGTTCGATATTTCTGCGATCCGCAGACCTGTTTGGAGTTCTTGGTCGCGCTCCGCTGGCCGCGTGGCGTCAGATGTCCGCAGTGTGGTTCCAAGAAAGTTACTTTTCTTGAGAACGCAAAACTGTGGAAATGCAAGAACGCCCACCCGAAACAGAAATTTTCCGTTAAGGTCGGAACGATCTTTGAGGACTCGCCCATTGGCTTGGACAAGTGGTTTCCCGCTATGTGGCTGGCCGCTAACTGCAAGAACGGGATTAGTTCTTACGAACTTCACCGCTGTCTCGGCGTCACCCAAAAAACAGCATGGTTCATGTTGCAGCGCATTCGCCTTGCGATGCAAAAAGGAATCACGGGAAAATCCTCCGGCAGAGTTGAAGCGGACGAAACCTACATCGGCGCTAAGGCTCGATATATGCACAAAGATAAGCGAACGGGTGTCGGACACGCCGGACTCAAGAAAACCGCCGTGCAAGGTATCTTGGAACGGACAACTCCTGACAAACATTCCCAAGTGGTCTTGAAGATTGTCGATAACACGCGTAGGCCGGAGCTTTGCGGGAACGTTCGCGCGCACATGTCGAGCAAGGCTCGACGGTCTGCACCGACGCGCTTATGTCGTATGATGATCTTGAACGCGATTACGACCGCCGAGTTATCGACCATGCCATTAGTTATGCGCAAGGTCACGTTCACACGAATGGCTTGGAAAACTTCTGGAGCCTGCTCAAACGCGCGCTGCACGGAACGTATGTGAATGTTGAGCCGTTTCATTTGTTCCGATATTTGGACGAACAAGCGTTTCGGTTCAACGAGCGCAAAGACAGTGACGCTGGCCGATTTATGAAGGCACTTGGCGGTATCGTTGGAAAAACATTGAAATACGCGAAGCTCATTGCGGCTGAGGGCGGTGATGGCCCCCACCCGACAGAGACGTGGCAAACGGCGTAGCATAAACTAAGACTTTCGATTGTCGCAGATGACGGCTAGGCAAAAGCAGATGACCATTCCGAAGAAAACAGCATACAGGGTAAGGAATACAGTCGCTATTTCATGAGCGCGATTTTGTCCTTGATCTTCCTCTCGGTATTTTTCGTCGTAACTTTTGCCTTCGCGTTCCATTACTGGCAGCAAAGCAATTACAAACTCGCTCTCAGGTGGACAATAGGAGTCTTTATATGTTTCGGCGTCGGCGTTTTCTTTTCCGCCAGGTATTACCTGCACACCAGTTCGAAGAGGGTGATTAAGACAGTTGCTCCAAAAGGACGCCCATACGTTGTCATTAGCGATAGCATGTTGGAGCCTCTGAGCGCAGGAAAGAGTCCAGTGCTTACTTTCTTGATCGAAAATACCGGGCCTGTCGAAGTCACAGGATATTTTAAAGATGCGACGTGCAGGTTTAGCGATTTTGTTGACGAAAGATTCTTGACATATATGCGCAGCGACTCCGGCAAGTTCAGACTTGCACCGCTGGAAAAAAGCACCATTCAATGGCCATTCGTCGCTCCGATCTTGGATGAATATCAAATCAAGATGTTGAACGAAAACACGGCTACGCTCTATCTCTTTGCGCGAGGGGAGTATTCGGACGAAGCCGGAAATAAATATCCTATCACTTACTGCCGCCAGTACTCCACGGCTTTCCCAAACCATCTTGTCTTTTGCGACGAGGGTATTACTTTCAGAGAACCAAATGAGTGAAGAATCCGAAAAACCAGACCCCAAAGCGTTCGAACGATTTCGCAAGCTTGTTAAAAAAGTTGTAGGCGTTCCCAAGTCCGAAGTGAATAGACGCGCCGCGGAGTGGAAAGCCGCTCGGGAAACGGAACGGAACGAAGAATCAGAAGAATAGTCAGCCGCCCTGTCACAAGCGGCTACTGAACCCAGTAAGCACAGGTCAGTCAAGTATATTATTACCGCTGCAGCGATTGGTTAGAAGGTTTCCTGTCGCGTCGTGTGCGGCGACTAAAATCACGACGAACATCTGCATGGAAAAGCAGAAGGATGGTGAAGAAGATAACGCAAAGCGTGGACAGGCCCGATAACGAAATAGCGACTCGGGTGTAAATCCAGTGATTCGCGATAAATGAGAAAGGAATTAGCAGAATGACGCCGACCGCGCAGCACGAGAGCACAGCAACTAGGACGATCCTTGCCCAATTGCACCCACGAATCAGAGGATAGCTGAGGACGAACGCAACAGCAGCGGTGCTGCTCATCAGCATGTCGCCATACCCGAGAGTGCCAACGTCTGGATCAAAATACGCAACCGCGCCGATACCGAGCTGAACCGCCGCGAATACTGCGACTGATAAGCCGAATGAAAACGTTCCAGCGCATCGCTACCGTCTAACCAGAATTAGCCGGAAGAGTTCCGCCTAATCCGCTCTAGCTCACTACGTCAGCGCGATGGCTTGAAAAGAGCTAACGACGTCGTCGGGGCCTTTTTCAGCGAAAAAGCTTTCATAATATCCCGGGCCGAGGTCCCAGGAAGGGCCTTTGTAATATTCGTCGCGATAAAAGCGCCAGATGCCGCTAACCACGATGAGACAACTGATCCGGTCGTTCCAGAAATCGCCGAGATAATGAAAACTAAGGTTGGTGCGCGCGTAGGCCCCGGCAAACCCCGCGTGATCGTAAAGCACTATCTCCGGCAGGCGGATGATTTCTTTGGATGGCTCCACTTTTACCTTGCCAGCGGCGCTGGCGTGATAGCTCAGCGGGCCAAGGGTCCATTTCGTGTCGATAATGCAGCCGTTGGTCGGCGACAATTCAGTTTTCGGTATTTGTCTCATAAGCGGCAGATGTTTGTTATCTATCTTGCACCTATCAAGGCGGGGCTGTCGAGCAGATTGAACTGCGGATTTCGCGAATTCAACAGATAAAGCGTTCTGTTTGATTTCATCATCTGTGGTATCCGGTAATCCGCGGCTAAAAATCAAATGATATGCTCGCGATTATCGGAGCGGAGGCGGATCGTCTTGGTTTGCAAATCGTGAGTCGCACGGATGAAGCGCACGGTTTTACTTTTCGCACGCATCAAAATGGAATGCGTCGTCGCCTTGGCGCCCTGCCCTTTCACGCCGCGCAAGAGTGCGCTGTCGCTGATTCCGGTTGCGCAAAAAATAATGCTTTGCCCGTTGGCCAGGTCGTCAGCCGATAAAACCCGGCCCAAATCTTTTTTGTACCCATCGTCGATTAGCTTCTTTCGTTCTTTTTCATCGCGCGGCCACATTTTGCACTGCATCTCGCCCCCAAGACATTTGATTCCCGCTGCTGCCAGCACCGCTTCGGGGGAGCCACCAATACCCATGTAAAGATCGACATTGCTTTCCGGTAACGACGGCGCCATGGCCGCGGCGATGTCACCATCGCCAATCATGCGCAACGATGCGCCCGCAGCTCGAATCTGTTCTACGATCTCCTTATGCCGCGGCCGATCCAGCATCACCACGACCACGTCCTGCACTCGTTTCTCCAGCGCGCGCGCTACGATAGCGAGTGTCTCGGCAACCGGGCTCTCCAGCCCAAGGGTGTCCCCACGTTTCCGCGTGTATTGAATCACACGCGGCCCGTACGATAATTTCATCATGTAAAACGATGGAATATCCCGCAGCGCTACTTTGACGCCTTCCTCGGGGCTGGCAGCCGCGATGCAACTGATCGAATTCGGCGCGCCTTTGGAAATGTTGGTCGTGCCGTCGATCGGATCGATGGCGATGTCGAACTGTGGCGAACCGGGAATCCAGGTGCCGAGTTGTTCGCCTTTGAAAATGCCGGGCGCCTCATCCTTGATTCCTTCGCCGATCACGACCTCGCCGCAGACGTTCATCAAATCGAACATGCCGCGCATCGCGTCGCATGCAGCCGCGTCGGCTGCTTCCTTATCACCGCGACCGAGCCAGCGAAGGGAATTGAGCGCCGCCGCTTCCGTCGCGCGCACAAAATCGAACTCTATGATGCGCTCGATGTCATGATAATTTTGTCGATGTAATCGCGGCATGGCGGGAGAAAAGATTCACACAGTCGCGTGCGATGACAAGGGAGGCACAATTCAAGTGAGTGATAGGTGACTTGTGACTGGTGAAAGTGTCCGCTTATTTTTCCATTCCGGCGACGTGCTCGGAGTGTTCGTGTTCGCCATGACCATGAAGCGATGGACGGACGCGCAGAAAAAATTCGAAGGCGTAACCGATACCGTCTCCGTAATAGCGATCGAGAGTATCCGGGCGACCGTTGATCGTGAATTGAGTGCCAAGTCCGATATCGAGTCCGTTGCCGTGCGACAAGTCGCGGACGCACCCAATCGTGTAACCGCTCACCGGAAAGATGCGCGATTCAGCCGCGGGATTTAGAACCAGCTCGTGACCAGATTTTTCTACCCGCTCCCAGCGGATGTAAACGGTATTGCGTCCGCGCTGATAATCTGACTCAATCAGGAACGATTGCGTCTTCCCTTCGCCAGTGTCGTTGTTTTGACCCCAGACAAGACTGTTCGACCAGTTGGTATCGTTTCCGAGCGGCAGGTTATAAATGAGCGATGCTGTCGTGCGATGTCGGTTGACGTCAGGGTGGAGCGCTTCGGGGCTCTTGATGTAACCGTACGAAACTTGCAGGGCCAGATTTTGCGTCGGATTCCAGGAAATGCGGCCGCTGTATGAATCGAATCGGGGCTCATCGAAATTGTAACGGTCTTCATCCGGTTCGCGGCCGGTGAAGATGCTGCCCTCAATTTTCACGTTGCGCCAAACCAGACCAGCTGTGGCGACGCCGAACGTAACGTGCGTTGAATCCTGCCAATGATGACCAAGCGGCGCATCCGGATCATCCATTGCCGAAAGCCGGTGCATGAATGTAGGCGGCCCGAGCGCCGGTTCGCCCGGGTAACCAAAATACAAGTACGCACTCAGACCGGCATCGAATTTCTGCGAATAACTGATCGACAATTCGTCGAACAAATCATGCGGATGCTGCCGATCGTGCAGCTGTTGGTCGTGCCACGATTCTCCGGTTTGAAAAAGAAGCGGATAACCGCGACCGCCTTCAGTCAGCGGGTCGAGACTCATCATTAGTCGTGCGCCAATTTGCGTACTGTCGCCGAGCGGATGCGAGTACATTCCCATGATCCAGTTCGGCGCATCGATCCGGTCATCGCCGCGTCGGGTGCTCACGTTGGTGTAGCGCGGAAAAATTGCGCCATGCAGCATCAGCATGTCATCGCCGAACATGAACATTTTGCCATACATCGGCGTGGAATCCGGGACCCACGACGTACCAGAGCTTTCGCGGCTCATCGGATCGGCGATGTCCACAGAGGATTGCATCGACATCTGCATCTTGTGTTCACCATGTACCCCTTGCTCGTGCTCGCCGTGTTTCATGGCGTGCATCGAATGATTGTCGTTTTTCATGGGTGATTTCCGTTTTTCTTCTTTCTGCGGCACGAGCTTCATCCCACATTTCGGACAATTTCCCGGGTGATCCATCACAACCTCGGGATGCATGACGCAGGTGTATTTCTGCTTCGCTTGCTCGTGCTCGTGTCCTTGCGCAACCGCGCTGCTCGTGCCGAGCGCGAGTGCGCTGATAAGAACTAAAACCTGATTTGTCATGTCGATCCTAAAATTGTTGTGATGTTGTAGGGCAGGTGCTTTGCCTACTGAACATGGGAGAATGGGCAACCGGAGCGGTTGCCCTACAGTTGGGACGCAAAAACTCGCGTCTAAACGCGTGCGGGCGGAGCGTGAGCGAGAAGGCTCCGCTGTAAAATCAATTCAGCGAACGTGAGTGCGCCGGGCGGTCCCGTGTCGAGCGTTGCAGCCGGGAACGAAATTTTCGGCGGCGTGAAGACCGGAAGCTCGGCGAACCCAAGATCGACATGCGGAAGGTCGCTAATTGTGGGCGTAAGATTTTTTGCGGGTGTCGTAGCAATGGCACGAAGAATTTTACAACACGCGGTTCCGATCGGTTGTGGCTGGGGGTTTGCGGGTTTGGAATGAAACGGACATCCGTTCTGCGCCGAATCCGTTCTCGTTGCAATCGCGCGAAATGCGCAGTGATTAGAAATCGCGATCCAGGAACAGATCGTAATCGCAACGATCAGGCAACGCGCACCTGCTCTCACACGCACTCAATCGCTGATGCGACGCGAATGCTCAAACGTTTTCTTCCGCTTCGGTAATCGGCGCAGCGCCAGTCGCAGTGACTTCCGGTGGCGCCAACGGCACGCTCGGCGGCATGGCCGCTTGTGGTTGGAGTGGTGTTTGCTTGATACGTGTTGCCATAAGCATCGCTGTGAAAAGCAACGCCCCCGCGAGAAAATAAGGCGCTCCCGGCAGGTGAATCGGATTTTTTGCATCGATGAACCATCCAAAGATCCGGAGGAACAACCACGGTCCGATAATGAAAGTGATTGAACGCATACTTTGCAGGGCGCCCTGCAACTCGCCTTGTTCGCGCTCGCTTACGCGGTGAGTCATCATGCT
>WNFE01001680.1_pt1 | contig 16097 bp, 13 predicted proteins | sample 5400451 | NCBI WGS metagenome assembly WNFE01 (sample SAMN13153344, study PRJNA577476) | soil metagenome | isolation source: 200 cm saprolite under Douglas fir tree site 2 hole 2 | place: USA:California | collected 2015-04-18 | reverse complement strand
CGCAACACCAAGCAGGGCAAGAAAGAACACCACTTGCAGCAATCCGCTCAAGATCCGCATAAGCCCCCCTTATTTTTCTGCTCTCTTGCTTCTCCCCTCCTAGTCTCAAGTCTCTATCAGTTCTTTCAGTGCTCCCCATTCAGTCACCGGCAGCGAGCAAGTAAAGTTGTGACACACATAGACCGTGAGTTTCCCCTCTATCTGAATCTTTCCGGTCAGCAGTGTTGGCATTGTGACAGAAGGGTCACTCAGGTCGCAGCACACGAGCGTTTTGTTAGGCAGAAACATTCCATGAATCCGCGCCAGCATCTCCTTGGTGGCCGGCGCGTCTTTGTCGCCTAGCAAGACGACCTCTTTGGGGCGCATCAAATAGAAGTCCAGGGCGCAAAGCATATTGCTAAAGCCGAAGGGATTCTGTTCCATCGCGTCGTAGAAGAGGCGGAGGACCTGTTCTGCTTTCGCGAGATAGTCCTGATTTTCGCTCAGATAGGACAACCGCAGCAGGTTGAAAACCGCCACTGAATTGCCCGAGGGAATCGACCCGTCAAAGGCCGACTTGGACCGTGTAATCAACGTTTCGTGGTCGCTACTGGTGAAGAAAAACCCGCCCTCTTTTTCGTCCCAAAAACGCGCAAGCAAAGCGTCGGTGAATTCTACCGCACGCTCCAGATAGAATCGCTCGAATGTCGCTTCGTACAAGTCGATCAATGCCGCCGCGAAAAACGCATAGTCATCGAGGTAAGCGTTGAACTTCGCCTGTCCGTCCTTGAAGCTGCGCAGTAATCGCCCGTCTCGGTAAAGGCGGGTGAAAAGAAACTCCGTGGTCTGGTGCGCGATCTCCCGGTAGCGTGGATTCCCTGAAACTTTATAGGCCTCAGCAAACGCCGAGAGCATCAAGCCGTTCCAACTGGTAAGAATCTTTTCGTCTCGCCCGGGTTTGACTCGGCCCTCACGCACGGTGAAAAGTTTTTGCCTCGCATCAGCGATCAAGCGCGTCACTTTCTCCTCGTCACGGCGGAACAGCTTGGCCAACTGCGCCAGTGTAAGGGTCGGATGGAGAATGTTGTGATGCTCGAAATTTCCCACATCAGTGACATCGTAGTAGCGGCAGAAGATTTCCCCTATCTCGTCCCCGAGCACCTGCATAACCTCAGCACGACTCCAGATGAAAAACTTTCCCTCCTGCCCCTCTGAATCCGCGTCCTGCGTCGAGTAAAACCCACCGTCCGGGTGCAGCATCTCTCGCTCCACATAAGCGAGAATCTCCTCGGCTACCTGGCGGAAAAACGGATCCTGGGTCGCTTGGTAAGCCTCCAAATACAGGCGCGTCAGCAGCGCGTTATCGTAGAGCATCTTTTCAAAGTGCGGCACCAGCCACCGCTCGTCCACTGCATAGCGGTGGAACCCGCCACCGAGGTGGTCGTACACTCCACCTTCCACCATCTTGCGCAGTGTGTGAGTGGTCGTCTGCAAATACAGATCATTGCCCGTCGCGTGATACTGCCGCAGAAACAAGGCAAAGACCATCGCATTGGGAAACTTGGGTGCCCCACCAAGCCCGCCATGGGTGTGATCGACATGTTGAGCCAGACTGGCTGTCGTATTCGCTAGGATCTCGATCCGCAACGGACGGGAAGTCTCCTGCCGGTGGGTCATCTTTTCCAAATTCTCGAGAATCTGGCCCGTGGCCTTTGTCACATCTTGCGGCCGTTCTTTGTATGCCCGTGCCACAGCAGTGAGGATCGTGGGGAATCCAGGCAAGTTGTGTCGCTCGACCGGCGGGAAATACGTCCCCCCATAAAAGGGTTTGCCGTCTGGGGTGAGAAAGACCGTCATCGGCCAACCACCGCGCCCAGTCAGCATCTGCACGGCATTCATGTAAATCTCGTCCACATCCGGTCGCTCTTCACGATCGACCTTGATGCTAACGAAGAGATCGTTCATCAGCGCCGCGATTTCTTCGCTCTCGAACGATTCGTGCTCCATTACGTGACACCAGTGACAAGCCGAGTACCCCACACTCAATAGAACCGGCTTGTTTTCTGCCTTCGCTTTGGCAAAAGCCTCCTCGCCCCAGGGAAACCAGTTCACCGGGTTGTGCGCATGCTGGAGTAAATAGGGACTGGTCTCCTGAGCAAGACGGTTGGTGAATTTATGGTCCATGAAAAGATCCTTTCACACGGAGTGCCCAAACGAAGACACGGGGCTCAGCTTCATCATGGGCTCCCAATCATCACCGGACGAAGGGGCCAATTGTTGGCTACTGACTACTGGCTACTTTTTTTGCCTCCTCCACCGCTGTGGGTGCATGGGTGCATAACGCAATAGCACCTTTCCCCTTGTGTTTTGGTCGCGGCACGGTGTAGTACGCGGCCGGCGAGGCAGCAGTGTCCATGCCGCACGCCGGACAGACTCCTCTAGTTTTGATTTCCAGGGATTCGATAATCCGCCAGCCGCTGCCATCGAAAGCCATCGTAACTTTCTTGCTCCCTAGATCTGTCAGTTTGAAGCGTTCCATAAGCACTCCTCCTTTCTACAAGTGATAGATCCGTTTCGCCTCTTTCTTCAGTTCCTCACGGAACTCTGGGTGCGCGATGTCGATCAACGCCGCTGCCCGCTGTTTGAGACTCTTCCCCCGCAGCGAGGCGATACCGTATTCAGTGACCACGAAATCGACGAATGCGCGCTGCGCCGTGACCACACTCCCAGGCTCCAGTATCGGCACGATGCGAGAGACTCGTCGGCCTCTCACCAGAGAACTCGACGGCGTGACAATCACCGAGCGTCCCGGATTACAGTAGGCTGCGGTGATGGTGAAAATCGTCTGCCCGCCTGTCCCGGTGTACATAAAAGGACCGATCGACTCCGAGCACCCCTGCCCTCCTAGATCTACAGCCATCGCGTTGTTCACGGCAACGTAATTCCTTTGGTTGACCAAAATACGTAGGTCATCCGTGTACGTGAAGTCGTAGAGTTCAAAATTCGGGTTGCCATCGATGATGGGAAGCTCGTCCGGCAAAACTCCGATGAACGCGCTCGCGACTGCCTTCCCCGGGTTCACGGTTTTGTACTTGCCATTGACGACCCCTTTCTGCACCAATCGTGCGATGCCGCCGGGGATCACCTCGGTATGGATGCCCAAGTCGTTCTTGTCGCCCAGGTACATTCCTAGCGGTGACGACACGCTACCCAGACCGATTTGGATCGTATCGCCATCATTGATTAGTTCATTGGCTATGAGAGTGCAAATCACCTCCGTCGCCGCCACCTCTTCCTCATTGCGCACCGTTGGCGCCAGGGCTGCTGGTGGCGCCAACGGCTCGACAAAATGAGTTATCTCGGAGACGTGAATGTAGTTCTCACCTCCGGTACGAACGAAATCCTGGTGCACTTCACCAATCACCACACGTGCAGCCGCAGCCATGGTTTTGGACATGAACAATCCCGTGCCAAAGCTGCAATAACCATGTTTGTCCGGCGGCGAAACTGGCGTGAGGTACACATCACATTCTATCCCTGGCGGCAGTTCCTTGTGACGGTAGTAGGCGACTGGAATGAACTCTACCCGTCCTTCAGCCATGGGCGGGCGCGTCGTCACTCCCAGATAGGGAGTTTGCAAGGTGAAAGCCCGCTCCGTGTCGGGCTGGTCCCAATTAAAGATCGGTCCGATCACGCCCACTTTTACGTCGCGTAATTCGTTCTTCCGCCCTATCAAGGCTTCGCTCAGGGTCACTGGCGTGGCATGAAGCCAGTTCACCTGCACTGTGTCCCCGTTGCGTACCGCTCTCAGCGCCTCCTGAGCCGAAACCAATTTATTTCCACAACGCTCACGCCAGTCCATATGGCCCTCCTTATAGCTCTCAGCCGGAGCATAAACCAGCGACAAGGAGAAAGCAAAGCCGCACGGGTTTCGTTGTTTTAGCCTCGGTGCTGTGGTACTTGCTACAATAACACCAACCTGAGGAGGACCCGTATGGAGATCCGCATCGAATACTGCGCGGCCTGAGGGTACGAACCTGAGGCCGTCAGTTTGACGGAACAGTTGCTCACCGAGTACAAGCAGCGCATTCGCCAACTCACCCTCACCCCTTATGACGATGGCCGCTTCGAAGTGTTTGCCGACGGCCAACAGATCTATTCCAAGAAAGCCACCGGTAAATTTCCAGAGTACGCCCAGGTGCGCAAAGCTCTGGAGAAACAGGCGGCTTAAACTTAGCAGCGGGAGGCGTGCAGCTCTAAAGCCCTGAACTTTGCTTCGACGGTGGGGTCAGCTGAGAGCAGAAGCCGTAAGTGCGTACGAAGCAGGAAGATGCGCAAGAAGCACTACGGGTTGTCACTAATAGGGATCATCGCTTTTTGCTTCCTGCTTCCGGTCGAGGGAAGCAGTGAACAGGCTCCTCCCACCGGGTGTCTACTGCTCCCAGAACAACCTTCTGGCAATGCCATCTCTCTCTATGTCACCAAGGCCCTGGATACGCCCGGAGTCGTGTGTGCACGGGTGGTCAACGGGTTGAACCACGCCTTTCGGACCGAACGCCTCCCGCGCTCTGGTCAATCGGCACCGCCGGGTCGGTACCGCCTCTGTTTCTCTTCTGAATCCGTCCCCCCCGAGGGGCTGCAGGCTACGATTTGCTCCGAGGAGTTTACGCTGCCGTAAGAACGGAAAGGATTGAGCACCGCAGGTGGCAGGACAGTGCTGAGGCTAGGCGCACGGAAATCTACACGATCGGACGCGCCGGGATGGACCATTGACCTGGATTAGTGGGTACCTCTCCCCCCCTTTGTTCCTCATGCTCCCTGCAGCCGTGCCGGTGAGAGATCTCCAGGTATCAACCCTGCAGCCACAAGATCTGCCGGCAGGCGCCCTTCAACAATCAGGTTCGCGGCCGCTCGCGCCATGGCTGGTGAAGTCATAATCCCGTAACCACCTTGCCCTGCCAGCCAGAAAAACCCCGGCAAAGCTACATCCATCCCTACGACGGGCGCCTTGTCTGCAACAAAGCTGCGGAGCCCCGCCCATTTGCGTCTAATGTGCCGGATCGACAGGGTAGTAGCCTTCTCGATCCGATCAACCGCCAGCGCCACATCATAGTCTTCCGCGTAGACATCGCAGGGCGGCATCGGCGTCTCGTCCGCAGGAGAGGCAAGGATGCAGCCAGACTCCGGCTTAAAGTAGAACTGTTCGTCTACATCGATAACGACCGGCCACGCCTGGAGATCACCCTGAGTCGCCCCATCAAAGACGAAGGCCGTGCGCCGCTTCGGTGTCAGACCTATCGCTCGTGCCGTAGCAAGCCGGCCGATCTCATCACACCATGCCCCAGCTGCGTTAACGACAATGCTCGCACCGAACCGTTCTTTAGTCGCCCAGACTTCCCAGCTATCGCCGCTTCGCACGAGCCCTGTCACCTCTGCACCAGTGATAAGATCACCGTTGCGGCGCCTGAAGCCTCTGAGAAAACCCTGATGGATGGCATGGACATCCATATCCATCGCCTCAGGTTCGAGAATCGCGGTCGCCAGGTACCCGTCCCGCAATGCAGGACATAGACGCTTTGCTTCTGCACAATCAATCTCATGGATACTCGGCACGAGCTTCCGGGCCTCAGTCAGCATCGTGCCTAATGTGTCCCGTTGCTCCTCTCGTGCAATCCACAGCATCCCCCGCGGCGCAATAAGCGGAGATGAAGTAAATCCCTCAGGAGCATTCTCTAAAAACTGTCTGCTGGCGACCGTGAGGCGACGGATGATCGAGTTCCCATAGTTCTCCGTTAGCACCGCTGCCGATCGGCCTGTTGAATGATATCCTGTTAGGTTTTCGCGATCGAGCAACACTACCCGCCCATAGCTGGCCAGTTCATACGCCACTGAGGCCCCGGCTATGCCCGCGCCAATGACCAGAAAATCATACGCGTTCATAAGTCCTCACCTGTCACCGATGGAGAACGTTCTTAACCTTTGTCCTGGAACGAAGAGGAGCACTCCGCGAGCGCCGCAGGCGCAGAGCGGAAGTGCCCCTCTGAGAGAGCCCTTGCCGAACCCGTCACGAAACTGTGTCAAATAACACAAGAAAGCCCTGTCCCGGTAACGCTGCCCTGAAAAATTTCCGCGCACCAAAATTTTTTGTGAGGCATTCACGGCAACCACTCACTCGCTTCTGAGTCACCTCAAAATACCAGCCGTCCCTCCCGCTCTTGCGCCTCGATGCGTCCTTCAAGAGCCGCCGGCAGTTCGATCTTGCGCTCTTCGGGAAACTGCCCTTTTTCGAGCGCCGGGCGCAAATAAAACTCATCGGGTGAGTTCAGTACCATCAGACTCTTTGGCGGTTCTAGAAACCACTCACGCCGCATGAACCCCGGACTGAAAAAAATCCGCTTGTCCTCTTCGGACCAGCTCCGCGGCAAAATACCGTGGATCGACGCGGAAAGCAGGTCGATGGGAATATCCCACCACAAATCAAACAGCACAACATACCCGTGATCGCCAAGCGCCGGATTGGCACGTGTTCCTGTCCGCACATTAATGAAAGCAAGCTTTCCTTCTTTATCGTACTCTTCGATGCGCAAAGGAAAGAACGACTCCTGGTCAAGCCAATAGATAAGCTTGCTCATGTAGTAATCTTTAAGCCACTCTGGTTTGGGAATTGCCTCCACCACAAAGCACTTCACTCCACCGTCCACCGTATACAGAGGGTAATCCTTACCCATGAGCTTGATCTCGTTAGCCGGCACGTCGATATAGCCACCCTTTTCATCGGTCAACACGGCGGTTTGCCGGGTGACTGGAAACCGCACAGTGTGGTGAAGGACATCTGTTCCCAGAATACGCCATTTGAATTCCCACGCGTCGCGGCCAATCAGATCGTCAAAGGTCGATGCGCTATTCGGCAAACGATCCTCCCGCCGCGGCTGCGGCTGGCGACGCACACGCCGCAACGCTGGTGAATAGGCGAAAAGATCAAGCTTGGTGGTAAAAGTCTGATCGTTGCGATAGCCCACGTACAAAGTCTGGTTACCGTAACGCTCGGGCGGCGATACCGATTGCGACAGCCAGCGGTATACTTCTTGGCCAGGTTTGGCGGCGTAGAGTTGCTCAGCAAACCCACCTTCGGGCAAGTAAAGAACAGGAATGATGGTGACACGTTGATCCATGAAACCTGTATTGGTCACCGAAGCAGCAATATCGATCAGCGTACAGTTCCAGAAAGGTGTATGCGGAAACTCCATCGCGCGCAGTCCCATCTCTTCCGCAGTGTAGGGTGCTGTAAAAGGAAACTTCTCAGCCGGTAAGTAGGGGATCTGAGGGTCACGCGGAGTATCAACACGGAGATCCAGCATAGCTTTTTCTTCAACCGAAAGTTCGTCCAGCGTCTTCCAGGTCTTAGTTTTGCTCTCGTTGGACGCCGCGAAATCCAGACCTTGGACCTTGGATTTTGCACCTTGGCCCTCTTGCCCCAGCACTCGCAGCGGCAACAGACCCACGAACGCTATCATCCCCGCCAAGATAAACCCTTTACTCGTCATGGCCCTTTAACCTCCGCAACAGCCGAGTCGAATACCAGGTGCCCGGCCGTTTCCTGGGCGCGAACCCGCGCCTCCACATCTGGCGTAAGGTCGCTCTGTCGCTCTTGCGGAAATTTGCCTTCATAAAGTCACGGGCATAGGAAGAACTCTGCGGGAGAACTAACCAGAGACTGCGCCTTAAACTGCGCCTTGTTGGGAAATCACTCCCCATGCGGCGGCTATGGCGGCTCGTCAACGATCCATAAGAATCGGCCATCGCAGGCAACCAGCGGGCGATGTGTGGGAATTCCATCGCACGGCAATCCATACGGATATAACAAATTGTTTCATTACCTCAGCAAGAACGCACCCAGATTTCGCCCGTGGAGGGGAACATTAGAATGCATAACTGATCTCCCAACCAATGTTATCCCATTTGTCGTACTGCCCATAGACATCCGTGGGGCCGCCACTGCTGTAGGTTGTGTAAATCAACTTTCCGGTAATAAACTGCGAGAAGTTATAACTGGCGACGGCCTTCGTCTTCAGTCCTTGCCAACCACGCACCGGTCCGCTGAGATACGGGTAAATAGTAAGACTCAAACGCAAGCGGTCACGAGTAAAGCGAAACGGCCGCTCGATGAAAAATACCGGGAGCAAGCTCCATTCATCACCCACCCCGCCACCGAACCCAGGGCCCAACGTCTGTCGCCAGTCAAACGTGTAATAGAACGAAGGCTGGAAAATCACCGAAGTGTTGCCGGGAAAAGCGAACTCCAGGGCAACTGCCGCGCGCAAGGTGTCGCGGGTTATGAGACCCGAGTTGAGATGACCTGCACGTGCATTACTGATACGGACGGTATCGGCGAAATGTACACCCTTGGTCCATAGCCCCTCGACTCGCAGCACCACCGGCAGTTCTCCAACAATAGGGACGTGAGATAGCGATGAAGCATAATCCGCAGTGATGCCGAAGTGGTGCAACCGCGTATAACGCGGTTGGAAAATCACCGTATGCGTGCTAGGGTTCAGCGGACCAACGATAAAGTTGTTGGGATTGTCATTCCACGCGTAAAAATAGATGAGCCCCCAGGTAAGCGGTTCCATCGACACGTCCAAACGAGCGCCGTACTCGTGATCGCCCCAGTCCCAAGCACTGGGGCGTTTGCGTCTGCGTATCTCGTCACCTTGAGCATCAGCACGTCCTTCCAGAATAGCCGGGTTGGTTTTGGCCACCGTGTCTCTCGGAGAATTGCTCGGAGGAAACCAAGGTGATCCCAGCACTGCTTGACGGTCCTGCTCAAAGTTGGGGATGTACAACAGGTTTAGCGAGTTAGCACCGAAGAAATAGGTAACGTTAGCCATCCAGGTAGGAATCCGGCGATACTCAAAATCACTGGCTTCGAATTGTACCGACTCGCGCCGGTCCATCGGGTTGATGATATCGATGAATTGCCCATCCATCTTGCCCCAAGCAACTTGTTGTTTCCCCAGCACCACATCAAGGCTGTGCGTCCGGTAGCTGACGTACAATTCACGCACGATGCGATCGAAGTTGTGATAGTCACGCAAGGTCTCAGTGCGCCGGGGCGCAAACAACCCCGCCGAGTCCTGCCAGTTATACACTCCGTCGTAGAGAAAATGATCTCGGTTGGTGATCTCGATGTTCGGCGAGACCTGGTAGTGCATCTCTAACTCGAACAGGTTCTGCAACTGCAAGAAACGGAAATCCTTGTCGCGATTGGCAACCCGTTTATCACCAGTCAACAAGACATCTGACCACTGGCGGTAGAATCCCTTGAAGGTGAGCGCTGGAATCTGTTTCTCTATCGGCTGCCGCACATAGCGCCCCGCCGGGTCGAACGTCGCGAGGAAACGATCGAAGCGAGACCAGTAGTCACCAAACAGGCTGGCCTGACACGGCCGCGCTCCCATACTGAGCAGGAGTACCCACAGAAAACACTTCCATTTGCTGCCGTTTTGCGTGTTCTCACAGTATTGTTGCCCCATCCCTTTTCCTGCCTTTCTCCTGCAGATTGCTCTCCGTCTTAGGAAAGAAAAGCTCCTATTCTTCCGCCCCTCGACTCGCAAACACCCCGGCAGCAGTCAACTCAGCGACCCGGTCTGCATCGTACCCCAGGTAACGCTGCAGCACCGGCGTGTTGTGTTCTCCCAAATCGGGAGCGGTCAAAACAGTCGGCGCTGGCACACCGGAAAAGCGAAATGGGAACCCCGGTAAAACGAAATCCCCAAAGACGGGATCAGAAACTTGCCGGACCGTCCCTCGTTCCAGCAAATGCGGATGCCGGACAACCTCAGGAATCGTCAGCACTGGTGCGGCTGGTACGCGCTCGCGGTCTAAGGCCGCCACCGCGGTATCCCGATCAGGCAGGGATTGGAGCCAGCATTCGATCTCCTCAATCAAGTTCTCCCGGTGACGGATACGCTCGCGGATACTACAAAACCGTGGATCATCGGCCAACTCCGGCCGCCCCATCGCCCGCGTCAGCCCCCGCCATTGGTGCTCAAGCGCCGCAACGATAGTGATGTAGCCTTGAGCAGCGCGGAAGATCCCACATGGAGCGAGACCAGTGTGATGCGCCCCACCTCGAGTAGGGACAAACTTGCCTTTGCTGGCGCTGTAGACCTGCAGACTAAAGTCATGCACATGAATATACGAGTCGAGGAGCGACACATCGATGTACTGTCCCTCCCCCGTGCGTTCACGGTGCAGCAGCGCACAGGCAACCGCCGCCAACGCATGTACCCCCGTGCTCACATCCCCCATGGCCACCATAGGCATGATCGGTGCATGGTTGGCTTCCCCCATCACCTCGGTGACACCAGAGTAAGCTTGCGCAATGTAATCGAAGCCCGACACGTGCGCGAGCGGACCGTCCTGCCCCAACGCTGAGATCGAACACATAATCAGGCGAGGATTCAGTCGCTGAAGCGCCGGGTAATCGATCCCCATGCGTGCCATCACACCAGGGCTGTAGTTTTCCATTACCACGTCCATGTGCGGTACTAGCGCGCGGATGAGGTCCTGGCCGGCTTCCGTCTTGAGATTGACGCACAGACTCTGCTTTCCCAGGTTGTGCTGCATGAAATACGCACTGCGCCCCTTGCGCAGCACTGGGTTGAGGCGCGCCGGATCACCCTTCGGCGCTTGTTCAACCTTGATGACCTCAGCACCCATCTCAGCCATGAGCTTAGTGGTAGTGGGACCAGCAACGATTTGCGTAAAGTCCAGGACCTTATAACCCGCGAGCAGGCTCCCTCCGGCCATAGTTCCCCCTTCCTGGCAGCGCGCTGGTAGCTGCCTGAGCGAATGCCCAGTCTCTATATGATACTGTTCGGTCTGTTAAGGATCGCGCAGGATTCTATAGACAAGCCCCCCGCGCCGCAAGCCTGGCGAAGGCCATAACGAAGATAGTGAGGCAGATTACCCCGCGATCTTTTCGTTCTTAAACGTCGCAGGGTCTAAGGCATACTTGTGTAGGAGCTTATAAAATTCGGCCCGGTCCTTTCCGGCTTGTTCCGCCGCTCGTGAGACATTCCCTTTGGCCGCAGTGAGAACCTGAATCAGGTAAGCCCTTTCGAACTGCTCCCGTGCCTCTTTCAACTTGAGGGGTTCGCAACGGGGGCTCTGAATCTCTTTGTTTCCCAAGAGCAGAAGGTCGGAAGTAATAGTGCCGTGAGTAAAGAGTACAACAGCCCTCTCCACAACGTTGGCCAATTCCCGCACGTTGCCGGGCCAGTCGTACAGCATCAATCGTTGTAACGCTTCCGGAGCAAAACCCTGGACTTCCTTACCCATCTTGTGGCTCAACTGTTGCAAAAAGTGCTGCGCGAGCAGCGGAATATCCTCGGGCCGCTCGCGCAGCGGTGGCAGGAAAACGGGAACGACATGGATACGGTAGTAAAGATCTTCACGGAACCTCCCTCCGGCAACCGCCCTTGCCAGATCCTGGTTCGTCGCAACCACCAGCCGGATATCCACTCTGGTAGGCTGGCTCGCTCCCACAGGGTAAAACTCTCGCTCTTGCAAGACCCGGAGAAACGTGACCTGGAGGGGCAGAGGAAGCTCGCCGATCTCATCCAGGAACAGCGTTCCTCCATCTGCCTGCTGCAGTAGTCCGCTCTTGGTCCGGTCCGCACCAGTGTACGCCCCCTTAATGTGGCCGAACAATTCGTTTTCTAACAGCCCTTCAGGAATCGCCCCGCAGCTAATCGCCACAAACGGGCCAGACGCTCGCCGACTCGCGACATGGATGCCGCGCGCGATCAGTTCCTTGCCCGTGCCGCTCTCTCCGTAAAGACACACGGTGGAATCCGTGACCGCGAGCTGCGCCACCTGGCGCAGAATCTGTTGCATCTTTTCGCTGGAGGCAACGATATTGTCAAAATGGTAGCGCTCCTGCACCAAAGTCCGGAGTCGCTCCACCTCACCCTTCAGTCGGCGAACCTCCAGAGCCTTCTCCAAGCGGTGGAGGAGGTCTTTGGGATCGAAGGGCTTGGTGAGGTAGTCATACGCACCTTTCTTGGTGGCCTCCACGGCACTGGCAATCGTGCCGTGGGCGGTCAGAATGATGACAGGAAGGGTCGGGTGAACGCCCAGCAGTTTCTCTAACAGGGTAATGCCGTCCATCCCTTCCATTTTGAGATCCACAATCGCAAGTTCATAGACTTCTTCCGCCGCTCGCGCCAACGCCTCCGCTCACCCCTCCGCCAGCGTCACGCGGTAGCCCGCCGCTTCGAGCCGCACCTTCATTAAGGTGCGAAGTCCCGGATCATCGTCTACCACAAGGATTTTTGCGCTCGCCATCATCAAATTTTCCGTTCTTCTCTCCGCCCTAGCGCAAAAGCTCTCGCTCTTTGTTTTCCATCTCGACGTCGATATCTCGCGAGCGATTCAATTGTTCCCGCAGGTTGCGGACCGTCGTCTCTCTACTGCGGAGGTTGCCCTGCAGTTGGCGCTGTTTTTCCTCTAGGGCAAGGTTCTCGTTGAGAAGCGCGGTCCACGCCCGCCCCTGAAAAGCCCAGGGGCTCTGTGGGTATTTTTTCGCCAGCTCGGAAAAATACTGTAACGCCTTGGCGGGATTGCGGTAAGGGCTCTGGGAATACGCGTAGGTAAAGCCAAGGTTAAAAAGCACAATATCACATCCTGTCCCTCCGGCGCATCCCTGCAGATCTCGTTCATTGTCGGCCAAAAACTCGGCATAGTTGCTATTTTCCATGACTTGCTGCGGAGGAAAAATCGGTGGCGGCGGCGGTTGGACCGGCGGGAGATGAGAACGCGCGCAGCCGACAAACAGCAGGGTAACAGAGAGCACCACCCCCATACTGGCGTGAAGACGCGAGAACGCCTCTCTAAATGGCATTGCCTGCCCCCGAGTGCGATGCAGGCATGGTCACTTCTTCCTTCTTTTCTTCCTGAGCATTCTCGTTGACCGGTAAGGTAAAAACAAAAGTGGAGCCTTTTCCCTCTTGATTCTCTACCCAGATCCTGCCGCCGTGCGCTTCAACGATGTGTCGAGCAATAGCCAGCCCTAGCCCGGTTCCGCGCGGCTGCTCTCCTTTATGGGAGGGACTCTGATAGAATCGCTCGAAGATCCTTTCCACTTCCTCCGCCGGAATCCCTACCCCCGAGTCGGCAACTCGCACTTCTACCCGCCTTCCCTGACCATTTCCAGCACCGGCAAAAGCGGCCGATATGCTGATCGCACCCCCCTCCGGCGTAAATTTCACGGCGTTGCCCAGGAGATTGTCGAGGACCTGTTGGATCCTTCCCTCATCAAGAGAGAGGAGGGGAAGAGAAGGGTCACAGGTTGTTCCCATCCGCACTTGCTTCTTTTGCGCGCTGAGTCGTACCGTTTCTACACTTCTGTCGATCAACGGAGCGAGATCCGTCGGCACACGTACATACTCCAGCATCCCCGCTTCCATTTTGGAGAGGTCCAGGACTGACGAGATGCTGTGAAAGAGCCGCTCACTATGATTCCGGACGACCTCTAGGACTTCTCGCTGGGGAGCGGTAACCCGTCCAGGAATCTCCTCCAGGAGCAGAGCCGTGCCCTCTTGAATGGCAGTGAGTGGAGTACGCAGATCATGCGACACGTGGGCGATGAAATCAGCTTTCATCTCATCGAGTTCTGCCAATCTGCCCGCCATCCAGTTAAAGGCATGGGCCAGTTCGCCGACTTCTCTGGGAGCGCGTAGGTCAACCGAGCGACGAAACTCGCCTTTACCCACATGCCGGAGTTCTTGCGCTAGTCTTTTCAGTGGCTGGCTGACGCTACGGGCATGAAAGTAAGCCAGAAGCACGGCAGCGCTGAGTCCCCCTAACGTGAGCCAGCCCATCACCCTGGCCGCACGCGCCGCCTGGTCGCGGGCTGTCGCGGTCTTGTCGGCAATAGCCTCCTCGCGCAGACGGATCAGAGCGTTGATCCCCTCTGTAACTCCGTTACTAATCTCGCCCTTCTCTTTATTCCAGGTGCTATTCCTGGCAGGAGCAGGAGTCAGGCCGGTTGTGTAGCGCTCGTGCAGGTTGCGAATCTGCTCCATCAGTTCTCTCTCTTGCGCCGTGTCAATCAGAGCGGAGATCTTCTCCAGGGCGCCGTCGAAATCGCTGTCTCCCTCGGTGAAGTGGCGGTAGAAGGCTTTATCGCGCAAGAGGAGGTACTTCTCAGCATTGCGCATCTGCGCCAGGAAGATCTTGAGAAGTCGTTTTTCTTCCTCGATGCACGTGGAGTCCGTCGCCAGGATGTCGGTGCTGAGGCTTGTAAGTCGGTTCAGTTGCGAGAGGGAGTAGAGGCTCACGGCAAGGATAAGGACAATAAGAGAGAGTTGCGCGAGAATAGCCCGCCAGAAAATCGTCAGACGCATGCGCCGTTGTTCTGTAAAAGATATTTTTATCTAGTGTGACGTAAACTCCGCTGTTATGCAAACTCACCCCCTTCCCCATCGAGAAGTCCAGCTGCTGAGTTCCTAACACAATCACGTATGACTTTCGGGGAGAGAATCTCTACCACTGTTCTGAGCAGGAATCACACTCCCTCGGAGAAAAGAAAGGGGTAAAAAAGAGGGCCCTCGTCTCTAAAAAGAGGCGCAGGAACAGAAAGGCGAGACCTTCTCTCTTCCTGCTACCTCTTCATCATAAAGGACCTTATTCCCCTCCGACAAAGGCAGCGGAGACTCTTTTGCCTTGTCCTTCCGCCTCAGCGCGCGGGGCAGCCTTCCCTGCAGAGCTACGAATAGCCTCTTTATAGACAAGAATCTCGACGCGTCGGTTTTTCCGCCGTCCCTCCGCGGTCGTGTTGTCCGCTAGCGGGGAGTTTTCTCCATACGACACGGCAGTCACCCGGAGTGGGTCAATCCCGTCGTGAGTAATGAGATACCGCGCCACACTGGCTGCCCTCTTCTGTCCGAGTTCGTAGTTATGCCCATCAGGTCCCGTGCTGTCCGTATGACCGGCAACGAGGAATACCGCGTCATCCGTCTCCTTGAGGTCACTGAGAAAACCATCAATCTGTCTTCTCACGTCAGCCGTCAAAGCATCAGAGTTCAAGGAGAAATTTGCTCCCTCCTTGAGATCCAGTACGAATCGTTTCTCCAATCGCAAGTGGTCCAGGCGATCAAGGGCTTCGTCCGCTTTGGCGTCAGTCTGGCCGAGGTGTGTTTCCACTGCCGACACGCGATCTGCCAATGGGTTGATCTGTTCTGTCACCCATCCCTGGGTCGCTAGGCATCCCTGGAGACTCAGTACGAAGGGTATACCAAGGACTAGGAAAGGAGTCCTTCTCGCAATGATATACGGGATCATAATTGTACCTCTCTTTCTCTGTCTTCGTCTTTAGCGTTCGAGATAAACCTGCGTCACATAGATCGTTTCCTTCTCCCCTTGGGAAATTCCTACACCGCCTGCAGTATAGCGAGGATTGAGCAGGTTCCTGCGATGGCTGGGGTTGTTGAGCCACTCGCGCACAGCTATTGGTGCCGGGTCAGTCACTTTCTTCCCGCTAAAGAGGTTCTCCCCAGCAGCGGTGAAGTCTTCGATGCCCTGTGCTCGTAACCGATCCACCACATCGCGACCATCTGGATTGAGGTGTCCGAAGAAGTGACGTGTTGCCATATCTTCGCTATGGCGACGGGCCACTTCCTGCAGTTGTGGATTCTCCTGCAAGAGGGGCAGACCTTTCTCCCCCCGAGCTTGGTTCACAGCCCGAAAGATCTCTCCTTCAATTTCTTTTTCAGGCGCTTCTCCCGGCGGAGAAGGGTTCCGGATTCTTTCCTCAGCCGAGGCTTCCACCTTAGGAGAGGTCTCCGCAGCATCTCCTAAGGTCACCGGAATCACTTCATAAGAATCGCCATCGTCAGAGGTAACAAGAAATTTTACTACGCTGCCGGGAGAACTGAGAGCCAATAGCCGGCTCATATCCTCCTCTGAGCGGATAGCCCGCCCGTTCGCCCCTACAATGATATGTCCAGTACTCCCGCTGGCACGCCGCAAATAGGCAGGAGCCGGATCGCGATCAGAGCGCAATCCTGCCTTTGCTGCTGGGGAGCCTGGGAAGACTGCCGAGATCTTGACTC
>WNFE01001678.1_pt1 | contig 16110 bp, 9 predicted proteins | sample 5400451 | NCBI WGS metagenome assembly WNFE01 (sample SAMN13153344, study PRJNA577476) | soil metagenome | isolation source: 200 cm saprolite under Douglas fir tree site 2 hole 2 | place: USA:California | collected 2015-04-18 | reverse complement strand
CCTGTGACGAAGCGAATCTTGATGATCTTGGCCGGTCTGGCCGCAATTTTAATACCCGGGGGGAACGCCGCGTTTGCGCAGACGGCGGCAGGTACTCGTGCGTTCGAACAATACTGCGTGAAGTGCCACGGGAGTCCAAGCAGCACGGTGGTGGCGCCCGATCAATTGAAGCTGCAGAGGTTGACGGGCGACGAGATATACGCGGCGATGGCGAAAGGGCCGCACGCGACCTTGCAAGGCCTGACCGAGGATGACAAACGCGAGATCGCGTTGACTCTAGGTGGCAGGAAGCCAGGCGTTGCCCAGATAACTGATGCGAAGTTGATGACGAACCATTGCTCGAGCAATCCTCCCATGGGCGATATCTCGGCGAAATCTTCCTGGAGCGGTTGGGGGAACGACCCCACGACGAACGCGCGTTTTCAGCCCGCCAAGGCGGCTGGTTTGACTGCCGAGCAGGTGCCGCAGTTGAAACTGAAATGGGCCTTCGGTTTTCCCGGAGTTGAACAGACCTATGGCCAGCCAACCATTGCAGGAGGCCGCGTATTCATCGGCGTCGACACCGGCGCCGTCTATTCACTGGATGCAGCGAGTGGCTGCGTTTATTGGTCTTTTCAAGGGGACGGCAGTGTGCGCAATGCCATTAATATCGGTCCCGTGAAGGGACATGGCTCTGCCAAGCAGGGCATCTCCTTTGGCGATGTAAGAGCAAATGTTTACATGCTTGACGCTGCCACGGGCAAACTTCTCTGGAAAGTCAAAGTGGACGACCACCCGCTTGCCCGCGTCACTGGCGCACCCACGCTTTACGATGGGCGCCTGTATGTTCCGGTTGCTTCCACGGAGGAGCGCGCCGGAGGCATCGGTTCGGTCTATCCCTGCTGCACGTTTCGTGGCAGCGTCGTGGCGCTGGACGCCAGTACGGGACGGAAGATCTGGAAAACGTACACCGTTCCGGAGGCGCCCAAGCCCGCGGGAAAAACTTCCAAGGGCATAACAATCTGGACGTCCAACGGAGGCGCGGTCTGGAATTCGCCCACCGTGGACGTCAAGCGGCATGCCCTGTACATCGGAACGGGAGATGCCTATATCCCACCGGCGGCGGCCACAACAGACGCCGTCATGGCATTGGACATGGCCACGGGCAAGATTCTGTGGGCGCATCAGGATACGGAGAACGATGCCTGGCTCTCCGGTTGCGGGTTGAAAGATTCTTCGGAGAACTGCCCGAAGGATATAGGGCCCGACTATGATTTTGGCGCATCGCCGGTTCTGCGGACTCTGCCGGATGGGCACAGGATACTTGTGGCGGGACAGAAAAGCGGGATGGTTTGGGGCCACGATCCCGACCAGGAAGGAACGGTGGTGTGGAAAACGCAGCTCGTAGCGAAGCTGGCGCTCGGGATGATTACGTTCGGCGGCGCGGCGGACGATCAAAACGCCTATTTTGGATTGAGGACTGGCGGCGTGGCCGCGGTGCGATTGACAGATGGCGAGAAGCGATGGTTCACACCTGTCGCGGGGCCTGCAACCCCTGGCCCGCGCGGTGAGACGGCGGCCTTAACTGCCATTCCGGGCGTGGTATTTTCGACGAGTTGGGAGGGGGTCGTGCGCGCGTTTTCAAGCGAAGATGGCCACCTTCTTTGGGAATACAACACGATGCGCGATTTCCAGACGGTGAACGGCGTCACAGCGAAAGGGGGCTCGATGGCAGCCCCGGGAGCGACGATCGTTGATGGGACGGTATTCGTGGGGTCGGGATACACCTTTTCGGTGGGAGTCCCTGGGAACGTGTTGCTCGCTTTTTCGGCGCAGTAGCTGGTTCTATTACACAACGGAAGAGCGAGGACAGATCGGGGTCGATCGTTGGGACGAACTCGAGGAGGGTAGAGAAAATCCGCACCCTTGAACAACATAAGGGTGCGGCACCCACCCTCTCTGCTCGGTTTTCTTGGGGTCTGTGAGGGCGGAAGCGGCGGTTGATTGAATATGTCGATTTTGTTTTTGTTTACTCACTAGTTAAATACTTGGAGGGTTAAACATGTCGCAGAATCGTTTGGCTGTGGTGATTGCATCGATTGTGTTGCTGGTGGCGGGCTCCCTGACGGCGCTCGCGCAGGGGCTCATCGCGCAGAAGGGGCTCTCGGCGGACGCAGCGCAGGCTGTCGCCCGGGGGGCGCTCGACAAATGCCGCGCCGACGGCTACCGCGTCAGCGTGACGGTGATTGATGACGGCGCCCGGCTCAAGGCGTTCGTGCGCGACGACGGAAGCGGGCCCCATACGATTGACTTCAGCCGGAAAAAGGCATATTCGGCGCTGACCTTCAAGAGGACCTCTGGCGAGACCGGCAAAGCCTGGGCGGAAAACCCGCCGGCTCCGAACATTGATGGCACCACGGGCGCGGCAGGCGGCGTACCAATCAAAGCGGGCGGCCAAGTTATCGGCGCTATCGGTGTGAGCGGAGCTCCGGGCGGCGATAAGGATGAGGCCTGCGCGAATGCGGGCATCGCTAAGATTGCCGCGGAACTCAAGTAGTCAGATTGGTGGATGCAGGAGGCGCGCCGGGCGCTCGGTCTGTTCCTGACTGCCGGCGCGCCGCACGCTGCCGAAACTCGTGGTTTCTTGCAGACCTGCGAGTAGGTGTCCACGAATTTAGTGGTTCGATGGCTGTATCTATTGGGGGAAAATGCGCTCTGGGGCCTTCAGGGGTTAAAACCCCTGAAGAAAGCGCGGACTCTATGTCGTGCCTATCCTTCCTTCGTCAGGATGAAAAGGCACGACCCACAAACCTTTCTGCTTTTTCCGCACAATGTGTACCTGGTCGGATACGGCCCTGAATTCCGGCCCGATCAGGCCTTCAGAGCGGCCAGGACGCGCTGCGGGGTAAACGGCACCCTGCGCAGGCGCGCGCCGGTCGCGTCGAAGATCGCGTTGGCGATCGCGGCCGTGATTGGCACGATCGAGGGTTCGCCTCCGCCGAGAGGCTGCATTTCCGGCCGATTGATAAGTACGATTTCGATGTCCGGAACCTGATTGAAGCGGATGACCGGGTAGCTGTCCCAGTCGAGATTCTTTTGTCCGGTGGAGTCGAATTGAACCTCTTCCAACAAGGCCCTGCTCACTGCCTGGATGATATTTCCCTCAATTTGGTTCTTCAGACCGTCGGGATTGACGATGAGGCCGCAGTCATGCGTCAAAGTGACTTTCTTGACGTTCACTTCACCTGTTGACTTATCGACCTCGATTTCCGCAACGGCGGCGACCATGGTATTGGCCCGATTGACAGCGGCGACGCCTCTTCCCGCGGCCTTCGTTCCGCTCGAAGCGGGTGCGGGAGATGGGCGGTCGGTCCAGCCTGCTTTCTTGGCCGTTGCGACGAGAACTTCGGAAATCCGCTTGTCGCTGGTGAGGTAGCGCAACCGGAACTGCACTGGATCCACTTTCAAATACGAAGCGATATCATCGATCATGGATTCGCTGGCGAAGACGCGAGCCAAGTCTCCCGGCGCGCGAAGATTGCTGGTTCGCAGGGGCCAGTCGCCCTGTTGCACCCACGGAATATCCGCAGCCAGAACCTTCTGGTTTTCGAACGTATAGATTTGGCCGCCTCCTCCAGCGCCGTTCAAAAATCCCGGTGTGGTCGGCTTGAGGCCAATTTGGCTTGAGGCAAGCAGGGGATTCCCTTCCGACGCGGTCCAGGGAAAACTGCGGTCCATGTAATCCCACGCGATCACCTTGCCCTGGTCATCCACGCCGGCGCGGACCGTTGTGTACTGAGCCGGTCCCTTGGGATCCCAGGCGTGTTCGTCCTCGCGCATCCACTGCACGCGAACGGGTTTTCCGACAGCGCGAGACATCAGCGCCGCGTCCTCGGCCGTGTCATCACACTCGAGTCGTCCGTAACTCCCTGAACCTTCCCGGTACATGAGGTGGACATTTTTCGGGGGAACGTTCAACATCTTGGCAATGGCATCCCGCGTCCGGAATGGCCCCTGCGTTCCGGCCCAGATCGTCGCTCTGTCTCCCCGAACATCCGCGACGGCGCAAGGCGGGCCCATCATGCCATGCAACTGAAACGGCCAGTAATAGGTGGCTTCAAATACCTTATGCGCCTGCGAGAAGGCGGAGTCCGGATTTCCCCGGTTCGTCACAACGTTTTCCCTGAAGCTCTTGGTGTTCTTCAAATAGTCGAAAACTTCATCCGGTCCGGACGGCATTTTGAGTGTTGGCTCCGACCACGTCACTTTCAGCGTCCGGGCTGCCTGGATCGCCGCCCACTCCGTCTCTGCCACGACGCCGACAAAACTGCCCTCGCGCACGACTTTCACGACGCCTGGAATATTCTTGATCGAGCTTTCGTCCACATTCGACGGCATGGAAAGCGATGTTGCCGGACGGACGGTGCGACCGTGAAGCATTCCCGGGACGCTGACATCCTGCGAGTAGACGAACTCACCCGTGAATTTTTCCGGCAGGTCGACGCGGGGAATCGATTTTCCGACAATCTTGTAATCTTTCGGATCCTTGGCGGGAACTAGCGGCGCTACCTTCATGTCCCAGCCGTTTCCGCTGGCTGTGATTTTCACGTTGAAGCGCTTGCCGCCCAGGAGATCTCCGTAGGCAATTTTCCTAGAGGGATTGCCCACGACGCTGACCACGCCCTCGGTGACGGTCAGCTTGTCCACTGGCGAATCAAGCCTCGCGGAGGCGAGCTTGAGCAATTCCTGGCGCGCCGCCGCGGATGCCTGCCGCAGTTGCGGGCCGCCCCGCTCGATGGTTCTAGCCGCCGCCGTGACACCCTGGTCGACGGCCTTATCCGTGTCGCCGGAATCCATGTAGACTTTGTCGAAGCGCACATCGAGTTCTTCGGCCACAACCTGCGCCAGGGCGGTCACCACACCCGTGCCGAGCTCGACCTTGCCCGTGAAGACGGTGACGGTCCCGTCCTTGGCGATCGCGATCCAGGAATCGAGCACGGTCGGGTCCATGCCGTCCACGGACAGGCCGTCGCCTTGCGCGAGCACTCTCGCGACAGAGCCGAAAAAACTAAAGCTCACGACGAGGATGCCCGTGCTCTTCAGAAGATCTCTGCGGGAGATGGATTTGGTTTCCATGTTCGGCTCTCCTTCGGTCAGGCTTTCACACTTGCGCTTGCGGCTCGCTGGACGGCGCGGATGATCCGCAGGTGAGTGCCGCAGCGGCAGATATAACCGTTCAAGGATTGCTTGATATCCGAGATCGATGGATGGGGATTTTTATCGAGCAAGGCCTTCGCGCCCATGACCATGCCGTTCATGCAATAGCCGCATTGCGCTGCCTGCTCCTCGATGAACGCGGTTTGCAACGGATGTGGATGGGCGACGCTCCCCAAACCCTCGAGTGTCGTGATTCTCTTGTTTTGCGCAGCGCTGGTCGGGAGGGTGCAGGACCGGACTGACTTCCCGTCCATGATTACCGTGCACGCTCCGCACTGGCCCAGGCCACAGCCAAACCTGGGGCCATGCAGTCCCAGGTTATCGCGTAAAACGTACAAGAGTGGCGTGCTGGAGTCTGCATCGACGACTCGCGCCTTGCCATTTACATTAAGCGAGATTTTCGCCATGGCGAGCTTCCTTTCTTGACTGACCAGCGGAAAATAAATAGGTCCCGCATTCAAAACTCAAAAATTCCCTCATCATAACTATCCCATTACCGCGTAATATACACCCGTCCGCGCCCAGATGGGAAGTCTGACCGAAGTTTTTGTGCAATGACCAAGGAAACTCTGCGATGCGCAGTGCGACCTGCTGAGGCGAACGCAAGAAGTCTGTCTCGGGCATCGCACCTTTGCACAAACCGCAAGGATGCGGCATCCGGAAAACCAATCGGCTTTCAATGGCGGACCACCCGCCTGCCCTTGAGGTTAGACGATGGTGGGTTCCGCGGGAGCGTGTAGGAGGTCATCGATGGCCGCGAAAAGATCGCCGACATCGAGAGGCTTGGAAACATAGCCGTCCATCCCGGCTTTGAGACAGAGCTCCCTGTCACCCACCATCGCGTGAGCGGTCATCGCAATGATGGGGGTGTGTTTCCCGCTCTTCATTTCCCGCTGCCGGATGGCAACAGTAGCCTCCAGGCCGTCCATTTCGGGCATCTGAACGTCCATCAATATGAGGTCGAAATGTTGTGATTCATGAGCTTCCAGCGCCAGCTTGCCTGTCTGCGCTATGGTAACTACGTGACCTCTCTTTTCCAACAGGCGAACCGCCAACATTTGGTTCACCGTATTGTCTTCAGCCACGAGGATTCTCAATTGCCGCCGGCTTTCACGCAGCAGATGGCGGGTGATGACCGGCAGACTCTTCTGGCTTCGTTGTTGCGATCCCAGCGCCATCTTGATGGCTTCGAGAAGGTCCGAACGCCTGATCGGTTTGGGCAGGTAGGCGTTGATTCCGAGGTCCCGGCACCGCTCGGCGTCGCCACGCACCCCCGCTGAAGTGAGCATGATGATGACGGACTGCGAATGGTCCGGATCCTGCTTGATTGCTTTTGCAACACCGAATCCGCCCAGTTCCGGCATCTGCGAGTCGAGCAGGACTAGAGGGTATGCGTTTTCTTTTCCGCTCACTCGTTCCAGGGCCACGAGTGCTTGCGGTCCGCCTTCCGCCAGAACCGGTCTCATCCCCCAACCGACAAGGGTTTCTTCGAAGATGCGCAGGTTGGTGGCGTTATCATCCACAACCAAAACCGGAAGATCGCGAAGCATTTCAATGTCGACAGGTTCGAAGCGGACGGGAGAATTTTTCTGCAAAGCGAAACGCGCTTCAAAATGGAACGTGCTGCCCCGGCCCGGCTCACTCTCCACCCAGATGCGGCCACCCATCATGTTTACGATTCGGGAGCAGATCGCCAGACCTAAACCTGTGCCGCCAAATTTGCGAGTCGTGGAAGTGTCCGCCTGCGTGAATGCTTCAAAGATGGTGGCCTGTTTTTCTCGGGGGATGCCGATGCCGGTATCCGTTACGGCAAAATGGAAAACCGCCGCTTCCTCCGCCTCATCCTGCTTTTCGACAACAAGGACAACTTCGCCCTCCGATGTAAACTTGATGGCATTGCCGAGCAGATTCAACACAATCTGGCGCAAACGAGTGGGGTCGCCCTGCAAGGCATCGGGAACATCCGGAAGGACATGGCAGACGAGTTCGAGCCCCTTTTGGTGCGCGCGGAAGCTCACGGTTTTCATGGTGTCGTCGAGGGCGTCGCGCAGGTTGAACGCGATCGTTTCCATATCGAGCTTCCCGGCTTCGATCTTTGAGAAATCCAGAATGTCGTTGAGGAGCGAGAGCAAGGAATCAGCGGAGCTTCGGACGATATCCAGATACTCGCGCTGTTCGCGGGTCATCTCCGTGTCGAGAGCCAAATCAGTCATGCCGATGATCCCGTTCATGGGCGTGCGGATTTCGTGGCTCATGTTGGCCAGGAATTCGCTTTTGGCGACGCTGGCGCTTTCGGCGGCTTCCTTCGCCACCACCAGGGCATGCTCCACTTGCTTTCGTCCTGCTATTTCATCAGCCAATTCCTTATTGGCCTGGGAAAGCTCCTGAGTGCGCTCCTGGACACGCACTTCCAATTCGTCGTGTGCTTGGCGCAAGGCCTCCGCTACCCGCTGGCGCTCCGTGATCTCGGCCGCGAGGGATTGGTTGGCCTGCGTAAGGCGCGTTGCATTTTCGGACTCCCGCTCGAAGATGGAGTGCATGCTAACGAAGAGTCCTACTAATACGAGAACACATTGCGCCAACATAAGCGCATGAGCGGCGAAAAATGATGCGTCAAATACCTTGTGAAAGGCGGAAAGGAATTCCAGATGAGCTGCTGTCCCAACAATCAGGGAAACGACCAGCCAGTGTTCGAAATCGTCGTCCTTCCAAGCGCCTTTCAGCAAATATCCGATGACGGCGATCAAAAACATGACAGCTTGAGCCACGCCCGGCGGATGGGTAAAAAACCTGTCCGGAAAGTAGGCCTGCGGGAGCGGTACGAATGCGAAAAAGAGAAAAGTGGCCACTGTCCACGATCCCATGAGGCAGTAAACGTAGCCTTCCTTGATCCGAATCGCTTCTGCCCTCCTTTTTTCGATCTTCCAGGCAGCCAAACTCAAGCACAGAATGAGGGACAGAAATACTTGAGGAACAGCACCGCTCCATGCGGTGAGCGCGGATAAGGCAGAAGGGGTGCGGCCCGCAAGGAACGAAGAAGTGATCGCCGTGTGGTAGCTATTGAGGATTGCCTCTCCCAGAAAACCACTGCCAAGAAGTAAGTAGGCGCTGCTTTTCTTCGTGTAATACCGGACGAGCGCCATAGCACCCGTGGTAAGCCCCAGCAAGGTTGTGGCGGTTTCGATCAACGTGTGGAGCTGGCCGCTGCCGAACCAGTCGGACCGGCGGATAGGGGGGCCAATGAGGAGAAGACCTAAGGCTAGACAACCATAGGCGAAACCCCGGCGTACATTTCGATTCGGGCAAAGAGATATCATTGGATATCTTATCGGCCGGATGAACGTGGGGCATTAGGGTCTCATCGCCGGTGATTTTGATGCATCGAGTTACACAGGCCGCCGTGAAACCTGTTTCATTTTGGGAATTTCCTTCACGCCGGCACGCCCGGCGAAGACTGCAAGAACACCCCATCCCAGTAGTTGACCGTCGTTTTATATGGAGTTGCCTTGCCTTGGGGATTAGGACGTATACTCTGGAGTTGGGTAGGGGTCCAATGGACAGCGTATTGGTGATTGAAGATAGCCGTGCGATGCAGCGAACTCTGCAGCGCCTGTTCGAGTCAGACTCGCTGGAGGTCCAAATTGCCTCCGACGGAGTCGCGGGTCTCGAAATGTTCCGGAAGCAGCCGCCCAGCGTGGTTGTTCTTGACTTGAAGCTTCCACGCCTATCCGGCAAGGAACTTTGCCGGACCTTCAAGACACAAATGCCATCTGTGCCGATTGTGGTCTTAAGCGCGGATACCGACGTCGAAGACAAGGTCCTGCTGCTCGAACTCGGCGCCGACGACTACGTCACAAAGCCGTTCAGCCCGAAGGAATTGCTGGCCCGTGTGCGCCGAGCGATGCGGCGCAATGGACCCAAGACGCAGGCCGCTACAAACGTCGTGCAGACCGCTATCCACCACGACCTGCTTACTTTCGGCGACCTCGAAATTGACTTTACGGGTATGGAGGCAAAGCGTGCCGGAACCCCCCTCTCCATGACAGCGCAGGAATTCAAGCTGTTGCGATTCTTTGCGGCATCGCCCGAGCGCGTTATCTCGCGTGAAGAGTTATTGAATGAAGTCTGGGGTTATCAGAATTATCCCTCAACTCGCACCGTGGATAATCATATCCTTCGTCTCCGGCAAAAGCTTGAGCTGGATCCCAGCAACCCACGATTCTTCCTGACCGTACACGGGGCCGGGTACAAGTTTGTGCCCGGCAGCAGTGTCGCCGACAAGAAGGATTAGTTCACGGCACGGTGACTTTCATGGCGCGCCTTCGGCTACAAACTCAGCTTCTCATCTCGACCCTGCTGATCATCTGCGCACTAACCGGCGCGATTCTCCTGATTGTCAGGCAAAGCGTTGGCTCGCAAATTGCCGAGCAGGTGCGGGACAGCACCGCCGCGTCGCTTCGTGAGTTCGAAAGCGTCCAGGAGCACCTGCAGCTCCAATTGTCCAGAACTGCCGCATTGCTCGCAGAGCTTCCAACGCTGAAGGCGCTAATGACGACCCGGGACGCGCCCACGATCCAGGACGGATCGATGCCTTTCTGGAAGCTGGCAGGCAGCGACTTGTTTCTCCTTGCGGACCCGCGCGGGAGAGTCATGGCTCTTCATGTCACCAGAGCGGGATTGGACGCGCGCGGGGCCGACGATCATCTGGCGGCATCCTTGAACGTCGGAGAGGATTCGTCCTGGTGGTTTGCCGGCGGGCGCCTCTATTGGGTATTTCTCCGGCCCATTACGGCCGGAGTTGGAAACAACGCGAAACAACTTGGATTGGTGGCGATCGGCTACGAAGTCAATTCCACGATTGCCGAACAACTCGCCCTCGTTGCTGAAAGCAGGATCGTGTTGGCCGCGAATGGCAAGGTGATCGCGTCGACCTTCACGCCCATGGAGGAGAGCGAGCTGCAGCATCGGATCGTCGCAGGCGAAATTGATCCCGGGCCCAGTTCAGGCGAGGTGGCTTTGGGTGACGAGCGATACAGGGTGGCATCGATTGTTCTTCACGATGGGCCACCGTCTCCCGTGCAATGCTACGTGTTCGTTCCCCTGAAACGCCCGATCGGTTTTATAAATCGGCTCAACCGCACGATTCTCGTCGGCGGAGTCTCAGCCGTGTTTTTCGCCTTGCTGCTGTTGCGTTTTGTCTCGGGTACGATTACGCGGCCACTGGATAACTTGGTCGCCGGCGTCCGGGCCCTCGCCGCCGGCAACTACACGTACTCGATCACGCCGCGAGGGAGCAGTGAAGTCGCGGAACTCGGCGAGTCCTTCTCGAAAATGCGCGGTGAAGTGCTGGCCTCCCAACGGAAACAAATCGAGACGGAACGGGTCGCCGCGCTGGGGCGGGCTGCCAACTCCATCTCCCACGATCTCCGCCACCACCTGGCTGCCCTCGTGGCCAACGCGGAATTCCTGTACGAAGCGGAGAAACTGAAGCTGGATCGCGACGAAATTTACGACGAAATCGGGGCTGCCTCGGAGCAAATTACGGAGTTGCTGGATTCACTCCGCGATCTGGCCGACGAACGGCGCACGATCACACCGGTACCGGCCTCCATCGATCAAACGATTCGCCGCGCAATCGAAGCGGTGCAGGGGCGTCCCGAGCTGCGAAACCGTTCCATTTCGATGACTACAACGGGTGATATGGCGGGTGTGTTCGACCCGAAGAAAATAGAGCGCGCATTTTTTAATCTGACGCTGAACGCGTGCGAAGCCACGGCGGAGCGACAGGGAAGAATCGCGGTTGACATCTTGTCGGCCGAGGAATCATTTGAAATTCGTGTCTCGGATAATGGTTCGGGGATCCCCGCCTCCATACGCGGCACATTGTTCGATCCGTTCGTCAGCTCCGGCAAGTCCAACGGAACTGGCCTCGGCCTCGCCATTGTCAGCAAGATTATTCACGATCATGGCGGCGCGGTGTCAGTCGCGCGCACCTCCGAGTTGGGAACAACATTCCTGATCAAGCTCCCCCGCACGCAGCAGGAATTGGACGAGGTTCCGCAAACGGTGGCTACATAATGATCGGATCCTAAGTCGTGAATTATCCGTCTGCGCTAGATTCCTTGCCGTCAAAGCCAAGTATCAGAGTGGCGCGATCTCCTCTACACAAAACGATACGACAGCGGCAAACTGCCGCCCTGTCATACCATTTCGAATTTAAAATATACTGACAGTAAATATACGTGGGATGCGCCCGCTCTATTCCTCGTCTCCATCCTGTTCGCTTCCCACCGCAGTTAGTGCGCCGAGCAGACCGTCTGCCTCACCATTGGGGCCGGCGGTAAAGAAGAGAGCGTTATAGGGACCCGCATTGGCCGAATTGCCAAACGCGAGTGCCCACAAGCCGTCAATCATCAGAGTGGTATCGTCGGGGTTTTTCAACATTCCGATGAACTTGCCGGTGAAGCCATTGAATGCAGCAATCTGGCCGCTGCCGAAATTGCCGACGAGCACTCGATTGCTGAACTCGCCGAAATCGCGAGGCGTCCAGACCATCCCCCAAGGTGAGTTGAACCAAGGACCATGCTCCAGGCGGCGTTCAAGCTTGCCAGAAGTACTGAAGATATCCACAAAGCCAAAGCCTTCGCCGGCGACGTCATCATGCTGCGCACTATCCTGTTTGGCGTACGCCACGAACAGACTTCCGCCAATGTTTTGGACGTTGAACGGAGCATAGCCCTGTGGAATCTCATCATCTTCAAAACTTTCTTCGGAGAAAACCGCACCATGATCTCCGTCTGTGTCGTCGGAAAACCGTACACGCATAAAATTCGTGTCGTAGACTTCAATCTCACCGCCGCGGAAATTTGCGACATAGAGGTAGCGCACCCCCTTTACATCGCCGGTCGTGACGCCCTTGTAGACTGCCTTGGGTGAGTTGTCCACCTTGAGTATCGCGTTGTTCGGATCGACGGCTGGATTCCATCCGGAGATCGTGCCGTCTTCCGTCACAAAAATGAATCGTGCAGGCTTATCCGGAGCAAGAGCAAAATCAGTGCTGCCATTGAACACTGTTCCGGTGGGAGTGGAGGGAGAAGAGGAACCATTGGGAGGAGGGATGACGACAACGCGTGGGTTGACGGTGGCAGTTAGTGTGGCTGTTGGCCCTGTGATGTTATAAAGCGTGGACAGGCCGGTGCCATTGTCCGACACCCACCAGGGACTGCCAGTGCTGCGGCTCAGTCCCCACGCATTCTTTAGATTTACATCGGTGGTTGTTGGAGGCACAGTGGGAACGTCTGACACCAGGTTCGTTTGTTTGTAATGCTGAGCGAATGTCAACGATGGAACCCACAGAGCCAGGAACAGCGCTGCTAATCGGGAGAGTTTCCCTGCGGATTGCATGACTGGTTCCTCCGGATCAAAGGGGATTGGCGTTGGATGTCCCGGGCGCTCCCTAAGCCCCCGCCCGGGAGAGTATTGGGACCCGCGACCCCACCCGCGGTGATACGTACGGAGACGCTGGTGCCAAGACTCCCTAAAGCGCCCGGAACCTTACGAGCTTACCTCTACGCCTCAGGCAAAGTGTCACTAAGGTGTCGGATTTTTGTCAAAAACTTGTAACAATTCGAGGTTAACCCGAAGGGCTACAGCCAGTTGAACAACAGAGCGTAGACAGCGCACCGTTTCACCTGTTGAGACCCACCATTGAGGAATAGCGGCGAGCCGCCCGATTGGCTATTACTTTTCTGCTTTCTTCACCATCTTCACGGACATGACGTGGATCTGGCTCTTGTCGGCGTTAACATGCGCGCTGACCTCAACGTGGTGGCCGGCATGCGGCTTGAGGGTATCGGGATTCATGACTTCCCAGGACTTATTGTCCTCATCCGCCACGAACATTACCTTTTCGCCGTCGACCTTCACCGTGCCTTGAATCGTCTTGAGCGGGGCCCCCTGTGGCGGCGCGGCCAGGCCCGGTCTTGCCGCTGCCGTCGATGTATGAATGAGTGCTGTCACGCCCAGTACCATGTAAATAGCTAATGCCATTGTCAGAATCTTCTTCATGGCGGAAAGTCTCCTTGTACCCGAATCTGCTTTCTTGAGCCTCGTACGTGGACCACCCTCAGTGCCGATCCCAGGCGATCATACGACCGCTTCATGGAGGCTTCAAGAGTCTGTTTGACAGCCACTGCCCGAAACGCTTCTGTAGCGTCGGTCTTCAGGCCGACACTGTAGATTCAAGCACATGCCCGCCTGAAGGCGGGCGCTACATGGGCCAAAATCAGGTTCTCACACGGACTATTCAAGCCCGCCGCCCCGCAATCATCAATGAGGAGCGGTGCAAGACCACACGCCGAATTGCCCGGAGCCGAAGTGGGGCGCGCGTTTTGCGCTATGATGATCCCGTGCAGTCTCCCCATACACAAATAACGAGAGGTCTTACCGATGGAAATCAAGAAAGTAGGTGTGCTGGGCTGTGGTCTGATGGGCTCGGGCATCGCCCAGGTGTGCGCCACGGCCGGGTTCGATGTGATCTCCCTGGAAATCGAGCAAAAATACATCGACAAGGGTTTCGCGGGAATCCGGAAGTCGCTGGACAAGTTTTCGGCAAAGGGCGCATTGAAGGAGCCCGCGGATCAGATCTTTGCGCGGCTAAAAGGCACCACGAAGAAGGACGACCTTGCCGGCTGCGATATCATCCTCGAGGCTATCATTGAGAACCTGGACGAGAAACGAAAGATGTACGCCTCGCTCGATCCTATCGTAAAACCCGCTGCCATCTTTGCAAGCAACACCTCCTCCATTTCCATCACCGAAACGATGACGGCCACCAAGCGCCCGGACCGTTTTGTGGGCCTGCACTTCTTTAATCCGGTGCCGCTGATGAAACTGGTTGAGGTGATACGCACGATCGCCACCGCCGATGAGGTGTATGAAACGGTGTATGAGTTTGCCAAAAAGCTCGGGAAAGTGCCGGTGCGCACCAGCGATAAGACGGGCTTCATCGTGAACCGCCTGTTGGTACCCTATTTGCTGGATGCGGTTCGTGCGTATGAGGAAGGTGTGGCGTCGATCAGCGACATTGATGCAGCGATGAAGTTGGGCTGCGGATATCCCATGGGGCCGTTTACACTGCTGGATTTCGTCGGGCTGGACACGACGTACTACATTACGAACGTGATGTTCGACGAATTCAAGGAGAGACGCTTCGCGTCCCCGTCGCTGCTGAAGCGCATGGTGATGGCGGGCTGGTACGGGAAGAAGAACGGCAAGGGGTTTTACGACTGGTCAAGTCCGGAAGACCCCGTGCCGCAGGATAGCGCGCTGCGAGGGTTTGCGAAACAATAGTCCGGCCGGGTGCAGCCCCCTGCTAGGGTAGCAGGCCGTAAACGTCCAACTCAGTTTGCGTTCCCACGTACACTTTGCCGTTGGCCACCGTGGGCACAGTGAACTTCACGGCGAGTCCAGCGGTGTCGCGGTTGTTGGGAGCCAACGCGCTGTTGTAGATCTCCTTCGAAAGATCGCTCGCGTCGAATGCGCGAAGAATCGCGGGGGTGTTAGGGCTAGGCGGGGTAGTAAGCGCTCCGCTCGTATCAATCAACCAAATGATGGCATTGTTTGCCCCGTTCGTGGAGACGACGGGAGTGGCGCCCTGTGGGCCCAGAATTTCAGGTGACTGCGAAGCAAGCGCCGTTGGATTGACGACGCCTCCGGCCATTGGGAACGCCTTCAGCTTGCCGTTCCCAGCGGCAACATAGATGGAATTGTTCCAGAACAAGGGAGTGCTGAGAATGGGGCCGTCGCCTACGGGCACCTCTTGAACGCTGGCGCAGTATCCGCCGAAACTCTCGCGGTTGAGCACGTAAAGTTTTCCATTCTTCGCGCCGCCTACCAGCCAGTGCGGTTGTGATAAAGAGCCCGCGGAGTCGGGCAGCAAGACTGGCGCGCTCGAACCAAGATCCTGACCTGAAGTGAAGAGCATTAGTTGATCGCAGGGGGAAAAATAATCCGCTACAGATAACGCTCCTGCCGTGTTGAGACGCAGAAAGCTGTCTCCGTAATCATTTGCTCCGAGATTCACGTCGAACGACCCGTTTCCAGTTGCCACAAAAACATTGTGATTCGCATCCGCCGAAGGGCCGCCACCGCTTTGCCAGATTCCACCTTGCAGACCGCCAGGTGTGACATCAAAAACCATGTTCTGATTCAACGTCATGTTCGGATTCAACGTGGAGGCGTCGTAGCCTATCAGCCAGCCGTGATAATCCCCCAGATCGTGGTGGGATCCGAAAGCGATGTACACCGTTCTGTTGTCGAGGAGAAGAGCGGCTCGCTGATTTCCGAGGCGTGGACTGAAAGGTGGGCCAACCGAACCAAGGGGCAAATACTGGATTTCGGTGGGCTGGATCTTTGGTTGTCCCGTTGCGAGATCCAAAGCGCACAGCCGTTCAATGTAGGAAGGTTGGATTTCCATGGTTTGAGTCTCGGCAACGACATAGAGAGTTGAGGAACTCGGATCAATCACGGGCGTGCCCGTTATCCCGATGGAGGGAGTGATGTCGTCGCTAAAGATGTTCGGGTCGACGGGAATGGCTTCCTCTCTCGCAGGAATGAGGCTCTTCTGCCAGAGGGGCACGCACGGATTGGTGTTCGCGTCGGCGTCAAAAGCATAGACAGTGTCCTTCTCGGTGGCCACGAAGACGACGTTCCGCGTTCCGTTGCCGGGAATGGCGAGATTGGCAACGTAGAGCGGCTGCGCGTAAGCATTGCCGTCCAGCAGGCACGAAAAAAGCTTGCCAAATGTTGGCCAAGCTACGGTCGTGGGAGTCAGTGCGAATTCCTTCTGGTTCTGGCCCGAGCGTGAATTGTAGTTGCGCCACGTAAATGTTCCCGCAATGTCGGTGACCTCAA
>WNFE01003996.1_pt1 | contig 16116 bp, 18 predicted proteins | sample 5400451 | NCBI WGS metagenome assembly WNFE01 (sample SAMN13153344, study PRJNA577476) | soil metagenome | isolation source: 200 cm saprolite under Douglas fir tree site 2 hole 2 | place: USA:California | collected 2015-04-18 | reverse complement strand
GAAATAGCCGCTCTGGTCATTGGTGAACAACGCCGCGCGGTCGATGGCTTTGCGCTCGGCAGGCGTGGGATTCTCCGGCAGCTTTTCGGGAAAGACGAACTGCCAGTTCACATGGGCCGCGATCAGGCCTTGGGGCCGCTGATGCGCCAGGGCGTGCGTTACGCCCGCCCCCCAATCGCCTCCCTGCGCCACCCAGCGCTCGTAGCCAAGGCGTGGCATCAGCGTCGCCCAAGCGCGCGCGATCCTGTTCACATCCCAGCCTGTCTCGACCGGCTTGTCGGAGAAGGCAAAGCCTGGGAGCGACGGCACGACAACATGGAATGCGTCCTCCGCCCTTCCCCCGTAGCGGGCGGGATCGCTGAGCGGGCCGATGACCTCCATGAACTCCACGACCGATCCCGGCCATCCGTGCGTAAGAATGATCGGCAGCGCGTTCTGCTGAGGGGAGCGCAAGTGGATGAAATGAATGCCAACCCCGTCGATCTGGGTCCGGTATTGCGGGAAGGCGTTGATGCGAGCCTCAAAGCGGCGCCAGTCATACTTGTCGCGCCAGTAGGCAACGAGCGCCTGAGCCTTCTGCAGGGGAACGCCCTGCGACCAGTCGCCGACGGTTTCCCGCTCCGGCCACCGCGTGGACGCCAGTCGACGCTTGAGATCGTCGATCGCCCTTTGCGGCACTGACACCTTGAACGGTGTCACGGCTTTCGTCGCTGGGGGAAACACGAGTTCCGCGACCTTGTCGGTGCTTGCACGGGCAGTTTCCGGGACAAACTCGGCGGACAAGATCGCGACACCACTGGATGCCGCAGCCGCACGCAGGAACTCGCGGCGCGAGTTGAGGGTCGGCGCTACTTCCGTCCTCTTCAAGTCACAACTCAGTTTGTCCATGGTCACTCCAGCAAGTCACTTTGTATGTCAGGCCGTATCCACAAGTATGATTTCAGCGGGCTCGATCGCCGTGATGGCAATTCCGCGTTCGCCCGCAATCGCGATGCCGTCACGCTCTCCGACCTGTTGGTCGTTCACCATGACTCTTCCACGCGCGGGAACGAGATAGCCGTATCGGGTCGAGGGCAAGGGATATGTGATGCGTTGCCCCGCTTCGACCGTGGCGCCGAGTACCCGAGCGTCGGCCTCAATCCGCAGCGAATCTTGGTCTTCGGGAAATCCGCTCGCGATTGGCATGAGCCGACCCGAGCGCTGCATATCGGCAAAGGGTTTAGTGGCCCAACGGGGATCGAGTCCAAGCCGACGGGGCAACAGCCAAATCTGAAAGATTCTCAGGTATGCGTCGGTGTCGTTGTATTCGGAATGGCGCATTCCACGACCGGCGGTGATCACCTGCACGTTTCGCGCACCAATCTCGCCCCTACCACCCGAACTGTCTTCGTGTTGGAGTACGCCTTCGCGCACGTACGTGACGATCTCCATGTCGCGATGCCCGTGCATCGGAAAGCCGCTGTGCGGGGCTATCTCGTCGTCGTTCCAGACTACGAGGTTCCCGAGCTGCGCGTGCGTGTGGTTGCCCTGGCTATCGACGGCGAAGTGGTGCCTGGCCTTGAGCCAGTCACTATTTGCATCTCCCAGGGTGACCAAAGCTCGCAGTTGCAGCATTCGTTCTTAGCTCGCTCGTGCTTGTGGTGCCCCCAAAGGCCCACGACCGGAGAGGCTAGTGTTGCAACAGACCTTTGTTTAGACCCCCATTTGCAGAAGAGTTTTGTCCTACATAGAATAATGAGCCCCCTCCGCGAGGTTCGTGCCCATGGACGCCTTCCAAGACCTGAACAACCTCTACTTCTTTGCCAGTGTTGTCGATTGCGGCAGCTATACGGCTGCTGCCGAGGCGCTCGGCATGCAGACCTCGAAGCTCAGCCGTCGGATCAGGTCACTGGAGAGGGAACTCGGCGTGCGCCTGCTCAATCGCTCGACGCGCAAACTCTCGCTCACCGAAGCGGGCAAGACGCTCCACCGCCACTGTGTCGCGCTGATTGCCGAAGCTGATGCCGCAAGGGATGCGATCAACCAAACGCTGTCTGCGCCGCGGGGACTGGTTCGGATCAGCTGCCCCACCGGCCTGCTTCAAGGAGGCGTCGCTGATATCATCGTGGGGTATCTCGCCGCATACCCCGAGGTTCGGGTCGCACTCGAGGCGACCAATCGGCGAGTCGACGTCGTTGAGGAGGGCATCGATATTACGATTCGGGTGCGGTTGCCTCCGCTGGAGGATTCTGACTTGGCGATGCGGTCATTCGGTTCGTCGGACATGATCCTGGTCGGCAGTCCCGCGCTCGTAGCTGCCTTTGGACAGCCCCAAGTGCTCACAGACATCGCGCGAATGCCCACGCTATCGACGGGGACACTTGGGAGAGAGCATACGTGGCATTTTGTCGACGCTGAATCAAAACCAGCCGAACTGGTTCACAACCCCCGTCTGAGCGCCAACGACTTCTACAGCGTGCGTCGCGCAGCGCTTCGCGGAGTGGGTGTCGCACGCCTGCCCGCATTGCTTGCCAGAGATGACTTGTCGAGCGGTGCACTGGTTCGGCTGCTGCCGTCGTTGAGCTCTCTGTCGGGTGTTGTGCATGCTGTATTTCCATCAAGGCGCGGGATGGTTCCCGCCGTCCGATCGCTCCTCGATGCCCTTTCGGAGGGCTTCGCCGCTAATCCATGGTTCGAGGGCGATGGCTCAAACGATCGAGCCTGACGGGTAGTTTCGGTGGAACCACCCTGGCGTGCGGGCGGCTAGGGCAGCTCTAGAACGCATCGCCGCTCCAGTTGAGTCCTCCCCGGCCCCTTTGGCTCAAAATAAAAACACGGGTGTGACGCCGTAGACCCGCGCCACCATGAGTATGAACCTCGCAGAGGCGGGGGCATTATTCTAACCACGACAAAAGTCTTCTGCAAATTGGGGCCTAAATAAAGGGTTGTTGCAGCACTAGTCTCTCCGCGGCGAGCCCCGTTCGTGGAGGAAAGACAGTGAAGTCCGCAAGCGAATTACTTGAAACCTATCTGAATAACGTCGGCACCCCCAAGGTATCAGCGGCTCAGTTTGCCGAGAACGGCGTGCTCGAATTGCCGTGGGTCAAGGCTCATGCTCAAGGCCCGGCCGAAGTCGAACGGCTTCTCACGGGCATGATCGCAAAGGTTCCCGACTTTCGCTTCAAGAATCTCACCTACTTCATCCAAACACCTGACAAGGTTGCCGCGGAATACCAGGTCGAAGCTCTGGTCGTCGATACCGGCAAGATCTATCGGCAGACCTACGCCGGCGTGCTGATCGCCGAAAACGGCAAGATTAAATTACTCCGTGAGGCCCTCGACTCCGTCGCAGCTTCGAAGGCCTTCTCCAAGGACTGAACTGAACCAGGCTTCGACTGCACCGATTCTCGTAAAGAGCGCACCGTCCGACGCCAGCAAGAAGGCGGCCTTTGCGACTTCGTTAGGTTCGCCGAAACGACCGGCGATCGTTCGAATGAAGGAAGCCACCGATGAACTACCTAGCAATCCTTAAGAGTGGCATCGTTGCTCTAATGGGCGCCGGCTTCTTCTTGGCGCTTATGGGGGTATTTGGTTTTTCCGCGGCCATCGCCTCCCTAATCGTCTTCATCCTGTCGGCTCTTTGGATTTTCCGTCGGCCCCAGCCCCTCTAGGGAAGTAGAATGACATCAGAGCTTCTAGCGCGCATCCAATTCGCGTTTACCGTCAGCTTCCACATCATCTTTCCGACGATGTCGATCGGGCTCGCCACTTTTTTGGCGATTGTCGAGGGTCTATGGGTCAAGACAGGCGATCCCCTCTATCAGCAGATTTACCGCTTTTGGCTCGGAATCTTTGCGATGGGGTTCGGCGTCGGGGTCGTTACGGGTATCGTGCTATCGTTCGAATTCGGCTTGGGGTTCGCTAAATTTGGTCAGATGGCAGGCCCGGCTATCGGCCCAATAATCGCTCTGGAGGTACTGACGTCATTTTTTCTTGAAGCGGGCTTTTTGGGAATTATGCTGTTCGGCTACAACCGTGTCGGGCCGAAGCTGCACTTCTTCGCAACCTGCATGGTAGCGCTGGGTACGTTGCTTTCTGCATCGTGGATACTCTCAGCCAATAGCTGGATGCAAACACCAGACGGTGTCAGCATCGAGAACGGGCGCATTGTGGTTACGGACTGGTTCCGCGTCATCGTTAATCCGTCTTGGCTCTACCGTTTGCCTCATATGCTGGCCGCCGCTTTCCTCACCGGCTCTTTTTTAGTCGCCGGAGTCGGAGCTTGGTATCTCCTGCGTGGCGAGCACCTCGAGTTCGGACGGCGTACGGTTTCGTTAGGCACCGCTTTCGCGACCGTGGTGATCGCGTGTCAAGTTTTCCTTGGCGACATACTCTATGGAAAAATGCTTGAGCTGCAGCCGTCGAAGATGCAAGCGGCCGAAGGGTTCTGGGAGAAAAAGTCGGAGTCTCCCGCCCCCTACTTATGGATTGTCGTTCCCGACCAGAAAAGCCAGCGCAATAGCTTTGCGCTAGGCACGCCGTATCTCGGAAGTATCTTGCTCACCCATAGCCTCGATGGACGCGTCGAAGGATTGACGAATACTCCCGTCGATCGGCAGCCTTACATGGGCCTCGTCTTCTATGGCTTCCGCGTCATGGTCGTAACCGCCATTCTCATGTTCGGGCTCGCAGTCGCTTCGCTGTGGCTGCGTTATCGGGGACGGCTCTATGCGACCCGATGGTTCCTGCGCGCCCTAGTGATTATGTCGCCCTCTGGCATCGTCGCAACGCTAGGCGGCTGGTACTTGGCCGAGACCGGAAGGCAACCCTGGGTTATTTGGGGGATGTTGAAGACGGCGGATGCCGTCTCGCCGGTGCCGGCGAACGTTCTGCTTTCCACCTTTATCGGGTTCGTCTGCATATACGCTCTATTTATGGCGTCATTTCTCGTCTTTGCGGCGCGAGTCATACGAGGCGGCCCAAGCCATGCTCCGGAACATGCCGAACCTACGGGGTCGCTGAAGCCCGCGTTGACGTCTGCAGTCATGCATGCAGCACCGGCGGAGTAATCGAACATGGATCTACCGCTTTGTTCTGCTCTTTTCGTCGCTTTTGCCTTATCGCTCTACGTCCTGCTGGACGGATTCGATCTCGGCGTTGGTGCTTTGCTCCTTCTACAGGCAGACGAAAAGCTCCGCGACCGAATGGTCGATTCGATCACGCCGACGTGGGATGGCAACGAAACTTGGCTGATCATGGCCGGTGTCGGTCTGCTGGCAGGGTTTCCCATCGCATACGGCATCCTGCTGCCAGCCTTCTACATCCCTCTGATCGTCATGTTGCTTGGCCTCGGCCTTCGAGGAGTGTCGTTCGAATTCCGTTATCAGGTCGATCGCAGACGCCGCATCTGGGACCTCGCCTTCGGAGCGGGCTCAATCATAGCCGCACTCATGCAGGGTTTCATAGTCGGTGGTCTCGTGCAAGGGATCGCTGTGACGGACGACCACTTCTCGGGAAGCGTTCTTGACGTATTCCGGGCTTTTCCGGCGCTTACGGCGTTGGCGGTCCTGACCGGCTACGTTGTGCTCGGTGCCGGTTGGCTTCATCTCAAAGCGACTTCCAAGTTGCTGGACTTTGCACGCCTCAGCCTTTGGGTGGGCACGCCTACGTTTGCAGGGTTCTTCGCCGCCACTTGTGTCGCTTCTGCTTTCGTCCAACCCCGTGTACAAGAAGCTTGGACGTCCCATCCAGCACCTCTCGGGTTGATCGCTGCAATATTCGCTACCGTCGCCGTTCTTCTTCTCGTGCGCTCGACGGGACGTGAGCCGGCAGTTCGTCCGTTCTTGTTCGGCCTGATCCTGTTCGCCTGCGGTGTCGGCGGACTTGGCATCGTGATTTTCCCGAGCATCGTTCCCTTCCGGTTATCACTGTGGGACGCTGCTTCGGCGACGCTGAGTCACGTGTTCATGCTGGCAGGTGCGGCCGTGGTCACACCAATTGTGCTGGCGTACTCGGCATTCGCATACCGCGTATTTCGCGGGAAGACTCCGGAACAAGGATGGGGATCTTGAAGGTGCGCGATCGGCGCCTCCTTTGGTTCGGCACCCTTTATCTAGCTTCGGTCGCAGTTTTGGCGCTTGCAGCCTTCTCGATTCGCGGAGCCCTGCACGCGATGATAACGAACTAGGGTTAATAGAGTCAGAGCGTAGGAAATGGCTGCCATGAGTTCGCTCAACGCGTTCATGCAACATTGGTCGCGAAGTTGCTTGATCCTTTCGTCGGGTCGAACTCCATCCCGATCGGCGCAATCCGTATGCGCGTGGAAAGGCCGTCTTCATTTGGTCGCAGGAGATTCGATGAGCGATATATCGGCCGCTGAAAACGACGCTGCTACCAATCCGCCCAAGTCCAGAGGCCGCCTCCGGTGGCTGTTTCCAGCAATGCGGGTCGCGTTCCTGGTCGCGGCAGCTTGGCTGCTTTGGTATGTGGCCGGTCATTGGAATCGTTGGACTGGCGCTGCCCGGCTCGAATCGACCGATGACGCTTTCGTCACCGGAGACGTCACGCCGCTCTCGGCGCGCGTCTCTGGCTACATCACGCAAGTTGCCGTCCATGATTTCCAGAGGGTGCGACAAGGCGACCTCATCGCTGTCATCGACCCTTCCGATTACGAGGCACAGTTCGCCCTCGCCCAGGCCAATCTCGCCGCCGCTCAGGCGACGCTTGCCAATCTTGACAATCAACGCAGCGTGCAGAACGCTCTCATTCGCCAGGCCGAGGCCAGTATCGACGCTGCCGACGCCGACGTGACCCGCTACGAGCTCGAGGCAAAGCGACAGCGCGAGCTGCTCAGAGGCGGAAACGCTGGCACGCCGCAGGCGGTCGAACAGGCTGACGCCAACTTCAAGCGCTCAGCCGCGCAACGGCAATTGAACGCTGCGCAGCTCGAGCAGCAGAAGGCGCTGTTGGCCGCGCTCGACACCCAACAGAAGCAGATAGAGGCGCAGATCCGCGCGTCGGAGGCGCAAGTGGCGCTCGCTTCCGACAATCTCCGATACACCCGCATTCTCTCGCCGGCTGAAGGTCTGGTCGGGCAGCGTCAGGTTCGCCCCGGCCAATTCGTCAATATCGGTACGCAAGTGATCGCCGTCGTTCCGCTGCCGAACATCTGGGTCATCGCCAATTACAAGGAAACCCAAATGACCAATATCCGCGCGGGGCAGCCGGCTCGCATCGTCGTCGATGCATTCTCCGATCTCCGTATCACGGGTCATGTCGAGAGCTGGTCTCCGGGAACGGGCAGCACCTTCGCCCTGCTCCCGCCGGACAACGCCACGGGCAACTTCACCAAGGTGGTCCAACGTGTCCCCGTGAAGATCGTGCTCGACCATGACGTCGCGCTTGGTTCCCTGGTGCGACCTGGCATGTCGGTCGAAGCAACCATCGACACCCGCGGCGGTTCTGGCCATACCGAAGATAGAGAGCCGGCCTCCGCGTCAGCCCGGCCATGACCGTGGCTTTCGAACCGATCACCTCCGCGGGCCGAGCCCTTCACGAGAATGCCGCACACCAGCCGCAGCTGAGCGCTGATAAGTTGCGCCCCTATATCGGCATCGTCGGGGTCCTGCTCGGCGCGATCTTGTCGCTCTTTGGGAGCCGCGTGACGAGCTTCGGCCTCGCCGATCTGCGCGGCGGGCTGCATGTGGGCTTCGATGAGGGGGCCTGGATAACGACGAGCTTCGGTGTGGGCCAGATGCTGATCGGTGTCGCCTGCCCCTATCTCGGCGCTATCTTCGGCGTCAGGCCCGTGCTGCTGTTCGGAATGATCCTGCTGTTCGTCGCGAGCTTGCTGGGCCCGCTTTCGCCCAACCTCAACGCCTTTCTGGCGGCGCAGTTCCTGGCGGGCGTCGGATCGGGTACGTTCATCCCGCTCAGCATCGGATTCATCGTCCGCAGCCTGCCGACGAAGCTCACGATCTATGGCGTCGCGATCTACGCGATGAACTTGGAACTGTCCCAGAACATCGCGGCCTCGCTCGAGGGCTGGTATGCCGATAACTGGTCTTGGCGCTGGATCGATTGGCAGTATTGCTGTGCTCTGCCGCTGATGTTTGCTTGCATCTGGTACGGCGTGCCGCGCGAGAAGGTCAACACAACGATCTTGGCGGATCTCGACTGGCCGGGGCTTGCCTACGCAGGGATCGGTTTCAGCCTTTTATATGCCAGCCTCGATCAGGGCAATCGCCTGGACTGGACGAGCAGCGGGCTGGTCAATGGCCTTCTGATCTCGGGAAGCTTGGTCACCCTTGCCTTCATCGTTCGCGAGTTCTTCGCTGATAAGCCCTTCTTGAATATCCGGGTCCTTGTGAGAGAGGGGATTATTCCGATCCTGCTCCTGCTGGCGGGATTCCGCTTCATCATCCTGTCGACCGCTTACATTATCCCGACCTATCTGCAAGTGGTCCAGAACTATCGCGAAATGCAGGTGGGCGCGGTATTGCTATGGATCGCCCTGCCTCAGCTGCTGATCGTTTTCCCGCTGGGTTGGCTGCTCTCGAGGGTCGATGCCCGATTGGTCCTGACGCTTGGCGCGTCTTTGATCTGCGCTGCTTGCCTGATGGCGACGAATCTCACCGCCGATTGGGCCACCGACGACTTCCTCCCGTCGCAGATCCTGCAGGCGCTGGGTCAATCCTTCGCGCTGACCGCGCTCATCGTCATAGCCGTCCGATCGATGAACCCGACCGACGTCCTGACGATCGGAACGCTTGTGCAGACGAGCCGTCTGTTCGGCGGCGAGATTGGGACGGCATTCATGCAGACATTCGTGCGCGTTCGCGAACAGGTCCATTCCAACCTGATCGGGTTGCATGTCGATAGTCTGGGTGGCCTGACGGCCGATCGCTTGAACGCCTATAGCGGCGCGGTGGGGGCTCACAGCGGCGATGTCGCCGCCTCGAGCGCACGAGCCGCGAGCCTGTTGGCCTCGGCCGTCGCGAAACAGGCCGCCATCCTGGCGTATATCGACGGCTTCCTCGCTGCGGCGGTTGGAGCTTTCGCCTGTTTGCTCCTGGTGTCCTGGTTACGGCCTCGGGGTGTCTAAGCTGAAGTTTGCGCCCGCAATACGCAGCAATGCGGATGAGCCATCCGATTATCGTGCTGCACTGCGCGGCCGCTGAATTTGCCAATTCTGAAGTGTCCGAACTGCGAGTGTTGGAGCATGGTCAACAACAAGAAGGCGAATGCTGCGCTCCGTTCTTCGGCCATCGACCTGCAGCATCTGCGATATGCCGTGGCGGCGGCGGATCACGGGAGCTTTAGACGGGCGGCTGACATTCTGCGGGTTCGGCAATCGACACTCAGCCGCTGCGTTCGACAGCTTGAAGAATTGATTGGGATGGCCGTGTTTCGAGCGATCGAGCGGAGGTGTGCGGACAACACAGACGGGAAGTGAGTTCCTGCGCACAGCCCGCTCAATTCTCGAGCAGGTTGACACGCTGATGCTAAGCGCACACACCACGGGCCGCGGCGAGTCTGGTCGGCTGGCGATCGGCTTCTATACGTCGCTATCGGCTGCCAATTTGCGCGCGACGCTGGTGGACTATTTGTTTCGGCTGCATTACTGCGTCGACCTTTACGCTGGTCGCGGAAAAGTCGGTCTGCGCCTCAGCGCAGACGCTCATCATCATTATAAATGGCCAAGCGAGGGCTGCCCGAGCGCAGATCATTGCCGCGGCCTCCACTAATCATTTTTGAAAAACAATGCGTGGCAGCATATGCAAAAGAGGCGCACAATCAACTTTTAGTTGCGGATATTTTGCGCGCTCGCTTGATCACACTTGATCGTTCGCCCCCGTTCCTCATTCCTAATTTGGGGAGGGATCATGAACACGGTCGTATTGGAAACAGTACAGTGGTCTTAGCTTCCCGATGGTCACGGCGGCGGATAGACGTGATCGATGCACGAAGCACAAGCGGCAACGACATCGAGGGCCATGGCGGGAGAGTGGATGTCGGAGGTGCCGTGCGATAGTCCATTGCGCAGGGTGATGAGCGCTTCAATCGGGTCGCCGAGGCTGTTGCTGCCAGAAACGACGGACGGCAGGATCGCTGCCTTCCTGGCCCGATCGACGAGGTTGCGCAACGTTCCACGCTGCGCTCCACCGTGGCCGTTGAGGCGATGTTTCAATGCCAGCTCGAACGCGCCGAAGGCCTGCACCTCGCCAACGACGAAGAGGTCATAATCGAAGAATGCGTAAATCATGGTGTTGCGCGCCCGGTCGAGCGCCGCCTGGACGTCGGCCGGCGCTGCGCCGGCCAGATGGATGCTCGCGACAGCGGCATGGTGATCTGCCAGTGTGATTCGGCGCGCCACGCCAAGTTCAACTACATAGAGGTCCGCGAAACGTGGATCAGGCTGCAGGATCGACTCGACTGATTTGAACGCCATGGATCGGCCCCGCCCCTGACATTGCATGACAGACACGCCGCAGCCTTCTACGCAGCCAGACGGCGCTCCTCTTCGGCCTCCTCCTCCTCATCACCAGCCGCAGCCTTGCTCAGGAAACGGGCCAAGGCGGCTTTCCGTGAACCGCGATCCAGTGCGTAAGCGGTTTGCTTGAACTCGATCCCGTCAAGGAGTCCCTGAATATAGCCCGAGATCGTGTCCGCAGCCATGATGAGGGCCGTGTCGAGCGTATGGATATATTTGCTCGTCACCGACCCTTTGGCGTGTCCTACAAGGGCCGCGATAGTCACCTCGGTGAAACCAAGATCATTGGCGATACTCGCAAAGCTGTGGCGTGTCGGGTGCGCCAATTTTTCTTTGTTTTACAGCGCGCTATGCGCGCCCGGACTAAAACTCCAGTTCTCTCTCATTCGAACGAGTAAGCAATCTAGAGAAAATCGTCGCCGAGTGCAGATAGCTTGGCAACTGACGATGTCGGTCAGAAGCTCAAACAACAATTGCTTCCATAAGTCGTACGATTGGCGCTCGCAGGCCGCCGCGAGCCCAGTTGGGTACGCGGCGGCACCAAAAGACTCGCATGCGTGGGCCGCCGCCAGATGCGCGGCGGGTTTCTCTGAGAGCTGACCTTAGCCAGCGGTCCGGTCGATGCCGGGCGTGCTTAGATTCGGCACCTGACGATAGATCGGGATTCAGCCGTGATACGCAAACAGCTCGATCGGGTCGTTGAAGCCGCGAACCGGATACTCGCCAACGCGTTCGAGATCGAAATCCCTTTCGACGAAGTCGGCGAACTCGCGTGAGAGCAGTACCGTCTTCCCCAACTGTTTGGTGAGTGTTTCGAGACGCGAAGCCATATTGACCGCAGGACCGATGACCGTGAAGTCGAGCCGGGTGCGCGACCCGATATTGCCGTACATGACGTCTCCGACGTGGACGCCGATGCCGTATTTCAGCGGCGCACGACCGGTCTCGCCGTTCCTTTCGTTCAGCGCAATCATGGCCTGGCGGGCTTCGGCCACGGCATGCAGCAGATTTGCACAAGCCGATGGCTGGCTGAGCGGAAAAATGGCGAGCAGGCCGTCGCCGATGAACTTCAGTATTTCCCCGCCATGTCGCGCAATCGGCTCCGACATCGCGTCGAAATAGCCGTTCAAGAGATCAATGACGTCATCGCGCGGCCAGTTGTCGGAGATCCTGGTGAAATCACGCAAATCGCAGATCATGATGGCGGCGCGTACCGTCGTCCCGCTTCCACGCCTGGTGGCGCCGGCCAGAATGAGCTCGCCGGCATGCGACCCGACATAGGTCTCCAGCAGCGTTCGCGCCAGCCGGTTCTTGACCCGGATTTCGCTGACCAGCGCCAGGACCGGCAACAGTTTCGATAGGCTGGCAAGATGCGCGTCGTCGAAACCGCCGGGGCGGTCGGTCGCAAAGGTCACCATATGCCGCTTGCCGAGCGTGTGGTACAGTGGCAATGCCACATAGTCGGTCAGGCCCTTCGCCCGCATGTCGCTAAAGATGGCGTGCTTGCGGCCAAGCAAGGGATCGCGTTCGAGATTCTCGCGGACCTCGGTGGCGCCTTCATGGATCTCATTGGCGGGACTGTCGATGTATTCGGATCGGCCCCTGACATCGTAGTCGATCCTTTCTATCACAGCCTCACGCATCCCATCCGACCACATCATTCGGGCACCAAGCCACTGCGGATGGTGGATCATGATATGAAGCGACGCCCGCTTGACGGGAATGCCCGCTCGCTGGAGCCGGACACACAGCTCGCCGAAAATATTGTCGATGAAGCGCTCATCGCGCGTGTCGTTTGTGAGCCAGCGCACAACGTCGGAATGTGCGGTGACCGGGTCGATGTTTGGCAGCGCATTCATATCTTGCTCCTGAGCAGTGACCTTGATCGACGGTAGAGGATATGTCGTGTCCCCAGTCGACGGCGTCAATGGAGGCCGCCGCCAAAGGCAGCCACTTGGCTCAACGCGGACTTCTAGTGCTCACCGTTCGAATTGGGCATTCGTAGCGCAAAGTCACGCAGACCCTTGTAGCGTAATTACGCGAGATCAAGACAAACGGCCGGCGGCACGCCGCTGCTCGAAAGCCTTGATGTGCGTGTAGGCGAGCAACAGTGTCCGATGCGCAATATTGGCCTCGCGCGCCTTGTTGAGCATGAAGCCCAGGATGTGCTCGACCTCCGTCGGGCCACCGCGTTCGACGTCACGTAGCATCGACGTCGCGTATTGTGAATCCTGCTGGGAGAACGTCTCCTCCCACGACCTCATAAAACCCACGCTGGGCGCGTGACCGTTGGCGGCTGCGATGGCGGCACCACACTGAAGCTGGTCGAGGAAAATCTCGCCTCCATTGGGAGTGCGGACAATCTCGCCAACATTCGCCCGCATCAGACAGGTCATGGCCGCAGCGGTCGAGAGGTGAACCAGCTTTTCCCACATCCGCTGAACGATGTCGGCGACCGCGAAGGCTTCGACGCCCTTCGCAGCAGCGAACAAGGCCGCCAGTGTCCTCACGCGCTCCGTCATCTCGCCGGACTGCTCGCCAAAGGTGAGCGTCCGCCAATCGTTGAATTGACGGATTGCGCCGCTCGACGTGAGCGTTGATTGAATCTTGGCAGTTCCGCCGAGCACACGGTGGGGGCCGAACCGTTGGTTCAGGACGTCGATATGGCCGATACCGTTCAGGAATGGCAATACGTAGCCGGTCGGTGCCACGGCCGGTGCGATCGCCGCGACTGCAGTATCGAGATCGTATGCCTTGCAGGCCACAATGACCGCGTCATAGATCGGTGCCACATCCGACGCGATCACGGTCTCTACAGTTAACTTCGCGTCCCCGAACGGGCTTTCGATCTGTAGCCCTTGCTCGGAGAGGATTTTGCGCCGTCCTTCACGGACCAGAAACGTGACATCGGTACCGCTCTCAGCCAGGCGGCCGCCGAAATAGCCGCCAATTCCCCCGGCACCGAGCACCAGGATCTTGGGATTACTCAACAATAGGTCCTCCTCTTCCCGGCCAATCGCCGGCTGAACAAGCTCACCGCCCCTTGCGCGCGTCCTCGAGGCGAGGATCGAATGCAAACTCGATCCGTACTCCGCTGGGCTCCCGCACGATGAAATGGATCTTGGGGCCGGCGCCCGATTGTTCCGGACCAAACTCAACGACGACGCCAGGCCAACTCGACACTCGCTTGTAGAGGGTATCGAGACCGATTTGATCGACGACGGCGAGGGCCAAATGATGCAATCCGACGTTGGCGCGCCGATCGAACGGGATCGCTTGGCCGGGCGATTCGACCTGCCACAGCGTTACAACGTCGTGTCCATCGGATACGAACATCGCTGGATAATCCGGCCGCTCGCCGACGATTCGCCATCCAAGACAATCACAAAAGAATTTTCGCGTGCTCTCGAGGTCGCGAACACTTAGCCCAACATGGTCGACGCCGCACGTGCTGGTTTTTAGTTCATCTGCCATACTGCCCTCTCCTGTTGCCTGGCGCTGAAGAAAGAGCAGCGGCCTCGCCGCTGCTCCTCTCTGCTTAATGACCGGCGCTCTGGCCACCGTCGACATGCAGGATCTCTCCAGTGACGAAAGGGGCGTTTTCCAGAAACAGGATCGCGTCGACGATGTCTTTAATTTCTCCCATACGTCCGACCGGATGCATCTTCGCAAGAAACTCGTGTGTTTCGGGAGCGTGCATCGGCGTCTTCATAACGCCAGGAGCAACAGCGTTAACCCGAACTCCCTTTTTTGCGTACTCGATCGCAAGGGATTTCGTGGCTGCGTTTAGCCCACCTTTGGTCATCGAGGCCAGGACCGAGGGAACGTTGCTGTTGGCGTGGTCGATAAGGCTGGTCGTAATCTGCACGATGTGCCCCGACCCCTGCTTTAGCATTTCGGTCGCGACGCGTCTTGTGATCCGGAAGAAACCTCCAAGATTGATCGCTACGACCGAAGCGTAGTCGTCATCGGTATAGTCAACCAGTGGCTTTGCTATGAAGATTCCTGCATTGTTGATGAGGGTGTCGATGCGTCCGAAACGTGCCAAACCTTCCTCGACGATGCGGTCGGCGGTCTTCGGATCGGCCACGTCTCCGGCGACAGTCAGGACGTCCGAATCGTTGCTGGGCTTGATTGACCGAGAATTGGCAATCACTCGGTAGTTGCGATCACGATAGGCCTTCACAAGCCCCGCGCCGAAGCCCTGCGATGCACCGGTGATGACGGCGACTTTCTGCTCTGTTCCCATAGTGTTTCTCATTGATTAGCGGACGACTTGATTACCACCCGCCAGACGGTCCACGTCTGATGGGTTACACCTAGCGTGAGATGCGCGCGCTTCGAATGGCCGTTGGCCGGCAGCTTCTGTTCCCGGAATCGGAACAGTGCACGGCCGTGCACCGTATGAGACATGAATTGTAGTCAGTTCGTGAATTCTCGACGGGCTGAGCGTACGCTTGCCACGATATGCGCGTGGACCGCCGACACTCTGCGCGTATGATGGGTGTCGGGATGCGAAACCAGCCAGTAGTTTCGCACGAAGCGGATCTCTGGCAGCAACCGCTTAAGGTCCGGAAATCGTTGTGCGGCGTAGTCGTGCAGTATTCCCACGCCGTGACCGCCCCTCACCGCCTCCATTTGCGCCACCACGCTCCCGCACTCGTAGTGTCTGTTCATGAATTTTCCGAGCGCGGACGCATAGTCGAGCGCTCGACTGTAGACGAAATCCTCGACGTGCGTGACGAAGAGATGGCCGGCGAGATCGGCCTGTTTCCTGATTGGTCCCAAGCGCTTCAGGTAACTCTCTGCGCCATAAACGCTGAGCGTGTAGTCGGTAAGCTTTTTGACAATAAGCCGGCCCTGCTTCGGACGGTCCAGCGTGATCGCAACATCGGCCTCCCGCCTCGACAGCGAGAATGTCCGCGGCAGGGGAACAAGTTGAATGAGCAAGTCGGGATGCCGCGCGGCAAGCCCGCCAAGCTGGCTGGCAAGAAAGTAATTCCCCAATCCATCGGGAGCGCCGACGCGAACAGTGCCCGAGATCGCCTCCGACGATCGGCCAAGGTGAGCGCCGACCTGAAGGAATTCCGACTCAGCCCGCTCCGCTGCGGCAACGAGAGCCTCGCCCGCGCTTGTCAGGACGCAGCCGGTCGTACGTCGTTCGACCAGCTGAGTTTTCAGTTCGTGCTCGAGGGCGGTGAGTTGCCGCGCCACGGTCGCATGGTTCACGCCCAAACGCCGCGCGGCACCGAGAATCTGACCCGTGCGGGCGACCTCCAGGAATGTGCGGATACGATCCCAATCCATCGACTTCAATTTCCGCACAACAAATCCACGATAGTTCTCACCGATGTGCAGACTTTAACATTTCGCCAACGGGGAGATTGCGCCGATATGCGTAACAGTGTGTGCCGACGAACGTCTATTCACTCGCACGTCAGTCGAATTCAGTTCTCTCTGCGAGAGGGACCATCAGCGCACCAAGGATGGTAACCAAAAAGGAGATCGACCCATCGGCGCAGACTCGCATGCCCGCGCCTTCCTGGGAATCAACCGTCAGAGACAGAACACTAGTCGAGGGGCTGCGGCGCCGGCTGGACCCAGCCGCGCGGCGCCGCACTACGTAACGCTATCTAACTCACGAA
>WNFE01004809.1_pt1 | contig 16129 bp, 14 predicted proteins | sample 5400451 | NCBI WGS metagenome assembly WNFE01 (sample SAMN13153344, study PRJNA577476) | soil metagenome | isolation source: 200 cm saprolite under Douglas fir tree site 2 hole 2 | place: USA:California | collected 2015-04-18 | reverse complement strand
GAGCCGGCGAGCAGGAAGTTGGTGGCGCGGATAATTCCATCAATGGTGGATTGTCCAGTACCGTAGCGATTGTCAAACAGGTGCTTCGTATCGGCGTCGTTCACGGCAACGATCGGGTACTGCAGCACGCCTTCCTTCGCCATCGCACGCAGGCGGATCACGCCGGTCGTGGTTTCCTCGGTTCCGCCGATTACGCTGTCCAGTGCATCCTGGCGCTTGGTATGCAGAACGCTGACCAGGTCGGCGCCATCGTCCATGGTGATGTGCGGCTTATGGTCGAGCGCGGCGAGGATGTGGTTGTAGTAAGTGTCGTTGTCTTCACCCTTGATGGCGAAAACTGGAATGCCGTTATCGCGCACCAGGCTGGCGGCAACGTCGTCCTGAGTGGAAAGCGGATTGGACGCGCATAGCACCACGTCGGCGCCCCCATCGCGCAGGCAAATGGCCAGATTTGCTGTTTCTGCGGTCACGTGCAGGCAAGCGGAAATGCGAATACCTTGCAGCGGCTGGTTCTTGATGAATTCCTTGCGGATTATTTGCAGGACCTTCATGGACTGATTGGCCCATTCAATCCGCTTCTTACCGAGTTCTGCGAACTCGATTCCTTTAATATCGCACTGCACTTGCGTAGTAGTCGTTGACATGCTTCTCCTGTGGCGCTTGGTTAAACCATTGAACCACGAAGGACACGAAGGAGCACGAAGGAAATCTACCTCAGTATGCCTTCGTGTACCGAAGCCTTGCCCAGAGCAACTCCGAAGGGTGGCCTTTGTGGTAAATGGTTTGGATCTTTATTTTCTCACGGCAGCGGCGACCGGTTCACGAAAACCAGCGTCGCTGGCCAGTTGGGACGCCTTGTCGATAGCTTCCCAGGTGAAATCCGGGTCGTTGCGTCCGAAGTGCCCGTAAGCGGCAGTCTTGCAGTAAATCGGCCGGCGCAGTTTCAGGGAATCAATGATCCCTTTGGGCGTGAGCTTGAAGTGCGCCCGCACCAAGCCCGGAATGATTGCCGGATCAACCTTGTGCGTGCCGAAAGTTTCAACCAGAATACTCACCGGTTCAGCCACACCAATCGCATAAGCGAGCTGCACTTCACAGCGATCAGCCAGGCCCGCCGCAACCAGGTTCTTGGCGATATACCGCGCGACGTACGCCGCCGAGCGGTCCACCTTGGTCGGATCTTTGCCGCTGAAAGCGCCGCCGCCGTGACGTCCCATGCCGCCGTAAGAGTCAACGATGATCTTGCGGCCGGTCAGACCGGTGTCGCCCATAGGGCCGCCAATCACAAAGCGCCCTGTCGGATTGATGTGATATTTGGTGTCAGCATCGAGTAACTCGGCGGGGATGGTGGCCTGGATCACGTGCTTCAAAATATCGGCGCGAAGCTCGTCATTGGTTACGGTTTCCGCATGCTGCGTGGAAACGACGACCGCGTCCACTCGTATCGGCTTCTTATTCGCGTCGTACTCGACTGTGACTTGGGATTTTCCATCAGGACGGAGGTAAGGAAGTTTGCCGTGCTTGCGAACATCGGAGAGACGCATGGTGAGCTTGTGCGCCAGCAGAATCGGCATCGGCATCAGTTCTGCGGTTTCCTTACAAGCATAGCCAAACATCATTCCCTGATCACCGGCGCCGCCTGTGTCCACGCCCATGGCGATGTCGCCGGACTGCTTGTTGATGCTGGAGATAACGGCGCAGGTATTCGAGTCGAATCCGTAAAGCGCGTTGTTGTAGCCGATGGAAGAGATGGTCCCGCGGACCAGCGCCTGGAAATCGACATATGCTTTAGTGGTGATTTCTCCGGCGATCACGACCAGGCCGGTTGCAGTCAGAGTCTCGCAAGCTACACGGCTGGACGGGTCTTCCGCCAGACAGGCGTCAAGCACCGCATCCGAGATCTGATCGGCAATCTTATCCGGATGCCCTTCAGTCACGGATTCGGACGTAAAAAGATATGGGTTTCTGGATGACAATTCAGTTTCTCCTTCGTAGGCCCAGGTACATTCCTGGTGGGGACGGTTCAGAACTCATCAGGCCATAAAATGAAAGCTTTGCGGTCATTAAAAAGCTATCAAAGAACAAGCGCAGGCGCAATGCAATTTGGCTCAGGAGTAACGCTCCTCAGCGGAGTGGGAAAGGGGCAGGCCGGGCGGGGTGCCGGGTAAGCCGAATGGATGCTGCCGGTTGTGCACGCCTATGACTCCGGGGAACCATTACCATCGTTCATTGCCCCTGGTTTCTGGCGGCGCATATAATCTGGAAACCGCTGGCCACCAAAGGACCCTTTTGACGTCGAACGCTACAGGAGCGGAGACTGCCCGTCAGTCGCAGGAACTCGGCATCTTCCACGATGTGGCGAAGGCCCTGACCTCTTCGCTCGACCTGGATTCCATTCTGCAGACCATCATGGAAAAGATGGCGGAATACTTCCGTCCCGACACTTGGTCGCTGCTCATGGTGGATGACAATCAGGAGGAACTGTACTTCGCCATTGCCGTGGGAACGGCAGCCGAGGCTTTGAAGAATGTCCGGCTGCGAGTCGGCGAAGGAATTGCAGGCCACGTCGCGAAGTATGGCGAAAAGCTGATCGTTCCGGACGTCCGAGCCGACCAGCGCTTTGCGAAACGGATTGACGAAATGACGCAATGGGAGACCCAATCCATCATTTGCGTTCCGCTGCGATCGAAATTGCGGGTGCTGGGCGTAATTCAGCTCGTAAACGTAGACATGGAACACTTCGGCGATCAGGAGTCGTTCTTCCTGCAGTCGTTGTGCGACTATGCGGCGATTGCGATTGAAAACGCGCGTTCGGTCGAAAAAATCCAGGAACTGACCATCACTGATGATTGCACCGGGCTCTACAATGCGCGCCATCTCTATAAGACACTGGAGACGGAGGTTTATCGCTCGGCGCGATTCGGATACGAATTCTCGGTGCTGTTCATCGACCTCGACCATTTCAAGCAGGTAAACGACACCCACGGCCACCTGATTGGCAGCAAACTGCTGGCGGAAATCGGATATTTGGTCAAGGCCCAACTCCGCTTGATTGACTTTGCCTTCCGATACGGCGGAGATGAATTCGTGGTGCTCTTGCCACAGACCGGAAAAGATTCTGCCCTGGTTGTTGCCCGCCGCCTGCGCGATAGTCTGCGCAGCAGCATGTTCTGCAAGGAAGAAGGGTTGAATCTGAACGTGCGCGCCTCAATCGGACTTGCAACCTATCCTCACGACGCCAAGGCGCCCCACGACATCATCCGGCAGGCCGACGAGATGATGTACATGGTGAAGAACAGCACGCGCGACAATATTGGGATTGCGCAACGCGGAGTAGTGAAGTAGGGCTGCAGATCAAGACCAGTCACGGATTTCCACCGATTTGCACGGATTCATAAAATCAAGCAGCCTTTGATTGGAAGCTATCTCGTAATGGGCTTGAGGAGCGGTCGCCGGTGAAATGGCGATCTTTCAATGCTCGGCATCTGGAATGGTCCGCTACACGAGGAAGGCTCGTCGGGTCGTATTCTATGCTTGCGAACAGGCGGTTCGAGAGATGTCGAAAGAGGTCACTTCGGAGCATCTGCTGGTTGGTCTACTTCGTGCGGACCAATCTCTCGCGGCGCGTTGCGGACTGACGATTGACTGGGTGCGCAACGAGGTTACGAAGGCTCCACGTGAATTTCGAGTAGCGACCGGTCTGGCTTTGAGCGAGGCAGCAAAACAAGTAATTATGTTGGCAGCGGAGGAACGGGAGCACCTCTGCCACAAGCACACCGGCACCGAACACCTGCTGCTCGGAATCATCCGTAGCGGCTCCGATGCTGCGAGAATGCTAGAACAGAGAGGATTGACCATCGATCGTGCGCGTCACGTAGTCAGCCAGCAAAGTCAATGTGTCGAATGGGAAAAGGCTGAACCGGTTTTACCTTCGACCGGATTATTGTCGGTAAACAGGCGTGCGCCACTAATCCAATCCTGAATGATGCCGAGCTATTTTATGACGTAGCTTCTAGTGAAAATCAGTGTAATCCGTAGCATTACTGAACCGTACTGTTGCGCTAATCCGCTCCGGGTAGTCCGAGATAATCCCCTCCACTGACATTTCTGATAGCCGGCGAATGTCTCGCTCATCGTTAACTGTGTAGACGAACAGCTGATAGTTCGCACGGTGGACACTCCTGACAAATTCTTCCGTGACCGAGCCGATGTTCACTCCGACGTGTGTGAACTCCGCATTTTTTGCAAAGTCCAAGTTGACCGGGACACGGTCGATCAGGGCGAGTGTTCGTGCGCTTGATTGTAAGCGACGCACCTCGATCAAAGCGGGGTGGTGAAAGGACGCGAGAATGACCTCCTGGTTCGAATGGCAATCCTCGATCAGGTTCATCACCTCGGGAACGATTCCGGGTTCCTTTAGCTCGATCATGAGCTGAACTGATCCGCGAACGAGTTCGAGTGCCTCTCGCAAAGATGGGATTGCTTGACCTGACCCAGCATCAAGCCGGCGGACCTCCTCAAACGACAAGTCTCCGATACGGCCGCCTCCGTTCGTAGTTCTATTCACCCGCTGGTCATGAAGGAGTACTAGTTCTCCGTCACGTGTGCGCCGGACATCCACCTCGACGATGTCGACGCCAAGCTCAATCGCCCTTTGGATGGAGAGTAATGTGTTCTCTGGGGCGTGTCCTGCGGCCCCGCGATGACCGATTCTAAGCATTCTTCATGCTCCTCAGCCGCAATGCAGGTCAATGTTGCGTCTAAAGCCGGGCCACGGATTTCACGGATTTCCACGGATTCAAGAAACCAATCAATCCGTGACGATCCGCAAAATCCGTGACTGTCTCTGAGTTGTTTGCCCCTTGGATGTAGTTCTTCCTCTAGTCTCCTTCAAGATCGAGGGCGGGGTGTACGAACGCGGTTTTCGACAGGACCGGCTTTAACTGAACGGCCGGTTCCAGCCACTTGCGGATTTCGGGGAGCGCTGCGCGCGTCGCGGCTTCTCCCAGGCGGACCAGTTCGGCGCTCTGCTCGAAATCGTCGTAGCGATAGCCGGTGACATCGGGTTCGATCACCAGGTCGGCGCATCGCTTGGCTTGCGCGCAGTTCATGTCTTGCGCAATCGAGAAACATTGTCCGATAACGTCAAAGATGTGCCGCGGGCCTTCGGCCTTTGTCCAGGAGCTTCTTAGATTCACGGCCAGCACTCGCTCCGCACCCATTTCGCGTACCGGCGTGGTGGGAAGAGAGTGGGCGAGCATGCCATCCACCAACATGCGTCCATTGACGGTGACGGGGAGAAAGACTCCCGGATAAGCGCAACTGGCGCGCACCGCGTCGATCAACGGGCCGGAGCGAAATACCACGCCTTCTCCGGATATGAAGTCGGTCGCGGTAATTGCCAGCGGGATCCGAAGCTCTTCGAAGGTCTTCACCTTGAGAAGATTATTGAGAAAGCTGATCATGCGCAGGTTGGTGGCAAACCCGTAGCGCGATAGCGTCCAGCGGGCAAGATCGCGAAAGCGGACGCGGGCGGCGACGACTTCCAATTCCGCCGGGGACACGCCGCTGCAATACGCGGATCCGACCAATGCACCGACGCTGGTTCCGGCGACGTATCCGACTGGAATGTTTTCTTCTTCGAGAACTTTCAGAACACCGATGTGGACTATGCCGCGGGCAAAGCCTCCGCCGAGCGCGAGGCCGATTGAGGGAACTTTTGGCGGAAGGGGCAGGCCTGGCGCGCGGGACATGCCTCGGCCGAAATCCCGAACCGACCGCACGATCTTCTGCAAGCCCTTCATGGCCATAACTGCAGGCCCCCGGCCTTAAAGCTCTATACAGCAACTTAGATGCCGCTCGATCCAGTGTAGGTTCCATGTAGATCCCGCCGGAAGTTACCCTAGTCCCCTGGTTTCAATTACGTGACGAACTCCTTTGTTCCTGATAACTTGAGGGCGTGCTGCGGGAGATCTCTTCCGGCGGGGTAGTGGTGCGCCAGGCGCCGAACGGCTGGGAATTGGCTGTTATCGAGCCGCAACGAGACGAGAGCATTGCTCAAACGAGCACGAGAAGTGACAAAAAACGTCACAAACAGGTATTGGCGTTACCCAAGGGCCTGGTTGACCCTGGTGAAAGGCCCGAACAGACTGCAATCCGAGAGATTCGCGAAGAAATCGGAGTCAGCGTCACCGTAGTCACAAAACTCACGGACATCAAGTACACCTACATTCGCTCGTGGGGCGACCAGCAGCGCGTTTTCAAGATCGTCAGCTTCTATTTGCTGCGCTACCATTCCGGGAACATTGATGACATCACGCCCGCAATGCGGGTTGAGGTTAAGCGGGCGCTTTGGATTCCGCTTGAAGAAGCCGAACACAAGCTTGCTTATCGCGGTGAGCGCGAAGTGATCCGCCTGGCAAAGAAATATTTGGAGTCGCATGCAGAGGAGGCGCAGTGATGGCGCGGATGGTTCATAAAGAAAAGCACTTTACTTCCGGCAATTTCGTCCGCGATGTGGTGATTGGAATGTCGGACGGGCTCACCGTTCCCTTTGCGCTTGCTGCAGGACTGTCGGGGGCGGTGGCAAACACGCGACTGATCGTGATTGGCGGACTAGCAGAAATTGCTGCCGGATCAATCGCTATGGGGCTTGGGGGATACCTGGCTGCGCGAGGGGACGCTGAACATTACGAGCAGGAAAAAGCCCGCGAGTACCGGGAAATTAAAGAGATTCCAGAAGAAGAGAAGGCCGAGGTCAGCCGCGTATTTCAGAACTATGGGCTGCCGGCGCAGGAGAGCGCGCGCGTGTCGGAAGCTCTAAGTCAGCATCCGGATGCCTGGGTGGATTTCATGATGCGGTTCGAGCTTGGGCTTGAAGAACCCGATCCTAAGCGAGCGGTTACCAGCGCGGGGACCATCGCTGCGTCGTATATTGCGGGAGGACTGATTCCGCTTTCGCCTTATGTGGCTCTTGGCAGTGCTTACAAGGGACTCATTTTTTCTGCGATCGTCACCCTGGCAGCACTTGGAATTTTCGGCTTCATCAAAGGACGATTTACCGGAGAGCGGGCGTTGCGCAGTGCGATTCAGACGGTAGTCATTGGAGGAGTTGCGGCCACCGCAGCGTTTCTGCTGGCGAAGCTGATTGCGTGATTCGGCTTAGGCGTGAACCTTGCTGGTATCTTCCGAGACCGGAACTCTTGCCGGATGATGGCTTGATGAGAAGCCGAATCGCGTTGAGTCTCCTGGTTTGCTTTGTCTCTGTACTTTCATACGCCCGCGTGCCGAAGAGCAGCTCACGTTCGTTGGACCCGGCATACAGTTCGGCGCTGGCCGCTGCCAATCGCTTCCTGTACGCGTGGCAGACTCAAGATCATGAGACTGGGATCGTTATGTTGACCGACGCGGCACGGCAGCACACTTCGCCAGAACTCTTACAGATTTTCTTTTCTCCCGGGCCACAGGCCGCGTTCGAGATCAAGCGCGGCAAGCGGATCGGTCCCGGAGAGTATGGCTTTCCAGTTGCGTTATTTGGATTCTCCAGCACTTCTTCTCGACCACACTACTGCAGGATCATTGTGACCCGGGCTGGCAAAGACGACTGGGCGGTAGATAAGCTTCCTTAGTCAGCTTCAACACAAAGTCAACCTTCAACTTCGCCCGAAGGGTGCCCTTTGTGGTTTACTGATTGGTCTGTTGAGTTCACACCCATGAAACGAATTCACAAAGTTGCCGTTCTAGGTGCCGGGACCATGGGCGCACGCGTTGCCGCGCACCTGGCGAATGCCGGCATTCCCAGCTTTCTTCTCGACATCGTTCCAGCGGGCGCTGCATCCCGCAACCAGCTTGCTCTCGCCGGACTTGATGCTGCCCGGAAATCAAAACCCGCGGCATTCTTTGAGCCGTCCCTTACTTCATTAGTGACTCCGGGGAACTTTGAAGATGACTTAAAGAGGGTGGCGGAGGCGGATTGGATTATTGAAGCGGTGGTCGAGGATTTGGAGATCAAGCGTGCGCTGCTCAAGAAAGTGGAGACCCTACGGAAGCCGGGGACCATCGTGACCACCAACACCAGCGGCCTGCCGGTTGCAAAAATCTCAGAAGGATTCTCAGAAGACTTCCGGTGCTCCTGGTTTGGCACTCATTTTTTTAATCCTCCACGCTATATGCGGTTGTTGGAAATCATCCCGGCCCCAGACACGGATCCTGCGCTGGTGGAAGTGGTCGCGAAATTTGCGGATGTCCATCTCGGTAAGGGCGTGGTTTTCGCCAAGGATACTCCGAATTTCATCGCCAACCGCATCGGCACGTTTTCTGTGCTCAACGTGATGAGGCTGACGCAAGAGCTGGACCTGACAATCGAGGAAGTGGACGTACTCACGGGAACGGCTGTCGGCTGGCCGCGCTCGGCAACCTTCCGAACCATAGACATGGTCGGCTTGGACATTCTCGGACACGTAGTTCGGAACATGACCGGTTCGGGACAGGCGCATTCGTCCGCCAAGCTCGATGAGAGAACTGATCTCAAGCTACCTGATTTTTTCAATCAGATGCTCGAGCGCAAATGGTTGGGTGACAAGACCGCCGGCGGATTTTACAAAAAGGTAAAAGGCGCGGGACAAGATGAGCGCCTCGCCCTGGATTGGAAGTCTCTCGAGTACCGTCCGCGCCAGAAGCCAAAGTTCGCATCGCTCGAGATGGCGAAGAACATCGAGGACACAGGAGCAAGACTGAAGAGCTTGATCGGCGGCCCGGGCAAGAGCCAAGACGAGCAATTCCTCTGGACCGCGCTCTCCGAGTTGTGGACATATTCCGCAAACCGCATCCCGGAAATTTCCGACAGCATCGTTGAGATCGACCGTGCCATGCGGCTCGGCTTCAACTGGGAACTGGGGCCATTCGAATTGTGGGATGCGGCAGGCGTCGAGGTAACGGTCGCACGCATGAAGAAAGAAGGACGTCCGGTAGCGCCGAATGTCGAGAAGCTGCTCGCCGCGGGAAAGAATTCCTGGTACGAAGATGATCCGAAAGCCGCAGCGGGACACGCGTATTTCGATCTCGCAAGTTCCGGTTATAAGCCGGTCGCAGTCCCGGCCGGAGTGTGGTCCGTCACCGTGGCCAAGAAATCGAACGGTGTGGTGAAGAAGAATTCCGGAGCGTCGGTGGTGGACTTGGGCGATGGCATGGGTTGCATCGAGTTCCACTCCAAGATGAATACGCTGGGTGGAGACATCGTCCAACTGGTTTCACAAACCCTCAAAACAGGTGGCGCGGGAGACAACTTCGAGGCGTTTGTCATCACCAACGACGCGCCGAATTTCTCTGTCGGCGCAAACCTAATGCTGCTCCTAATGAGCGTGCAAGAAGAAGAGTGGGACGACGTCGACCTTGCCATTCGCTCCTTTCAGGGAATGACTCAGGCAATCAAGTTTTCCCCCAAGCCGGTGGTGATTGCGCCGTTTGGGATGACTCTGGGGGGAGGCGTCGAGATGTCGCTTCATGCCGCTGCCCGCCAGCCACATGCGGAGCTCTACATGGGGCTGGTCGAAGTCGGAGTCGGCCTGCTGCCCGGCGGCGGCGGATGTAAAGAGATGCTTTTGCGCGCGATTGACACTGCGACCTCCGTTCGTCCGGGCGGAAGAGGAGAATCCGTCGAGCTGATGGAAGCAATGAAGCATGCGTTCGAGACCATCGCGATGGCGAAAGTTTCGACCTCTGCTCACGAAGCGCGCGGACTTGGCTTCTTGAGCAGTTCCGACCGGATCACAATGAATCGCGATCGCGTGCTCTCGGACGCAAAAGCGCGGGCGCTCGAACTTTTGCGCGCAGGATATGAGCCTCCACTACCGCGCACGGACATTCCTGCTCCAGGGGAAAACATTCTGGCCACGCTGAGGCTGGGTATTCACCTGATGCGGCAAGGCGAGTACATCAGCGACCACGAAGTGAAGATCGGAACAAAAGTTGCAGAAGTATTGTGCGGTGGCAATGTCACTCCGGGCACACCGGTGAGTGAGCAGTACATTCTCGACCTGGAGCGAGAGGCGTTCAAATCGCTGTGCGGGGAGAAGAAGACGCAGGAAAGGATCCAGTACACGCTGAAGACGGGCAAAACACTAAGGAACTAGCGCCACAGGCTAGAGTCTCTTGGAAAGGCGGTTGTGAAGTTCGTGATGTAATTGGAGCAGGACGGCTGGCGGCTGGTTCGAATTAAGGGCAGCCATCGTCAGTTTCACCACCATTCCAAGTCAGGGACAGTGACGGTCGCGGGCCATTCGTCGGTGGACATTCCGCCGGGAACGTTGAACAATATCCTCAAGCAGGCAAGACTGAAATGAAGTATCTGGTGGTTTACGAAAAATCGCCGCCGAGTTGGGGCGCCTATGTGCCGGATCTGCCGGGTTTAGGCGCTGCTGGTTCAACCCTCGACGAAGTGAAGGAGTTGATCCGCGAAGCAATTGAATTCCACCTTGAAGGCATGCGCCAACACGGCGACGCAATTCCTGCGCCGAGCGCCACAACTGAGTACATTACGGTTTGAGGCGTCCGCCGCGGCGCGATTGGGGAGCGTCACGCTGACACTTCTTTACGTGCCTAGTTCGGGATTCAACAACGCTTTTCTCGTCTCGCGCGTCTAATTGAATGAAGGCAGAATCAACCCTGGCCTTCCTGGTTCGTAACCACGGTATAATCAAGAGTTTGGAAAATTGGAGGCAAGTTAACATGGAAGTGCGCGCCAACGCTTTGTGGAGGCGTTTCAAAGCCAATCGTGTGGCATCCACGCTGGTGATTCTGCTCACATTGGCAGTCGGCATTCTGATAGGAACTGTGGTTTCTGTCGGAGTGAAAGGGCAGGAAAAGAGATCGTCTGATGCTACTCCCTTGAGCGTACCCGCCCCCCGGCAGATGTCAAGCCAGTTCTCTCAGATCGCCAAGTCGCTCGAACCCGCTGTCGTGAACATCAATACGGAATCCACGATCAAGCCGGCAGCCCGGCGACGCGGCGGCCAGAATCCTGGGGACGATGAGGAAAACCCGTTTGGCGACTTTTTTGATAAGTTTTTTGGTGGCCCTGGCGGCGACGGCGGTCCGGTACGTGAGCGGTCACTCGGCTCCGGTGTAGTGGTTGATCCTAAAGGATTCATTGTCACCAATCGCCACGTGGTGGAGAAAGCCGACCGTATACGAGTGCGATTGCAGGATGATGCGCCTGGAGTTCAGCACGATGCCAAGGTCATAGGCACCGACCAGGAAACCGATCTGGCAGTGATCAAAATTGACGTTGATCATTCCCTGCCGGTAGCGAAGCTGGGGAACTCAGACAGCATGCAGGTCGGTGACTGGGTGCTGGCAGTGGGAAGTCCTTTTGGATTACAGGCTACCGTCACCGCCGGCATTGTTTCTGCCAAGGGCCGCAATATTGTGCCGAACCGGCAATTCCAGTCTTTCATCCAGACCGACGCGGCCATTAATCCCGGCAATTCTGGCGGACCTCTGGTCAATATGGATGGCGAAGTAATTGGCATCAATACGGCGATTTTGACGGACACGAATGCTTATGCCGGGGTTGGCTTTGCGCTGCCATCCAATACTATTGTTCAGGTCTATAACCAGCTTACCGGTCCCGAACACCGGGTCCAACGTGGATCGATTGGGATTGAATTCAACGCGCAGGAAAACCCAGCGATTGCTCGCGTGTACGGTGTGCAATCCGGGATCACGATTTCGAATGTCATAGCCGGCAGCCCAGCTGAACGTGCTGGTCTCAAGGTAGGCGACACGATTGTTTCGGTGGACGGCAAACAAGTAAAGAACGGCGACGAATTGGTGTCCGATATTGCGAGCCGCAAGCCCGGCGCCAAGGTGGCGCTCGGTTATTTCCGTAATGCCAAGAAAGAAGAGGCTACGGTTACCGTGGCTGACCGCGCCAAGCTGTTCGCTACTCGTTTGGGTGAAGACGAGGAAAACGGCGAAGAGTCAACGCCTAAACAGAGCAAGATGGGAATGACGGTGCATCCGCTGACACCGGAGATGGCCAACCGGCTAAATGTTCCATCTGGACAGGGAGTGATCGTCCAAGACGTGAAGCCGGGCTCGTTTGCGGACGATGTCGGCCTGACTCGAGGGGACGTTGTTCTCGAGATCAACAAGCAGCCAGTAAATAGCGAGGACGAATTCGACCGCATCCAGTTGAGTCTGAAAAGCGGCCAGGATGTGGTGTTCCTGGTGCGTCAAAGAGGCGCAGGGCAGAACGGCGGCACCATTTTCCTCGCCGGCACACTTCCGTAACTGTTACCCTGCACCAACGGCACTGGCGCTGAATCGAATTCCGCGAGATGATGGTCGGCGCCAGAAATTGCTGAGTTGCTTTCTGGAATTGCTTTCTAGAGAGTGGACGCCATTTTCGCCTTTGCGTGAAATAGCTGGAACGGAGGACTCGCGGATGGATTCTTTGCGGCGAACAAAATCGGCGATCATAGCCGTGGGCCTGCTGCTCACCGTATCTGTGTCTGTGGCCAGCGCGCCGCCAAAGAAAACCTCCGCCTCGTCGCACCCAAGCTCAAAGACGCACAAAGTTTCCCGCCACGCGACCAAGAAATCACGGAAACCCCGCGGACAGCAGGCGATCGATGGCGAACGTACCCGGCAGATCCAGGAGGCGCTGGTTCGTGAGCACTACATGACCGGTGAGCCTTCCGGCAAGTGGGACGAAGCGACGCAACAGGCGATGCGCCGTTACCAGGCCGAGCAGGGCTGGCAAAGCAAGAGCATTCCAGACTCTCGCGCGCTGATCCGGATGGGGCTTGGCCCCGATCACGTGCACCTGTTGAATCCAGAGAGCGCTATGGTTTCAGAGCCGCAGCTCTCGCGAAGAACTCAGGCCGTTACTCGGGTTGCGATGCCTTCCTCCGTGCCAGCCCAGAACACTGCTCCTTCCGCGCCGGCACGTGTCTCTACTCCGGTTACTCCGCCTGCCAGCAGTTTGCCCGACATTTCTCCTAGCCGGTAAGTTTTCCCCGCCAACTATTGATTGAAATGAGGCAACGGCTGGTCTTTCACCACTGCCCCTGGATTTCCCGCAACCAGTGCCTGCGCGACTTCCTCCCCAAATTGTTTTGCAATGATGCTTCGAGCTTTGGAGAGTACCGGCGGCCGGCGTTCGGTGTCATGCGCATCAGTCGCGAGAAAGTGAACCGCCTTTTCCTTCAAGAGCCAGTCAGCCGATTGCCGCGCCCGTGCTCCCCACGCGCCGGTAATGGCTGATGCGGTCACCTGCACCGCACATCCCAGTGCAACCCATTGCAAGACCCGTTCCGCCGCTTGCTGCAGAATTGGATTGCGCTCGGGATGAGTGACGATCGGCGTAATCCCTTTTTCGTGGATCTCGCTAAGCCACTCGTCCATCTGCGCCGGGATGCTGAAATTGCTGAACTCAACCAGCAGGTAGCGGGTGTTTCCGATGCAATAGCGCTCCGGCGTCGCCATGGCGCTCTGCAGATTTTCGTAAGAGAGATGAAAGTCACAGAAATAACGATCGTTCGCATGGGGGGTGGCGACGATGTGCTCGATGCCATCCTTCACCGCCATCCTGCACATGCTCTCGGCGGTCTCCCAGGATTTAGGGCCGTCGTCCACTTCGGGCAGGATGTGGCAGTGGATGTCGATCACGTAGGCCGATTTAAGCAGATTCGGGAGAAAGACTCAAAAGCTAATGGGATCTCCTTGGTGAAGGAAGATCACGCGGAACTTAGTAACGGACCTTCATGAACTCACCAATCTCCGCGTACGCTTTTCTAAGAACTTCCTCTTGCGGCAGGAATACGATGCGGAAGTGCTTGGTCCCAGGCTTCTGCCCGAAGCCGGAGCCCTGTACCACCAGGACGTGCTTCTGCAGGAGAAGGTCTTTCACAAACACGTCGTCGCCGTCAGGAATGTCAATCTTCGGGAAAGCGTAGAAGGCGCCACGCGGAGCGACGCAGCTCATCCGCGGAATGGAGTTGCAGGCTTCGACGGTGATGTCCCGGCGTGCGCTGAGTTTTCTGCGCACCTCGATCAAATGATCTTGGGGCCCTTCGAGCGCAACTTTGATCGCATATTGCTCGGGATGATTCGCTGAGAGCCGCGCCCGCAGCAGTTTGTGGATGCCTTCGATGTACGGCTTCACGGCGGCAGCTTCGCCGCTTACAATGCCCCATCCGATGCGCCATCCCGGAGCCAGATAGTTTTTCGATAACCCGCCGATGGTAACGACGGGAATATCGGGAGCGACAGCGGCGATTGAGACGTGCTCTGCGCCATCGAGAATCAGCTTGTTGTAAATTTCGTCGGCGATGATGAGCAGGTTGTGCTGGCGTGCAAGCTCGGCAATTTGCTCCAGCATCTTCCGCGTACACAACGCGCCGGTAGGATTGTTTGGATTGATCAGGATGATAGCCCGGGTGCGCGGGTTGATCTTCCGCCGAATGTCGTCGAGCTCTGGCTGCCAACCGTCTTCCTCGTTTAGAAAATACGAGTTCATCTCGGCGCCCGTCTTGCAAAGGACCGCGGTGTAGAGCGGATAGTCCGGGCTGGGGGTGAGCACGTTTTCGCCCGGATTCAGCAACGCGGTAAGACAAACATCCACCGCTTCACCGGCGCCGTTGGTGATGAAAACGTCCTGCACGCTGCTGATTCCCCCTCGAACAGCTTCCGCGCGAATGGCTTCAAGCGCTTCAGGAACTCCCTCTGAGGGCGCGTAGCCGTTTTTGTTGTCGCGCATGGCGCGATATGCGGCTTCGATCACGTGCGAGGGCGTGGCAAAGTCGAAGATGTTGGGATCGCCGACGTTCAGGAAAAGAATCTTGTGGCCCTGCTTCGTGACCTCGTTGGCAAGGCCGACCAGGTCGCGGATGGCGTAGCGCAAGTTGTCGAGACGCTGGGCGGGGGTGATTGCTAGGGTCTGGGTAAGGGGCATATACAATTTTAACCGCTGAGAACCGTTAATAGACGGAGAAATCCGGGATCGGCTTGCTGTGGACCTCGATTAGGATGCGAGACGCTCGGCGTATAATCCTCCAATTTGAAGCTATGATCTACGCGAAAGGCATTCTAAGCGGGCTTGCCGCGATATTTATTAGCGGAATTCATCCCAGGCTCTTGGTCTGTGTTTAAAGGCATCAGTACTGAGAAGGCAACAGGGCTGGCTGCCGTGGCAGGTGGACTGGCGGAGAGTATCTTTTCGCCGCTGTTCTGGGTCCTGGCCGCTTTGTTCTTCGCGTTGTTCTTTTCGGCCAGCCGGCTCGAAAGTAGATTCTTGAGAGTATTCCTGTTTTGGTTTCCGACGGTTTTGGTATCCACGTTCGGCGTCGGAATCGTGGCACTATTCACGTTTATATTTTTACGTTTCAGAAATCATTAGGGCCGCCCTGTGGTTATGGCTTTTGCGCTTGATCTTGGCCAACGAGCAACGACCGACGACCAACGACGGTTCTTTTATTCCGGCCGATCAATCTGCGCCCGCTGCAACTTATCCGAGTAATCCACGTACACGGCCTTCCACTCGGAATAAAAGTCAATCGCGCCGATTCCCCCTTCGCGATGACCGTTGCCGGTGGCCTTCACCCCGCCAAACGGCAAGTGAACTTCAGCGCCAATTGTCGGAGCATTGATGTAGGTAATACCAGCGTACAGATCGCGCATGGCGGTGAAAGCTTTGTTCACGTCTCGCGTGTAGATCGATGACGACAGGCCGTATTCGATGTTGTTGGCAATGGCTATAGAATCTTCGAAATCCTCGCAAGGAATAACTGAGACCACCGGGCCGAAGATTTCTTCCTGCGCGATGCGCATCTTCGGATCAACATCGCTAAAAACCGTCGGCTCAATGAAAAATCCATATTGGTAGTCGCCTTTGTCCAGACGATTACCGCCGCACAGCAGCTTCGCGCCCTCAGCTTTGCCGATTTCGACATATTCGAGGTCGCCCTGGAGTTGGCGCTCATTGATGGCCGGACCCATGTCGGTGGTTTCATCGAGGCCGTTGCCGACCCGCAGCTTGCCCGCGCGCTCGACCAGGCGGTCCACGAATTCCCTGTAGACGCCCTTGTGCACGATAATGCGGCTGGTGGCGGTGCAACGCTGGCCAGTA
>WNFE01001676.1_pt1 | contig 16138 bp, 9 predicted proteins | sample 5400451 | NCBI WGS metagenome assembly WNFE01 (sample SAMN13153344, study PRJNA577476) | soil metagenome | isolation source: 200 cm saprolite under Douglas fir tree site 2 hole 2 | place: USA:California | collected 2015-04-18 | reverse complement strand
GGAATGGTGTCGTCTTTAGCCGCCTTGAATTTTCTTCGCGTCGCCGCCGCCTTGGCCGCGGTAGTGGCTGGGCCCGGCGCGGCGCTGCTTGCCAGCTCGTTCTGGGCCTCCACTCACGCCTCGGTTGCAGACGCCACTCGGATCTGGTTTGCCGCGCTTTTTCTGGTCTGGATAATCTGGGCGGTCTTGAACTGGCTCTTGTCCACGGCGGCGGTGTTTCTTGCAACCGAACAGAAAGGAGCGCTCAGCGCTATCGCTTCCTGTGCGCGCTTTTGTGTGGAACATACTGGCCGGGTGGTGTCGGCGGGAGTCTGGTTCGGATTGCCACATTTGGGCGCGTTCATCGCAGCGTTAATGGCCGGGTTCACCGTGCTCTCCACGGTGGGGGCGTGGAGAATCGGGCCGGCGCTGGTGCTGGAATTCCTGATTATCGGCGGATATTACGCGGTTGCCGACTTCCTGCACACGGGGAGGCTGGCGGCTTATATTGCCATTGTTGGCGGCGAGGAGTTGGGGCTGTTCGTCCCGGCTTCTCCAATTGCGCCTCAGGCGGGTTCGTCCACGGTGGACCGCGACGAATTGATCTTGAGCGATGTACCCCTTCTGGCAACCTGACGGGCTTCCTTTTTCACGGCCTCTTTACACGGCCTCTTTACACGGCAGAAGCGATCTGAGAAACTCATTCGTGGAAACCCAATCAATTGTTGTCCTCGACTTTGGGGCGCAATATTCGCAACTGATCGCCCGCCGCGTCCGCGAAATAAACGTCTTTTCCGCGGTCCTGCCTTGCAACTCCAAGATCGAAGACATCCGCAAGTACTCTCCGGTCGGCATCATTCTTTCCGGCGGGCCTTCGTCGGTGTATGACCACGAAGCTCCTCCTGCCGATCCACGCATATTCGAGCTTGGCCTGCCGGTGCTGGGAATCTGCTACGGGTTGCAATTCATGGCGCACACGCTCGGCGGCAAGGTACGGGCAGCGGAGCGCCGCGAATACGGACACGCGCAAGTCGAACTGCTAGATGAGTCAGAGCTTTTCAAAGGACTGCCGCGCGCGCTCGAAGTGTGGATGTCGCACGGAGACGAAGCGCTGGAGCTTCCATCGGGGTTCAAGCTAATCGCGAAATCGCCCAACGCGGTCGCGGGGATTGAGGATGCCAGCAGGCGATTGTTTGCCGTACAGTTCCATCCTGAAGTGCGTCACACCAAGCTGGGGACGGAGATTCTGCGGAATTTTGTCTTAAACATTTGTCACGCGAAACCGACTTGGACGCCGCAGCATTTCGTGGATGCGACAGTGGCGGCCGTCCGCGAGCAAGTCGGCTCCGGACGGGCTATTTGCGCATTGTCCGGAGGCGTGGACTCGGCCGTGGCAGCCACATTGGTTGATCGCGCGCTGCGCGATGGCAACAAGTCGCGCCTGACCTCGGTGTTCGTAAATAACGGCGTGCTGCGCAAGAACGAGTTTGAAAAAGTACAGCAGAACCTGCGCGACAAGTTGGGATTACAAGTAGTGGCGGTGGACGCGACCGACCGCTTCCTCTCGAAGTTGGCGGGCATCACCGATCCCGAAACCAAGCGAAAGATCATCGGCAACGAATTCATTGCCATTTTCGACGAGGAAGCTCAGCGGATCGAACAAGAACAAGGCAAGGTCGAGTGGCTGGTGCAGGGGACGCTGTATCCCGATGTGATTGAGTCGGTGTCTGTTCGCGGCCCTTCGCAGGTCATTAAGTCGCACCACAATGTCGGCGGCCTTCCCGAGAACATGAAGCTCAAGCTCATCGAGCCGCTGAAAGAGCTGTTCAAAGACGAAGTTCGCACCATCGGCCGCGACCTGGGTATGCCGGAAGAAGTCCTGCAGCGGCAGCCGTTCCCGGGGCCGGGATTGGCCGTGAGAATCCTGGGCGAGGTCACGCCCGAGCGGCTGGCAATCCTGCGCGAGTGCGATGATATCGTGGTCAACGAAATCAAACGCGCCGGGCTGTACACGAAAATCTGGCAGTCTTTTGCAGTGCTCTTACCGGTAATGTCTGTCGGCGTGATGGGCGACCAGCGGACTTACGCTTTCACTTGCGCCATCCGCGCCGTGCACTCCGAAGATGGAATGACCGCAGATTGGGTTCCGCTGCCGCACGAGGTCCTGAAAATAATGTCGAGCCGGATTGTGAACGAAGTGCGCGGCGTGAACCGCGTGGTGTACGACATAACCTCGAAGCCGCCGGGAACGATTGAGTGGGAGTGAAACAAGACGGCTCTTAGCTGTTAGCTCTTGGCTCTTAGCCAGACCAATACCGATTTCCGAAACCCGCTTACCGCCACTGATCACTCCAGCGCCTTCCGCAACTCTCTCCGCAGAATTTTCCCTGATGCAGTCTTGGGCACGGCGGCGACAAAGCGAACCTCACGAGGTTGTTTGTAGTGCGCCAGGCGGTTGGCGACGAAGGCACAGAGTTCCTCGTCAAAGCCCTTTTTGGCAGCGAATCCGTCGTCGGCGACAACAAAAGCCACTGGAACCTCACCCGCCGCGGGATCTTGTCTCCCAACGACGCCACAATCGCGGACCGCTGGATGCTCCAGCAAAACCGATTCAATTTCTGCCGGAGCGATAGAGAAGCCTTTGTACTTGATCATCTCCTTGCTGCGGTCAAGAACGTAATAGAACCCCTCTGCATCGCGAGTGACGATGTCCCCCGACCAGTACCAGCCGTCGCGAACGGCAGCGGCGGTGGCGTCGGGAGAGTTCCAGTATCCCAGCATGAACTGCGGACCGCGCATCAACAGTTCACCCGGCTCCCCCGCGGCCGCAGGGTCCCCCATCTGATTGATAATCTGACATTCCGTCAGCGCTACCGGCTGCCCAATGGACTCCGGTTTACACCGGGTGGCATCGAAATAGCCAATGTGCGTGACCGGAGAAGCCTCGGTCATTCCGTATCCCTGGGTAATTGGGATTCCGGTAAGAGCCATGAAACGGTGCGCCAGCTCGGGCGCAAGCGGCGCCGCCCCGGACTTGAGCCGCTGCAGATGGTGTGACGTCGGCCACAGCCCAGCTTCCGCCGCCTGCACCAGAGCCAACAACGCCGGCGGAGCGACCAGTGTGTAGGTTGCTTTCTCTGTGACCATCAGATCCACAAAGCGCTGCACATTGAAACGCGGCATCAGCACGAGGGTCCCGCCCTGTGTCAGGCAAGGATTCAACGCAACGTTCAATCCATAGATGTGATACAGCGGCAGAAAGCACAGGAGCACGTCATCGGGCGTGATGGGATACGCATCCGGACCCACCAACTGAAATATGTTGGCCACCAGGTTGTAGTGGCTCAGCATTACTCCTTTGGGCAATCCGGTCGTACCGCTCGAGTATGGAAGTGCCGCGAGAATTTCGTTCGAAGGGACAGCCGGCTCGGGCACAGGTGCTGTGCTTGCGCGCAGCAAATCAGAGAATTGAGATGTGCCCGGCAGGTGCTGTCTGGTGGTGTAGATGCCGCGCAGCTTCGGAACACTGCTGAAGTCAATGCCCTCAAGCTGCGGGCCATCGCTGATCAACAACACGGCCTCGGAATCTTCCAGTTGATAGCTCACTTCGCGCTCGCGACAGGTGGGATTGAGTAACGTCGGCACTGCTGCGGCAAGCGTTATGGCGTGATACGCGGCGCAGAATTCCCATGAATTCTGTAAAAAGATGGCGACGATCTCGCCCGGCTTTACGCCGGCCGTGACAAATCCGCGGGCCAACGCCTCTACGATTCCGCCGTACTCGGCGTAGGAAATGCGCTGTCCACAGGAGGAATCGAAAATCGCAGTGCGGGTGGCGAAGTGGCGGCAACTCTCGAGAATCAGATCATGAACGAAAAGGTTGGCGGGGTCGGCATAAAGCTGGGTCCGTGCCATGTCGGATGATTCTAATCTCAGACGAGGATGCAGGGGCGAATTTATCGCTCGATCAGACGCCGGGATACTGCTGTGACAACGCGGCGGGGGCTGATCCTCAGGGACCCCGCCAGCAGCCAGTTTCTCAATCCCGAGATTACCAGCGGTTTTCCTTTCATCAGCGCGCGATAGCCATCTTGCGCGACTGCTTTCGCATTCATGGGACGCAGTTTGCGGAAGAGAAGCGTTTCTTCAGTTCCGGCACGCTTCTGAAATTCGGTGTCCGTTGCGCCTGGGCAGAGGCAGGTTGCAGTCACGCCCGACCCCCGCAGTTCATTCGCCAGAGCTTCGGAGAAGGAGATCACGTACGCCTTGGTCGCGTAATAGACGGCCATCAGTGGGCCCGGCTGGAATCCCGCGGTGGAAGCGACGTTGAGGATTTTGCCTGATTTTCGCTCCAGCATCGGGCTGAGGAAGAGCTTGGTGAGATACGTCAGGGCGGTGATGTTGAGCTGAATCTGTCCGAGACTTTCTTCTGAGGAAACGTCTGCGAAAGCGCCCAGTTTGCCATAGCCCGCATTGTTCACCAGAACGTCTATAGCGATGTTTTCCCGCGCGAGTTGATCGAACAGAAACTGCGGGGCCGAGGTAGATGTCAAGTCCAAAGCAAAGGGCTTGGCGGAAATGCTGAACTGGCGCTGCAATTCGTCGGCAAACTGATTCAAGCGCGATGCCGTCCTGGCTACAAGCACCAGGTTGTAGCCGTCTTTGGCGAAAAGTTTGACGAGTTCGCGGCCAATGCCGGCAGAAGCGCCGGTGATGAGAGCGGTCTGGTGCTTGCCGTCCATGATCTAGGACCTCACAACCACAAAGGACACGAAGGGATCCAAACTCGAACTCTTCGTGTAACTTCGTGCCCCTTATGGTTTAACGACCTTTACGCCAATACCGGTTCCACGTCGTAAAGCGGGAACCATGAGGTCGCGGTCTTGAGCTTGTCGTTGACGTTGCTGATATTCTTCACGCCCTCGGTTTCAAGCCAGTGGCGGAAGGCGGCAGCTCCCTGCTTCGCGTAAATCGGGATGCCTTCCTTCCAGGTCGCGCGTCCGCAAAGAACGCCGTTGTATTTCACGCCCGTTTCGCCGGCCAATTCGAGGGTCTCGCTGAATTCGGCGTTACTCACCCCGGCTGAAAGATAGATGAAAGGCTTGGTCGCGACGTTGGCAGCCGAGTGGAACAGGTCAATGGCTTCTTTCTTGGTATAAGCTTTCTGCCCGCCGAAGGATTTGGTTCCTTCCACGTACTTCATGTTTACCGGGACTTCGACTTTTAGCACGTCCACGCCGTACTTTTCTTTGCTGAACTCGCGCATGCTCTCGGTGACGATGTGCGGTTTCTTCTTGGCGTACTCCAGGCCCTTTTCGTCCGCGCCCTCGTCGTATCCGACAAACTCCAGAAAATATGGAATGTCGTTGGCACGGCATTCGTCGCCGATGCGCTCCACCCAGGCATGCTTCTTGTCATTCACATCCTTAGGATCGAAGGGCGTGTAATAGAGCAGAATCTTGAGGCAATCCGCGCCGGCCTCTTTCAAACGGCGGACCGACCAGTGGTCGAGCAGATCGCCGAGGCGGCCGGGGCCAGTCTTGTCGTATCCGGTTTTCTCATACGCCAGCAGCAGACCGGCATTCTTCGCGCGGCGCTTCGAAGCGGGCAATCCCCACTCGGGGTCGAGCAGGATGGCGCTGGCATGTGGGGTCAGGACTTCGGTGACCAGCGACTTGAATTCCTCCATCATGGCGTCGCTGATGTCGCCGCCCTTTTCTTTGGCCAAGGACTTTTGCAGCGAGCCGCGCTGGTCCATAGCGGCGGCCGCAATTACTCCTCGCTTGTCCGACACCCGTTGCAAGCCCGCAAGTTTTCCGGGCGTAAGCTTCATAAATCCTCCGATAAGTGCGTTGGGATGGTTGCCGGCCGAACAGAAAGGGGACGGCTAATTATTGTAATACGGCCAGGACCCAAAGTGGCTGGAAGCGCTGGCGTCAGTGCGGCCTTCAGTCCGATTTCAGTCCCCAACAAACCTCAGATATAGATGAGGAGTATCTCTGCACGTCTCAGACATTTGGAGGACCAGTTGCCAATTCTCATGGTGCGCCGGATCGGTCGGCTCTATTTCCTTCCACTCCGTAATGAACTGATCCATTTGCAGGCGGTTAAAGTACGTATCGCCATACGGGTCGATGTAGCGAAGCAGGTCAAGAACTCGACTTCGCCTGGTCAAGGGAAAATCGAGGACTGCGTCTGTTTCGACAACAGGCTTTCCGCGTTCGTCTTGCAGTGTAGCGCTTATAGCCATTGCAGTTCTTCTCGTAGATACGTGCCATATATTGCCATCAAAGCATGCTGAGTCAAAGTGTTATCTGCTGCCCTGATCTCGCAAGGAATTTGAACCAGGATGAATTCACTGAAACCCGCTTCTTTCGCTATACTAAGTAGGTATGCCGATCCTCGAAAACATCGCCGCCATCGCCAAAGGAATGTCCATCACATTCATGGAGATGTTCCAGCCGACGACGGTGGAGAACTATCCCGACGGCCCGGGGCCTCTGCGTGGCGCCAAGTTCGAGGAGCGTTTTCGCGGCGCGCATGTTCTGCAGCGCGACGAAAATGGACTGGAGAAGTGCGTGGCCTGCTTTTTGTGCGCGGCGAACTGTCCGGCCAATTGCATTTATATTGAGGCCGCAGAGAACACTGCTGAGAACCGCGTGAGTGGCGCCGAGCGTTATGCCAAGGTTTACAACATTGACTACAACCGCTGCATCTTTTGCGGATATTGCGTGGAGGCGTGCCCAACCGACGCCATCACCCACGGCCACGGATTCGAACTGGCGACCTTCAACGCGACGAATCTGGTCTACCGCAAAGAGCAGATGCTGGCGACCAAGCCGGCGCATTTGGGAGCGAATCCAGTGTTCAACGCCGCGGAAATCGCAGGCGGCGCACCCGCAGAAATCGCTCCAGGAGAGTAAGAGTTCAATAGCTTTCGCGAGAAGATGACGCCGGTCCGATATTGGGCCGGCGTTTGTGTATAAGGCAGCTTTTAGCTGCTAGCTCTTAGCCCTTAGCCGAAAACGTTGAGCTCAAGGCTAAGAGCTAAAAGCTAATGGCTGATTTCCTACAAACCGTGCGCGAACGCGTCGTCATTTACGACGGAGCGATGGGGACTAACATCCACAAGCATAACCCCACGCTTGATGACTATTGGGGCAAGGAAAACTGCAACGAGATTCTCGTTCTTAGCCGTCCTGACATCATTCGAGACGTTCACGCTAGCTTCATGAGCGTGGGCTGCGACGTCATTGAGACCGACACGTTCAATGGAATGAGCATTGTTCTTGACGAGTTTGGCTTCGCTGATCGCGTCAGAGAAATCAACATTGCCGCCGCAAAACTCGCAAAGGAAGTCGCGGCCCAGTTTTCGACCAAAGACAAGCCGCGATTCGTGGCCGGCTCCATCGGCCCCAGTACGAAGATGCCGTCCCTTGGCCACATTGGCTATGAGGAGATGCTCAGGTCGTACGAGGAGCACGCGGCAGCTCTACTCGAAGGCGGCGTCGACGTGCTTCTGATCGAAACTTGTTTCGACCTGTGGCAAGCTAAGATCGCAACCATTGCGGCGCTTGATGCTATGAAAAAGGCAGGCAGGCGCGTGCCTTTGCAGGTGCAGGTTACGCTTCAGGAAACTGGCTTGATGCTCGCGGGTACGGAAATCGGCGCTGCGCTCACTGCGCTCGAACCACTCGACATCGACATCATTGGATTGAACTGCTCGACCGGCCCGGACTTGATGAACGATGCTGTTCGCTATCTGGGGATCAACTCCACAAAAGAAATTTCCGTTCTTCCCAATGCAGGCTTGCCGGAGAATGTTGGCGGGGCGGCGGTATTTAAGCTCACGCCCGCCGAACTTGCTCAGTACCACAAGCATTTCGTGCAGGACTATGGCGTCCGCATCGTCGGCGGATGCTGCGGAACCACGCCGGAACATCTGAAAGCTGTGGTGGACGCGGTCTCGGGCATCGAGCCTGCGAAGCGCGACGTGAAGCCGATTGCTGCGGCTTCGAGCGCTTACACTTCCGTTCCGCTCGATCTTGAGCCCAAGCCGTTGATCGTCGCCGAAGAAATGAATACGACCACGCGCGTGGAGCATTTCAAAAATCTAGTGCGAGGCAAGAAGTACGACGACATTCTCGCGCTCGCAAAAAAGCTGGTCAACGAAGGCTCACACATGCTCGACCTGTGCTGCGCCATCGTGGGCGAAGACGAGAAGGATTACATCACTTCCATCTTGGAGCGCATTGCAACCCGCGTACCCGCGCCGATTCTGGTGGATTCGACCGAAGCCGACGTTGTGGAAGAAGCGCTGAAGCGCATCCCCGGCAAGGCAATTATCAATTCCATCAATCTGGAAGATGGCGAGAAACGGACATCTAAAGTTCTGCCCATGGCCAAGCGCTACGGCGCAGCGGTGATCGCGCTGACCATTGATGAAGATGGCATGGCGCTGACGGCGGAGAAGAAAGCCGCCATCGCGCGGCGCATCTTTGATCTGGCGACTAAGAAGTATGGCATCCGTCCGGCGGATTTGATTTTCGATGCGCTCACTCTGCCCATTTCAACCGGGCAGGATGAATATCGCAGCGCGGGAATCGAGACCTTGAACGCCCTCAAGCTAATCAAGAAGGAGCTCCCGGAAGTTAAAACCATTCTCGGGGTCAGCAATATTTCGTTTGGTCTGGAGGTGTATTCGCGGCGGGTGCTGAACAGTGTTTTCATGCACGAAGCGGTAAATCATGGCCTGGATATGGCCATTGTCAATTACACCAAAATCTATCCCTTGTATAAGATTCCTCAAGAAGAGGTTGAACTCGCGCGTAAGCTGATTTTCCGCGATGAATCTGCTGGCGATCCCCTGCAGGTTTACATGCAGCACTTTGCCGGCACTAAGGGAAAGACGCAGGGCGAGAGCACGGCACACGTCGAAACCCTCTCTATTGAGGACAAACTCAAGTACGCGATCATCAACGGAGAAAAATCCGTCGGCGAGGGCGCGCATAAGAAGTCACTCGAAGCGTTACTCGAAGCAGCTCTGCAGCAATATTCGCCACTTGAACTTATAAACACTGTCCTGCTCGACGGCATGAAGACGGTCGGCGACCTGTTTGGCGCACGCAAGATGCAGTTGCCCTCAGTGCTCGATTCCGCGGGCGTGATGAAGCAGGCGGTCGCCTATCTCGAACCGAAGATGGAGAAGAAGTCCGGCGCATCGCAAAAAGGGACGATCGTGATTGCCACGGTCAAAGGCGATGTCCACGACATTGGCAAGAACCTGGTGGACATAATTCTTTCCAACAACGGATATCGGGTGGTCAATCTCGGCATCAAGCAGCCGGGCGACGCGATCATCAAAGCCGCGCAGGAGCACCATGCCGACGCCATCGGGTTGAGCGGACTGCTGGTTAAATCCACGCTGGAAATGAAATACGTCATCCAGGATCTGGAACGCCAGAAGCTGGAGTTTCCGGTGATCTGTGGCGGCGCGGCGCTTACTCGCAAGTATGTGGAAGACGATCTGCGTCGCGAATATTCCAATGCGGTCTTCTACGCCGACGATGCTTTCGGCGGGCTGCACATCATGGAAGACCTCATGTCTCCAAACGGCCGTCGCAAAGCTCGAATCCAGGAGGGCCGGACGGTAAAGGAATACGCAAAGGCGGTCGCGGTGGATGAGGAAACCGGGCCGGTGTTTGCCGAGCGCAGTCCGGTGGTCAGCGATGCGCCGAATATTCCCATGCCTCCGTTTTGGGGGGTGCGAGTTAAGAAAGACTACGACCTACGCGAACTTTTTCCCTACATCAACGATACTGCGCTGTTTAAGAACCAATGGCAGTTGAAGACTGCGTCGCAGGAAGACTACGCGCGGCTGGTGGAGCAGAAGTTTCGGCCCATCAGGAAAGCGCTGGAAAGCGAAATTATCGCGAGTGGATGGTTTGAACCGAAAGTGGTCTGGGGATATTTCCCTGCGCAAGGCGACGGGAATGATGTGGTTGTATACGACGTTCCATCCTCTGCGCCGTCATCGCGCATGGGCGAGGACGCCGGTGCCCCCATTGAAGCAAAAGAACTGCTTCGCTTCACTTTCCCGCGGCAGCGCGAAGGCCGGCGTCTCTGCATCTCGGACTTCTTTGCCCCGAAGGCCTCGGGGAAGATGGATGTGATCGGACTTTCTCTAGTCACGATTGGCGCAAGGGCGTCGGTCGAGACGCAAAAGCTATTCGAGGCCGGAGAGTACACGAAATATCTCTACCTGCATGGACTAAGCGTGGAAACCGCCGAAGCGTTGGCCGAGTATCATCACAAGCTGATGCGCGCAGAATTAGGCATCGCGGCAGACGATTCGCCGAATATCCGCGACCTGTTTCATCAGAAGTATCGCGGATCGCGTTTTAGCTTTGGTTATCCGGCCTGCCCGAATTTGGAAGATCAAACTAAGCTGTTCGCACTGTTGCATCCTGAGGAAAACGTCGGTGTGCGGCTGACCTCAGGATTTCTCCTGGAACCAGAGCAGAGCACATCGGCGATCGTGGTACACCATCCTGCCGCAAAGTATTTTGTGGCGTAGTTTTGTCCAACCCCGCCTGCCTGAGAACGCATCTTTTTTGCCGCATGATCCGCAAATTACAATCCGGGGAATATCGGCTGTATTCACGCAAAAAAGATGCGAGGACCGGGAAGCGCAGAAACTTAGGAACGTTTTTGTCACTGGCGGCGGCGCAGAAGCACGAGCGGGCGGTACAGTTCTTCAAGAAACATTGAGCCAACTCTCGCATGGAGTTCCTCCGCTCGGGGCGAAAGCAGGTTCCTCGGCTTCGCTCGGAACTAGAGTTCTTCAGGGAGGGCTGGGGACGAAAGTGCGGCTCTATCCGTTCGCCAGTTCTTTCGCCCGCTGCGTCGCCTTAACCACGGCTTTGATCAGCGTCACCCGCAGCTTTCCTTCCTCGAGCTCCATGATTCCGTCAATGGTGCATCCCGCGGGCGTGGTGACCGCGTCTTTCAGAAGTGCGGGGTGATCCCCGGTTTCGAGCACTACAGTTGCGGCGCCGAGGGTCGTCTGCGCAGCTAACAGGGTGGCGATATCGCGAGGTAGGCCGACTTTCACACCAGCCTCAGCCAGCGATTCCAGAATGATGTAAATATAAGCCGGGCCGCTGGCAGAAAGACCGGTGACCGCGTCCATGTGCTTCTCGTCCACGACGACCGTCCGGCCGACGGCATTGAACAAGGCACAAGCTGTTTCCACGTGCTCAGGCCTCGCATACTGGCCTTTGCATAGCGCCGTCATCCCCTGGCCGAGGACACAGGGAGTATTGGGCATCGCACGAACCACTGGAACGCCCCCGCCGAGCGCGGTCTCGATCTGTGAGGTGTGCACCGATGCCGCCACGGAAATGACCAGCTGCTTATCCGTGACTTTGTCCGCAATCTGTTCGGTCAGCTCCTGCACCACTTGCGGTTTCACGCAGACCAGAATGACGTCGGCGCCATCCACGGCAGCAAGATTGTCGGTGGTCACCGTGACGCCGAGCTTGCGGGACAAATCCTGCACGCGAGACTCGTGTGCGACCGTAGCACGCACCCGCTCCGGCGAGAGCCGGTGCTTCTCCACCAGCGCCTTCACCAGGATGCCTCCCATCTTTCCGGCTCCCAGCACTGCAATGCGGCTCTTTGAGAAATCAGGTTGCATCCGGTTTGCCTCCATTTGCGGCCGTACTTCGGGTGAAACACTCCCACGGCCAGACCTTCGCTGGCAAAAAGCATCTCCACCTGTCGAGTGAAGTTTGAAGATATCACAGTCGGCTGAAGGGTTATGGAGTGACGGTCAGGCTCATCTGAGTGCTGTGGGTGACGGAACCTGAAGTCGCGGTTAGGGTTATGTTGTAAGTGCCGGTCGGGGTTCCCGGGCTTCCGCTCCCGCTGCCGCCGTTGCCCTGCAGGCCGCTGCCACAAGAGACACAGGCAAGGACACTCAAGAAGAGCGCGAATGTGATAACCATTCGACGCAGTTTCTTCGACGGGGGCATACCAGTGGACCGCCGTCGTCCCAGCCAGAATACTCCCGCGATTGGAAAGATCATCACGAAAGTTAGTGCCGCAAGGTTGGCCGAGCGCAGAATCGGGGCCGTCGTGGAGACCTTCATCGTGACAACCGAGCCTCCGTTCCCCAGCGGCACTTGCGCGGGATTGAAAGCGCAGGTGGTCAGCGCAGGGAGCGTAGAGCAAATAAACGTTACGTTGTTGGGAAAGGTCGCCGTGGTCGGCGAAACGTCCAGGCTGTAGAGCGCAGGATTCCCAACGACGACGGACACGCTGGGCGGGGTCGCACTCAGTGTGAAATCGAAACTCTGGACCGGGAGGGCGGTGAAGTTGACTGCCGCAGACGGCGGGATTCACCGCGGTGAAGCCATCATCTCCCGCATTGACGTTTACCCATGATCCACCGCTCTGCGAGAAGGCGGTTGCCGGAGTGCCGTTGTCTTGGGTGCCCCCAAACATCAAATTGGCATCGGAAGCCGATTCGGAGACCGAGACGAATTGTGTCATGGGCCCCAGCGTCGAATTCAGGCCATCGAACTGATTGGCCTGGCCGCAGGTGCCGGTTCGCAGTCCGCTGAAGCCGTCGAGGGCACGATAAATCCCGCCGTCGTTTGCGAAGTAGAGGAGTGCGGTACCGTTTGCGGCGAGAAAGTCCATCGCATGCTGGTCGGGATGGACTTTCGCAATGTCGCTGCATCCGTAAACGTGAGTCAGATTCAGGAACGTATTGTTTCCGGAGCCATTGCACGTGGGGAAAGCATTTGTGATTGTGCACTTATAAAGGTTTTCTGCTCCGGCATAGAGGTCGGTTGCGGTCCCGTTGGGAACGGCTGCCAGCGCCAGGTTGTAACGTCCTTGTACCGTTCCGCAGCCGCCGAAGACATCGCCGCAATTGGAGATGCCGGAATCGTTGATCTGGTTCCACGACACCCCGCCATCAACGCTCTGCCAGATGCCTTGGTCGCCGTCGTTGGCGTCCACGTCCCAGACGTACATTTCACCCATCCCCGACGAACCAGGCCAGTTGGGGACCACCGCAATTTCGCCACGATAGATGGGGCAAAAACTCGGCAGGACAGTCTGCGGCGGACAGGACGCGGTGTTCAAACCGCTTCCCGGCTGAAATGCGAGCCTGCTCCAGTTGATTCCATCAGGGGACGAATAGAATCCGTGAAATCGAATCGCCGCGTAGAACGTGGCTGCGGCAGAGTTATAGACCACGGATGTTATGGAAGCGGGACTCGTACTTGTGCCCCCATCACTGACGCTCGCCGCCTGCCACGAGACTCCCGCATCATTCGAGTAGTACAAGCCGCGATTCGATGCCGCAGGATTTTCCAGGCCTTCGACAATGCCCTGCGAAGCCGCCGCCGCTGCCGCCACGACCAGGTTTGGATTGGCAGAACTGAAGGCCATCTGGCTGAATCCCAGCCCCGCGAACGAATGTGTTCCGGACACATCCCCTGAAATGAGCGTCCAGCTTTGCCCTCCATCGGGCGAGCGCAGAATGCCGAGTCCGTAGTAGGAATCCGCTGAACTGTTAGTCTCGCCTGTTCCGGCCAGGACCACACTCTTGGTGGGATCTGGGATTGAGAGTTGTGGCTGAATCGCGATCGCTCCGATGGCCAGAGTCGCCTGATTGTCGGTGAGCGCGGTCCAGTTGACGGATACCGGGTTGGGGCTCAACGCCCCAGCGTTACTAGATTTCCATACTCCGCCATAAGCGCCGCCAGCGTAAACCGTGTTCCCGCTCGGATCGTTTGGGTCCATCGCAACCGCGGTCGCCCGGCCTGTCACCCAACCGTAGTCCTGCAATCCGATGCCGCTCGCATCTGAGGGGAGAGGCGAAGGGCCGATTGAGACCCACGCACCGCTGACTCCAGTCGCGGCCTGGCTCACGGCATACGCCGTGCGCATCAGAACTTTCTGCTGGATCGCGCGATTTCGCAGCGCGGCAGAGTTTGCGCCAGGAATGCGCCGGCCATTCATCTGCCATTCCTCACGGGCAAGAACATGCCGCCGACGCTGGACAGCGTGTGTCTGCACGGCGGGCTGTTGCCCGTGCAGGGCGTTGGTAATCGCGATGGCGATGCATGCCAGTGCGACTGCGGCAGATCGTCTGCGGATCTTGTTTGCGGCAAGCTTTGTCATGGCAAGACGGTCACGCGGTCTTGCTCACCGGTGGCGCGGCCGATATTTTTCCCAGATGCACCGGCCGCGCGATGATTGAACCGACAGTGCGATTGTGGGCCTTGGCAATGCCTTCGAAATTGATTCCATGCCGAAGTTCGTCACAGATCTGAGCGTCTTCCTGGTCGGACCACGTCTTGCCCGCGTTGGCCGGGAGGAACCTCCGCGTACGCTCTCGTTCCTGCTGAAATTCCAGCGCCACAATCGCGCAGTGCAGAGCGCGCACCGCCTGCGGATGCTGATACAAGCAGTCGCTGGTCACGATTTCTCCCGTCTCTGGATGCACACCGTTGGCCAGCTTGCGCACGATGTCGAGCGCTGCCTGAATTTCCATTCGTATTTCTCCCGTGCAAGATCCTACGGTGGCGCCCGCCGCGACCCCTGTGACCAATGAACACCTCCGCTGTGACGAGACCCAGAATGGAATTTTCAGAAGGCGAGTGCATTACACTCTTTACTTATGGACTGGCAGGCGTTTTGGCTGACAATCCGGCTGGCTACGGTGGTGACCGCCATTCTTCTTACGCTTGGGCTTCCGTTGGCATACTGGATTGCTTTCTCCCGCTGGCGTTGGAAATTCCTGGTTGAAGCAGCTGTGGCGCTGCCGATTGTTTTGCCGCCGACGGTGCTTGGCTTCTACGTGCTGATCTTGCTAGGACAACGCAGCCCATTCGGGCGATGGTGGCAGTCCATGACCGGACACACGCTGGCGTTCACCTTCAGCGGCCTGGTTATTGGGTCTGTGCTCTATAGCCTGCCGTTTGCGGTGCAGCCATTCGCCACTTCCCTTTCCGCCGTGGATTCGCGGCTACTGGCAGCTTCGGCGGTGCTTGGCGTCTCCAAGTTTCGGACGTTCTGGCGAGTAATTGTGCCTCTCTCTGTTTCCGGGCTGTTGACTGGAATCGCGCTGAGCTTCGCCCACACCATGGGAGAGTTCGGCGTCGTCCTCATGGTTGGAGGTAACATTCCGGGAGTCACGCGGACGCTCTCTATCAATATTTTCGACCAGGTGCAGGACTTGAACTATTCCGCGGCGAATACTACCGCCCTAGTGCTCGTCGCGATTGCGTTCGTCCTGCTGTCGTTGATTTACTCACTGAACCGCAATCTGTGGAAGATATGGCCACGACTGTAGAGAACACCAAGTCAGTGCCTGCACAACTAGAGATGGCTGCGGGCGCTCTCGACGTACGCATCCGCAAGGCCTTCGGCGCGGGTTTCGAGCTGGACGTTGCCTTCGCCCTGCGCCGCGGAATAACGATTCTGTTTGGGGCCTCAGGAGCTGGAAAAACTACCCTGCTCGATTGCATTGCCGGGCTCACTCCGCCTGACTCTGGACGAGTCACCATTGGTGACCGGGTGCTATTGGATTCGGAGCGCCGGGTCAACGTTCCAGTCAGAGGCAGAAACATTGGCTACGTGTTTCAAGACCTTGCTCTGTTTCCGCACCTGAGCGTGGAATCCAATGTCGCTTACGGCCTCGCGGGGATCCATCCCCAGGAACGTGAGCTGCGGGTCGGCAAGGCGCTTGACGGGCTCGGAATTAAATCGCTGCACAACCGTCGTCCGGCACAACTTTCCGGTGGAGAGCGCCAGCGGGTTGCCCTGGCTCGGGCGCTGGTGACCGGGCCTTCCCTTCTGTTGCTCGACGAGCCGCTGGCGGCGCTTGACTTGCCAGTTCGCATGAAAATCGCCGACGACCTGCGCCGTTCGATCCAGAATTTACCCATTCGGGTTCTCTACGTCACCCACAGCCGCGATGAAGTCTTCATGCTGGGCGAAAGGCTGCTGGTTCTTGAGCGCGGCAAGGTGATTTCAGAGGGAACGCCGCATGAGGTGTTGTCCGCGCCTCGAGGTGAAACCGTCGCCCAGCTTGCCGGGTTTGAGAATATTTTTGACGCGCAAGTCATGTCCATTCACG
>WNFE01001674.1_pt1 | contig 16142 bp, 17 predicted proteins | sample 5400451 | NCBI WGS metagenome assembly WNFE01 (sample SAMN13153344, study PRJNA577476) | soil metagenome | isolation source: 200 cm saprolite under Douglas fir tree site 2 hole 2 | place: USA:California | collected 2015-04-18 | reverse complement strand
GAAGTGTCACAACTGAGACCACCAGAGCCTCCTGGAGTGCTCGATAGCCGATCTGGCTCAGGATGCCTGGCAACAGAATGTTAAAAATGCTAACAAGAACTTGAAGAAGGCGAAAAAAAGCATAACGGATGTTCAGCAGCCCACGGGATACGCAACGAGTGAGCGAAAAGGGGGAGAACGCCCTGAAAAACTGGCAAAGACGGCAGAAATGTGGCTACCTGAGAGAAAACTCTCTCTTTGCAGATGTTGGAAGGGGTGGAAGCAAGGGGTCTCATATGGTACAGTCACACCCCACTGGGAGAAGGAAGGGTGTTAGAGAATCCCCTTTAAAGAGCAGGCCCCGCAGACATATCCCTTGTTGGGCACCATGCTGTAGCCGCCATGAGCACGAATAATCACCTTCCCGCATTCCGCACACTTCGTCGGCTGATAGCTCGGTGGGTTTTGGAGCTTCTCGAAATTGTACTCATTGGTTGCCATATCCACATAGTCCTCGGTGTCGAAGCTTTCACGGCACGTTTTGCAGGTTTGCCAGGCACCAGGATGACCCTCATGAGAGTGATAGGCACAAAGTGTGTAGCGATCGTGATTGCGCCAACAGCTATTGCGGGCATAAGAAAACAGCACATACGTGTCGCTATCATCGCAGATCCAGTGGTCGCAACACAGCGTTTTGGTTAATTTCCCGGTTTTCCCACACAGACCACAACGAGGCTTGGATACCGTTTTGTGTGTCGTTTTTGCCATCGCGAACATGCTCCATTGGTGAACTTGTTGCTCTCCCACTCTCTCCCATCGTGTGGCTCGCAGACTTTCTCCTTCTGGGGAAAGCTTCACTCGTGGGGTTTCTCATGTCTCATGTGTTTTCGAGGAGGAGATCAACAGAACGAGAGGTCTTCTCATCCCTTCTATTCTACCACATTCCCTCTTCTCTTTCGTGAGTTTGCACGAGGGGGCAGCGAACAGATGAGGCAAGAGGAGAAAAAGAGAGAAGCAGGGATGCAAGCGAATGGGCGAAGAGAAACGGCCTGGGGAAGAACAGGCAAAAGAGGACCACTGGGGAATCAAGCGGCGGGTCGGAGAGGGAAGTCGAACGCCTGAATGAACGGGGCAGGAAGCCCATGAAGAACAATTTCCACCGCTGGGGCGGTGGGAGGGCGAGCATTGCGGGCGAGCCGTTCCGTCCAGGAGAGTCGCCAATGAGCACGCTCTGCACGGGTTTCGAGCGGCGGGGAAGGAGGCTTCGCGTGAACGAGCGTTTCCGTGGCCTGAACGGAGATCAGCACGGCCTGCGTGCGCAGGAGCTGGACAAAGGTCCGTCGGAACGGACCTCGTGGCCAATCGCCCCAGCGCACCGGCTGAGCCGGAACAGGAGGGGAGGCTGGTACTTGTTCAGCAGGAGGAGACGCCTGCTCCGCCTCGGAGACCGGCGCAGCACCTGCTGGAGGGGAGGTCACAGGAGGTGCGGTGCGCGGCCAGAACACGGCACTCACCCGTCGCGGCTTGAGCGTCGTGCCCGATTCTTGACACTGTTCGCGCAACGAACAGGGGCGGCAATGGCCAAGACGGGCGGCATACAGCACGCGCACGGAGCCGTTGCGTTCTGGCCTACGTTCTTGCACAAAGAGCGGATGGCCTGCTGGGCAGCGCAGCGTCCCATCGGGTTGCGGGGTAAACGCGGAACCCGAAAATCCATGTGTAAAGGAGGGTCGCGCCCAGTTCGGTGGCCCGTAGGACGCTGGCCAATCCAGCGCGTTCTGCGAGGTCTCGGTTTCGTCTGCCGCGAAAGGCGCGGGAGGCGAAACCGCGGGGTCAACGGGAGCGGTTTCGGCAGAGGGAGGAGCAGCGCCTGGGGGGACGGGAGGAGGCGTCCCATCAGGAGGAGGATCGTCATCGGGAGGGGATGTGGGCGGCTCCTGCACCTGCGAATAGGCCAGGTCCATCACGCGCATCGTGGTCGCCTGTGCGTGCTGCCCCAACTCCAAGCGGAGGTTCCATATCCATTGGTTGATGATCTGCCAGCATTCCTGCCCCCACTGCGTCCGCGACACCCAGCGGTCGACGGCTTGTTCCTCATCTTCATCGGCCAGCACCGTCTCGAACGAGCCCCGATGGAGATACAAATCGAGCACATCCGCAGGCGTAAACGCGTGGGGTGGCAGGGTCGTGAAAAATTGCTCGTAGACCGTCCCTTCCCGCACTTTGCCAATCGGCGGACGCGAGGACCCGGCGGGATGCGTCGCCACCAGCATGCGCATCACCGGTCCCGTTGGCGCAAGTTGGATGGACCCACAATCGTAGAGCGCGCGACTGGCCCCCGATTCGGGGTGAACGGTCACCTGATCGGGTGGACGCTGCAAGCGGTGTTGGATGGCAGGCTGTTCAATGAGGTGATACGCTTTGCCCCGCACGACCACCGCAGGTCCCTCCTCCTCTCCCGCCTGTGCCGCTAAGAGATCCGCCAGGGGAGCCGCGTCGCCGTACAAGCCATCGAGGCGAATGACGACGAGGGAGAGCGGAAACGAGAGGGCGTGGGCATATGCCGCAATCACCGCACGCGCCTGTTTGAGTTCCTGGCGATACTGCCCATTGCCAGGGTTGCCAAACGTGCCCACCCATTGGTGCGTGTGCGCTTGCAGGATCGTCGTCCGTGTTCTGACCACTTCCCCGCGCTTGCGTCCCAGATGTCCTGGAGCACAGACCCGCTCAAAACGGCGATGCGCCGGAGGCAGGTCTTCCGTCGCTGGAAGCGCACGTTGGCGGGCCGCTTGTTTGGTGCCATCCGCATCGATGAGCAGCCACTGCCCACCCAGCCGATCCCACAGCCCTCCTGGTGGTGTGCCGAACGGCGTGCGCGCCAGCAGGTCTTCCAGAAACAGCGTGCGCAGCGCTTCCACGCAGGGTTGGTCCAGCACCGCCAGGTACCGTGAGAGGGTCGGCGGGGTGGGAAAATCGGCTCGGCCAAACAGGGCCATGAATGCGCTGGCAAACGGCTGGACGTGCTCACAAAACGCCCGCAGCGTCGGCTCTCCGCTCACTGCATACCCAATGAGCATGGCCGCAAAATCAATCAGTTCATACTTGCCCATCCGGGCGCGCACAAAGCGCACCCGCTCCTTTATGGCGTCCAGGACCCCGTATCGCTGGAGCGCATGCGCCACCACAGCCACCTCCCCAAACCAGGACGGCGTGCTGGGCGAGTTCGTCGGGTCCACCTGGATGTGAACGACAGGATCGGTCATCTTCCTCTCCTCCCTTTCTCACTCGTTTTCTCTCAGGTAGCCACATTTCTGCCGTCTTTGCCAGTTTTTCAGGCGTTCTCCCCCTTTTCGCTCACTCGTTGCGTATCCCGTGGGCCGTTCGTCCTCTCGCTGCCTTGAAAGCAGACGAGCGTGCCGACCTCCAGGAATTGTGCCAGACAAGTCAGGAGCTTGAGACCCTGCACACGCTGGTTCAATCCTTTGGGCAGATCGTGCGCAAGCGGGAGGGGTATCGACTGGAAGCCTGGATGAAGCAAGTTAGCGACAGCGGACTGGCCGACGTGCAGCGCTTCGCCAAGGGGCTCGAACGAGACAAAGCAGCTGTGCTCGCTGGGTTAACATTGGTTTATTCCAATGGTCAGGTGGAAGGCCAAGTCAACAAGCTGAAATTGCTCAAAAGAACCATGTATGGCAGGGCAGGATTTCCTCTGCTCCGCCAACGTGTGCTTCATGCCCTCTAAGAGAAGCTTTTTCATAAGATGGTCGCGACTCTCAAACCGCTGTTGACAAGCGAGCTCGTTCCAGGTAATCTCTTCTTCACAGGGAAATTGAAGGAAAGAACATGGAGATGGACCCCTTCCACATCAAAACCACTCTTGACTTTCGGAAGTATGTCCTTTTTCTGGCCAAGGGAAGAGCAACCACGACTCCCAGGTCGTTAGAGGAGTATTTGCGAGCCCTCTGGAGTCTTATTCAGCAGGCTCAAGCCCATCGTGTGACCTATGCGCTGCTTGGGCAACTCTTGCATGATGCCTTCTTGGCCGAACCTCTCCCCTTTGATGAGCATTGGCTCCAGTATAATGCGCCTCCAGATCTGGACCGAGCCGAAAATGGGAATGCCTTTTCTGTGCTCCACCACATGATTTGCTACCAAATCGCCGATCTTCATCGAATGGACCAGGCTGGTCTGCTTGAGAAGGAATGGCGCTATCTTGGCATTGATTCTCCGACAGGACACCGGTGGTTCAATTTTGACCCCTCCTCCTACTTAGAATGCGCCGCCCAGACACTTCGCGAGGACGATGTATCTACTGCTGCTGGGTGGATCAATCTCGCTATTCTCCTCTGGTTAGGCCAAATCTATGAGTAGCTTGCAAAAGCAAGCTCATCCTTCACCAAATGCGCGGAAGAACCTCACATACGCCATTCTTCTGCCAAAGAATATGTCGCACAGTGCTCGTGAAGCCAGGCTAGAAGCTCGCTAGAAGTGAACATCCCTAGCACGAGAGCCTACCAGGGAACGAATGTCGAGGTCTGTCACTTTCCTGTTGGAGATGAAAAGATCAATGTCTCCCCGTTTTCTGCCACATTCCTGTCGCTTCGAGGAAGAAATCTGGAGAAAAAGAGTGTTTTTCAGTCATGATGTGTATAACTGCTGTAAATCATTTTACTGGGTGGCTCTTCCGCACTTCCCGTGCTATGAGGCCCAACGAGCAAAACAACCTGAGAGAAGATTCCCTCCCAGAGTAAGCTCAGAGCAAGACGCCCTCATGTATACTAGAGCTGAGCACAGGACGTGCGGAAGAGCCGTTTCATCTGGTAATTTACAGTTGGTCTCACCACCAGAGCCTTCGTTGTCATGCCTCTTCTTCCCAGGCATTCTGTACCTGATCAGAGAGTACCTCTCTGCTGCCTCGTGCGTGACAGCAACCTTGGGCAGGAACAGCACCGCAGCCACGGGTCCCACCTGTGAGACGCCTTTCGTGCTCTTGCTCCCTTTTGCTTGCCCTACTCCTCTTCGATTTTCTGCATGGCTGCCACTACCCACACCTTCACGGTCGTATCCGTCCCCCCTCCCGCTAGCCAGTCCCCGCTTGGGGACCAGGCCAGCGCCTGCACCAGGTTCCAGCGCGATCGGCAGGCTCCTGGCTGTCTTGCTGCGCCAGTTTCTTCCCGCTGTCGGCATCCCACACCTCCACCAGGCTCGGCAGGACGCTCACTATCGCCAGGCGTTTGCCATCTGGCGACCAGGCCAGCGTTCCGCCGCTCATCTCATAGCTGAGCCAGTCCTCACCCGTGCTCACCTCCCAGCGGCGGGCGTCATTCTCACCCGTCCCGAGTCCCACGGAGACGATGGAGCGCCCATCAGGGGACCAGGCGACCCCGTGCACACTTCTTTGGTGTCCACGATAGGTCAGCAGGCGCTCGCCGCTCGCGGCCTCCCACACCTGCACCGTCTTGTCGGGGGCGCCTCCCGCTGAGGCGAGCCACCTGCCGTCAGGCGACCAGGCCAGCGCACACACCACGCCCGCATGCCCCCGATAGGTCAGCAGGCGCTCGCCGCTCGCGGCCTCCCACACCTGCACCGTCCGGTCCCAGCTGCCTGAAGCGACCAGGCGGCTCTCTGGCGACCAGGCCAACGCGCGGCGAATCCAGGCGCGATGCCCCCGATACATCAGCAGGGGCGTCCCGCCTGGCTCCCACAGGTGCACCGTCGTGTCCTCGCCAGCCGAAGCAATGCAGCGTCCATCAGGGGACCAGGCTACGCTATAGACCCGGCCCTGGTGCCCCCGATAGCTCACCAGGGGCTCCCCGCTGCTCACCTGCCACACCCGGGCGCTGCCATCAGCGCTGCCCGAGACCAGGCGCGTGCCATCAGGGGACCAGGCCAGGCTGCCGACCTGGGCCTGATGCCCGCTATACATGTGCCGTAGCGGCTGCATGGGTGTTCTCCTTCTCCTCGTGTGCGCGTGTCAGCAGGTGGCAGACGACCACCCCGGTGCTATCACCGGGGACGCTTCACCTCTGCTCTGCTGGCCGGCTCCCCGAGGCGCTCTAGCGTGCCAGGAAGTCCCTGGTGGCCCGGTCTATGAACACCTCCGCCTCAGGCTGCGTGTATCCAAAACGCTCCGCGAGCACCGCTCGTACGCCTGCTTTGAGCGGCGTCTCGAACCCCAGGTCGATCAGGAAATTCTGCCCGTGAAGCACGCCCGTGGTAAAGAGGGAGCCCAGGACCAGGAGGAGCAGCGCGACACGCAGGCGCGCTGCTGGCCACTCCAGGTGCAGCAGCGCCCCAAAGCCGCCCAGTTGCCCCAACGCGAAGGCGATGCTGTCACGGGCATAGGCGACAGGGGAACCAGAGCCAAAGCGGGCGACCAGCGCTTGCTCGCGCTGCCAGTCGGCTTGCAAGGCCTGGCGCAGCACCACCACCAGGGACGGATCCTGCCAGCGCGCCAGCAGGCGGGCCGCATGGCCACGCCACGCTTCCAACAGCATCGCCCAGAGGCCCCCCGGTGTTTCGCTCGGGGGGAGGTCCAGCCAGTACTCCTCGAACAGCATCTGCTCGAGCACGGGGCGCGCCTGTGCCTGCTGCTGCTCTCCCAGCGCCAGGGCACTAGCCCAGCGTTCGGGCAGCACAGGACTCTCTAACAGGGGGGAGAGCAGGGCCGACGCTTCTGGCAGGCCACTGTAGCCCAGCGCCAGGATGGCCAGCACCCGGTCCTCACCCTTGCCCTCCTCCAGCACCTGTTGGAAGATGTCCAGGCCGAGTCCACCCCAGTGACTGGCAAAGGCTTCGATCTGTTCTTCTTCCGCGACTTCGTCTGTCATGGTCTCAAGCTGGTGAACCGCTCTCATGATATATGCAGGCCAGTCGTCCATGTCATCCTCCATGGCCAGAGAAGTAGTGCTGCTCATCGAGCCGTGGCTGGCTCCTGAAGTGTTCAAGGCAGGTCACCTGAGCGCAACCTTTGTGAATCAGCCGGACTTGAAAATTGCGCGTATGAACAAGAGTGAGGTGGAAGGACGAGTGTCTATCATGAATTTTCATTACCTCGTTGCTACCCCTGCGGGTATCGAGCATTTTACCGAACTGCATGAACTGGGGCTTTTCTCACACGAGGAGTATCTCGATGCATTCCGCGCCAGCGCACTGGAGGTGGTACATGATCCCGATCCTGAGAAGCTGACGGGCAGGGGGCTATATATTGGAGTTGCGCGGTGACCAATGGCGGCCGCTAGTATTACTGCGTTAGTTTTCATGTTGTGCCGCCTGCGGCACAACATGAAAGAAAAGTTGATGAGCGAGAAACTATGCATTCCACTCACCAGGTACAGCCAGGAAGGGGCCCTTCTTGTTTCCGACCAGATCGGTTGGTGAAACGAGCAAGAAACTTACCAAACGCCTGGGGCAGACCTTGCGTTTGCGTTTCTTGCCCTGCGTAAAGGCGTTGTTGCTCTAAGGCTTCCTGAATCTTCTGGTCATGGATAATTTTCAGACTAGTGTAAGAAAACGGTTGCATGTGTTACTCCCTTCTTTTTTGCCGAAAGGTATGGTCCGGGTCGTCGGGTGTCAGCGTTCGTCTTTCAGCTTCATTACTGGTGCATTAAGCATAGACGACGAGCGGTGGTAGTGTGATCTACCCAAAGTGGTAATTTGCCGCGCAAACAGGGGTATTTCTGTCGTTGGAAGGGGAGTACAGCGATGTTACAAGAGGTTGAATCTGGCGGCTTGTGCGAGAGCCTGCGTGCGGCTGTTGATGCCCAGTTTGCCATAGATATTGCGGGTATGCACTTTCACCGTGCCCACCGAAAGCACCAGCCGCCTGGCAATCTCGCGGTTGGAAAGTCCATCGGCAATCAAGCCCAACACCTCCAATTCACGCGCGCTCAGAGGTTCGAGCAGCGATTGGTTAGCTGTCAAGCGAGGCGTGTCGTCCAATGCACCCAGGACTGAGCGGATGATAGTTTCCAGGTCATGGCCGCCCCCGCGTTCCCAGGCAGCTTGATACGCCTCCTCGCCAAGTTGGCGTCTCAGGTCGGCGCGCAGGCGTGCGATCAACGGCCAGCGATGCAGCCATCCGCTCGCCCAGGTGGGTTGATGAAAAGCCAGGCCCAGCAGTTCGGCAGCTGCTTCCAGCATCCCATCATGGGCGCGCGCGGCAGCTTCTATTGCCAGACAGACCGTCGCTGGGCCAGGATCGTCTGGTCGCTCCCAAAATAACGAAGCGTAGCCCTGCCGGGCGGCTGCATACTGACCCAGCCCGCAGTCCGCTACCGCCTGCCCCCAGCGCGCACCAAGATCGTTGAGATCGCCGTAGAACGGCTCCTGCGAAAGGGTCTGATGTTTCCGGGCCAGCACTGTGCCTTCCGTGTATGCTTCGTCCATCACGCAGCTCAGAAACGCCAGCACACCTGCCGACAACATTTTGCCGTCGAGGTTGTTGGTCTCGTCGGCCAGGTCGCGCATGTGCTCGGCGAGCGTCCGGGCTTCTTCCAGGTCGCCCTTCAACATGATCGTTTGCGCCAGCTGGAACATGGCTTGCAGGACACCTTTTACGCTGCCGATTTCGCGCATCAACGCGAGCCCTTCCCGTGCATACCGCTCACAGGCGATGTAATCCAGGTGCGTGAGCATGACCACGGTCAGATTGAGGGTAATCCACGCGATGCCGTTGCGGTCCCCAATCTGGCGCCGCAGGTCGAGGCTCTGCCTGAGAAGCTCTCTCCCCGCATCGTGCGCTCCATCAGCGGTCGTACATGCACGCCAGGCCAGCACATCAGCCCGGTAGAAAGGATCGTCAAGCGCCTCGTACACCGCTGCACTTTCCTGGAAGAGCCTCGCTGCCCTGGTCTTGGCGTATGGATGTTCATCATACGCCTCCCAGACTGCGACAATACCCGAGACCAATAGGCAGAAGCCGATTTCTGCCTGGTCTTGCCGCGCGCGTGCCGCTGCCAGACAGGTGTCGATCTGGGCGCGCAGATCACGTTCTATTCGCATATTGCCCAGCACGATCAGGCGTGCCAGCCGCGCCTGGATGCAGCGGAGCATGGACACTTGCTCCTGGTCAGGTGTGTTCGTGAACTGCTCAACCGCCGCTTGCAGCAGCGTCACGACATCGCGATACCGCCCGCGCATATCGGCGAACCAATGCAGACTTTCGACCGCCTGGTGAAGCGCCACCATATGCCTCTGCTGGATGGCCAGTTGCCAGGCATGGCGCACGTTCTCAAAGTCCGCTTCGATGGTGTCTAACGCTGCGGTCTGCTGCTGCGCTTTGATGTCGCGCTCAAGCCGGTGTAGCAGACCGAGATAATAGTCGATGTACACCCGCTGGACCGTCTCTGTCTGGCCAGCGGCATCCAGCTGTTCCGCACCGTACTGCCGCAGCAGTTCATGGACATCGTAGCGTCCCGCTGCCTTCAAACGCACCAGCGATTGATCGATGAGTCTGGCCAGCGTCTGCAGGGATGCTCTGGCCACAACTTCCGCTGCCTCGCGGGTGAATCCGCCGCGAAAGACCGACACCTTCTGGAAGACATCCCGCTCGCCTTCACTCATCAGCCGCCAGGAATGGCTGAGCACGGAGCGGAGCGTGCGGTGTCGTTCCGGCAGGTTACGCGAACGGGTCGCCAGCACATCCAGATTGTGCTGAATCTCATGGGCAATGTCGGAGGGCTGGAGCGTCTTGAGCCAGCCGACCGCTAGCTCAATTGCCAGCGGCATCCCTTCGACCAACCGGCAGATGTCCACCACGCCCCTGCGGTCTTCGGCCAGGTCGAAATCGCCGCGTATCCGGCGCGCCCGGTCCAGGAACAGCTGCACCGCGCTGTAATCGTCAATCGGCTCGCTATCTGTTTGATGGGGATAGGCCAGGCCTGTGATCTGGCGTACCCATTCTTCCTGCAGGTTGAGCGCCTCTCGGGAAGTGGCGAGGATTTTCAGGCTGGCGGTGACCGCCAGGATTTCAGAAACGATGTCCACGCCATCCAGGAGATGCTCAAAATTATCCATCACCACGAGCACGCGTTGAGCGTGTTTCTCGTGCAGATACGCAAAAAACTGCTCGCGCGGGCTGCGGTTATCCTGTTGGAAACGAAACGGCATGGCTTCGGCGATGGCTGTCAGCAGATCGTCGGCTCGGTTCAGCGGGGCGAGCGGCACAAAAAAGAGGCCGTCGGGGAACGCATCGCGTTTGTGTGAGGCGACTTCCTCCGCCAGCCGTGTCTTGCCGATTCCGCCTGGTCCGACCAGCGTCAATAAGCGGCAGGATGGATCATCCAGCAGCGCGCCAATCTCATCGATTTCCTGTGATCGACCAAGAAAAGGGGTTGATGTGAGTGCGAAATGATGCATCTTCGTCATCCATCTGGGATTGTCCCAATTGCTGAAATCTATGAAAGAACGCGCTTCCCCCGACAAAAATCGCTCATGGGGCTATTTCTGTTGTGGTGGGGTGGGGCTGCTGTGAGGGTGTTCGCAACCACTCCAACACCTCCACCGCCAGCGCCAGCTCCTCTGCCCAGTCCTCATCCATATACGCGTAAAATCCCTCTTCCAGCATCTCCTTTGTGCCATCCTCGCGCAACCAGGCTAGGATCTGCTTGTTCTGTGCCAGCGGGCAGCCCCAGGAGTGATTCCGTATCATCTCGGAAAGTTGACGTAACGAAGACGGCATACGCATATCTGGCCAGGTGTTCAGGAAAGGCGCGAAATCATCGATCCCATCTAACATCGCTTCCAGGTACGCACTGGCCACCAAGCTATCTTCCTCGCGTCCTGGATGGCCCGCCAGTATCCAGCGCCAGAGCGCCAGCCAATAGTTTGTAATCGCCTCCTGCTCCTGCTTCGGCCACATTTCGCAATGCCCATAGCTCAGTTTACCGAAGACGACGAAGAGATCCGGCAAGTTCCTCCGCTCCTGTGCGTCACTCATTAATTCCAGCACACGCGGCAGGAAATGTCTGAAGTCGTTCTCATCTCCCCAGGTGCTCATAGCCTTCCATGTAAACCGTTCCAGATCGGAGCCGTCCAACTGGCGTAGCGCTTTGGAGGTAATGCGGTCCTGATCAGCCTTGGAAACGCAGCACGTACAGCCTACTACTGGATGGTGCAAAGGATAGCTGGCGAAGGTTGCGTACAGCTTCTCAATTGCTTCATGCAAGGCTGCTTGTTCATCCATAAGATGGTATCTGCTTTCCCCGCTCCGTGAACCCTTTCTCTCGCGAATGGTGAGCGTGTGTCTTGACCCCCTCGGTCAGTTCCATCCCCCTGTCTCCAAGAGTGGTTTTCCTGGTCTAGTCTATCACATCTGGAACAATGTATTTATCGAAAGTCCCTAAGTTGTGGATTCTCACAATAAAGTTCGCTTTTCAATCAGATAATGCGTATGAGAGGTGAGGAACAATTACCCGAAAATCTTTTTATGCCTCAGATCGTACTTCTACGGCAAGCTGGAGCGCGGGCGATGCCGCCCATGTCTGAGGTGGGTCGAGCGCTGCGCGCCGAGAGCGACGGGTTCTGCATTGATGAGCGTTACCACAGCCCCGTCGCTCTCGCTCTTCGAGTCTACCCACCTCAGGCAAGGGTCTGGCCTGGCGGCATCGCTTGTTCCGCGTTCCGGCTTGCATGAGCATACTGGTCGCGCCGCCATGCGTGCCTCAAGCTCAGAGGATGCTTGATGAGCCTACGGCTCGACTTGGACAATTCGGTTCGTTGCATGTTCCTTTCGGATTGGATGATAGTGACCAGTACGATGTCGTTTATGGAGGTCTGGATCATAAAGTACCGGCTCTGGTGGCTCTGTTCCAGGAGGCAGATGATTGAGCATTTCATCATCTTGCTTGAGCAAGGCATAGATGAGGGTAATCAAGCGTCCGATTACATGGCCAATGGCTTTTCCCTTGCCTTTGTAGGTTTGCGTTCGCTCATCATAAGTACAAAGCCGGGGCACCAGGCGCTTGTACAAACTGGCCCACTCTGTCTCGCTCTTCACTGCATTCCACGCGACCAGATACATCACCTTCTTCATCTCACGCGATCCCCCTTTCGTAAGACTTGCTCGGTCAAAGGAAACTCCTGTTTGTGCTCTCTTTGGTGCCCATCCGAAGTACGCCTTGAGATGACCGGCGTCTTCAAAGTTGGCAATATGGCCAATCGTCGCAAGGATGGCTGCGGCGTACATGGGGCAAATTGGAGGAATGGAGAGCAGAATTTGTCCTTCTCGACTGTGCTCAACGATCTGGGCTATCTCCATGTCCAGCCGCTCTATGTGTTCTTGAATGAGACGCATTTCCTTGATGAGCAAATCTTGTTCCAGCAGGAGACCTTGATCCTCACCCGTTTTAGTGGAGACCCCAAAGAGGGGATTTAGCACATCAATTGTTCGTAGGCAAATGGACTCATGTAGTGGAGCGTGGAATGTCTCCGAGTCCGATTATAGAAACATTCGATGTAATCAAAGGTGCTGCTCCTGGCTTGCGCTCGTGTCTGAAAGGACCGACCATCAATCCCTTCACCTTTGAAACTATGAAAGAAGCTTTCCATCGCCGCATTATCATAGCAGTCAGCAGTACGGCTCATACTCACTTGCATGCCTTCTTGCTCTAAAAGTTCTTGATAGCTCTCGCTCGTATACGTACTTCCACGGTCGGAGTGATGAAGTAATCCGGCCTGTGGACAGCGACGAGCCAGTGCCATGCGCAGAGCTTGTACAACCAAGGTGGCATCCTGAATGGCCGCCATTGACCATCCTACCACCATGCGAGAGAATAAATCAAGCACCACTGCCAGGTACAGCCACCCTTCTGCTGTCCAAATGGTAGAGTAGGCGGCAAGCGCGTTGCCATTGCTGGTCCGTTTCCTACCGCCCCTCCCCGAACCGTGCTTGCAGCTTTCACCGCACACGGCTCTCCGGTTTCCAGCAGGTTTCCAGTTCGTATTGACGCATCTCGCGCCAACCCCTGGTTTATCTGCTGTACTCCCTGCCGCCCTTCGTCTTGTCCTGAGCATTACCTCAGGCATTTGGCTACTATGACGGCTCCGTCACCTTAGGACTCTCGTCCCTTAGGCGATCCCGCATTCTCACTCGTTAGACGTTTAGCGCGCTTCAGGTTCCCAACTCATTCCCTTATGTCTGCTCATTGCAGACCGTCCATCACAGAGAGCGTTCCGCAGTTGACCTACACAACTGCGGAATTGTGATGTCACCGCGTCAGGTATGCTGCGGTGGGCAGGATAAATACCACTGAGAATTTGGGTTCAACCAATCCAGGCTTCACCATACGCACAGGGCTTGCAGGCCTCACTACGCTCCATACCTTCGCGCTTTCCTGCGTTTCTGACATGCTCTTGTCCCCTTTGGGTTTCCCCGCCAGGTAAGTCAGCCGCCCTGGAAGGTCCATTGCTCTCAACCTTCCTCCCCTTCGGGGCTATCTAACGAGCGCCTAAGCGGCGCACTAGGTGGTATCCGCCACCCATTTGGTGTTGGGCTGATCAGCGACTCTCGTTGCGCTCGAGCAGGTTGGGAGCCACCTGTGCTCCTGGCTCACTTTTCGTGGTCACAGTGCGATGACGTGGATGTTTTGCGAAGAGCCCTTGCTCTCGCATGAGACGAGCCACCCGCTTGCGTGCGCAATGAAGGCCCTGTGCATGCAGCTCGGCATGAACCCGTGGGCTCCCATAGACACAACGATTGGCCTGGAAAGCCGTCTTCACTTGTTCGGCAAGGTGGGCATCTGATCGCGCGTGCTGGCTGGGCTCCCGCTTACACCAGGCGTAGTACCCGCTGACTGACACCTCCAGCACCCAGCACATGGTTGTAATCGGATATTCCTGCCGATGCTCTGCAATAAACTGATAGGTCATTGCGGGCCGCGCGAAAAGATGCCGAGAGCTTTTTTTAGTATGTCACGCTCCTGCTTCACAATTTCCAATTCGCGTTTGAGGCGACGCACTTCCTCTTCTTGAGCGGTCTGATGTCCACTGCCTGGGAAGGCGTCGGGGCCCTGCTCCGTCAGCTCCTTACGCCATTGATGGATCGACGTATCGGAAATCCCCAGGTCGCGAGCGATGTGCGTAATCGGCTTCCCACTGGTCTGAGCCAGTCGCACCGCTTCACGCTTAAATTCGGGTGTGTAGGTCTTTTGCACCTTTTGCATGATCCTGGTCCTCCTTTTGGAATAGTATATCCTAAGCTTTCACTACTCCACCGATTCGGGGGAAGATCACCTCGTTGGCGTGCGATATTCTTTGTCCCGATGCTTTGGGCAGCAAGCTGTTGGAGGAGAAGAAGTTGTGTTTCAGAAGGATAACTCTTCTTCCTCACTTCACGTAAGGCGATCAGACTTGCCGTTGCCACAGCTTGGGGCGTAGAAAATTTTTCTCGCAGATCCAATGCTGTCGGTAAGTTCGGGTTTTTAAAGACCTGAGTTAACTCAGGGAAAAGCTCATCACAGATTGCTGTGAGCTTGTTTTTTCTTTGAGTGGCCTCAATGGCTAATTCATAGCGATGGCGCATCAATCCTTTGAGTTGCTCGGCAGCTTCCGAGGGAGGAACGGCACGTCGGACCGCCTGCAATTTGTTCTCTACCTGGACCCCTAACGCCAATTGATTGTACAAGTGATTTGCAAGGCCGAGAGCATCTCGCTTATCGGTTTTGAGTATTCCTCCCTGGCGGCTCTGGACATGCATCACATAGACGGGAATATCCAATTCGAGCAGATAGTGTAACAAGGGACGATGATAGTGGCCAGTTTGCTCCATCACGATGAAACAATGCTCTAGTGGACAGTAGGCACGAATGCGTTCAACAAAGGCCCGGAAGCCCTCTCGTGATTGTTCAAAAACAAAGGCGGGGCAATGCTCGAAGTGCTGATGACGTTCCAGCAGGGTTTTCGAGATGAAGCCTGCAACATGCTTAAATTTTCCGATATCCACCCCAATGTAGATGGGCTCTCGCAGAAACATGGGCAAGGCATTCAGATTTGAAGGCACTTTTCTTCTGTTTGCCATGGGATGATCTCTTCCTGCTCGGCTTCCCTACCAGACGAACAGGTATGGTGGGTGGAGAGGTCAGAACTCGTGGATGTGGCCTGCCCAGTTACACACGAAAAGTTGCACTGGCCTTCATTCAAACGCGTATGAAGGATTTCACACACATCCCCCAATTATCTGAAAAAGATTTACTCATAACTTTTCTAAGGTTCTGCGAGTCCTTTTCTGAAGAGAGCTAATCCCCAGACACCTCTCCACAGATAGCACGTTTGGGAATGGTTTCAGGTTTCAAGCTCTTCTACTTCTTATCTTTCGTGTGTAACTTTTCCATGAATTTCTCTGCTTCGGCCTGTAGAGACAGATCACAGGAAAGGCCACACACTGAGTTTTTCGCATAAAATTTCCCGGCTGTCGTTTCAAAAAGAAACAGGGAAAATGGAGCCAGGGAAAACAAGATTCTCACATAAAAATTCGTTTCCGGCTCGCGGATTGTGATTTGACAGCGGTTATGTCCTCGCTAGTGACACAGAAGCTGTCCAACGATTGGGGTGTCCAGGCCATTTCTGATCTCTGCCTGAACACAGTCGAGTCCGGGTTTTGACACAGAAACGCGACGGTGGTGCAACGTTCGACAGATATCCTGTCCACGAGTCCATGCTCGTAGCAATCGACCCCCTTGCTTGAACATGGACGAGATAACCGAGCTATGGTTCAAACCGGACACGAATTGGTTACAAACCTGTCAAAATGTGCCAGAATGCAGGTATGAAAGAACCTGCAATATTGTATCTCCTGGTGGGACTTCCAGGGTCTGGCAAGACCACAAAAGCCAGGCAATTAGAAGTGGAAGCCTCGGCCTTGCGGTTGACCCTTGATGAGTGGATGATTCCGTTATTTGGAAGAAACGATCAGGCAGAACGAGATGCCCTGGAAGGTCGTCTGATCTGGATAGCTTTGCGCGCTCTTCAGCTTCATACCAATGTCATCCTGGATTTCGGATTTTGGAGCAAAGACGAACGGTCCTCTCTGAGATGGTTCGCCAGGCAGAGAGGAGCGAAAAGCCAGGTCATCTACTTGCCCATTGACCCAGAAACGCAGCGAAAGCGCGTCCAAAACCGCTTTGCAGAGACACCGGACCAGACATGGCCAATGAGCGAAGAGGAAC
>WNFE01007512.1_pt1 | contig 16165 bp, 12 predicted proteins | sample 5400451 | NCBI WGS metagenome assembly WNFE01 (sample SAMN13153344, study PRJNA577476) | soil metagenome | isolation source: 200 cm saprolite under Douglas fir tree site 2 hole 2 | place: USA:California | collected 2015-04-18 | reverse complement strand
ATAAATAATCAGAACCGGTCAGTCTTTGATTTGCCTGTCGCGAATGGTATCCACGATCGTGTCGCAATTGAAACCGCTGGGCGCCTGGCCTTGGTGAACTCGGATGCCGTGTTCTTGGGCCATGGATGATTGCGTTCGACCGGACGAAGCAGCAGGCCATCTGGATGTTCTCCGAGGGCCAGCTCGGAACCTTGGCGTTAGTTGCAGGCGATCTCGAATTGCTTTGCGCAGGATGATACCACCGGCTTTGTCAATCCTTAGGGTCATACCGATTGATATGGCATATGCCATTGCAAATGGCAAGAAATTGGCCTGAACAAAACCCTTGGGCAAGGAGGAGAAAGGCCCAACCTGCTAACCCTAAGATGGCCACCTCAGTTTGGCGCTACAACGGCAAAGACCCAAGAGGCAGACTTAGCTGGAGGCTGATGAGGATTTCAGGAGGATGTCGAGGTCGTCGGGGTGGATGGAGCACAGTTGGGCGTCTTCGCGGTCGATTTGATTGGAGTGGATGAGGTGGACCAGTGATTCTTCGAGGGTGAAGGATCCTTTCTTTTTTGTGAGAGGTATTTCCTGATGGAGGTGCTGGAGGGCGTTTTTGCGGACATGGTGGCGGGCGCCGTAGCCGACCATGAGCAGTTCAGCGGCGGGAATGCGGCCCCCGCCTTTTCTGGGGAGGAGGATTTGCGTATGGACAGCGGCGAGAGCCATGGCTAATTCCTGACGGATGGAGTTCTGGCGTTCGAGAGGAAATGAATCGGAGATGCGGGAGATCGTGGAGGCGACGTCCACAGTGTGCAGCGTGGAAAAAACGAGATGGCCAGTTTCGGCGGCGGCTACGGCGATGCGCATAGTTTCCGGGTCGCGCATTTCGCCTACGACGATAATGTCGGGAGCCTGGCGGAGTGCGGCGCGCAGCGCGGTGGGAAAGTCGGGGGCGTCGGTGCCGATTTCTACTTGTTCGATGACGCTGCGGATGTGCTGGTGCTCGTACTCGATGGGATCTTCGATGATGACAATGTGGCGGGCTTCGCGGTGATTGATTTCGTTGATGAGCGCGGCCATGGTAGTGGATTTGCCGGAGCCTGCCGCGCCACCGAGAAGAATCAAGCCGCGGGGAAGTTTTGTGAGATTTTCAACGGTCAGCGGGAGATGGAGTTCCTTGAGCGAAGGGACTTTGTTAGGCAGGGCGCGAATCGCGGCGGCGGCGCGGGAACGTTCGCGATGGAGATTGATGCGAAAGCGGCCGAGGCCTTCGATGCGGTAGGAGGAATCAGCGATGCCGGTTTCGCGGAAACGATCGAGTGCGTGCGATGAAAGCGCGGGAAGGACCGCTTCTTCGACTTCAGGGCCATCGAGAGGGCTGGAGGAAATTTTTCGCACTTCGCCATCGACGCGGATGCAGGGCGGAGCGCCTTGCACTAGAAGGAGGTCGCTGCCGCGGCGGCTGACGAGGCCGGCGAGCCAGCGATCAAGGCGGGCGGCGAGGGCAGAGTCATCGGAAGCGTCCGGGCTGGCCAGCGAACGTGCGACTTTATCGAGGTCGGAGGAATCGTGCATGCAGACACCTGCTAAAAATTATTCGCGCGCGGCCAGCCGGATCGGGCGAGTGGCAGGCAGGCTTGAAATGGCGATGGTAGGGCGTGACTGCGTTAGTTAACAGCGCGGCCCTAGCGCGTGGAGTGTGCCGCAAAAGAGCGGCGCGGTCTATAGAAAGATATTTTTGCTGGCGAGAGGGGATCGCGGGAATTGGTGCGATTAAGAAAGCAAACCGTGGATGGTTGCCCATCCGCGGCCGCTGCACCTTGTGCGTTCCGGAGGAAAGAAAGTTTAGCGACGGAAACCGCCATGGCCAAAGCCGCGATGGCCGAAGCCTCCACCCCAATAGCCACCGTAGAAGATCCCTACAGAAGGCCCGTAGTAGCCATAGTATGGGTAGTAAGGTCCGCAACCCCAATAAGGACTGCAGCCCGCGTAATAGGGTGGGTAGGCGACGGGGTAACCGCCCGCGTAACCGCTGGGGCGCGGCCGGAGCGAGCGCGAATTGCCGTAGTCATCGGAACCGACGGGCTGAAAGGCCTGGCGGCTGTTTTCTGTTGAGATGGTGACGGGTTCTTTAATTCGGAAGCTTAAGCGCGCTTCCGGGCCGAGTACCGTGGGCTTGCCGCGCGTCAGAAGAACTGCAGCGATACCAGCGGCTGCGCCAGCGCCGGCTCCGATGCCGGCTCCTTCGCCGCCATTGGCTGCGGCGCCGATGATGGTGCCGACTCCGGTTGTGCCGGCGATTGTGGCGGCGTCAGCTCCGTGCGAAGTGCCGGCGGAACCGTTCCACAGCTCGGTTACGAGCGGAAGTTGCTGACCGTCTACTACGGTAATGTCGCTGAGAGTGAGCCCGAGCTGCGAAACGCCTTTAACGCGTCCGGCTTTTTTGGCTGAGGTTACGCTGCCCACAACCGTTTCTCCGCGGCGGGCAACGACCCAGCCGTTGACGACGATCGGTTGATCTAATGTGGCGGTGAAGCCGTCGCCAGCGTGGCTATGGTCGCTCGATAGTCGCTCGTTGAGGCGAACGAAAATAACTTTGCCAGCGGGAATCGTGACAGTTCCAGGAAGATCTCCAACCGCTTGGCGTCGCGGATAAGGCCGACGATTCCGCTGCTGGGGGCCGGCGTCATCGTTTGGATTCTGGTCACGATCCTGATCAGGCCCGGCTTTTGTGTTTTGCGGAATGTTGTCGCGCGAGATCACACGGCGCTGATCCTGCTGCGGAGGAGCGTTCTGGTCGTCTGGAGGTTGCGCTTGCTGCTGTTGTTGATCGGCGTTCGCAGGGTCCTGCGCGAAGGCGCGCGGAGATGCGAACAAAGTCAGCGAAGCCGCAACGGCGAAGAGCGAAATCCAGCGGGCCGTAGGCAGAAAAGCGACTTGCGAACGCTTATTTAAATCCAACATTTTCAATGCTTTATCCATGATTATGTCCTCGGGCATCGGACCTCTCGTCCGGAGAATGCCGTTCTGTATAACACCACTATTGGATGGAAGTTGCAGGGTGTTGGATGCACGCCGTTCCATAACGAAGTTGCAATGTGTCGAATTGAATAAGCATTTGAAGTGCCCAGATACTTGCGTGTTTCCAGGGAATCTCTTCATAGCGGCGATTCGGGGAGATGCAAGCTGGCGATTACTTCCGCGGCTAGTTGTTGCGGCGAACGCGATACGTCGAGGACCAGAGCGTTGCGCGGCTCTTCGAGGTCAGCGAACTGGCCAGCGAGAATGTCTTCGCCTGCGAAGTGGCCGTGGCGGGATTCGATGCGCTGGCGCATGACCTCGTAAGTTCCCCGGAGATAGACGATCCGCATGTCCACCTCTGAGGAAAGCAAGTCGCGGTAGGATTGCTTTAAAGCCGAACAGGCCAAGACGATGTTTTTTCCCGATTGAGTCTGGCGCAGGAGTTCTGTGTGAATTTTTTCCAGCCAGGGAAGCCGGTCGGCGTCGGTCAGCGGAATGCCGTGGTGCATTTTGTCGATGTTCGCTTGCGGGTGAAAATCATCGGCGTCGAGAAATGTCCAGCGCAGTCGAGCGGCGAGTATTTTGCCCACCGTGGTTTTTCCTGCTCCGGTTGTGCCCATCAGAAGGACGACCATGGAAATGAGGGAGAGCGACGGTCGCTCAGGAGCGGCGCAGTGTGAGTAGAGAAATCTCTGGTGGCACACCGAGGCGGACCGGAGCGCCGACCGTGCCAAGCCCACGATTCACATAAATTGCGGAGTGCGGTCCCTGCAGCGCGGCGGCATGCAGGAATTTTTGCGAGGCGACGGTTTTCGCCGGAGTGAAAAGCGGCCGCATGTAGAGACCTGCGACATAGTCGGTGATAAAACGGGCGGGGCTTAGACGATGATCGAGAATTTCGACTTGAATCTGGCCGCCATGAGTGTGCCCGGCGAGGGAAAGTTCAATGCCCAATTCCGCGGCGCGATTGAATGAATTAGGATTATGGGAAAGCAAGATATTGCGAAGATCGTTACGGATCAGCGATTCGATACCGGTCAACGCAGAGACCTTGCGGCCGCCGGGAGCGCGTTCGCGCTGGTAATCTACTCCGATCAAATTCAGTTGCGCGCCGTTGAAAGTAATCAGAGCGTTCTCGTGGCGCAAGAGCTTCATCCCCTGCTGGGCAAATAAATCTTGCGCACGGTCTTCGGCGTCCGCATAAATTTCGTGATTGCCGTTGCAGCCGTAAATGCCGAGTGGGGCGGAGAGGCGGCGTACTTCTTCTATACATTCCTCGAGAGGGTCGCCGGCGCCGGTGATGAAGTCCCCCGTGACAACAGCTAGATTGGCGCCGAGATCGTTGGCCATATCAACCGCGCGGCGGACTTGTGCGCGCGGCATGTAACCGCTCATATGAATGTCGCTGAGCTGAACGATGGTCATGCCATCGAGAGCGGCAGAAAGATTGGAAATTGGAATATCCACGCGGTGGATCTGATAGTTCAAGCGCTCGGCCGCAAAGCCATACATAGCTCCGAGAAAAGGCGCTGCGCCGGCAGCGGCGGTGGCGGTTTTGAAAAAATAGCGCCGGCCGGGATCGATGGGTAGTTCTTCATCGCCGGGTGCTGAGGCTGGCTGGTTGCGGTTGCGCACTTTGAAGAATCGCCAGACGCGGTCCAGTCCGTGAACACATTTCACCGCCAGATACGCAAAGAGCGCGCTGAAGAACCACAGCCCGGCCAGAACATTCAGAAAAGTTCCGCGAGGGATGATGCTGCCGTGACCGTTACGAAGCGCGTCGACCAGGCTGACTATGATGAGGAGAAGTCCAATTACATAGAGTGCACGGATTCCGATTCGCAGCAGCTTAGTGCCCCAACGACTGCTCCAACGCCAGAGCCAGCGATACCAAAAGCGCTGCGAAAGGAACAGCACCAGGAGCAATGACAAAGCGATAGTGGTACGCAGAACGAACCAGGAAAGCTGCACTCGGTGAGGCCTCCAGCGAACTGCCTTTAGTTTAGCATGCGCCGGGGTCATCCAATTTGGACGTGCGCCGGCCGGGTCCAATCAGTAAGATGCTGGCGGCGGAGGGACCGTCAACCGGGCTTACATCCTGGCCGGACAGCCGTCGAAGGATGCAGCAGCCCCGCCGCAGGACTCGAAGTGTGGACTGTGCAAACCGGGGCATCGAAGGAGAGAGAAATGAATCGAATGAAAGTTATAGCGGGATTGTGCGCGGTAGCATTTCTGGCGGCGATGCCCGTCGTCGCACAAACAGATGCCAACAAACCGAAAGAACCACCGAAGCCGGCTTTGGGCCCGTCGGCGGCGATCATCGAACAGTGGAACGACATCGGGCGCAAGCTGATCGCAATGGCGGAAGATTTTCCTGAAGACAAGTATGAATACAAACCAAATCCGGACTCGCGGACGTTTGCCGCGAATCTGATACACGTTTCCGCGTCGATGTACTACTTCACCGATTTGGCGCAAGGGAACAAGCCGCGGTATTCGGACGATCCGAAGCGCGATGAACTGAAAACGAAAGCGCAAGTGGTGGCTTTCGTAAAAAAGTGCGTGGCGGATGGAGCAGATTTGCTGAAAGCCAAGGGCGATGCCGCGTTGGTGACGCCGATCAATGCGGGTGGACCGAGGATGACCAGCTATGGCGATCTGGCTTACGGCCTTATTGAACATTCGGGCGAACACTACGGGCAATTGGTGGTGTATTACCGCAACAACGGACTGGTGCCGCCAGAATCGCGACCGAAGAAGTAAGTTCTGGAACTCATGGAGCAAATTGTCGAGCCGGAGGAGTAGTTCTCCTTCGGCTTGTTTTTTTGTTGAATGCTCGCCGAATTAGCTGGCAGCAGCAGAGCTGGGTTTGCCCATGATGAGTACTTTGAGTTGTTCGGGATCGCTGGTTGGCGGGAAGCAGGTATTGCCGGCGCATACCAGCGCGATTGCTTTATCTGCCGGCAGATGCGGAATGGTTTCGCGAAGAGCTAGCGGCAACGAAGCAGGGGTTGTGCCGGGCAGAATGCGCATTAGCGATTTGCCGAGACGAAAGATCGAATTTGCTGTTGCTTCCAGCGTTTTCGCAACCAGGTCATTCGGCGGTCCCATAATGACGACTTGTGCGGGATGATGCGCGAACAGTGTCGCAGCCAAACCATACGTTGCGGCGAACATGCCATATTGCGGGGCGATTCCGGCGAAGGCTTCCAACGTTTTTTGCGCCCATTGCTGGTATTTCGCTTCGCTGGTGAAAGCATGTATGCGGATCAGCGCGATTGCGGCTACGGAGTTTGCGCCGGGCGTGGGCGAATCCTGAAAAGGTTTGCGGCGAACTTCGAGGCCGCCCATGGGCGGAGCGTCGGATGAGCGATCGAAAAATCCGCCGCGCTCGCTGTCGCCATATTTTTCGACGGCGATATCCATGGTGCGCAGTGCGGCGCGAAAATACTTTTCATTGCGAGTTGCTTCGTAGCTATCGAGCAGCGCGAGCACGCCGAAAACCTGATCGTCGAGCGATCCGTCGAGCGGTGGACCACCGATGCGATGCGCAAATCCTTTTTCTTCGCACCACGCTTCGCCTAGCATGCGGTCCATAGTTTTTAACGCGAACGCGCGGCAACTCAAGCCCAGCGAATCCTGCAAGACGCGGGCGGATTCGAGATACGCCGAGACAAACATGGCGTTCCAACTGGCGTAAAGCGTTTTGTCCACGTAGGGCGTGGGGCGAGGCAAGCGCGCCGCCAGCATTTTTTCCTTGGCGCGCGCAATCGTCAGGCGCACCACGGATTCTTCGGTTGCCAGTTGTGCCGCGATGCCTTTCGGTTCCCGCGCGACCCACAAAACATTTTTTGCCGGGTTATGGTGCATTTCGCCATGTGCTCCCACGTCGTAATACAACTCCATTACGCGCGCTTCATCGGGGAGCAGCGCGCCACGCAGCTCGTCCAGCGTCCAAGTGAAGTAATCGCCGTCATCGTCGAGAGAATAATCCGCGTCCTGGCTGGCGTAAAATCCGCCTTGATGCTGATCGGACAAAACTTCGTTTACCCAGGTGATGATGCCTTCGGCAGTTTGCTGCAAGAGTGGATTTTGCGTGACTTGCCAGCCGTGCAGAAAATTTTTCAGCAGCTCGGAATTGTCGTAGGACATTTTTTCGAAGTGTGGCACCAGCCATTTTTCATCGACCGAGTAGCGATGGAATCCGCCGGCGAGTTGATCGTACATTCCGCCGCGCGCCATTTTTTCCAGAGTAGTTTCGGCCATCGCCAACAAGTGCTTGCCTTGGTCACCGGGGGTTGCCAAGAGCTGATGCTGTTCTAGGATTAAGTCGAGCGACGAGCAGTGAGGAAATTTGGGCGCTTTACCGAAGCCGCCGTTGCGAATATCGAAAAGCTGAGTCAGCGAACTGATCTGCGAGTCGACTACTGCGACGTCGAAGGCGCCGTGAGCGCCGGTGAATGTTTCGGCTTGCGCAACCGCGTCGGACAGCGAATCCGCCGCGCGAATGAGATCGGGTCGTTTATTTTTGAAAGAATCGGCTACTGCCAGCAGTACGCGGCGAAATCCCGGGCGGCCCATCTGGTCTTCGGGCGGGAAATACGTGCCGCCGAAAAATGGTTTGCCATCAGGTAGCAAAAATCCCGTCAATGGCCAGCCACCCTGACCGGAAATGGCGCTGATGGCGGACTGGTAGCGCGAATCGACATCGGGGCGCTCGTCACGATCCACTTTAATCGCCACAAAATGCTCGTTAATAAGTTTGGAAATCGCAGGATTTTCGTAGCTCTCGCGATCGATGACGTGGCCACTGCGCCGATGTCCAGAAGAATTGGCTTGTCCTCGGCTTTGGCGCGCGCGAAAGCTTCGTCATTCCATTCGTGCCAGTCAATCGGCTGGTGCGAAGCCGAGCGGAGATACGGACTGGCCGAGTTTTGCAGGCGATTGAGAGAATGTTCAGTCAAGAAGGTGCTCGCTTAAGTGGGATACGAATTATTTTTGCATCCGCTGCGTGAATTTTATTGGACAGTATCTTCGGGTCCGGGATCGCGCGGATCGATCGGCTTGCGTCCGGCGAATCCTTCATCCTGGCGGTGATAGTATCGAATGCGGTCCTCGCCCAGCTTCCAGCAAAGATAAACTTCTTCGTTGTCGATGATGGAAGGAAAATCCAGCAGGCCGACGTCGAGATCCTTGATCACGCATCCGGTTTCCAGAATGCGCTCCAGCGAACTCTTCAAGCTTTCCGCCAGGCGGGTGTGTTCGCGGCGCAGCTTGGCCAGCGCTTCGTACGGCACAATCACTCCGCCCATCATCATGATGCGCGCCGCGACGGCGGAAAGATCGTTGTCCAGGCCGGAAAGTTTTTTGCGGCACTCCATGGCTTCCACGAGAAATGGCTCGAGTTCCTGACGCGCGCGTTCGGCTTCGGTCAGCGTGAAAAGACGTTGCTCTGGCTCCGGAGTGTCGTCCTGCGGAAGTTCGTCGTCTTGATCGGCCATGATTTTCCCTGAGCGGGCGGAACGGGGACTGATTGTAAGGCTAGCGCAAAGAAAGCATGCGGTCGAGTGCGATGCGCGCAAATTTGCGGGTGCGCTCGTCGACGGAAATCTGGTTGACGACTTTTCCGGCGCCAAGATTTTCGAGAGTCCACAGCAGATGCACCGGCGTGATGCGAAACATGGTAGTGCAGACGCACACGCTGGAATCAAGCGACATGACTTGGCGATCTTTTAGCTCTTTGCTGAGGCGATTGACCATGTGAATTTCGGTGCCCACGGCCCATTTCGAGCCGGGCGGCGCAGCTTTGATCGCGCGAATGATGCCTTCGGTCGAGCCGATTTCGTCCGCGGCCTGCGCGACTTCAAATTTGCATTCAGGGTGAACGATGACGCGAATCCCGGGATTCTCGCGGCGCACTTTGGCGATTTGTTCCGGCGTAAAGCGCTGGTGCACGGAACAGTAGCCCTTCCACAGAATGACACGCGCTTTGCCGACGGCTTCCGCCGTATTCCCGCCAAGATCTTCGTAAGGATCCCAGACGATCATTTCGTGCAGCGGAATTCCCATGCGGTAGGCGGTGTTGCGTCCGAGATGCTCGTCCGGAAGAAACAAAACTTTTTCGCCGCGTTCGAATGCCCACTTCATTACCGCGGCAGCGTTGGAACTTGTGCATGCGGAGCCGCCGTGTTCCCCGGTGAAGGATTTAATCGCGGCAGTGGAATTCATGTAGGTGACGGGAATAATTTTGCTGGTGTCGGTGACGCCGCTGAGTTCATTCCAGCACGCTTCGACCTGGCCGATGTCAGCCATATCCGCCATGGAGCAGCCGGCGCTCAAGTCCGGCAAGACAACGATTTGGTTGCCGCGGCGCAGGATGTCCGCGCTCTCGGCCATAAAATGAACGCCGCAGAAAACGATGTACTTGGCGTCGGCATCAGCGGCCTGCTGCGAAAGCTTCAAAGAATCGCCGCGAAAATCGGCGAACTTCACAACCTCGTCGCGCTGGTAGTGGTGGCCGAGGATCACCACGTCTTTGCCGAGCGCGGCCTTGGCGGCGGCGATACGCTCGTCCAGCGTGTTATCCGGCACCAATAGGTAACTATCGAAATCACAGCCCACGCCCTTTTCGATTTCGGGCGCACGCAAAGTTTCGGGCTGTTCAATTCCGATTAGCTGCGTCGAATTCAGGATGGAAGTGAGTTTGCTCATGTTGTGGCAATCAGTTGGATGAATTGCGCGGTTGCCCGGTTAGGGCTTATTGTAACCGTTTAACCGCCGATAAAAACCATGGTACGCGAAGGCGACACAAAATCCGGCTCGTTGATGCGATGGCCTTTCTCTTTTTCGTTTACGACAGAACGAATATAAATTGCCAAGTCCTCGTCGCCAGCATTTTTTCTAAGTAATCCGCGCAAATCGTGGTCTTCTTTGCTGAAAAGACAAGTACGCAATTTTCCATCGGCGGTCAGGCGAATGCGCGAACAATGTCCGCAGAAGGGTTGCGTTACCGGGGCGATCAAGCCGATTTCGCCGGGCGCGCCATCCGCGAAGCGATACTTGCGCGCGGTCTCGCTGGCATCGTTGGGAATCTGCAGCAGCGGCCAGCGAGCATGGATCCGTGCATGGATTTCCGCCGCGGGTACCATGGCAGCGCGCGACCAATGTCGGTCCGCATCCAGTGGCATAAACTCGATGAAGCGCATGATTACGCCGCGTTCCCGCGCAAATTCAGCGAAGGATTCGACTTCGTCATCGTTGAAGCCGCGCACCAGCACTGCATTGATTTTTGCCGGACCCAGACGCGACTTCTGCGCCGCAGCAATTCCCGCCATCACGGAGGAAAAAGTTTTGGTGCGGGTGATTTTTTCGAATTTTACCGGATCGAGAGAATCGAGACTGATATTGATGCGCTTTAGCCCGGCAGCAATGAGGCGGTCGCAACGTTCAGCCAGTTGGTATCCGTTGGTGGTCATCGACAGGTCGGGAAAGCCGGTTTCCGACAGACGCGCGATAAAATCCTCGACACCGGGCCGCACCAGCGGTTCGCCGCCGGTCACGCGCACTTTCTGGATGCCCAGACTGCGAAACACGCGCCCCAGCCGTTCGAGTTCCGGCCAGGACAAAATTTTGTCATGCTGCTGGTAATTTTCCGGATCGGCGGAACGGCAATAGATGCATCGGAAGTTACAGCGGTCAGTAACCGAAATTCTCAAGTCGGTAATTTGCCGGCCGAATTTGTCTTGCAGTGTCACGGTGCTAAATCGTCCGAGAAACAAAAAGCCCGATTCTCTTTAGGGCAGGGTTTGTAAGTACAAACCCTGCAACCCTGATTGGAATCGGGCGCACACCTGGAAAGCATATTCCGGCGCTGCGCTCCTTTCCAACCGAGCCAACTGTTGCGAGTGGCTGGCGCGAGTGCCGGCATATATGCCGGACCGCGTGCGGGAGGCCCCGGCGTTTCCGCCTGAACCCTCATCCCAAATTTCGGGATCGCCGAGATGGCCACAGGATGTCTCCCCTGGCAGGCCGCCCCGGTCGGAGCTACAAAGAAAGTCTACGCCAGCGCGCAGTTCGCTGCAAACCACTTAGACGGTTTACATTGCAGCAATCCATCTAAATTCGCGTCGTTTCAATACGTATTAAGTCGAATTGACTTAACGAGGTGAACTGTATTGAATTAAGGTACGCTGCCCGCCGCCGCTGCATTTGTTTTGCAAAGCTTTGACAGGGGACTCCACGATGAATCCGAATCGCTTGTGCATACCAGCGCGAAGAACCGTCTTCAACCGGCATGTGTGGGGACGTGCCGGACATTTTGTGTTTCGCGCGGCTCTGCTAATGCTGCTCCTGGCGGCGTTTTTGCGACCGGCCCAGGCGCAAGTGTCTGCCAGCATCAAGGGTAACGTCATGGACGCTTCTGGCGCCGCGGTGCCCGCCGTGACAGTGACGGTAAAGAATATTGAGACCGGGGCGATTCGCAGCAGTGTCACGGACGACGCTGGAAGATACCTGGTAGTGTCGCTGCATGTCGGCGAATATCAAGTGCGCGTCAGCAAAACCGGTTTTCAAGACGCAATTCGCAGCGGGATATATCTGGTGGTCGGGCAGGAAGCCAGTATCGATCTTCAGCTACAAATCGGAACGGTTACGTCGGAACTGACGGTTAGAAGCGACGCGCCGATGGTCAGTACGTCGACAAAAGATATCAGCGGGCTGGTGAGCGAGCAAGCAATAAAAGATCTTCCGCTGAATGGGCGCAGTTACGATCTGCTGTTACCGCTGAATCCAGGGATCGTAAATTTCACTTCGCAAAAAACGGGCGGCACGGGAATTTCCAATTCCAGCACGGCCAATAATTTTTCCGTGTCGGGCAATCGCCCGCAGCAGAATTTATTTTTGCTGAACGGAATTGAGTACAGCGGCGCCGCGGAAAACAACATGCAACCTGGCGGAACCAGCGGCGAATTACTGGGAGTAGAGGCAGTGCGCGAATTCAATGTGCAACGTGATAATTATGGAGCGGAATATGGCAAACGGCCTGGCGGCCAGGTGATCATTGTGACGCAGTCCGGCAGCAATCAGTGGCACGGCTCAGTTTTCGAGTTTTTGCGGAACAATGCGCTGGATGCGAAAAATTTCTTCGATCAGAACTCAGCGCCGCCTTTTCAGCGCAACCAGTTTGGCGCTGCCATCGGCGGACCGATCAAGAACGATAAGACGTTTTTTTTCGCAAACTATGAAGGGCTGAGGCAGAACCTTCATCAGACTTCGGCGGCATTTGTACCCGACCTAAAGTCGCGGGCGTCCGCGGCTCCCAGTGTTCAGGCTTTGTTGAATCTGTGGATCAGTCCATCGCCGAGTGATAAGGACTTCAACGGAATTGCGGAAGTGTTCAGCAGCCCCCTGCAGACCATTCGCGAAGATTTCGGAACCGTGCGCGTCGATCACAATTTTTCGGCCAGAGATTCGCTGGCTGGAATCTATACCGTTGACGATGGCGGCGACGTGACTGCCACACCGGCAAATCCTTACAGCACGGACATTCTGAATTTGCGCGCGCAGGTTTTCAGTCTGGAAGAAACTCATGTGTTTTCGCCGACGCTGCTGAACCTGGCGCGCATTGGCTATTCGCGAGCGGGCTATTTTTTCAATGGCGAGCCGACGCCGGGAACACCGGCGGCAAGCGTCCCAGGATTCTTGCTAGGGCATCAAGTCGGCGCTGTGGTGGTGGGAGGCAGTGCGGCGTCCAATCCGCAAGCGTCTATCGGGTTGGCCGGCAGCAACAACGGCAGCAATCTGAGCATCGCGCGCAATTTGTATACTTACGAGGACCGCGTCACGCTGACCAAAGGCCGCCACCAGCTCAGTTTCGGCGCATGGTTTCAGCAATTCCAGTCCAACGAAAACATCGCCCTTAGCCAATACGGACAAGCCACTTTCTCCAGCCTGGCGACCTTTTTGCAAGGCACTACGTCTTCGTTCCTGTACGACCCGGCTCCAACTCCGCTGAATTGGCGTTCGCTGTTCGCAGCGTTTTACGCCGAAGATGTTTTTCGCATCAGTCCCAAGCTGACAGTTTCGCTGGGCTTGCGTGATGAATTTTCCACTGGTTGGAACGAAGCGCACGGGCGCGCTGCAAACTACACTTTTTCCAATGGAGTGATTTCCACTGATCCGCATATTGGCGGGGCATTTTTCACTGAAAACCAGGCGAAATTTTTGCCGCAGCCACGCATCGGCGTGGCGTGGAGTCCGCTGAGCAGCAAGACTGTGCTGCGCGCAAACTTCGGAATGTATAATGATTTGCAGGACGCGCTCGGCTATCGCGCCGATCAGAACGCGCCGTTCAATCCGGTGTACACCATTCCTAACCTCGCCGTGAGCAGCTTGCCGATCGATCCCGCCGCTCCTTTGCATCCCAAGGCCAGGTTGGTTCCAGGCGGAGTGCAACCTGATATGCGCACTCCAACTTTAATTTCGTGGGCGCTGCGCGTCGATCGCGAACTTTCTCCTAATACCTCGCTGACCATCGGTTATGTCGGCTCGCATGGTTATCACGAATTGATCGGCGTGGATGCGAATGAATCCATTCCGGTAATTTGCCCGGCCTCACCTTGTCCCGCGGTGTATCCGACCGTAACGGCAAATACCACTCCTCCTCCGCCGGTGGTAACGATTGCCAATGGGTTTCCCGCGGGGTCGCCACTGGCAGGCGCTGCGGTCCCTGCTGGGTCTTTCTTTACGCCAGTAGGAGCACCTAAAGCGAATCCGGCCATCGCCAATACATGGACTTGGTTTTCTGAGGGCGTCAGCAGCTACCACTCATTGCAGGTGGACTTGCGTCACCGGTTTAGCCACGGACTGTTGCTGCGCGGGGTTTATACCTTTGCGAAAACTCTGGACGACGGAGATTCGTTGAATCAGACCACCGCCGGCAACGCTCCGGGCCTGGTCTCGAACCCGCTGAATCTGGCTGCAGACAAAGGGCTGGCAACTTTCAATATCGAACATGTAGGCGTCGTCAACGTTCTTTACGAACTGCCCTTTGGCCGTGGACAACGCTTTGCGAATGACAGCAGCGGCTTTGCGAGTGCGGCAATCAGCGGGTGGTCGGTTTCCAGCATTGTCACCGCACAGACCGGATTTCCGTTCACGCCGCAGCTCAGCTATAACCCTTCGAATAGCGGGGACACGCGAAATCCCGTGCGGCCATTTCTGAATCCCAATTTCGCCGCGCCAGTGGTTCTGGGCAATCCGAATCAGTGGTTCAATCCCAGCGCATTTATTGCGCCGCCCGCAACCAGCGGTTTTTACGGCAACGTTGGAAGAAACACGTACATCGGCCCGGGACTTACGACGTGGGATTTTTCGGTATCGAAAGATACGAGAATCCGCGAACGGCTGAATCTGCAATTTCGCGCGGAAATATTCAATTTACTGAACCACGCGAACTTCGATACGCCGAACCTCATCGTGTTTACTCCGCCGACTGCCACCAATCCAAGCGGCCTGTCCGGAACGGCCGGCGTTATCAGCAGCACCTCCAGCAGTTCGCGACAGGTGCAATTTGCGCTGAAGCTACTATGGTAAGCGCGCGGCGGTCGGAAGCCCGTATCAGTCTGTGATAGAGTTTTGCGACGCCATGCGCATCTTTATCCTGGGGGCCGGGGCGACTGGCTCACTTCTTGCACAACTTCTCGGACGGCAGGGCCATCACGTGTGGTGCGGCGACCGTGATCCTGAACGCGCGCGGCGATTCCTCGGCGAAAAAACTCCGATTGCCATTTCACACGTAAACGCGCGAAATCTACGCGGAATCGTGCGTGCCGCAAAGGGCTGCCAGCTGCTCATCAACGCCTCGGCTTCGGTGTTCAATGAAATCGTACTGCGAGCCGCACTGCGCTTGCGCTCACATTATCTGGATTTGAGTTCGCATCTGACGCGCGATCCCTTTCGTGCCGAACAATTTCGCTACACCAAGCGCTTCGAGCAGAAAAATCGCGCCGCGGTAATTAATGCCGGCGCGGCTCCGGGACTCACCAACCTTCTGATCAAGCGCGCGGCTGATTCGTGCGATGAAGTCGTCTCCGCACAAATTAGACTTTATGAAAGTTCGGAAAGCGACGATCCAATTTCACAATGGTCGCCAGAAGTATCGTTTGACGAAGCGGTCTCCAATCCGCGCATCTATCGCAACGGGAAATTCAAGCTGGCAAAACGATTTTCCGAACTGGAAAAGTTTCGATTTATGGATCCAGTCGGCGCGGCCCGAGTGGTGCTCGCCGCACAAGACGAAATTGCGACGCTGCCGAGGTTCATTGCCATGCGCGATCTGGACGCAAAAATCGGCGGTAACGAAATCGACCGGCTGCGCCGCTGGCACAAGCAGGGCAAGCTTTCCAAGTCGCGAGGAATGGCGCGGCGGCGATTTCCGGAAACCTCTTCGCCGCGCGCGATCGCCAAATTGATTCGCCAGGGAGTTCTGCAAAATGCCCGCTTCGCAGCGGCAGTGCTGGTGCGCGGCATTCAGCGCGGCAGTAAAGAAGATGTACACGTTCTGATTCGCAGCGACGTGCTTTTCCCCTCGCTGTACACGATCCGCCGGCGGGGGCTGTTCACCACGCCGGTTGCGTTTGCAACGGCGCACGTTGCGGCTCAGTTTGTGAAGAATTTCCCGAAAGAAGAATCTGGCGTTTTCGCACCAGAGAGCCTTCCGCTGGAAATTCGCCGCGAAATCCTGGCTGGGGTGCGCTCGCAGGGCTTGAAGATCCTGCACAAAGTTACGATTGTGAAAACTTTAGAAGACGAGGAAGAAATTTAACGAACTATATTTCCCCGCCCTGATTGAAATTCTCAAATGAGTTCTAGTCTGAATTTCTCATAATAAATAGAAAAAGGCTGTTGCTTCACCGTCACCTGAGTCCCTCCTCTCCCCAAAAGAACCAACCTCACCCGTGGCCCTGGCAATCCATAAAGGAAAAAATCTGGCAAAATAGTGCGGCAGGCTCGACTCAGGATCCGGAGGTTTTCCTAGAGGGCTCACAGTACGCTTATAAGCCCTTTATTTACAAGCGGATTGTTCGGTCGCAAGCGGTGCGGGCTGGTCCGTAAATTTGCGCGGAGATCGTGCGGCATTGAGTCAATCTAGATGATTTAT
>WNFE01001668.1_pt1 | contig 16165 bp, 12 predicted proteins | sample 5400451 | NCBI WGS metagenome assembly WNFE01 (sample SAMN13153344, study PRJNA577476) | soil metagenome | isolation source: 200 cm saprolite under Douglas fir tree site 2 hole 2 | place: USA:California | collected 2015-04-18 | reverse complement strand
CGTTTGTGCACAAGCTCTGCCCTGTAATTCCGCTCCACAAGCGACCCCAAAAAGATATGGGGAATGATGACATCATGGTAAGGGCGGGGGTGGTGTGGAGCGGGGTGGGGACCCTTGCGGTCGCCCTGGGGGAGGGTTAGCTTCTGTGTGACGCTGTCTTCTCCACTATCTCGTCGATCATGACCAAATATGTCAGGGAGAGAGTCGCCCAACCCGGGAAGCGTGCTCCCACCAGGGGCGATGCAAGCATCCCCACCCCACTCCACACCGCCCCCGCCCCTACGCGATCCAGGCCGCTCCCAATGGGGTTCATCCCAAATACTTACCCTTGCAAGCTCCTGACCTGGGGGAGCCGCCGCAGGCGGCGAGAAGCTCTGAATAGTTACGAAGACAACAAAATCAAAAAAGCAGAAGCTATCTTAGGCGCCTGTTTCTCTTTGTGCGCTTTGCTTCGCGGATTGTGCCGTTTGCTTTGTCGTATCAGCAACATCCTGACCCGTCTGCTTCATATCAGAGGTAGCCTTTTGAGCCAGGTCACCTAGGGTATTTCCAGTCTCCTTCACCTTTGATACGGCCTGTTGGGCATAGTCTTTCAAGTTGCTCCCCGTTTGTGAGACACGATCAGATACCTGCTGTGCATATTGATTGAGTTGTTCGTTTTCCGGCAGATACCCACGCATCTCAGAGAAGCGCTCAGCCAGCAGACGGCGCATCTCTTCACCTCTCATCGGCGCTATCAGCAAGCCGATACCAACTCCAACAAGTACTCCTCTTATAAAACGCTTCATCTTCGAACTCCTTTTCTTATCCTATTAGACCAACGTGTTATAACACTTCAAGTCAAAAGGATAAATACACGCAATTTATCTAAATCAAATTGGCGCTATTTAAAGACACGCTTAACCCTGCCTTTTAGTTTCACCACCGGTGAGAACTCCCAGCATTTCCACAAAGATCGCAAAAGACGCATATGGACCAATCGGTGGAATCTCTCTTGCCAGGCTCCCCAACCTGGAAAGAGGAAATCCTTGCTGTGATATCTTTTCAAGCCATACACAAGCCTGCTGCACTCGACGCCTATCCTCGTCACTCACGGGCTGATTCCATAGACCACGCCCATAATTATAACGTCTCAGCAAATCGGGATCAAGCAAGTAGGCGCGCAACAGAGGAAACAGTACTACATTCAAGGCTTCTTCACCCACAATTGGAGCGAGATATGCACTTAGCGTAGTTTTGTCAATGGACCGAGCACTCTTCATCGTATGCAGTAAGTCATCTCGTGCTTCGAAGGCCAGACGATCAGGATGAATCAGTTTGCTATCCTCACCCAAACACACATCTTCTAATCGACCTCTAAGAGTTACACCATACTCTGAACGGGAACGACCAACCCATCCTTCGATTGATAAAATCCACCCTATCCCGCTCCGCCACTCCTGCACCTTCTCACGAATGACCGGCCACCGCAGCCACACACGCGCTGGTGTGACCAGCGGATCAAGAAACATCACCTCGTGTGTCGAATCAATGATCGCCTCGATGAAAGCTTCTTGTTTCTCACGCCGGTTATTGCCAATTATCCAGGTATCTTGAATGTTTGCGTTGCGATAGGCTGCATGGCGCAGCCTCCACTCATCAACATCAAGAGGTGCACACTGAAATTCTATAGCCCACCGTTGTCCATCCGGATGAGTGACAAAGATATCCGCGATACGATTAGGCTCGGGTAAACGTTCTTCCAGGGAGATACTTGCCCGGGGGAATTGCCTGCGCAGCCACTCAGTCAGCACCATTTTCCCTCGCATATGCCGCACTGACTCCGATTCTGTACTCCACGCACATTCACCTTTTTGGTGTGCAAAGTGCAATTGGGTACGTTTCTCCGGCCCGCCTCGCACGTGTACCACCCCACGACAATTAGGGCAGTACAAAACGTGCTCTTGTGACCAGCGCTGCAATTGCTCCAATGGTTCCTCTTCAGCAACCACCGGATGACCATCAGGTCCATATGCTACGAGCATAAAACCCTTCTAAAGCGAGCTACCAGGATGAAAAATTCGGTCTATCTCAAATTATAGGTCGCGGGAAGAAACCACGTCTACATGATAAAATAAAACAAAACGGCAACCTACAATGACAATTGTAAGAATTGCAGCACAAAGCCAACAACTTAACGTCATTTGTACCATTCACGAGGAGAATCAATGCTCGACCTGACTACTATCCCCGTCGTAGATAACCATTGCCATTCAGTTCTGTCGAATCAGCACATGGAACCCTTACACTTCCGGCGCTATTTCACCGAAGGGACCGCCTCCAGTTTAGCAGAGAAGCATATTCACAATACCGTCTACTATCTGTGGATGCTCCGTCAGATGGCAACCTTCTATGGTTGTCAGAACACTGAAGAAGACATCCTGGCATCACGTAACAACCTGGATGCCGATACATTGATCGAACGCCTCTACCGGGCCGCCAACATCGATACGCTCATTCTCGACCCAGCTTTTCCGCCCCCTGAAGGATGCTATACACCTGAGCGCTTAGGTCAGCTGGGGCATTGCCGCATAGCGAAAATGCTACGCCTGGAAACACTCATGCAGCGCCTGGTCGTACAATACGGCGACTTCGATGAAATGGTTGAACGCTACTCACTCGAACTGAGCGATGTGCGCGTCCACGGTTACTGTGCGCTCAAAAGCATAGTAGCTTACCGCGCGGGATTGAATATTGCGGAATGGAACAAAGACCAGGCCGTTGCTTCTTTCGTTGAGGCCCGTTCGGCTATAAGAAATGGACAGTTGCGCATCGTCCACAAGCCTCTCATTGATTATCTGCTACATATTGCATTTCGCCACGCCTCGGAGCAGGAACTACCGGTACAATTCCATACAGGGTACGGTGACAACGATACTGATATGCGTTTGGGCAATCCCCTACACCTGCGTGATGTGCTGGAACGCAGTGACTACCAGGCTATGCAGGTGGTTTTGCTGCACGAGAGTTATCCATACTCTCAGCTAGGAGCATACCTTGCCACCATCTATCCGCATGTCTATTTTGACCTCTCCTATGCTATTCCCTTTTTGGATAAACTAGAAATGCTGGCTTTCACAAGACAGGCTTTGAGTGTGGCACCTGCAAGTAAGCTGATGTACAGTTCAGATGGCACCAACGTTCCTGAGACGCAATGGGCAGGCGCTATTCGTGGGCGTAGTATTATCGGACAGGTGCTCAGCGAGATGATCGAAGCCGACGAGATTGATGAGGAACAGGCATATTCCATTGCGCAACTGATCTTACATGATACAGCCTATAGCGTTTATAGACTCTAGAGAGCAAAAATGCCCGCTTCAGACCGATAGTGACTTCAGGAGGAGTGAAAATGACAAGGGCCTTAGATGCAGCGAGCAGTCCACCCATTTTCCGTATCGGTGTCTTTGCACTGATCTTTGACGATCAAGGACGTATTCTGCTGGGACGGCGTCGTGATATCGATTGGTGGAATTTGCCTGGTGGAGGGATGGAAAAAGGAGAGACGGTCGATGAGGCTCTATATCGTGAAGTGCTTGAGGAGACGGGGTTGGAGGTCGAGGTGGAGCGATTAGTGGGTGTCTATTCCAAACCTCAAAAGCAAGAAGTGGTCTTGACCTTCCGCTGTCGCATCATTGGTGGAACGCTCCAACCCACTGAAGAAATCCGCGAGAGTCGCTTTTTCCTACCCAACGCTCTTCCTGGCAATACCCTCCCTAAACATCGCCAGCGCGTGGAGGACGCAATGCTTAATCAGCAAAGTGCAGTAATACGAGCACAACGCACCAGCACAGAAGAAGATCAAGGGATTTCGCTAGGTTAAACCTGAGCCATGTAGAGACTATATTACATTTATAGATCTTCCTCTCCATGATGACTGCTTGTGGCTCTTTGCCTGGCCAACGATAATGCAGTCAGCCATGCCTCGTAGCGCTTGCCGAACAACGCTCGGCGAGCATCCTCTACAAGTTGTTCAGGCACGCCAGGGCACCCACGCAACCAGGGTATTCGTATGGTCAGGGCACGAACCAGCACAACATCTGCAATCGGCTGGAAGCCACAGAGTACTATACCTGTTTGGGAAGGAAGGTTATCTGCATCCGCGCCAATCCACACTCGCTTTAGTCCCTCGGCGCGTAAGTCATTGACAATGTACCCCAGTAGAGCAGGATAAAGGCGTAGCCCACGATACGCAGGCAAAGTTCCACAATTCCAAATGTAAGCTTCGCCCGGCGCAAGACGAATACGCAGGCGTAACTCCCCTATCAATTCTTCGCCAAAACTCACCCAGCCATACGTGGCAAGCACACCCTCGACATTCCCGATATAACAACGTTTTCCAGCAGCGAAACGCTGTAACACTTCTGCTGGATCGTTAAGCCCCATCGCTTGGGCAAGCGATGGGGCACCCTCCGGACCAATACGCTGGAAGATCACTTCAACACGGGATGCCGGGCTAACCAACGTAGACTCATCAAGATTCAAGACCCAGAGCGTGCCAAGGTGTTTTGGATCGATCTCGGAGGCTGGTTTCATGTAAACTATACCTCTGCACTTACAAGAGAAACAGCTTTTCGCCCTGCCAGTTCAGCAATTGCGTCGGCTAAGTGAGAGTCCTCGATGTTGTAAGCACCGTCAGCTATCCGAATGCGATGCGCCGTAAAGAGGACATCAGCATAACTATGGCCTTCTGGTGGAACGAACTTGTAGCACGCTAATTCGAGTAACTGTCCATTGGGATCTCGGAAATAGATCGAGTCCATAAAGCCCCGATCAATGTTCCCCGTGTTCCAGATCCCGCGCTCATTCAACCTTTCGGCAGCCTGGGTATAAACCGCACGCGATACGGTCAGGGCAAGATGATGAAGATTACCGACGCCCTGTGGATTGGGCGTTGGATCATCTGTCCTAGAAGGACGCACGAAGAAAGTAATCAGCCGCCCGTCGCCTGTATCGAAGTAAAGATGTGTCTCTTCTGGAACATCCAGGTTGGGCTGCTCGAACACCAGTGGCATACCCAGCACACCCTGGTAGAAGTCAATCGTCGTCTCGCGGTTAGAGCCGACAAAGGTAATATGATGCACGCCCTGGACTTGGATTTTTGACATTAACGTACCTCCACGACTTCTGGATATCTAAATCCTGAAGAACAAGTGCCGGACCTGGTCGATCACCTTTGGATCGCCGCTTGTCTCTCCACCTGGGAAGCGTTGGAAAGTTGTGAGCACAAAGTCAGACGCATTTTTGAAGTGAAAGAGGGCCTGTACTCCTTCAAGGTTCTCTGCTGGTTCATAGGAGAATGTACCGTCTTTGATTGTCACACGCCATTGCCCACCCCACTCACCATCTATTTTGACGCCGAACACTGCGTCCACGTCTTTCGCGGATTCCTGATCCACAGTAACCTGCATGAGGATAAACATGTATGGCACAAGCACACCCGCTGTACGCTCCTCTAGCTTTGCGTCTTTCTGGCCTAAGCCCCAGTTCATATCCCACGTATGGACGCCGTAGTCCATGACATGGAAAGCAGGATAGAATAAGGTTGGCAGTGGACCCATATACGGGTGGGTAACGTTGAAACCACCCCATTCATCGGCCGTCAGGGAATCGAAAATAGCAAGCATCTTATCTGAATCAGCTTTAAGTCTTGCTATAGCCTCTTCACGTGACAAGCTGCGAAACCCCTGGGCATTCTCATTGAGCGTCTCGCCCATCACCAGTAAACCGAGTGCATCAGCCGATTCATTCTTGCGGGCCATGTCCCAGCGTGAGAGGTAGCCCTCGGTCACGTCTATCATGTGGCCGACAATATCTCGTACTTCCCATTCAGTACAACGAGTCTGCACATCCCAATTATTAGGATCATCAATGACGTCGAAGAAATTTGCACGCTCGGTACGGATGACGTCAAGCACCGTATCCTTGCCGCTGTAATCCATCGAATTGACTGCCATAGGAAACCTCCTTTGGTTTTTGTAGCAATAACAGGTCTAGCTTTGAAACGGTTAGCGATTTGTATCTTCGTGTCACCTCCCTCTATTTGAACATCTGCCAAAAATTAGCGTGCAGCCCCCAACACTGCCTCCCCTGCACAGCATTAGTAACCGATACCGCTGGCGAATTGCCAACACATATCACAAGCTTAAGTATAAAGAGAAGGCGTCATTGAAACGTCAAAGTTAAGTGTGACTTGCAACGTAACCCGCAAGCTCGTTATAACGATAGAACCATAGCCTGGAGTTCACCGTGAGCCTCGTGAGCAACGAACACCTTACGGGCAGCAGCAAGTAGTGCATATCCATCGTGGGGAGCAGGTGCATAGAGGAGCGCTGTTTCACCCCAGGCAGCTTGAGTGCGTGCAACTTCAAGAGGAAAGTCCAGCTTTGATACGCGCTCAAAAGTTTCGGTGAAGAGCACATTCGCATCAAGCCAATTACCTTGAGCAGCCACGAGTCGTGCACGCAGACGTTCGCTCCACAATTGCAACAACACCCGACCATGCTCTCTTGCTATTAGGAAAGCGGCTTCAAGATATGGCTTCGCCTCATCGGTGCGTCCACGTTGCAGCAGCGTTTCGGCCAGCCAGAGTTGTATACGTGTACGTAAATGCCAGTATCCACGGTCGACAATCAACCTGAGGGCTTCTTCAAGTAATGCAATAGCTCTTTCAAAATCGTTTTGGCTCCGTGCAGCCACTGCCAGGTTCGCCTTATAGCCAGCTTGCCGTTCGAGATTACCCAACTCTTCGGCAAGCGCAAGGCCATATTGAAACGACTCAGTAGCCGCTGCCCATTCACCAAAAAACAACTGAATCTCGCCTTGAGTGCTAAAGATGTGCAAGAGTGCTCCAGGCAACTCATATGTCTCGGCTAATTTATGAGCCTTTTTTATCTCTTGCTGGGCTGCTTCAGGTCGACCAAGTAACAGGCTGTGATAGGCAATGTTATTGCAGGCGAGAGCATGAAAGTAATAGTTATGAGCCTTCGAGGCCGTAGCTGCAGCCTCATCGTAAAATTCCAGCGCGCGCAACAACTCTCCGCGCTGCGCAGCTACGTTACCAAGCTCAAACAGGATCGCGCATAGATCATCCAGATTGTCGGTGAGCCGATGCGCGGCGATCGCTTTTTGCAAATGACCTTCAGCAGTAGGCAGATTACTACCCTCCATTGCCAAAGCCGCGCCGAGCAATCGATGACCTCGTGCTTGAAATGCAGTACGCTGCGACTCTTCTAAAGACAGGCAGACTGCAAGTCCGGATTCGGCAGCGGATATGGCTGCCAGATAGTCGTTAGTGACGAGCGCGAGTTCACCCATTTCAAAATGGGCTGTGGCTATGGCTCCTGGATTACCATTCTCTAGCGCAAGTTCGAGATTCCGCCGGTACCAGTTAGCGGCTACTTCAAGATGGCCAAGCGACTGATGCAAATTTCCAAGGGTGTAAGTGAGGCGGATCATCTCAACTAAGGTAGCAGTTGGAGCAAGCAGATCATAGAGCTGATGCAAAAAATCGACCACCGTTGCACTGGCATACTCTTGCGAAAGCTCAGTCACAACTTGCAAGCCATAACGTCGTGCTCGCTCAACGTCTCCAGCAGCAACAGCATGCAATGCAATCTGACGGAGAGGAAAGTCTTTTCGCAGCGCAGGGCAAGCCTCAAGGACTGCAGCCAGTTGACGGTGAATTGTTCGGCTGCGAAGTTGGCTCAGGTGATGGACAAGTGTCTCGCGTATCAGGGGATGGGATAAGGCAAAACGCTCATTAGTCACTTCAACTACCAGCCGTCTCGTTACTAATTCTTCCAATGTCGCAAGAAGTTGATCGGATTGCACTCCAGGTAAATCGTGCAGAAGCGCGAAAGGGAGCGGCTGGTCTGCGACCGCCAATACATCAAGCAGGTAACGTGCATCGGTCGAAAGGTTCACTAATCGCCAGTTCACAAGATCATGTATAGTTTCGGGTAAGGTACGAGCAGAGCGCCATCGCAACCAGCGACTCCTATCAAGTCTCCAGCCGTCAACCGCGGAAATAAGTATTGCCTCGGTTCGCAATTGCGTCAAGATTTCTAAGAGGATAAAGGGGTTCCCGCTTGATTGTATATACAACCATTCAGACAATGTCATCACAGAAGACGAACTTATACCCGCGGCCTGGAGAAGTGTTGTAACTGCCTCTTGCGTTAGTGGAGTAATGGACAGCAGATTGACATCACCATGACGGCGTCCAAACGTTACGAGCTTCTGCAAAGCTGGGATTGTTTCAACATCATGAACTGTCCCCACCAACATTACAGGCATATTACGAAGCCGCTTGGCGAGAAAACTAAAAAGTTGTAGTGTTGAACTATTCGCCCACTGTAAATCATCTATAGCGATCAAAAGTGGAGCGCTTCGGGAGAGCATATGGAGTGCACTCAAGACACGCCATAAGAATCCTCCTTGTACATCTGAACCAGCCTGATAAGGTTCAATGAGGAGATCGGTCAAATCGCCGGGAGTCGCGCCTTGAAATGCCTCGACAAAAGGTCCATAGGAGAGCAGGTCGTCGAAAGGCGAACAGGACCCTTGCAACACAATCCAGGGAGGCAATTCAGCCAATAAACTGTTGGCTAACTCATCTAGCAGGCGACTTTTGCCAATGCCATCTTCACCCGATATGAGAACGGTCACACCTCGCCCCGATAGTGCATCCTGGCTGATTGCCAGGAGCTTATTAAGCAAATTTTCGCGACCAACCAGGGGTAGTGCCGGGGATGAACTTACAGCCAAACGTGGAGAGGTCTGAGTAAATGATCTTGTGTTGCGTTGAGATCCGAGTATTTCATGGAATAGTTCCTGGGTTTCAGGAGCAGGTGCAACACCGAGTTCCTGGCCCAACTCAGTCTCGAATTGACGATATTGACGCAATGCCAGGCCTATGGCCCCGCTACGCACATACAGTCCCATCAGTCGTCGCTGTACTTCTTCTGCCAGGGGATCAAGCTGAACAATCTTCTGGACAAACCCAATCGCCTCGTCCCATGATTGCCGCGATTCAGCCCAGGTTGCCAATTGGTGCAGCGCATTCAGGTAGGCATGGTTCAACCTGGTTCCCTCATATCGCACCCATTCTTCAAATATAGGTGCATCACTGAGTGTAAAGCCTTGTAGAAATGGACCGCGATACAGGGATACAGCTTCGGCGAGCGCGCTCTCGTTGCCCAAAGTCAATAGTTGATAAAAGCGAAGAATATCACATGCCTCGTTACCGAGTCTGAAATACACCAAATCGCCATCTCCAACTAGTGATTCGCTTATCCTCTGGGTATGCAAGGTCTGGCGAAGATGGTAGAGACTGGTACGCAACGAGTGGCGCGCATTACTATCCGGTGATTCACTCCATAGGAGCGCAGCGAGGTGATCACGTGCATGCGATTGCCCAGTGACTACTAAATAGAACAGGAGCGCCCGCGCTTTATAGTCATGTAAGGCAAGGAGGGGTACTCCAGCAACCTGAATCTCTGGTGGGCCAAACAAGCGAATTGTCAGTTGAGCTGCGGCATTGGTCATTGAACCACCTCGTTTAACCCCCGATTCTTTTGAGAACCATTAACACTTTTCTCAAGAAGCACTACAGCATCATGCGCTGCAACCTCAATCTGACCCTCCACATCTTCGCCATTCAACAATGAGCTAAATATCCCTGCTGGTAATGCCACTTCTTCAGTTGTTTCACCATGATTGAGCAGGAAGTACACATTACGGCCATCAACTCGCTTACGTTGCGTTACCTCTAGTCGCTCATGTACTTCTAGCACAGATGAAACCGCGGCATCTTGACAAAACTGGCGCATCAAGCCAGCCAGCAGATCATCATTTCCCTGCGTCGCCAGGTAATAAGCTTTTCCCTGCCCAAATTCATGCACCGTTAAAGCTGGACCGTTGGCATAGTAATCACTGGCAAAGACGCCCAGGGCTTGCGCTCCTTCAAGATGCACCACTTCCCCCCAGAGCATGCAAGCATAAGTACCGCGTAGCGGCCCCTCATCGATTACCACCGCATTGGACATTCCCTCTATCCAGGGGTCGAACTCCCCGATATGTATGCCTAACAACCTGCGTAACTCAGCAGGATAACCACCAAGGACCACGTGATCATTCTGGTCCACTATCCCACTAAAGAATGTAGCCAGCAATATTCCTCCATGCTCAACAAACTGTTCCAGGTTACTTGCTACTCCTGGTCGTAACATATACAGGAGCGGAGCTACCACCAGGTGATAATGGCTAAGGTCGCTATCGGGCATGACAACATCCACGGCAACATTGAGTCTATGCAATGCATGATAGTAGGCCTTGATCTGTTCCCAATAGCGCAAGCGGTCGCTCGGCCCCGGTAGATACTCGACAGCCCACCAGTTCTGCCAGTCCATCAGGATAGCCACCTGTGCAGTAATCCTCGAACCTACTACATCAGGTGAGAGTTGCTGCAATTCCGCGCCAATCCGTGCGACTTGCTGAAAAATACGCCCATGCTCGCGCCCCTCGTGAGGCACAACCGCGCTGTGGAATTTCTCTGCACCTGCCTTTGACTGGCGCCACTGGAAATACATTACTCCATCGGCACCTCGAGCAACCGCCTGTAAACTTCGCAGTCGAATACGACCGGGGCGCATCTGAGGATTCTGGGGCATCCAATTTAACTGGCTGGGCGTCTGCTCCATCACCATATGTGGCTGCCCCCTCTTGAGTGAGCGCATTATGTCATGCCTGAGTGCCACCTCCCACGCAGGAGTTGTAGTGGCCGGGTAGTTATCAAAAGAGATGATATCCAGGTGTGGTGCCCACGCAAAGTAATCGATAGATTTGAAGGGAACTATCAAGTTGGTCGTGATGGGAACATTGGGGGTGATCTCACGTAAAATGTTTGCTTCTGTAAGATAACAGGCAAGTAGTGAATCCGACATAAATCGATAATAGTCGAGTGTCTGACCAGGATTATTACTTGTCGGTGCAATACGAGGAGGCAGGATATCTTCCCAATCGTAGTAATATTGGCTCCAAAAGCTGGTTCCCCACGCAAAGTTCAAATTATCGAGCGACTGGTAGCGCGCTCGTAACCACTCACGAAAAGCAACAGCACATTGATCGCAATAACAGCTCGATACATGAACCCCATACTCGTTATTAACATGCCACATCTTCAGTGCTGGATGAGTGCAATAACGCTCGGCCACGCGCCGGACAAGCTCAGCGGCTTTGCGACGAAAGTCAACGCTATTGGGGCAATAGTGTTGCCGCGACCCGTGACTGAGACGCTTGCCGTCGCGTGTTACAGGCAGCATGTCAGGATAAAGACGACTCATCCATGTTGGTGGCGAGGCCGTGGCAGTAGCAAGGTCAGCCGCAATACCATGCTCGGCAAGCATATCCATGATGTGATCCAATTGATCAAACTGGTAATGACCTGTCCGGGGTTCTAGCATTGCCCAGGAGAAGATATTGATTGAGACCATGTTGACGTGTGCCAGCTTCATCAGTCTCATATCATCGTGCCAGGCAGATTCAGGCCACTGTTCTGGGTTGTAGTCGGCGCCGTAGAGGATCACTGGTGGAAAAGGTTGCTGCATACAACATCTCCTGCCTACAGTTACTACAAAAGATCTCTTAGAGCATCCTGCATCGCCTGCTCAACCTCCGCCTTTGTGCGAGCATATAACTGAGCCGCCCATTCTTCATCCCAAACACCACGCTCCTTCAAAAGCTGTTGACAGCACAATAGCGGATCGCTTTTGACCTCTTCTTCTTCACACAGCAAAACACCAAATTCTCCAGGCAGAGTTCGCTTCACAAACATCTCCAACAAAACAGGTCCACGGCCATCACGTGCACGCTGCATCGCTTTTTGCATAGCTATATAAACCGCCATCACATCTGTCCCGTCGATTCGATAGTGTTTAAGCCCACCAGGAAGTGATAAATCTTGTAAAGTAGATACATGTCCCTCTGAACAATCCTGCTCACAGATAAATACCGCTGGCAGTTCGTGCTGCGCAGCAAAACTAATACCCTCGAGAAAATCTGGCTCTGCAGTGGCTCCATCTCCACAATATGCTACAGTGACAGCAGAGACTTTACGTAATCTGCATGCGAAGGCAATGCCAGCCGCGTGGAGAATCTGAGTGGCAACGGGAGCAGGACCAGTAATCATGTTGCGCTTGTGATAGCCCCAATGGAGCATGGGCTGTCGCTCAGCATCAGCGAACTTCTCGAATGCTTTACTCTCACCTTTATCAGTTGGTCGGCCTTGCGCCAATATATACGTGCGAAAAACTTCATATGGCGTCATACCAATGGTCAGCACGACTCCCAGATCTCGATAATATGGTAACGTGAAATCTTTACCTATCTCGATGCAGATTGCGCTTCCAACCTGTGCCGCCTCATACCCACGACAACTGGCCACAAAACCAATCCGCCCCTGCTGGTATAAGGAGTAAGCACAGTTATCCACCATACGCGTCAGAAGCATTCGGGCATAGATATCCCTTAGCAAAGACGCTGAAATTGAGGAGAGGGCCTTTGTCTCCAACTATATCCACCTGACCAGTATGATTTCGCTCTTTATTCTAGCGTCCTAATTATAGCATGTCCGTGAAGCGGCTGACCTTAGTTAACAACATTGCATTTTCGCAAATGCGGATTCTATAATGAAAATGAACCAGCAACAACACAATCTAACAAGCCAAAACAGTAAGCGTACTAGCATGGAGGGAGCATGACAGTAAATATTCGGGCTAAGGAAGCCAGTACACCAGCAGAGTCGCTGGACATCCTCTTGCTTTACCGTACAATGGTAACAGCACGAGTGACTAACGATTTACTGAAAACTCGCAAAACTCAGGGCCGATTTCCTTTTTATATTGGGTGTGCAGGGCATGAAAGCATGGCCGCGGTTGTCGCGGCCCTCAACCATGATGATTGGATGTCCCTCTATTACCGTGACCTTGCAGCATGGTTACAACGCACAGGTGACATGTATGGCCCTCTGCGCGAAGCCTACTCGCGCACGACAGGACCAATGAGTGCAGGCCGTAATATGCCTTCCCACTATTCCAGCAAACGCCATCGCATCCTACCCACTTTTAGCGAGGTAGCCGCACTGGCTCCCTTTGCAGGAGGCGTAGGCTTCTCTTTAAAGTGGCACAAACGTAATGAGATTATTCTGTTTACCACAGGTGACGGCGGTGTAGCAACCAACGATTTCAATGCGCTTTTCCGCCAGACCGCGGTGCATGAGTTGCCTGTACTAATGGTGATTGAAGATAACGGATGGGCCATTACTGCTCCTTCTACCATTCAATGGGGGGGTTCGCTTGTTGAATGGGCAAAAGGCGGTGGTGTCTACGCCGAAGAGGTCGATGGTACAGATACCATGGCCACCTATGAAGCTAGTGTCCGTCTCGTTGAACATGTACGCTCAGGAAAAGGCCCAGTACTGATGCACTTGCGCCTGGGTCTGCTTGATCCACATTCCAGCAGCACCGACATAAGATCCTACCGCACGAAGGAAGAGATCGAGATAACAAAGGCCACCAAAGACCCGGTGAAAAACTTTGGGCACTGGCTCGTCGAACACGGATATCTCCAGGAAGACGATATCGAGCGTATCCGCAAGGAGGTTCGAGCCGAACTTGAGCACGCGGAGACCGAAATTTTACAGGAACCCGAGCCTAGCGCGGATCGGGTCCTGAAAGATGTCTTGCGCGTACCAACATGGCAAGAGAATATCCCACGAGGCACAAAAAAGCAGTTGCCAATGTTAGGCGCAATCAATGAAGCTTTGATAGAACTTGCGCAGCGCGATCCTGGCTTCTTCGTCTATGGACAAGATGTAGGCAGCCCTAAAGGCGGTGTATTCGGCGCAACCGCTATGCTCGTTACGCAATGCCCAGGCCGTGCTATCAGCAGCCCACTTAACGAACAGGTGATCGTTGGTATCGCCGCGGGCGCGGGCATGGTGGATGGAAATGCACGTTGCGCGGAAATTCAATTGGTGGACTACCAGCAATCGGCGGCACAGACTATACGCCTGGCTGCACGCATCTTGTATCAGACATATGGCGGCTGGACTGTCCCCCTGCTTATTCGCACGAAGTCCGGCAGTGGTGGTGGTGGCCCCATCTCAAGTGGTGGAGCCGGCGGTGGCGCTTTCGGCCACTCCAATGCAGGCGAACAATGGTTCACTTCTGTACCTGGCATGATTACGATTTGTCCGGCCACACCTTTCGACGCCAAGGGCCTGCTGCTCGAAGCGGCACGAGCACAATCACCCGTAGCTTTCCTGGAGCGGGGACGCCTCTATCGTTCTGAGCCACCCAAGGATAGTCAGGGCAACATTATTGCGGCTATGGCTGAATACTGGAGTGTCCCCGAAGGCTACTACACGCTGCCAATCGGCAAGGCCCGTCGTATTCGCATCGGGAATGGGCCAACCAGCATCGCTATCATTAGCTGGGGCACGATGGTACTGGAGTCTTGTACGGCTGCCGCCAATAGCGTCAATCGCTACGGCGGTGCTATCGAGGTGGTCGATCTACGTACACTCGCCCCCTTTGACGAAGAAGCTGTCGCTGCCGCTGTACGCGAGGCCAATCGTGTGATTGTGGTGACGGAAGAAGACGATCTGACGAGTTTTGGACGCCATCTCCATTCTTGGATTGTCCAGAACTGTTTCTACGACCTTGATGCTACACCCTCATTTATCTCGGCACTACCAGCTCCTGCCGCGCCCTATAATGCAACAGAGGAATCAGCATTCTATCCAACAGCAAAGACAATCGAACAGAAGATTGAGGAACTGTTGGCAGAATAGGAATACCGCAAAATAGCCTGGCAGTACGCACCCGCCAGGCTATTTTACTGCTTACCTCGTGCGTACTGAACAGTTTGAAAGTCCTACCAAATTGACCCTCTCCTGAACTATATGGTACTAACCCCATTCGATTGTACCTGAACGGCACCTCAATTCGTTAGAATCAAAGCACAAACTTTTTAGCGCCTAATTTCCCGATGCAGCAGGTGGAAAATTCATGAAACGGGCACCTACGTCTGACATTATCTGGTTATTTGTAGTAACTCGCCTGTTACTGGTGCTGGTTACTTATATCACTTTTATTCTCTTCCCAGTACCTCCACATGTCTACCCAAATACACCAGTCGATATAACCGCACTACTCACTTCCTGGAATCGTTGGGACGCCGCCAACTATACGCGTATCGCCCAATATGGCTACCAAACAATCCATGATACAGCATTCTTTCCCCTCTTTCCCTGGCTCATCAAAAGTATAGCATTCCTCTTCGGCAACCATGGTTACATAATTATTGGCATGATTCTCAGCAATCTGGCATTACTAGGAACCTTGTTTGTACTGTACCAGATCGCAGCCGATACTCTTGGAGACCTGGTAGGACGACGTACACTGCTCTACTTGTGTATCTTCCCAACGGCATTTTTCTTCTTTGCTGCCTATAACGAATCTCTGTTTCTCTTATTTACGGCCAGCTCATTCCTGGCAATGCGGCGTCAGAAGTGGTGGTTAGCCGGCATCCTGGGCTTATTCGCCGCTTTGACACGTTCAGCAGGCATATTCCTTGTCATCCCATATCTTTATGAGCTTTGGATTTCAAGGGACAGTTTTATGGATAGTGACCAAAGCATTTCGCGCAAACTCCTGGACATGTTACCCAGGGTTTTACCAGTTGTTCTCATTCCAATAGGCACCCTGATCTACTCTATATACTGTTGGAAACTGTTCAATGACCCGATTGCCTTTGCCACCGTACAAAGCAACTGGGATCGCCAGTTAACATGGCCATGGGTTGGCATATGGTCAGCCTTAGGCGAAATATTTGGGATTCAACCCTTTGGGTCCTTCTTTGAAGTTCATCTACTACTTGACCTTACTGCTACCATTAGCTTTATCGTGCTGGCAATCTTAGGATGGCGCAGGTTACGCATGAGCTATAACATCTGGATTGCCCTGCTGCTCTTTTATATGCTTATCAGTCCGGCAATCGCTCAACATGATACCCTTGTATCTAACCAACGCTTCGTGCTTGAAATGTTTCCAGCATTTATTACACT
>WNFE01003941.1_pt1 | contig 16169 bp, 14 predicted proteins | sample 5400451 | NCBI WGS metagenome assembly WNFE01 (sample SAMN13153344, study PRJNA577476) | soil metagenome | isolation source: 200 cm saprolite under Douglas fir tree site 2 hole 2 | place: USA:California | collected 2015-04-18 | reverse complement strand
ACGAAGAACTCTTCAAGGTTCTTCCCGAAAAATCCTATTCGATCAAAGTAGGACTCGCAAAATCCTACGCGAAATTCAACCTGAAAAACCATCGTGACGTCATTCAACTACTGACTGATCTTACAAAGACGGCCAACGTACCCTAATTGCTCGTTTTCCTTGCGGCTCCTGCTCGTTTCCAGACCCTGAAAAATGCGCCTTCCAGATTCAAAACAGCCCCAAAACCTAAAACAAAGCCTGAATCAGAACAATCAACAATGCAGCCCCCCCTTTCGGGGGGGACCCTTTGAGATCAGATTGGACAAATTCTTACTTCGATTGTCTGCTTTGGCTGACGGAGGCCCCCGCGATCGGGCGATCTTGGCAATAATCGCCAAGTTCCCGCGTAAACTAAACGTCACACAGATTTAGCGGAACTCTCTGAGACGTATGAGGCCGCCCTGCTTAATCATCGGCCGCTGATCTTGTTGGATATTGCTTTGGCATATCGAATCAGTCCACTCTTCCGCCGCGCTTCTTCAAGATGCACGCTAGCGGTTATCAGTCCCATGTGAGTATAGGCCTGAGGAAAATTCCCCAGCGCTTCGCCAGTCTTTGGATCAATCTCTTCAGAATACAGTCCAAGATGATTACTTCGCCTCGCCAACTGGTTCAACAGTCCCTCCGCCTCCCGAAGCTTTCCCAGTCTCGTCAGACAGTCGACCATCCAGAAACTGCAGACTGTGAAAGTGCCCTCCTTTCCAAGCTGGCCATCATCTACTCTGTACCTGTAAATCAGATCGTCTTCGGACAATTCTTCCCGAATCCGTTGGATGGTTGCGCTCATCTTCGGATCCTTCGCCGGAAGAAACCCGACTAGGGGCATGAGGAGATTCGCGGCGTCCAAGTCTTCTCCTCCAAAAACCATGGCGAAAGCCTTCTTCTTCTCAGACCATCCCTCGGAGAGGATGTGGCTCTTGATCTTCTTTCTAACTGGCTCCCATCTCTGCCAGTCCTCGTCATATCCGAGCTCTCGAGCCATCTTGCTCGCCCGGTCGAGAGCGACATAGCACCACATCGTCGACTCTACGAAAGTCTTTGGCTGTCGGATCTCCCATATTCCACTGTCAGGGCTCTGCCATTCTTTCATCGCCCGGTCCGCTGAATACCTGACGAGGTTTTCGTAGACCTGACCAGTCGTCCATCCCAAGGTGTGGAGGAAGTAGACGTAGTCTGCCAGGATTCCATACACGTCTAGCTGCAGCTGCTTTGAAGCCGCGTTCCCAACTCGAACAGGACTTGAGCGTCGATACCCTTCAAGGTGGGAGAGAGTGGTCTCAGGTATTTCCCTCTCGCCACCGATGCCCATCATAATCTGCAATTTCTCCTTAGAATGTCTGCGGAGATTGATGAGCCATCTTGCATAGTCCAAAGCCTCTCTGCTTGCTCCAGCCTCACTAAGAGCAAGAACCGAAAGCGCGTTGTCCCTAATCCAGGAATACCGATAGTCCCAGTTTCTTAGAGTGCCAATGCTCTCGGGGAGAGAGGTCGTGACTGCTGCTACCATGGCTCCCGTTGGAGCATACTGCAATAGCTTCAGGACAAGACAGGATCTGACAACATTGGGCCGGAAGGGTCCTTGGTATTTTACATGCCCGACCCAGCGTTTCCAATAGGACAGGGTTTTCGAGAGCTTCTTGCTAGTCTCGTATCGTGTTGCGGGGACTGCCGGTTTTTTCCCCCACTTTAGTACGAAGACAGCTCTCTGACCTCTCGATAGTCTGAAATCATTAGTCAGAATATCCTTGTCCGTAACGCGGAGCTTCACTGAAGACCCGAGATTAACCTGATGTCCCCGATTTTTCGCCGTGCATCCATCCGAGGTCTCCAGTAGTGTCGTATTTCCTCGAGCGTAGTCTAGTCGGGGTTGGAAAATGATTCGAAGTCCAGCTTCGCCTTCGACGCAGTCGACAATTCGGTGAAGTTCTTGGAATCCCTTCGCTTGACCCTTCTCCATGAAACAGGGCATGAAGTCCGTCAGCTTGATCTTTGCCTCCTTAGATTCGAAAATAGTGGAGAGCACGTTCGTGTCCCCCTCGTAACTCTGCTTTGTCGTGAATTTCTCGGTAGGGGATAACTGGAATTTTCCACCCTTACGAACGTCAAGCAAAGCTGCGAACATGCTCGGGGAGTCGAACCGTGGGGCACAGTACCAGTCGATGGAGCCGTCCAGTCCCACTAGGGCGGCAGTGTGCATATCTCCGATGACTCCGTAATCGCTGATCGGCTTGTAATCTACTGCCGAACTTGGGCTGTCTGACATGAGTCAATGATTCCTGAGCGGACCAGAGCGTCCAAGAACCGAGTCTCAAAAGCGCTTCGAGACTCAGGCCGCGCCGACGGGGCTTCGTGTCGTGTGAGGCTCTGTGTTGGGCATTTGGGCTAATGGCTGGCCTATTGCTTGGTCCTCGCACGACAGCGGTGCTTGTCTTTGGAAACGCGAGTCGAGGAGCTTTCCGCTAATTCATTCAGTTCTCGACCCGTTAATTGCATGATTCGCCAGCCTTCTCGAAACTTTGAGCCTAGATGCTGATACACGTCTATTGCGGGTTTATTCCAGTCAAGGACTTCCCATCGCACGCCATAGCACCGCTCAGCAATCGCAGTCTTCGCAAGACGCGCCATTAGTGCTCTACCGATGCCCTTGCCTCGGAACTGGGATCGCACGAATAGATCTTCGATGAAGATTCCAGGTCGTCCTTGCCACGTAGAGTAGTTGTAAAAGAAGAAAGCCATGCCCGCAGGCTCTCCGTTCCATTCGGCGATGATCACTCGAAACTTTGGGCTAGGTCCGAACCCGTCGCGGTGCAGATCCTTCTGAGTGCAGGAGACCGCGTTCGGTGCCCGCTCGTATTCGGCCAACTCTCGAATGAACGATAATATTAGCGGGATATCGTCGGGGACTGCTTTGCGAAGCTTCAACATAGCAGATGCAAGTCCGAACATCGGGGTTATGTAAGATTGATCGATTAGCGAGACGATTTACGAATCATAGGTTCAGTTAGGGTCCCAACTATCGGACCGGTTTTTCATCGTCAGACCCGTGAGTACAGAAAAACCAGCCAGAACCTTGAAGTCTGTTTTCTAAGACGGTTGAATCCTGAGTCTCGTAAGGTTGTGTCAACACTGCCTAGCGGGTGCAAATAGAAGAGCACACCTCTTCTCCTTATCTGGAAGTAATTCACGATACTCAAGGCAATTCGAAAGGGCAGTTTGGTGATGCCTTCGTCCCGGGGAACTGTGAAACCGATCATGACTCTACTAGCTTCTATGGCGTTCTTCAGCAAGGGCTTCCATTCGGAATAGCAACACAGTACCTTGTCCATGACCACAATATCCGATTCTGGGAGCTCACTCGTCGCTCCGTTTCCCAGCTGAAATTTGGCTCGGCTCTCAAATCCATCTGCTTGGGCCAGTTCGGTGGCAGCGCCGATCATCTTCGGAGAGAGGTCGAGCCCGACAGCGTTATCCGCCCCTTCCTTTAGCAGCTCCAACGATAAGCCACCTGCGCCACAGCCTAGGTCAAGTACCGATCGATTTCGCACCCCGTTATCGAGAATGAATCTCAGGAGTAATTTGCTGCTTCGCGATAATCCCTTGTTCTTGTAACGCTCGCAGAACTCGCAGGCATCACCATCAAATTCTTGGACGATCCTGTCTGTCTCGACCGAGCTTGGTTCCATAGGAATCGCCTCCCAACCAATTCCGTACTCTCTACTCTAAGTTTTCCTCGAACTACCATGGACCTCTAGGTCGAGCCATTCCACCATCTACCGTCGAGGATTGGATTAAAAAAAGAGGGTTGAGGAGGTTGTGTTTCGTCCGGAGCTACGCGGTCTGGTAAGCTACTGCAACTTGGGGTAGTGGTGAGCCGTCAGATTGAGTTGTCAAGGTGTCGTCGGTGTAGATTATCGCTGCTAAGCCGTTGGTCGGGTTTATCGCGTTTTGGAAGAGGTCTAGAAGATTGCGTGTTCCTCGCCGGCAGCCAATGCCGTTGGTGCAGATGACTCCGACATGGTTGGGATGGCTGGTAACAACCGTCTGTGCGAAGTGAGCTCCACCATCAGTGCTCCGAGCCATGTAGACGTTCCAGACTGCGCTGGAATCATCTTTGCTGGAAGCACTCGTCCCATAGTAGACATAGTCAACTGTGCTACCTCGAGCGGCAATCCAAGGAAAGACAGCTGTTACAGCTGGAGCTGCATTGACAGTTATGGGGTTTGTCCAGCTCTGGGCTTGGTCGGTTGATTTGGAGAGGAAGACGTTGTGGGCATCAGACCATCCAGCGTAGAGGTTCCCGCTCAACGGGTCTGCCGCGAGGTCAGGGAAGACATTGTTCAATGCAACATTCGGAGTTCCCGAGAAGACCAGTGTTGGAGTCCATGTTTTGCCCATGTCGGTGCTCTTTGACACGTAGATGTTGTTGAAGTTGGCGTTCGTCCCTTTCTGCAGTCCTCCAACGCCCGAGGCATAGACATCGTACACGTTGTGGGTTATTGGATCTGCTATGATCTTTCCCTGGTCGTTGTTGAAGGTGGAGTTGCCGGTCGCTCCGGCTTGGCCGACTATCGGGTCGCCTACTCTGTGGAAGGTGATGCCATCGTCGTCGGACCGTTGGACATGAATCGTTGTGCTAGAGCCCGAGTCGTGATAGGAAATGTAGACGTGGGCTCCGTCAGATGTGATCCAGGGGCGGTCAGCTTGGGTAGTGTCGATGATCTGGGATGTACAGTGAGTGAAGTTGCTAGCAAAGTCCGCGTTCGGACAAGTAATGGCCGATACTCCAAGCTGGGTGATCTTGGTTTGTGGGTTGAAGAAGGCCAGCAGAGTCGTCGCATGCAGAGTGCCCGTTGAGCCTAGGTCTACGTCCGCGTCCTCTCCTCCTCCGACCCCAGGTGCGAGAGAGGTGTCGATTTGACCCTGGAATACCGGGGTCTGCCCGAAGGACGCTTTCCAAGGGTTGGTTGCGAACTGGGTCCAGGAGAGTGAGACGAAGACCGTGGTACCATCCGTTCCGATGGAGAGCTCAGGCTCACTGCCTCCGTCAGGTCGGATAAGTGGGATGTTGAGGAAGGTGGGCGGGATATTAGGAACTAGAAGTCTCTCCAGCGGAAGAGAGATGTTGAAGAGTGAACTATCGTAAGCTAGGAAGCTCCGGACTCAAACTCAGTGAACTCGCGCTGGGCGCCTGGGTCACTTATGGTGGGCAAGTGGGTGAGGAGGTTGCAGTCAAGTGTATGTCGGCTGCTCACGATGCTGGCGTGAATTTCTTCGATAACGCCGAGGCCTACGCTCATGGTAATGCTGAGACGGTAATGGGGAACGCGATCAAACGATTGGGCTGGCGCAGAGAGAGCATCGTCGTCTCCAGCAAGGTCTTCTGGGGCGGAGACGGACCCAACGACAAGGGATTGTCGAAGAAGCATGTCTATGAAGCATGCCGAAATTCTTTGCGAAGGCTTCAACTAAGTTATCTAGATCTATTCTTCTGTCATCGTCCTGATCCTAACACGCCGATCGAGGAGACGGTTCGAGCAATGGACGATCTCATTCACCAGGGTCTGATTCTCTACTGGGGGACCTCAGAATGGAGCGCCGCAGATATCATGCGAGCTTACGGAATAGCCCGAGAACTTGGTATGACCCCTCCAACGATGGAACAGCCACAGTACAACATGCTTCACCGAGAACGAGTCGAGGTCGAGTATCTGCCGTTATATCGGGAGATTGGGCTTGGAACCACGATTTGGAGCCCGCTAGCCTCCGGACTCCTGACCGGCAAATACAAGAATGGTGTCCCTCCAGGCTCGCGAGCCACGCTGGAAGGGTATGGATGGTTGCGGGAGAATCTGATAACCCCGGAGAATATTGCGAAGGTAAGTCAGCTGGAGCCGATCGCAAAAGACCTGGGTTGTAGTATGGCGCAGTTGGGGTTGGCCTGGTGCCTGAAAAACCCACACGTCAGCACCGTGATGACAGGAGCCAGCCGACCAGAACAGGTCGTCGAGAACATGAAGGCAATCGATGTGGTCGACAAGCTGGACTCTGGAGTGATGGAACGAATCGACGATATTCTTGGAAACAGACCAGACTCTGAAGAATCGGGCTAGGCGATTTGCTCCGCGTCACGGAAGCTGACGTCAGAAATCTTCTCCCGTACTCAAAGGCCATTGAACTGGTACGAGAAGCATATCTGAGACTCGCCAATGGGAACGCAATCAACCCTGATCGTGTCTGGTTGACTGTTCCGAACGGCGCTTCCATGTTCTTCATGCCCGCATATGTCTCTGGACAAAGAACGGTCTCCGTCAAGATTGCCCGCCTCAATCCTAGAAACCCGGCAGTCTCTCTCCCAACCGTGATGTCCGACATCCTCGTGTACGATTCTCAGAGCGGAGTCTTGCTTGCGGAGATCCCCGGCGAGAGCTTGACCGCGATTCGGACCGCAGCGAGTTCTGCGGTAGCGACAGATGTTCTGGCGCGAAGGGATGTGGAATGCTTAGGGCTGTTGGGCACGGGTCGTCAAGCAGAGGCTCACGTCCCCGCCATTCAACATATGAGAGACATATCTCGAGTAGTCGTCTATTCAAGAGATAAGGGCAGGCGGGAGGCTTTTGCTCGAGAGATTTTGCGTCACTACAAAGTAGACGCCCTGGCCGCCGATTCTCCTGAGGAAGTCGTGAAAGAGTCTGACCTTCTCGTAACAGCGACCACATCTCATACTCCTCTTTTCAAGGGAGAACTGGTCGAGAACGGCTCACACCTAAACGCAATAGGAGCTGCAGAACCCGACGCGAGAGAGCTCGACACAACACTAGTCAAGAGGTCCATTCTAGTCGTAGATTCGCGAGAGCAGGCAATCTCGACATACGGAGACATTGTCATTCCGATAAGAGAAAAGTCGATTGAGAAGACCGACATTCGAGCAGAGCTGGGAGAACTGCTCATAGGGAAATACTCGATACATCCCAGCTCGAATGACGTTACGCTGTTCAAATCTGGAGGACTAGCTGTACTCGACGCGATGGTTGCGGACCACATAGTCTCACGAGTTGAGAAAAGCGATCTCTAGAGCCGCCTGCAAAGGCTTACCTCAAGGTCTAGTTCTGAAAAAATATGGTTATGTCTAGTACCTTCCTATCTCAGATAATCGCAAGAAACTGCTTAAAAACATGGACAGTCTATAGGGATAATCCGGCAACTGTAACCGTGACTGTCACGCTTGTCGTATGAGAAACGTTTCCGCTAGTAGCAGTGATCGTCACAATATACGTTCCGGGTGTAGTGAGGAGTGATGCCGATACCGTTAGAGTTGCTGAACCAGTCCCGCCGGGTTGCAGACTTACCGCGGATGAACTAAGAGCAGCTGTCGGTTGGGCAGGCGAGAGCCCAGCGGTAAGGCTTGAGGGAGCTACTTTTGCTGTGAGACTCACACTACCAGAGAAGGCGTTGACGCTGGTCAATGTCAATGTCGAGGTGCCGGAAGATCCGATTGAGATGGATAGCGAGGTTGGGTTGGCGGCCACTCCGAAATCGACGATGTCTACGGAGACGGTTACTGCTCGTGTCAGACTCCCGTTCGTGCCAGTTACCAGAATGGTGTAATTACCTAGAGATGATGCAGCAGTGGCAATGGTCAGTTTTGAGTTGGCAATTCCGCCCGAGGCGACCGTCATTGGATGGGCTCATTGTCGCAGTGGGAGGAGCACCGACTGTATTGGAAGTGGATGATACGGTTGTCGAGAAGGAAACACCCCCCATGAACAGGTTGAACGTGTTGATCGTGATGTCGGAATTCGCAGACTGGCTAGATAGGGCAGCTAAGCTACTGGGACTGGCGCTTAGCTCGAAGTCCGACGACGTGTTTGAGATTCTCCACGCGGTGACAGGATGTATCTCCCACCCGGAAAAGTTATGATCCGACTCGTTCACTTGGTCGGAGTCCCAGAAAACGAATCCTTGGATGTCAATCAGCGATTTGTACGCTGCTGTCTGCGCCACTAGTGTATTGTTGTCGCAAGCCGTGTTCGGGCCGCAGTACGATGCTCCTTTCCAGTCTTGATCTATCTCCGCGTGAAGTTGATGCATGCAGCCTGTCGTATTCGTTGATTGGCACGTGCCGTATCCGGGAGTCAAGATGTTGAATGTTGAGTCGGATTGCCGACCGTTAGGATACTGTGAGCCTCCATTTATTGGCATGAAGCTGGTATTCCAGTCCTCCTCAGCGCGATAGCCTCGCTGGACACCGTTGACCTGGACGAACGCCGATACTATCTGACCATTCGCATTGCTGATTGTGCATGAAGGTCCCGGAGATGTCCATCCCTGTGGGGTGGAAGACGAGGGAGTCAACCATCTCTTGGTATTATCCGGCCCATACGGCGACGTGATTCCAGGATTGAAAACGCTCCCGCCCTGTGTAGCTCCACCTTGAGGTCCAGTCTGGTTTCCGACGATCTGTTCAACAGTCACCAGTGTGGGTGTGCAGTTAACGTTCGGGTTCCAAGAGGTCAACCCGGTTGAAGGACTAGCCATCGCGCTTGCTGGAAATAGTCCTAGGTGGGCCGGGACAGGATAGCGGCCATGAGCCCGCAGGTGAGAACCGTTACTCTGGTCTTCTTGTTTAGAAGATTCATCGTTTACTGCTTCCCAACTCTCAATACTACGCCTCGGCGGGCGGAAGTTTTAGCCGAGTGTCTACATTGTGTTTGGAGAGCACACTTTTCGGGGCAATAGTGTGCCAACTGACACTTGGCTTGAGGTTTCTACAATAATGTAGACAAACGAAGACATGTCAAGTCTAATGTGGGATTAGACGACCTTCTTCCTGTAGGAATGGAAGACCAATAGGTCATACAGAATCTTCGAGAAGCCCCCGGTCAGAATAGGCAGGGATGCAGCCCCAACTGAGAACATGATTGCCGTGAGCGGTCCCCCTAAGGTCCCGCTCAAGCTCCGGGACGTATTCGTGACAGCGTTAGCCGAGACTCTCTCTTGGTCTGTGAACAACTGAGCCATGAACGCCTGTCTTGTTGGCACATCCATCTGTGAGATGCTCTGTCTGAGAAACAGGAACGCGATAGCGGCCAAGAATGAGCCTGCTAGCGGGACCATGATGAGAAAAACGTTGGACAATAAGTGAGTGGATACCATGGTTCTAAGATTCCCCAGCCTCTCAGCTAGAACCGGAGCCGCTAAAGTTGAGAAGGCTGTGACCACATTGACCGCGAGAAAGATTTCTCCCAAGCTCGACAGCGACACTTTGTAGACTTGGCTGAACCAGTATGATAGGACGAACTGGGAGACGAGGCTCCCGCCAAAAGCGTCGATCGAGTAGAAGAGCGACAGCTTTGTGATGTCCCGCCTAGCCTCGAGACGAACGTTGCCAAGACCAATCTTTTTTGGTCCAGTCTCTTGAGACTCGATGTTTCCTATTCTACGATAGATGACCAGTAGGAGGACTCCTACCAGCCCGTATACGAGATAGAGTAGTCGAGCCGCTAGAAGACTGTCTTGGAAGTAATCAGGAGCCGACGCGGCGAACGCTCCAATAGATGATGCTCCATATCCTATGAAATTGTAGACCCCGAAAGCCCGGTTCCTCCTCTCTTCCGGCTCGAGGATGGGTAGCACGCCCGTCTCGATGGACTGGAAGGGCCCGGCCTCAGTCCCGGTTGTGCTTATGTTGCCTAGAAAGAGGCCGAGCAGGATCAAGGGCAAGAAGATAGTGGATGAGAGCAGGACTCCTGAGACGATAACCAGGAGGCTGAAGACCAGCAGGGATCTTTTGCGACCCAGATAGTCTCCGTACCATGTCAGGAGGATGTTGAAGAAGGCGTTGCCCGCAAGGATCGCAGTAAGCCCTATTCCCACATACAGGGCTGAGTACCCAAGCCTGGCGAGATAGATTGGAGTGAGAATGCTCAGCAGACTGGCGACGGAGGTTCTAGAGGCTTTCGAGATGAAGATGTAGTGGAGCCTCTGCATCTCTCAATGTTTACTCGGAAGATGTGGTCATGAGGTTTAGGTAGACTGCTTGAGCCTTGACGTACAATAGGCGCCTCGACCTAGGGTTAAATCTCAAACCCGTATCGACTGTTCCATGCGTTTCTCAACAAGGGCAATTCACGCGGGTCAGGACCCTGATCCTGTGACTGGTAGCGTCACTGTTCCGGTCTATCTCACCAGCACCTATCAGCAACCTGGCCCGGGTAGAGAGGGAAAATACGTTTACAGTAGAACTGCAAATCCAACCCGCACAGCCCTCGAGGAATGCCTAGCTAGCCTAGAGGTGGGACGATACGGTTTGGCGTTCAGTAGCGGAATGGCGGCTACAACCACTATCCTCTTGTCGTTGAAAAAGGGCGATCACGTCATCGCAGGGGATGACATCTATGGGGGGACCTACCGGTTATTCGAACAAGTTCTCCGGAACTACGGCCTACAGTTCACATACGTCAACCCGGAAAACCCAGAAAATGTCGAGAAGGCGATCCGAAAAGACACTCGGCTTGTCTGGATTGAGACACCGACCAATCCGCTGATGCGGATTGTAGACATTCGACAGATCAGCAAGATTACCAAGAAGGCTCATGCCCTTCTTGTCGTAGACAATACTTTCATGAGCCCGTATCTTCAGAACCCGATAGAGCATGGGGCAGACGTCGTCGTTCATAGCACCACCAAGTACCTCGGCGGCCACAGCGACCTCATCGGCGGCGCCATAATCACTAAGGATGAAGGTGTTCAGAGCCGTCTCAAGTATCTACAAAACGCTGTCGGGGCCATTCCGGGACCCTTAGACTGCTACCTAGTCCTCCGAGGCATCAAGACTCTGGCTGTCCGAATGGATCGTCACAATGAGAACACGAGAACCGTCAGCGAATTCCTGGCTAAGCAACCCAAGGTCGAGAAGGTAAACTATCCAGGGCTCCCCGATCATCCTCAACGAGGTATCATCAAGCGTCAGATGAGGGGCAACGGGGGAATGCTCAGCTTCCAATTGAAAGGCGGCTTCAACCAGTGCAAGAAACTCCTCGAAAGCCTCCGGGTTTTCACCGTGGCTGAGAGCCTGGGCGGCGTCGAGAGCCTCATTGAGCATCCGGCTAGCATGACCCATGCCAGCGTCCCAAGAGAGAGACGAACGAAGCTCGGAATTTCTGACAACCTCATCCGTGTCAGCGTCGGGATAGAGGATGTAGAGGACTTGGTTCAAGACCTGAACCGCGGCTTCAAGGCGATCTAAGTTCACTTCCCGACTCTAAATTGCTAAGGTTTAAATCGGAACTTCCGATATCGTATATCCGATATCGCTTAAACCGAGACCATCAGAGAGGAGGTGAAACGAGACGAGTCAACATCAATGGAGATATCCAGGACGCTTCCTCTTCTGGGGAATACTAGCTCTCATAGCTGTGGTCACGACAGTCGCCGCGATTAGCTGGATCTTCTTCCGGCCAGTAGGCTATTATCCCTACGGCTTCGGCTTCTTCCCATTCGGGTTCTTTGGCTTCTTCTGGATATTCGCAGTCTTCTGGTTCATCAGATGGGCTTTCTGGCCTTGGCGGGGGTATGGTCCGCGCCGATACTGGCGGTACGGTGACCAGACCTACTATATCCTCAGGGAACGATATGCCAGGGGAGAGATCACAAAGGAGCAGTTCGACCAGATGACGCGAGACCTACAGCAGCACAATCAGGGCTACCAGAACGTATAGGCGACGCGAAAACACTTCGCGTCATCCATCCTTTGTTTTTCTTCAGCGATTTTTCGTTGGTGTCTGCTCCAGGGGCTTTGAAAAACTCCAGAGCGTCGCGGCTTAGAATGGCGAGACGCTGGTGAAGTTGAAGTCTCGAGCTAAGATTCCGGGTTGGAGCATCGCTGTTCCAGTGAACGACGTGTTCCTAACTGGCTCGGTGAACCCGTCAATATTATTGAAGAGCCTTAGAAGGCTCTGGTTGAACCTCAGATTCTTCACTGGTCTCTTGACCTCACCATTCTCCACGAGGAAAGTCCCGTCCCGCGTCATGCCTGTCAGGGTTTTTGTTCGCGGCTCTACCTCTCGAATGTACCAAAGTCGCGTGAGTAGCAATCCCTTGTCCAATTCACCGACAAGTTCGTCGGTTGTCTTGGTGCCTCCTTTTCCTTGAATGACGAGGTTCGTTGGAGCCTCGCCTAGGGGATTGGGGAGTCGCAGCTCGTGCCCTGTAGGATCGACGCCGTCGTACCTGTGAGCCGATATCCGGCTTGAGGCTAGTCCCTTGAGTACTCCATTCTCGACCAGGGTAAGGTTAGTTTTCGGATAGCCTTCTCCGTCGAACGCGGGACCCGTCTGGAGCGGATGGTAGACGTCATCCACGAGCGTCACGTTGTCACCGAGTATCTTCTCATCCATACGCCCGGACAAGTAGCTTCGTCCCTCACGATACTGCCTCACTCCGAAGTCAGGAGAGAATCCGGTGCTGGCTGAGACTATGAAGAAGAACAGCATTTCACTCCAGGCATTGGGATCGATTACAACGTCAAACTTTCCTGGCGTAATCTCTGACTGGGCCTTGTTCAGCTTTGCTCGTTCTAGTGCTGTCTCCGAAACTTGCCCAGCGTTCAGCTCTGAGATATCAGCAAACGTTGAATTTGCATATCCCGTCTGGTTTCCATTGTCCGCGTCCATGGTCAGCGAGAAGTAGCCGCCCGTTCCCTTGTAATCTGCTTCGAGTCCGGCGGTGTTGATCATGAAAACCTCGTCAACGCTCGTCCCCAAAATTCCGGACGCGAGAAGGCTGTTCTTCCGCGCAACCTCAATCGCGTGAGCCACATGACCTGCTTTGGTTTCTGCTGACTCTTGCACGGTCCGTTCATAGTATCTGTTTATGGTGTGATATTTCTGGCGTCCCAGCATCGGGAGATAGTCCGGGTCTTCAGGAGCGGTTTTCAGTTGGGCAACGGCTTTTTCGACTGCCTTCTGAATGAAGCTCTCCTCCAGCCTTCCAGTAGTTGTTCGTGCTTGCTTCTTCTCGGACGCTAGCCTCACTGAGAGTGTTCTGCCTGTTGTGAACTGGGATTGCCCAAGTTCGTTATTTCCGAAACGAAGGAACTCGCCCGTCGTGGATGTAAGGGTCGCCTCGATTTCCTGAGCTCCTTTGGCGAACTTTCGTACAACGTCGAACACCCGATGCCCTCGCTCTATGAGGGGAATCTGCTTCTGCGTGCTGCTCTGCGACATGACTATGATGCTCCGAAGGTACGGATGTTTCTGAACCTTGAAGGCGCAGCCCCGTGCCCCGTGCCCATGACCTGCTGTGGCTGACCTTTTCCACAGTTCGGGGTTCCCCAGAGGACCCAGCTCTTCTGGTTGCCAACTGCATCGCAGGCATTCCAGAACTCCGGTGTTATTCCTGAGTAACCTGGGCCTCGGATCATTTCTCCAAGGCTACCATTCTTGATCCGGTATCCTTTCTCACAGTTGAATTGGAAGTTGTATCGTTTCTGGTCGATGCTCCAGCCGTAGTTTGTATCCATGAGTATCCCATCCTGTGTATCTTCTATCATCTCATCGTAGTCCCAGTCTCCCGGTTCTAGGCTCACGTTGGTCATGCGAATGATCGGGAGTTTGTAGGTGTCTGCCCGCATGCAACCGTTACTCCTAGTCTCCCCAACATGGGACGCCGTGCCGCGTGACATTAGGTAGCCTACGAATTTCCCGTTCTTCACGGCGTATTTTCTCTGAGCCTGGACGCCTTCATCATCATAGGCGAACGTGCCAAGTCCGTGTCCGTGTGCTAATGTAGCATCCATAACGATGTTCACGTGTTCGCTGCCGTATTGCAATTTTCCAAGCTGATCAGGTGTCAAGAAGCTTCTACCTGCAAAATTAGCCTCGTATCCCAGTACCCTGTCGAGCTCGATGGGGTGTCCGCAGGACTCGTGCACTTGTAGTCCGACTTGGTCTGCGCTGAGGATTACGTCCGACTTGCCTGTTGGGCATCCTTCGGCCTGCGTCAGCGCTAGTGCCTCTTTTGTCAGCGTTGGAGCTTGACCTGGAAGGTCTAGCTCGTCGAGGAGTTCGTAGCCGCCCAGAACATACTGCTGTATGGATCTTCTCTGGATACCTGATGGCCCCTTTGCCGCTACAATCAGTGACGCGCCTGTCTGTGTCAGATCTTGAAAGATCTTGGAGCCTTCAGAGTTCGCGAAGTATTTCTCGATCCTCGTCGAGAAAATCTGGCCTCTTCTCGCTACAATGCCCTCTTCTTTCATTCTCCCAGTTGCATCCTGGAGAAGGCCGTACTTCGTATCTGTAGACACTGCGAGCGGGTCCTTCTTCTTCGGCGAAACCCAATCGTCCACATGAACCGGTTCCTTGACGAAGAGTGCTTTGGATCCGATCTTTGCTGCACCGCGAGCCAATGCTAGTGCCTTACGCGTCGTATCCCGGATATTTTCCGGGTTGACTTCGTCCGTATCTGCGAAGCCCCAGCCTGAATCTTTGTAGAGGACCCTTATTCCAGCACCAAGGTCGTTCAATTCTTCAGTTGCGGGATTCTCATTAATTACACTGACAACTTCGGAGACTGTGTTGACAAGTCTGAAATCCGCAAAAGTAGCGCTCTCTCGAGCAGCAGTCTCAAGACAAACCCTTGACAGCTCTTCCCCAAGGCTCTTTGTAGAATTCACGTCAGCGATTTCGGGCCGGTTGGCTTTAGAGCTTTCCTGTAGGAAGGGTCACCGACAGGGTCTTTCCCTTTCTGTCCAGCCGAATGACCACTAGCACACACGCAGTAGCTACCGCGACCCCTGCAACTAGATCAACAATGTAGTGTTGGCCCAGATAGATAGTTGAGAAGAGCACCCCGACGGTTATCGGAATGCTGACAAGGCCGTATGTTATCTTCAATTTAATCGTGAAGTAGCTGAAGAGCACCACGTAGGCAGCGTGAAGACTTGGGAACGCAGCAAGCTTATCGGATTCAATAAGGCTCCCAATCCTGGCTGGTTCCGAGAAGAAGCTAGACGAACCGATCTGAGCGCTCGTCGTTCCCAGAAGGTTAGAAACGACACCATTGTACCAGGGCGGGGCTGACGGAGCAAGGGCATAGAAGAAGAGTGAAACGTAGGAGCATGCAACAAGTGAATAGACGTATCTCTTGTAGAGTATCTTGTTCGAATACCAGAGAAGGATTGCTGAGCCAATTACGAGAGGAAAATGTAGACCGTAGAAAACGCTCATAGCATCGGTAAGGTCAGGAGATAAGAATGCGGACTGAACCGCCTCTATGATGCCATAAGGGGCACTGGAGCCAGCTGGATGAATTACTGGAGCGAGGCTCAAGGACCCGGCCACGCCTTGTAGAGCTTCGTATGACATGAGGAGGACGATAAATGGGGTAAGCTCCCTGACAAACTGTGACGTCCTTCCTAGGAGCAGTGTTATCGGGAGTAGAGCCAGGAAGACCAGTCCGAGTGAGAATGAGAATAACACTCCATAGTACGCGTACGAGAGAATGAGAACGACGCCGTAGCCCGCGGGCATCACGATAAACGCGTTCTCTCGAACCCTCACCAAGAAGGGCCTAGCATTGTTGAACAGGGCAGATCATGCGACTCGAAGAAATCAGGAGAACATAAGCAAATTCCTAGGAGAACCGGTATGGTCAATCTATCGCTTCTTGGGGCAGAGGTGAGTTGTGTGAGTAGAAAATGCCCGAGCTGTGGGTCCGAAAAGACGACTCCATGGATGGGAGGAACTGCTGCAGGTAGAAGCAGGACGTTATACCAATGTGAACATTGCGGGTACTTCGGTCCAATCTTCTCAGAGGCAGCTAGCTCTCGAAGAGTCGAACGTGGGTTCTAGGATCTATTGTCATGGATCAAGAATTCGTTACCATTGCGTTTTCTTGATTCCCAACCGATAAGCGCCATAGTTTGTAGCCAAGTGTATCGGGGGCGTCACAACAACAACTAGTAGTATCGAGATGAGTCCGACTTGGAAAAACGGATATCCAAGTACGACGCTTCCAAGAATGAAATCAAGCTGGTCCAGTACTGGAAACGCCCTGCCGGGTTCTACCTTTAGCCTCCGTTTCACGAAAGCGCCTAAGAGGTCTCCCAGAACTGCTCCAAGGGAAATCAT
>WNFE01002640.1_pt1 | contig 16174 bp, 18 predicted proteins | sample 5400451 | NCBI WGS metagenome assembly WNFE01 (sample SAMN13153344, study PRJNA577476) | soil metagenome | isolation source: 200 cm saprolite under Douglas fir tree site 2 hole 2 | place: USA:California | collected 2015-04-18 | reverse complement strand
GGCTTGGATGTGCTGGTAGGCATAGCCAAGTGCGTCGGTTGAAGACGTGCACCCTGCGGTGACCACGTGGGCATAGCCGCGGAAGCCGAATCGCATGCTGATTTCGCTGGGAATGGTGCCCATGGTTCCGGAGGGAATGCAGAACAGGCTGACTTGTTTTTCCTTGCCGCTATGCCACAAACGGTATTGTTGTTCGGAAAACTCCTGCGCACCGCCGCCGGTGCCGAGGATGATGCCGATCTGGCGTTTTTCCTCGATCGACATGGCGGCCATGTCGAGACCAGAGTCGGCGACGGCCTCCGCGGTTGCGGCGAGGCAGAGCGGCACGACCCGCGAAACGTGCTTGCGCTCGCGCGCGTCCACCCAGGCGAGTTCGTCGAACTCTGGGATCTCGCCCGCGATGTGAACCAGCAAATTGGAGGAATCAAACCGCGTAATCTGTTTTACGCCGGACTTACCGGCGAGCACAGCCCGGCAGAAGGCTTCCTTGCCGGTTCCGTTCGGACTTACGACGCCCATTCCTGTTATGACAACTCGCGGCAGCAGTTGAGGTCTCCTTTTGGTGCAGGGTCCTGCGAGCGGATCACACTTGGCACATAGCACTTGGTGAGCGGATTCTGGCCCAACTCCCATTGCTAACTGCCAACTGCGAATTCCACCGCGGTGGGATAATCATACAGATGCCTTTGGGATTGTACATTTCCGTGCCGTTCTGCAAAACGAAGTGTACGTACTGCAACTTCGCTTCCGATGTTTTCTCGCGCATTGTGTTCGACCGTTACATCGCCCGGTTGTGCGGCGAACTCGAACGTGCTCGCGAAACCGCCGCGCAGATGGGGGGTCGGTTTGAGGCGGCGGTTGACGCGATTTATTTAGGCGGCGGCACTCCAACTATTTTAGAAGTAGCGCAACTGGAGCGGATCTTTGTCACCATTTCGCAAAATTTCCTTGTCGAGCGCGGAGCTGAGATTACCGTGGAGTGCGCGCCGGGCACGCTGACGCCAGGCATGCTTGAAGCTTTCGTGCGCTGTGGGGTAAACCGCGTGAGCCTGGGCGTGCAGTCGTTTGTGGACAGAGAAGCGGCATCGGTTGGCCGGCTGCACAAACGAGAGATTGTGCTGGACGATATTGCCCGCCTGCGGGCGGCGGGAATCTCGAACATCAACGTGGATTTGATTGCCGGATTGCCGCACCAGACGAGCGAGAGCTGGGAGCAGTCGCTGGACGAGTTAATCGCCACCAGCGTCCCGCACGCCAGCGTTTACATGTTGGAAGTGGATGAGGATTCGCGGCTGGGGCGTGAGCTTATCGCGGGAGGGCAGAAATATCATGCGCATTTTGTTCCGGACGATGATCTGACGGCTGAGTTTTACGAGGTTGCGTGTGAGCGGCTGAGTACTGCGGGGATCGAGCAGTATGAGATATCCAATTTTGCACGAAAGGGAAACGAGTCACGGCACAATTTGAAATATTGGACACGGAAGCCGTATCTCGGGTTTGGAGTGGATGCGCACTCCATGCTGCATTCGGCTGCGGGAGCGATACGTTTTTCGAATCCGGATGCGCTGGAGAGATACGTCGCGGGAGTGGCGAAGGATTGCGTCGCCGTTTCTGCCGAGGCTGCATTGCAGGAGGCTTTTTTTCTGGGGCTGCGGCTGAATCGGGGAATTGATCTTGGCGAGATCGCGAACGAATTCGGCGAGGATGCGGTCGGCGGTTACTCGGAATCTGTGTCGCAATCGACTGAATCAGGATTGCTCGAGCGCGACAGAGATGTCGTCAGACTGACCGATCGCGGGCGGCTGCTCTCGAACGAAGTTTTCGAAAAGTTTGTTTGCGTCAACGGTGATACAAAACGTCTGATGTTAATGCGTAGCGTCAACGTGATTTGATATTCGGCGAGCGAGCAGCCAATTGAAACAAGCGATGTGCGAGGAAGAATCCACCGAAAACAAGTGCGGCAAAGACTACGACTACGAATATGAGCGCCCACTTGGGCCCGTCCGCAGCATCTTGAACATTAAACAATCCAAGAATGTCATAGAGCAAACTCGGAACCAGCAGTAGTGCGAGAAGCGCTGAAACAGTGCCGAACAACGCGAATGGAGCTCTTTTCAAGCCGTCGTTTCCTTTTACAATTGGCACCTATTCTTCCACGCGACAGACACTCTGGCAAAGGCGAAAGGCAGGAGAAATCTGCCCGAGCTATAATTCACAACCGGAAACGAGGTAAATAGATGGGCCTCTACTCGCATTATGATGGCGCGCACAATCATCCAGTGAACCGGGCGCTGCACCTGATCGCCATACCTCTTGGCTTCTCCTCCATCATTGTGGTGTGGTTTCACTGGATTATCGGGTTGCTGCTGATTCCCGCGGCGTTTGCGCTGGCCTGGCTGGGCCATTTGATCGAAGGGAATAAGCCGGCGTTTCTTAGCAATCCGGCGCATGTGTTTGTGGCGCCATTGTGGATGGCGAAGAGAATTTTTGGGAAGACCGCGAAGTGATTGGTGGCCGTTGAGAGAATCTGTCGTCTCTAGAGGGCTTGATCGTCTTCCTCAATCAACCCAGGCCTAACGCCCCGGGCTGAGTTATATCGCTCCTCCGGAGTTGGACATCGATGGACATCGATGAATACCGCCGGTATTCGAGTCCGGTAGTACTCAATCCCTGACGAGTAGTTTGGACGCCCACGCGCTCTTACCAACCGGTCGGTACAAGCATTTCTTCCTTCTTCCCCGCTGTGGTGTAATAAACGTTCCCAGTAGGAGAATCCTTTGGACTTTCAACTCAACGAAGAACAACTACACCTCAAGAAGAGCGTGCGTGAATTTGCGGAGCGCGAGATTGCGCCGAACGTGCGTAAGTGGGACGAACATGGAGATTTCCCGCTTGCGACCATCAAAGAACTCGGCAAGCTCGGGCTGATGGGGGTGGTGTTTCCTCCGGAACTGGGCGGCGCGGGGATGGGGTATGTGGAGTATGTCACTGCCATCGAAGAGCTTTCGCGGGTGGATGGTTCGGTTGGCATCATTGTGGCGGCGCACACTTCGCTTTGCTCGAACCATATTTTTCTGGCGGGAAATGATGCGCAGAAAAAACAGTATCTGCCGAAGCTGGCGACCGGCGAGTTCATCGGCGCCTGGGGATTGACTGAGCCTTCCTCGGGTTCCGACGCCGGAAGCGCGCGCATGACTGCCGTCCGCAAAGGCAAGACCTGGGCGCTGAACGGGACCAAGACTTTTTGCACCAACGGCCACTATGCAGACGTGCTGGTCGTGGTTGCCGTGACGGACCGCTCCGCTCACACCCACGGGCTCTCGGCGTTCGTGGTGGAGAAGGGAACTAAAGGATTTCGTCCGGGCAAGAAGGAAGACAAGCTGGGTCTGCGGGCCAGCGACACCGCGGAACTGATCTTCGAGGATTGCGTTCTTCCGGCTGAGAACCTACTCGGGACCGAAGGCCAGGGATTCGTGGATGCGATGCGGGTGCTTGATGGAGGGCGCATCTCGATTGCGGCGTTGTCTCTGGGGATGGCGGAAGGCGCCTACGAAGCTGCCCTTAACTACTCCAAGGAGCGCAAGCAGTTTGGACGCGCCATCAGCGACTTTCAGGCGATTCAGTGGAAGTTGGCCGACATGGCCACCGAAATCGAAGCCGCGAAATTGCTGACGCTCCGGGCGGCGGCGATGAAAGATGCCGGGCTCAAGACCACTCTGGAATCGTCCATGGCGAAGCTGTTCGCCAGCGAAGTCGCGGTAAAAGTTGCCAACGAAGGGGTGCAGATTCACGGCGGGTATGGGTTTATCAAAGATTATCCGGCGGAGAAGTTTTATCGGGACGTGAAGCTGTGCACGATCGGCGAGGGGACGAGTGAGATTCAGAGGCTCGTGATTGCTAGGCAGTTGTTGAAGGATTAATGATGGCTCTTTTCTCCAAAATCCTTGCCCTGAGGCGCAGCCATGGCGGCAAGAGTCCCGCGGACGTGTACACCGGACTCCGGCAGATGATCTTGACAAAGCGTCCAGCCAATTTCAGCGGCTTCTGGGGTGTTGTGATGGATATGGGAATGCCGAACGGAACAGCGACCATGATCGCTGTTGCGGATGGGACCGTGAGCATGTACACGAGTACGGGGGCGGAATTATTGGAGTCGGTCCCCATGAAGGTCCTAAAAGAGTCGCATCGGAGTTGCTGCAGTTCGCGCCGCAATTCTCTGTTCATTGCCAACAAGCCACAGAGTTTCCGCTACCTAGCGCTGGAAATACCCGCTTTTACTTGCTGAATCCCAAGGGGGCCGTTACATCTGAGGCCAGATCAGACGAACTAGGAAGCGGACGTCATGTACTCTCGCCACTCTTTCGTAAATGCCACGAGCTTGTGACCCAAATCAGGCTGGTGGACCAGAAACTCAGAGCAGAACCACCGAAGCGTCCCCCAGCCGTGCAGTAGCTGCCGATGCAGTAGCGCTAAACTCAGCCCGGGGGGCTTCCTGTCCGGTACACTGTGCACTTGGCCACGACTTTTCAATTCTCAATGGACCGTCTTCGTTCGGGCGACCCGCGCGTGCTTGCCCGCGCAATCTCCACCGTCGAGAATCATACGCCCGGTTGGGTCGAGCTTCTTAAGGCACTTTTTCCCTACAGCGGACGCGCACGTACCATCGGAATGACGGGCGCTCCCGGCGCGGGCAAGAGCACGCTGGTGGATCAACTGGCCAAGCACTACCGCAAAGAAAATCGCACGGTAGGAATCATTGCGGTTGACCCGACCAGCCCTTACACCGGAGGCGCGATTCTCGGCGACCGCATTCGCATGCAGGAGCATTTTTCTGACCCCGGGATTTACATTCGCAGCATGGCGACGAGGGGTTCTCTGGGAGGCCTCGCTCGCACCACGGCGGATGTTGCGATGGTGCTCGATGCCTCGGGCCGCGATCTGGTCATGATTGAAACCGTGGGAGTGGGGCAGGACGAAGTAGATATTGTGCGGGTCGCTGACATTACGGTGGTGATTCTGGTTCCCGGCATGGGCGACGATGTGCAGACGATTAAAGCCGGCATCATGGAAATTGCCGACATTTTTGTCATCAACAAGAGCGACCACGAAGGAGCCGAGCGGGTGGAGCGCGAGATACGGGCGCTGCACTCGCTCGCGATTCGGTCGGACAATTGGACGCCGCCGATTGTGAAAACGGTTGCAACCAACGGGCAGGGGGTGCAGGAACTGGCGGGGGTGATCGGCGAATACGAATCGTATCTGCGTAAGCAAGACCTGCTGTCGCAGCGGCGTACGCGGAACTGGGAAACACGATTGCTGGAAATGTTGCGTGATACGCTGCTCGAACGGGCGCGCGCTGCGATGCCGGATGGAGACCTGTCGCGCTGGGCCGCAGAAGTGGCGGAGAACAGGCGCGATCCTTATTCTGTAGTAGAAGAGATTACGGGAAAATTGGGTTTATCGTGATGGTGTGGCGCGTGCGCCCTCGCCCGCGTTTTCGGAGCGGCAAGGTCCCAATCAGTTATGGCTAGGCCTTCAAAGGGCAGGCGGGCGAGGGCGCCCGCCCCACACGAGTGGATATGGATTTCGCTCTTGACCATCTCGGCATTGCGGTGCGCTCGCTGGCGACGGCGAAATCCATCTATGAAAAACTCGGGCTGGCTGTCTCGCCTGCAGAAATCGTTCCCGGCGAAAAGGTGCGAGTGGTCATGATTCCGGTGGGTGAGAGTCGCCTGGAGTTGCTGGAAGCGACGGCGGACGATTCGGTGATTGCGAAGTTCATCGCTAAGCGAGGCGAAGGACTGCACCACATTTCGCTGCGGGTTCCTGATCTTGCTGCGGCAGTTGAAAAGCTTAAGGCGGATGGGGTGCGGCTGGTTTCAGACGAAATCAAAAGTGGCGCGGGCGGACATCGCTACATTTTTGTTCATCCTTCAAGCACCGGTGGCGTGCTGCTGGAGCTTGTGGAATCCGGCTACTGACAGTCATGCTGATCCTCGCAGCCGACACTTCTGGGAAAAACGGCAGTCTTGCCCTGGTGCGATTTGAGGCGGAATTGTCCCGCACGCTCGAACTGGTTTCGCTGGAAGGAGGAACGTTCTCGGCACGATTGGTGCCGCAGATTTCTGCATTGTTGAGCAACCACAACCTCGCAAAGGGCGACATTGATGCTCTCGCGGTGGCGTCCGGTCCGGGTTCGTTTACCGGACTGCGCATCGGGCTTGCGGCCGTCAAGGCTCTCGGGGAAATCTTGCAGAAGCCCATTGCGGCGGTTTCTCTATTGGAAGCAGTTGCTCGTGCTGCGGGACGCGAAGGGAACGTGCTTGCGGCGCTGGATGCGGGGCGGGGCGAAGTCTATTGCGGCGAGTATGAAATTCGAGGGTCGCGAGCGACTCTGATCGCGCAGCGATTGCTTATCGCGCAGGAGTTTGCTGCCAGCGCCGCCGCTGGGCGGCTGATTGCTACGCCCGACGCGAGCGTCGCAGAATTGGCCCGCGGGAAGAATTTGCAGGTGACTTTGATCGTGGCGCCCCGCGCAGATGCCATCGCCCGGCTTGGGTTTGAAAAAATCCAGGCGGGGGAGATCATCTCTCCCGAACTGCTTGACGCGATTTACATCCGGCGCAGCGAGACAGAAGTCAACAAGAGCGGTCGAACCCAGGCGTGATGATCGAGAAGAAATCAGCGAAGGCTGAGTTTGTCATCCTATGGGAGTTCTGCGTCAGATCCGGCAAGGGGCGTCAGTTTGAGAGAATTTACGCCAGCGATGGTGCGTGGGCGAAATTCTTCCGCAAGGGCAAAGGTTACATCCGCACGGAGTTAGTTCGCGATCTGAAAACGCCGCGCCGCTATTTGACGCTTGATCGCTGGGCCTCCCGCGAGGCGTATTTGCGATTCAAGAAAGAGCACCGGGCCGAGTATCAGGCGATCGATGAGAGATGTCTTTCGCTGACGGAAGATGAAATAAAGATCGGTGAGTTTTACGAGGTTTCAAGACCGAGGTAATGGCTTCGGTGAAGGGGTTCGGTCATTTTTTGTCGGCAGCTTCCCCAGCACTTCCGTACCCGGCTGTCACATGCCGTCGCTTTCTTGCGACACAAGCGCGGGTATGCCCAACCGTGCATCCTCGCGGCGCTTCGACGGAGTCCCTTTACAAAGTTCTTGTAGGATTTTAGCTGCGATATGAAAATTCGTCGTGCCAGATCGGAAGACATTGTCGCGCTGGTAGGGCTGGAGAGACAAGCTCCATCCGCGGCGCATTGGGCGGAGTCTTTCTACCTCAACCTTTTCGAGGACTTAGCGGTGGATCGAGTTTTGCTGGTCGCTGAAGAAGAAGAAGGCGCGCTTCGAGGCTTTCTGGTTGCGCGGATCCTCGGTGAAGAATGCGAATTGGAGAATATTGTGGTGGCCGACGGCAATCGGCGGCGTGGTCTGGGATCAAAACTGCTTCGCGCGCTCATGAATACCGCGCGCGGTCGGAATGCAACCTGCATTTTCCTGGAAGTTCGCGAATCCAATGTAACGGCGCGCGCTTTTTACGAGACCTGCGGCTTTTCGACTGATGGCCGCCGTAAGTCGTACTACAGCGATCCGCCTGAAGATGCGGTTCTGTACACCCTGGCGATGTGACTGCCCTGATTCCTGTGCAAACATAAATCATTACAGTTGTGTGACTTACAGGTAAATTTCTGTTGAAAAATCTTCGTTGAACGGTTGCTTCTCCTGTGCTAGGTTTAGCTCAGAAAATATGAATATCAGGAGGTCTGCAGGATGCTAGCCTCTAGGGATCATCTCCTGGCCACGCATGAAGAATTTCGCAAGCTGGCCACGGAGCATACGCAGTATGAACAACGGCTCTCCTCTCTCACTCACAAGCGCTATCTCACCGACGACGAAAAACTGGAAGAAGTCAGGCTGAAGAAGCTGAAACTGCGGCTACGAGACCAGATGGAGTTCATCGAGCGGCAGTACCGGGAACACGTTTCCAAGGGTCAGGTCGCCTAAGAACTTTTGTCCAATTCACCCACCGTCCTGAACGGTGGGGGATTGATCTATCCACAGCCAGGCGCCGACGGCGCCTTTTGTTTTGTGCGCAAAAACCCCGGCTCCACGGTTCGCGTGCCATATAATTCTTTTGTCCCCCTATGGTTCGTGACGGCTACTACTACGGATTGGTACTGCTTGCGGCGGCGTTGCTGGTGGGATGGTTGACCAGTCCGATTTGGGCGGTGGTTCCGGTACTGCTTGCCGTATTCTTTTTGTGGTTCTTCCGCGATCCGGAGCGCGTGATTCCGGGTGACGCAGGCGCGGTGGTTTCACCTGCCGACGGCAAGGTGACGGATGTGTCAACCGTGATGGCAAACGGGAAACCGGTAAAACGAATCAGCATCTTCCTGAATGTATTTAATGTTCACGTGAACCGGTCACCGGTTCCCGGCGTGATTCGCAGTGTGCGCTACCAGACGGGAAAGTTCCTGAACGCCATGAATGCTTTGAGCGCGGAGCACAACGAGCAGAATACGGTGACGGTTGAGGGCTACGGGCATACGGTTACTTTCAAGCAGATCGCGGGACTGCTGGCGCGGCGCATCGTATTCACCAAGCGAGTTGGCGACCGGGTGGAGCGGGGAGAGCGGGTGGGCCTGATCAAGTTCGGCTCTCGCGTGGACGTGCTGCTTGAGCCCTCGGCGGAAATCGGAGTCAAAGTGGGTGACCACGTGAAGGGTGGGTCCAGCATTCTGGCATTCCTGAAAGGCGAGCAAAAGGAACTGGCCGGAATCGCCGTGGGACGTGCGCAGCAGGGGGCGCCCTGATGGACGAGGCACAGTATTTGCAGCGGCGAAAGGAAGACCGGTCTTCGCGCAGGTTTCGCAAAGGCATGTACATTCTGCCCTCTTTATTCACCACGGCGAATATGTATCTCGGCTTCTACGCCATGCAGCAGGTCACGCAGGGATCGCTGACTGACTACTGGCATTTTGATCATGCGGCGATAGCGATAGGGTTCGCGGTATTGTTTGATGGGTTGGATGGACGGATTGCCCGGATGACCAACACTACCAGTGAATTTGGTCGCGAGCTGGATTCGCTGGCGGACGTGATCACCTTTGGTGTGGCTCCGGCGTTTCTGGCCTGGATGTGGGGCTTTCGCAGTATTTCGCCGTATATCTCATATCCGGATATGGTGGTGAAACTTTCGCATCTGGGCGCGATTGCTGGATTCGCGTTTCTGGTCGCGGGAGCGAGCCGGCTGGCACGGTTCAACATCACCTCAAACCCGCAGCCCTCGAATCCGGGACGGCCGGGGAGGAAATATTTTGTGGGGATGCCGATTCCGGCAGGAGCGGGCGTGGTTGCGGCCGTGGTGCACTTCACGGGAGGCGATCCACCGGAATGGTGGGGAACCGCAGTGGTCTGGCTGGTGGTGATTGTGATGGCCTCGTACCTGATGGTCAGCACCTGGCGCTTCTATAGCTTGAAAGAAGTGAACTTCGGTTCGCGGCAGCCGTCGCGGTTGATCGTCATCTTCGCGGTTCTGTTTGGCGCCATCTGGTTCTTTTCGCGGCAGGTGCTGTTCGGCCTGGCGCTGTTTTATATGTTCCAAGGAGTGTTCTGGCGATTGCAGTGGGTATTTCGTCGCAAACGAAATCCGCCGCCTCCGACTTACACGGAGGCTTCGCAAACTTCATGAACTCGAATGTTAAATCTGTCGGAGTCGCGCACGTGGACTCGGCGCGCGGTTTCTACCGGGTGGCGATTGTCGGTGCGGGATCGCTGAAGGGCAAGGAGGTCGCGGAGGTCCTCGACCAGCGCAATTTTCCGTCATTGGAAGTGAAGCTGCTGGACGATGACGAATCCCTGGGCCAACTGGAAGCGGTCAAGGATGAGATCACTTTCATCCAGAGCGTGCGCTCGGAACAGTTCGAGCACGTGGATTTCACGTTCTTTGCTTCCGATGGCGATTGCACTCGCAGGAACTGGCAGCATGTGCTGAAATCGGGCAGTGCGATCATTGACCTTTCGTACGCGCTTGACGATGAACCCGGCGCGGTGGTGCGGGCGCCCTGGGTGGAGCGGCAACTGGGACAGGCTTTCACTCCCGAACTACAGCCCGGACCAGCGGTGGTGGCGCATCCGGTGGCGGTTGTGCTGGCGCTGCTATTGGCGCGATTGCATGCAGCGGCGCCCATCAAGCGGGTAGTGGCGACGGTGTTTGAGCCGGCCTCCGAGCATGGGCAGAAGGGAATGGATGAGTTGCACGAGCAGACGGTCAATCTACTCTCATTCCATCAACTCCCGAAGAACATCTTTGATGTGCAGGTTGCGTTCAGCATGGTGGCACGCTACGGCGAACAGTCGGCGCGGTCGCTGTCCGCGGTGACCGAGCGGGTGGTGAAGCATTACAAGAAAATCGTGAATGATCGCGCTCCCGTTCCTTCACTGCGTATGATACAAGCGCCGGTGTTTCACGGCCACGCGTTTTCGCTGAACGTGCAATTCGAGCAGCCGACCGCGGTTTCGCAGGTTTCCGGGGCGCTGGCCGGCGAGCACGTCGCGGTGATCGCAGAACCGGAAGAAGCTCCCAACAACGTGAATGCCGCGGGGCAAGGGGACATTCTGGTTTCTGTCACTCCGGATTCGGCAGATGCGCAGAGCGTTTGGTTGTGGGCAACCGCCGACAATTTCCGGGTGGCAGCAATTACGGCTGTCGAGTCAGCCGAGGGAATGGCTGCGACCCGGCCGCGGGGGCAGATCCAGTGAGCCGGGTTCTTGTCATGCTGGCCTGCCTTTTGGGGGCAGGATGTGGATATCACACGGCGGGACGCGCGAACCTGCTTCCATCAGACCTGCGCACGCTGGCGGTGCCGGCATTTGTGAATCAGACGCAGACTTATAAGATCGAGCAGACGCTCACTGCTGCGGTGGTTCAGGAATTCACCACCCGCACCAAGTACCGCATCACTTCTGAGCCTGGTTCAGCGGATGCGACCTTGCGCGGCACAGTCCTCTCCACCTCCACAACGCCTTTGACTTACGATTCGCAAACCGGCCGGGCTTCGAGCGTGCTGGCGATTGTGACGGTGAAGGTAGCGTTGACCGACCGGCAGGGAAGAGTGCTGTACCAGAATCCTTCTTATACGTTTCGCGAGCAGTATCAGGTCTCGCAGGACCTGAGTAGCTTCTTCGAAGAAGACGCGCCGGCCTTTCAGCGCTTGTCACGCTCATTTGCGCGCACCCTGGTTTCGAACGTGCTGGAGGCCTTCTGATGCGGGCGTTTGCGCAAGCCGAACGCTTTGTTTCGGAGGTCGAAGCGCGGAAGCTGCGGCCGGTGTACGTTTTCGTGGGCGACGAAGTTTTTTTCCGCAAGCAGTGCCGCGACGCGATTCTCCGTTCGCTGGTTCCGACTGACCTGCGCGAATTCAGTCTGTTTGACTTTGATCTGGCGGAGACGGATCTGGCGGAAGTGCTGGACCGCGCCCGCACGCCTTCTCTGATGGCGCCGTTCCAGATATTTTTTGTGCGCGGGGTGAAGACCTTGTTCGGACGGGGCTCCAACGAAGACAAGCTCAAGGCCATTGAACAGTACTGCGAAGATCCGAATCCGGACGCGGTGCTGATCTTTGTCGCCGACCACATCAGCATTCCAGCCGACGCCCGCCGCATGGACCTGACCGACAAAGAGCGCTACGAGCGGATCCGCGAGACCCTGGGCCGCTACTGCGCCATCGTCGAACTGGGCCGGGTGGAGGAGAGTGAGGCGGTGCGCTGGATTCAGGAATACTCTGTCACGCGCGAGGTGAAGATCGAGCCTGACGCCTCCCGCGAGCTGGTGGATTCGCTGGGCGGCGACATGATGATGGTCTCAAACGAACTGGAAAAGCTGATCCTATACGTTGGAGAGAAAAAGCGGGTTACGCTGGGCGATGTGGAAACCATGGTGCTGGCCGCCAAGCAGCGTTCGCTTTATGAACTCACCGACGCCATTTCCGCTCGTGATCGTACCCGCGCGCTGGAGATGCTGGACGCCGTGCTCTCCAGCGGGGACGGCGACGAAGCCGCCATTGGCCATCTCTACATGCTGGCGAAGACCTTTCGCCAGATGCTGGTGATCCTGGAACGCAACGTGCGCGACCAACGGATGTTGTGGGCGGCGCTATGGCAAGGGTTCCGCGTGCCCCCGTTCGCCGCGGACGACATCATTCGCCAGGCGCGGCGGTACAAATCGAAACGAGATTTGACGCGGGCCATTCGGCTGATCGCCAAAGCAGACCTTGCTCTGCGGTCGAATCCTCCGACCAAACGTCTGGTTTTGGAGAAGCTGGTGCTGGATCTGACCTCCGAGCCTAAGCCGGAAGCGGGGTGGATGCAGGAAGAGCTGCCGGTTTAACGTAAGGGCGGAGCCTGTCGTGAGCGAAGTCGAAGGATGCCTCACTTGCCCGCGGAGCACCGCTCCGCGATCCGCGACCTGACGCTCGCCAGCGCAGCCGAGGGCGTCTGGGCCTACATGACCAAAAACAACGGCAGGGTCAAGAACTCGGGTTGAAAACTCTCTGATTAGGCCGTATTGTGAGAATGTTGCATCACTTTCAGGGCTGGATTGCTTGAGGGGTGAGTCCAGCACTCTTTTGGGGCAAGGGGCCAGGAGATCGGAAATGGAAAATAAGCCGGCGGCGCAGAATATTCAAGACACTTTCCTCAACACCGCGCGAAAAGAGCGGAGCAGCATCACCATTTATCTGATGAGCGGGGTAAAGTTGACCGGCCGTATTCGCTCGTTCGATAAGTATTCGGTGGTGCTCGAGACCAACAACCAGGAGCAACTGATTTTTAAGCACGCGATTTCCACGGTGGCCGTGGCTAAGACAGGGCATGGTTATTCGGAGAGGCCGAGAATGGTCGCAGCCCCGACGGCCACGGCCACTGAAGCAGACGCGGGCGAAGCCCCGATTGCGTCCGGTACCGAGGGGTGAGGCTGTTTGAGTTTGCGCGGTACTGAATCCAGATTGTCGCGTGAAATGGGGCGGGCGGGAATGCATTCCGTTCTTGCGCCGGGAATGCGGAAAGAGCGCGCGTTCCTGGTCGGACTGGACTACCGCAGCCGGAGGCGGGGCAAAAACCTGACCGGCGGGGCCCTTAGCGCCGGAGCCGAGATCGCAGGTGAAATCCTGCAACGCCGTGATCGTCCTGATCCGGCAACCTTGATCGGCAAGGGGAAGCTGGAAGAAATTGCCAGAGCCGCAACTTCGGTTTCCGCCGACCTACTTCTGTTTGACCACGATCTGACCGCCTCCCAGCAACGCAACATTGAAAATGTGGTGAATGCGCGGGTGCTTGACCGGACGCAGCTTATCCTTGATATTTTTGCCACTCACGCGCGCACCCGCGAGGGCCAGTTGCAAGTGGAACTGGCGCAACTCGAATACATGCTGCCCCGGCTGACTGGACGCGGCATAGAAATGTCGCAGCTCGGCGGCGGGATTGGCACCCGGGGCCCAGGCGAAACTCAGCTTGAAACCGATCGCCGGAAAATTCATCGGCGCCTGAGGCATCTGCAACAGCAGATCGAGAATGTGCGGCGCATTCGCCGCCAGCAGCGGCAGCGGCGAGAGTCCGTTCCCGTGGCAACGGTGGCGCTGGTGGGCTACACCAACGCGGGAAAATCCACGCTGTTTAATGCACTGACTAAGGCTACGGTGATGGAGTCGCCGCGAATGTTTGCCACGCTCGATCCCACGCTGCGGTCGGTCAGCTTGCCGTCGAAACGGAAAGTGCTGCTGTCGGATACGGTGGGCTTTATTCGCAATCTGCCGCATACGCTGGTTTCTGCATTTCGCGCGACGCTTGAAGAAGTGCGGCGCGCCGCGCTGATTGTGGAAGTCTCCGACGCAAGCAGTCCGCTCTCTGCCGAGCAGGATGCGCAGGTAGATCTGGTGCTGAAAGAACTCGAAGTGGGCGAAAAACCCAGGCTGCATGTAAAGAACAAAATCGACCTGCTTCCGCCCAAGCAGCGCGACAGCCTGCGCGACGATTCGCACACCGTGCATGTTTCCGCGGCCAAGGGGATCGGGCTGGGCACGTTGCTGGACCGAATTGATCAGGTCGTGGCCGGAGATCCGGTGGGGCGAGTGCATTTGCGGATTCCGCAGAGAGAGGGCAAGGCGCTGGCGATGCTGGAAGCTGGGGCGCGGATCTGCTCCCGCGGGTACAAAGACGGGTTTGTGGAGCTCGAGGCAGAGGTGCCGGAATCGGTGGCACGAAGAGTGAAGGAGTGGGTAGTGAGCTGAGTAGTCAGGCGTGAGGTCTGTTTCGGGCTAGCGAATCCAAATTTCCGAGTCACTGAGCACAGGTCTGCGCTCCTCAGTCCGCTCTGTGGCTGTACGCATCCCATTCTGGTGCGTCTTGAAAAGGTAGTGTACCGTGATCGGCCAAGTCTTCGCTTATTGGCGTGTCGTGGCGCAAATTGGGGAAGGCGGAAAGGGGTTAGATCCGGGAACACATCAATATCTTCGTCGGAGACGAAGATATTCGATATACCGGCGGGCTTACGAGTCCCATCTCCAGCGGATCGCAGATTTCGATCGTCCCGGCGATCAGTGGCGGCTGAGAGAAATGAATGCGCGGGCGTAGCGGATGAGAGATTATGGCCGAGGGCAGCTAATTAAATGGGCCAGCGACCAAGAAGCGGTGACATTCCTTGGCTACCAGCCCATTCGATCCTGAATTGGATCGGAGGTGATACCTCTATGCTAGACCTGTTGCGGTGGAAGTCAAGTCCTGGGGCTGGACTTCTGCGGTTTAGTTCCCGATCAGGGCGGGATTGCCGTTTTGGAGTGGGTCTAGGTCCGAAAGGCTGGTGTCAACGTATCCGGCGAAAATGGGGTACCGAAGTAATACACAATTGACGGTAAGTCTTTTTCCTGCAACCTTCTGCGACTTGCTTCCATCTGATGGGTTAAGTGAACTATGGAGCCCAAAACCATTGCTAAATCGCAAACCTCCCCGATGACGCCAGGCCAACGGGTGATGCCTGACCCGGAGGTTTGGGATCCACCATTCGAACGCTGGATCCGGCTGGCCGACGCTTTGTTGTATGCAGCCGCGCCTCCACTCCCGAAGGCTGCAATTCGGCGCGGTCTGAAAACTCCTCCTCTGAAGCATTAGAGCTTCGTCTTTGACATAGAGCACGCCGAGAATGTTTTCTAGGTTTGCGGTGCCGCCTCTGCGGTCTTGACAGACTGCGGAAAAACTCTCTTTAGATGTTACCGGGAGATGTTGCCGGGGAGTACCTGAGCGGCTGAACCGTCGCCGATTTTTTTGAGACAAGTACGCGGCGCCGAAGCTTCGCTCTTCCACAGTGGCGCATGACGCGGGCCTTTTCAGCAGACTATAAAGCTGCGGCTGAAGAGCACGGCGGGCCCCCGGGAAGCCTCACGTTTCGTAAACAGGGCGCGAGAAATGGGGACCCTCGAGGAAGATCAGGGCGTTGCCGTTCTGGGAAAAATTTCTACTTCGAATTACTCGAGTAACCAAGGTACTCCCCTATTACAGAACTATTACACCTGACATATGAGGTCCACTGCTAACTTAAATAGAGTCCCATCAGAACAGAAGTTAGGAGATCCCCGTGAAGATCCAGCCGGTGAAAATCGAAGATCTGCAAGGCGCGGCGCGGCAGAAGCGCGACGACGACAAAATCAATTGGATTACAACCGGCTTCATGGCGATGTTTCACGTGGGGGCGATTGCGGCGCTATTCTTTTTTACCTGGAAGGCTTTTTTCGTGTCCGCGCTGCTTTGGTGGATTTCGGGCGGCATGGGGATTGGGATGGGCTACCACCGCCTGCTGACGCATCGCGGGTATAAGACCCCGAAATGGTTAGAGTATTTCCTGACGACTTGCGGGACCCTGGCGCTGGAGGGCGGGCCGATTTTCTGGGTGGCCACGCATCGCATTCATCATCAATTTTCTGATAAAGAAGGCGATCCGCATTCGCCGATTGACGGCAAGTGGTGGGCGCATGTGGGTTGGATTCTGACGGGGAAGAGTCTGCATCAGGACACCCAAACCCTCTCCCGTTATGTTCCTGATCTGGCGAAGTCGCGCTACCACATCTGGCTCACCAAGTATCACTACGTGCCGGTGATTGTGCTGGGAGTTGCGCTGCTTGCGATT
>WNFE01001665.1_pt1 | contig 16175 bp, 14 predicted proteins | sample 5400451 | NCBI WGS metagenome assembly WNFE01 (sample SAMN13153344, study PRJNA577476) | soil metagenome | isolation source: 200 cm saprolite under Douglas fir tree site 2 hole 2 | place: USA:California | collected 2015-04-18 | reverse complement strand
AAGGAGACCGAGGGCCGCGTGCGTCGCGAAGAGCTCGTCCAGGAGGCCGCGCGCCGCCACGCGATCGACGGGGCGGACACGCTCCTCGCCGCCCACGATCCGACCCGGGACTTCGAGGCGGGCAAGATCCGTTACGACGAGCTGGGGGCCAAGCTGGAAGGGATGGGGCCGGTCAACCTGGTCGCCGACGACGAGTACCGCGAGCTCCAGGAGCGGCTCGAGTTCCTCCGGAGCCAGCACGACGATCTGGTCCAGTCGATGAAAGACTTGGATCGCGCCCTCCGCGGCATGACGCGGACGGCACAGGAGCGCTTCCAGGAGGCCTTCGACGAGATCAACCGGCACTTCGGAGAGATCTTCCAGCGACTCTTCGAAGGCGGTCGCGCCGAGCTGCGCATGGTTCCTCCGGAGGAAGGGGAGGAAGATCCGCTGGAGCTGGGCGTCGAGCTGATGGCTCAACCGCGCGGCAAGCGGCTCCAGGCGGTAACGCTGATGTCGGGCGGCGAGCGCGCTCTCACCGGGCTCGCGCTCCTCTTCGCGATCTTTTACTACCGGCCGAGCCCCTTCTGCGTGCTTGACGAGGTGGACGCTCCGCTGGACGACGCCAACATCCACCGGTTCATCCGGGTGCTGCGCGAGCTCTGCTCGCAGACGCAGTTCATCGTCATCACGCACAACCGCAAGACCATGGAGGCCGCCGACGTGCTCTACGGCGTGACCATGGAGGAGCCGGGACTTTCCCGCCTCGTTTCCGTCAAGCTGACTGAAGCCTAACTGCGCCCCCCTTTTGACTCTTTGCCCGCCCAGGGCGTAGACTTCCCCGGAGGCGCCATGAGCACTCTTGGAATCCGTCTGCGCGAGCTGCGCGAAGCCAAAGGGGTCTCGCTTGACGACATCGCGCGGTCCACGCGGGTCGGCCGGCGTCACCTCGAGGCGCTCGAGACGGACACCTGGGCGGAGCTGCCGGCGCCGGTCTTCGTCAAGGGCTTCATCCGCGCGTACTGCGACTTCCTGGATGCCTCGCCCGCCGAACCGCTGAGACTCTACCAGGAAGCCTCCGGCGAGCCCGTGAAGGCTCTACGGGTTCAGCACGCGATGACGCGCGCGGTGCCGTCGCGACGCGCCGGCCCGCTCGTGGTCAGCGTCATCCTCTTCCTGGCGCTCGGCGCAAGCCTATTCGCGCTCCGCGTCGGGCTCAAGGGCTCCACGCGCCAGGCGCCGCCACAGCCCACGGCTTCCGCGCCTGCGAAGGTTGATTCCGCGCCCGCGCCAACGCCGGCCCCCGCCGCGACCCCATCCGTCGCGACTACACCTGTCGCTCCTGGGCAACCGGCCCCCGTACCGGCCGCCGAGCTCAAGCCTCCGGGGCAGCGGCTCGTCATGCGTGCCGTCGAGCCCACCTGGATACGCGTGCAGGTGGACGAAGGGCAGGTGGCGGAAGAGCTCCTGCAGGCCGGCGCAGTCCGAGAATGGACCGCCGCGCGCCGCTTCGTCCTCACGGTGGGCAATGCCGGCGGTCTCGAGCTCGATCTGAACGGGAAGCGGATGCCTTCGCTGGGCGCCAAGGGCGCGGTCATTCAGAGGCTCGTCCTGCCGCAGGAAGAGCCGGCGGGCGGATCCTGATGGGATTCTTCGGCGACATCGCGGAGCGGCTCAAGCAGGGCCTCGATCGGTCGCGCGAAGCCATGTCCCGCGGACTCGACGGCCTGCTCGCGGTGGGCCGGGTAGTCGACGAATCCATGCTGGAAGACCTCGAGGATCTGCTGGTGCAGTCCGACCTAGGAGCCGTGGACGCGGGCGAGTTCGTGTCGCGCGTGCGGGCCGAGGCGAAGCGCACCGGAGCCCTGTCGGGCCCGGACGTGCGCGCCCTCCTGCGCAGGTTTCTCGAGGAGAGCCTCGCCGGGGCGGCGGCGCCGCTGAACCTGGACGGAGCGCCGAGCGTCATCCTGATGCTGGGAGTCAACGGAGCGGGCAAGACCACATCCACGGGCAAGCTGGCCGCCGCCCTCCGCGGATCCGGAAAGAGCGTTCTCCTGGCCGCCGCGGACACGTTCAGGGCGGCCGCGGTGGAGCAGCTCGAGGAGTGGGGGCGCCGGGCCGACGCCGAGGTCATACGACAGGGTGCGGGCGCCGACCCCGCCGCCGTCGTCTTCGACGCCGTGAAGGCGGCAACGGCTCGGGGCGTCGATGTGCTCCTCGTCGATACCGCCGGGCGCCTCCATACCAAGTCGAACCTGATGGACGAGCTGGTGAAGCTCAAAAAGGTCGTGTCCCGGCAGCTGCCCGGGGCGCCGCACGAATGCCTGATGGTGATCGAGGCCGCCACGGGGCAGAATGCCTTGCAGCAGGCCAGGCTCTTTCACGAGGCGATCGGGTTGACGGGTCTCGTCCTGACCAAGCTCGACGGAACGGCGAAGGGCGGCATCGTCGTGCGCATCTACCGCGAGCTGGGCGTGCCGATCAAGCTCATCGGAGTCGGCGAGCAGGCGGAAGACCTCCAGCCCTTCGATCCGAAGGCCTTCGTCGAGGGCCTCGTCTCGCCATGACCACGCCCCCAGTTGCCGGATCAGTCGCCGGACCCTGGATCGCCTCCGCGCTGCGCCCCCCGCTGCGCCCCGAAGACCTGCGGTGGATGGGACGCGCGCTCGAGCTGGCCGGGCGCGGCGCGGGCCTGACCTCTCCCAATCCCGTCGTGGGCGCCGTGGTCGTGGCGGATGGCCGCGCCGTCGGGGAGGGGTTTCACTCGAGAGCGGGCGGCGCCCACGCCGAGGCTGCGGCGCTCGGGCAGGCGGGCGGCTTGGCCCGCGGCGCGACCCTCTACGTCACGCTCGAGCCCTGCAATCACACGGGACGGACGCCGCCCTGCGCGGACGCGATCAAGAAGGCCGGGGTGGGACGAGTCGTGATCGGGGTCCGTGATGTCAATCCGCGGGTGCCGGGCGGCGGCGCAGACGACCTGGCGGAAAGCGGTATCGAGGTGACGCTCGGCTGCCGCGAGGCCGAGGCCTTCGCGCTCAACCGGGTCTTCTTCACTGCGACCCGGCTCGGCCGGCCGCACGTCACGCTCAAGTGGGCGGCCACGCTCGATGGCGCGACGGCGGATTCGAAGCTCTCCTCTCGCTGGATCACGGGGCCTCTAGCCCGGCTCGAGGCGCACCGGCTGAGAAGTCGGGCGGACGCCGTTGTCGTCGGAATCGGCACGGCGCTGGCCGACGACCCGGCCCTCGACGTGCGCATCGGCTACCCTTGGCCGCGCGAGCCGTTTCGAGTCGTCGCCGACAGTCACGCGCGCCTGCCCGTGACCGCGCGCCTCATCGGGGCCGGCATGCCGGAGCGTGCGCTCGTCGCGGTCACGGACGCCGCCGACGCGGAGCGCCTGGCGGCTCTCGAGGCTCGCGGCGTAACGGTCCTCCGGTGCAAATCGCACGACGGGCGGGTAGACGCGTGCGATCTCGTCAGCCGGCTTGGAACTCTCGACGTGAGCGCGGTGCTGGTGGAAGGCGGCGGCCGGCTCGCGTGGGCGTTCCTCGAGGCAGGCCTGGTGGATCGGGTGGTCACCTTCACGGCGCCCACGCTCCTCGGTGGAGGCGCTTCGCCCAGGCCCATCGGAGGCCCGGGCCTGCTGCTGCCGGAAGCGATGCGCGCCGAGATCGTCTCCGTCCGCCAGCTGGGGACTGACTGGATGGTGGAGGCCGATGTTCTTCACAGAAACGACGGGCACAGAAACGACGGGCACAGAAGCGACGAGCACCGGAACGACGGGCGCCCGAGAGGGGCGCGCTGAGATGTTCACGGGCATCGTCGAGGAAACCGGCCGGGTGCTGCAGCGCAGCGAGGCCCGGCTCGTGATCGGCGCCGGCCTGACGCTCGACGGCACCAAGATCGGCTCGAGCCTTGCCGTCAACGGGGTCTGCCTCACAGCCGTGGAGCTCCACGGCGACTGCGTCGCCTTCGATGTCGGACCCGAGACGCTTGCCCGGACTGCGCTCGGTGAGCTGGCGACAGGGGACGCGGTCAACCTCGAGCGCCCCATGCGCCTCGACGGCTTCGTGGGAGGGCACCTCGTGCTGGGCCACGTCGACGGGGTGGGGATAATCGGAGGGGTCGAACGTGATGCCAGCCTAACGGCGCGGATCAGGGTAGAGTGGCAGGACCCGGCGCTGGCTCCGCTGCTGATTCCGCAGGGATCGGTCGCCGTGGACGGGGTCAGCCTGACCGTGGCGGCCCTCGACACGAGGGCTTTCGAGGTGATGGTGATTCCGCATACACTCGAGCGGACGAACCTGGGCGGCCTGAAGGCGGGACGGCGGGTGAACCTGGAAATGGACGTGATCGGGAAATACGTGATGCGCGCGCTGAGTCTCAGGGAGGGGCCGAGATGAGCGACACCAGGCGAGAGTTCGCGAGCATAGAAGAGGCGGTGGCGGACATCCGCGCCGGACGGATCATCGTCGTGGTGGACGACGAGGATCGCGAGAACGAAGGCGACTTCCTCATGGCGGCCGACAAGGTCACGCCTGAGGCCGTCAACTTCATGGTCGTGCACGGCCGCGGTCTCATGTGCATGCCCATGCTGGGCGAGCGGCTCGAAGAGCTGCAGATCCCCATGATGGTCAACGACAACACCGCGCCGCTGGGGACCGCGTTTACGGTCAGCGTCGACGCGCGTCGCGGCGTGACCACCGGGATCTCCGCCTACGATCGCGCGGTCACGATCCGCACGCTCGTCAATCCGCTCTCGCGCCCGGACGACCTGACCCGGCCCGGCCACATCTTTCCGCTGCGGGCGATGCCCGGCGGAGTGCTGCGGCGCGCGGGCCACACCGAAGCCGCCATCGACCTGGCCCGGCTGGCAGGCTGCGCGCCCGCCGGCGTGATCTGCGAGGTGCTCAACGATGAAGGCGGCATGGCGCGGGTGCAGGATCTGCTCCTGCTTGCCAAGCGCCACGGGCTCAAGTGCATCACGATCAAGGACCTGATCGAGTACCGCATCCAGAAGGAAAAGCTCGTGCGCCGGGCCGCCACCACGCAGCTGCCGACGGAGTACGGTGAGTTCACGTGCATCGCCTACGAGACCACGGTGGACGACCGTCTGCCGCTTGCTCTCGTCATGGGCGAGGTGCATACGGACGAGCCCGTGCTCGTCAGGGTCCACTCGGAATGTCTCACCGCGGACGTCTTCGGCTCCCGCCGCTGCGACTGCGGCTCGCAGCTGCACAAGGCGCTCGACATCATCGAGCGCGAAGGGCGCGGCGTCCTGCTCTACATGCGTCAGGAAGGGCGGGGGATCGGGCTCCTGAACAAGCTTCGCGCGTACGAGCTGCAGGACCAGGGCAAGGACACCGTCGAGGCCAACCACGTCCTGGGCTTCCAGGCCGATCTGCGCCACTACGGCATCGGCGCGCAAATCCTGGTCGACCTCGGCGCGAAGCGCCTGCGCATCCTCACGAACAACCCGAAGAAGATCGTGGGCATCGAGGGGTACGGCCTCCAGGTGGTCGAGCGCGTGCCGATCGAGATTCCCGCCACCGAGAGCAACAAGCGCTACCTCATGACCAAGCGCCAGAAGATGGGTCATCTCTTCTCCTCCCTGCCGGACTGAGATGGCCGGGGCCGCCCCGCGAAAGAAGCGGTCGGAGGCGTCCGGGCACGGTTTCGATCAGCCGCCCAGGGGCCGCTTCGCCGTCGTGGCCGCCCGCTTCAACGAAGCCATCTCGAAGAAGCTCGCGGACGGCGCCGCGGCCGCGCTCGAAGCGGGCGGCGTGCCCGGCGAGCGGATCGAGACGCACTGGGTCCCCGGCTCCTTCGAGCTTCCGCAGGCGGCCATGGCGCTCGCGCGCTCGGAGCGTTACGCCGGTATCGTCTGCGTCGGCGTGGTGATACGTGGCGAGACGCCGCACTTCGACTACATCGCGGCCGCGGCCGCCCAGGGCCTGTCGCGCGTGGGGCTCGAGACCGGAGTCCCGGTGGGCTTCGGCGTCATCACGTCGCTGACCGAAGGGCAGGCGTGGGAGCGGGCCGGAGGCGCCGTGGGGCATCGCGGCGAGGAGGCGGCGCGGGCGACGCTCGAGATGGCGGCCTGGATGCAGGCGCTCGGACCCGGTCGTCGCGCAAAGCGCCGCCGCTGATGGGCAAGCGCCGCAAGGCTCGCGAGCTGGCATTACAGCTCCTCTACCAGCTCGACGTCCAGGGCGAGGGCTCTCCCGGCCCCCATCTCGACGAGTTCTGGACGCGCCATCCGGTCGACATCGAGGTGCGGGAGTTCGCCGAGGCCCTCGTGCGCGGCACCAAGCTCCACGAGGCGAAGATCGACGAAGTGATCTCCCAGTACGCCCTGCATTGGGAGCTCGAGCGCATGGCGGTGGTTGACCGGAACATCCTCCGCGAGGGCATCTTCGAGATTCTCTGGGCGGGCGACGTGCCGCCCAAGGTCGCCATCAACGAGGCGCTCGAGGTCGCCAAGAAGTTCAGCACGCAGGAGTCGAGCCGCTTCATCAACGGGATCCTCGACCGCGTGCACAAAGAGCTGCGCCCTTCCGGCTGAGGCCCGCTCTCACGTGCGATACGCGGTGCTCTCCGACGTCCACGGCAACCTGGAGGCCCTGTCGGCGGTCCTTGCCGACGCGGCGTCCGAGGGCGCGCGCGGGATCCTCTGCCTGGGTGACGCTGTGGGGTACGGCGCCGACCCGGTCCCCTGCATCGAGCTCCTGGGCGAGCGCGCCACGCGGATGGTCGCGGGCAACCACGAGCACGGCGCATTGGGACTGCTGGACGTCCGCTGGTTCAATCCGGCGGCGCGCGCGGCCGCTCTCTGGACGCGCGAGCAGCTCGGCGCCGACCACCAGGGGTATCTCTCTTCGCTCCCGCTCTTCTCCACGCTCGGCGAAGCGACGTGCGTCCACGCGAGCCCACGCCGTCCGGAAGAGTGGGACTACCTCATCTCGGCTGAGGACGGATTCCAGGCCTTCGCCGACTTCGAGACGCGGTTGTGCTTCGTCGGCCACTCCCATCGCCCCGGCGTCTGGTCGCTGGGCTCGAGCGGACCGGCGTTCGACGACCTGGCTGGGCCCGACTGGCACGATCACCGGATGGCGTTCCACGACGGGCGGCGGTACATCGTCAACGTCGGCAGCGTCGGACAGCCGCGCGACCGCGACCCGCGGGCCTCGTACGTCCTGTGGGACGAGGACGAGCGGAGCGTGACGCTCCGCCGCGTGGCATACGACCACACGGCGGCGGCGGCGAAGATTCTCCGGGCCGGGCTGCCGCGCGCGCTGGCCGACCGCCTCGCGTACGGGATGTAGGCCGCTGCGCGTTTTCGATCGCCCGGGAGCCCTCAGGCTCGCGCTGGCGCTGTCCGGAGCAGCCGGGGCGCTCTCGTTCCCGACGGCGGATTGGTCGATCCTCGCCTGGGTGTGGCTGGTGTTGCCGATGGTGTGCGCCCTCATGCGCCCCCCGAGACAGGCTTTCGCCGACGGCTGGCTGGCGGGCACGGTGTTCTTCGTCCTGCTCCTGCGCTGGCTCGACCACACGTTCCAGAACTACAGCGCCATACCGTGGCCCGTGACGTGGCTGCCCATCGTGGCCCTGGCGGCCTACTGCGGCCTGTACACCGGGCTCCTTTGCGTCTCGATCGCGGCCCTGCGCCCCAGGCTCGGCCGGGGATGGGCGTTGGTACTGGCGCCCGCGCTCTGGGTCACCGGGGAGTGGATACGCGACTGGCTCATGGGCGGTTTCCCGTGGGGGCTCCTGGGCTACTCCCAGCACGTGACGCTTCCGGTGATCCAGATCGCCGAGCTGGGCGGCGTCTACGCGGTCTCGCTGGTGATCGTCGCGGTGAACGCGGCGATCGCCGGGCTCTCCGTCCTCGGCTGGAGACGCTCAGCGCCCGGCCTGGCGGCCGCGGCGCTCCTGCTGCTGGGCACGCTCGGCTTCGGGTGGTGGACGCTTTCGCGCGAGTTCGGCCCCGCGGCCGACCGGACGAAGCGCTTCGTCGAGGTCGCCGTCATTCAGCCGTCCATCGAGCAGAGCGTCAAGGAGGACCCCGCGAACCGGGATCTCACGCTGGACATCTACGAGCGGCTGACACGACTGGCCGCGCGCTCGAAGCCGGCCGTCATCATCTGGCCGGAGACGGCTGCTCCCATTTTTCTTCGCGGCGACCGGGCACTCCTCGCCCGGCTGGTGGCGCTCTCGCGGGAGGTCGGGGCGCCGCTCCTGGTGGGCTCCATCGATCGCCTTCCCGGGCCCGACGGTAGGTTCCTGAACAGCGCTTTTCTACTGGGAGATCAGGGGATTACGGGCAAGTATGATAAGATTCGACTCGTACCGTTCGGCGAGTATGTACCTCTAGCGTGGCTCCTCGGCTTCGTGAGGCAGTGGGCGGAATTCATCTCGGACTTTGCGCCCGGTAGCCGAGAGACGGTGTTTCCGCTGCCCGGGGCGCCGTTTGGCACCGTGATCTGTTACGAGGTGATCTCGCCGAGCTTGTTCAGGGGCTTCGTCGTAGGAGGTGCCAGCTTCATGACCAATATCACCAACGACGCGTGGTTCGGACGGACGAGCGGGCCGCCGCAGCACCTGGGCATGCTCCCGCTGCGGGCCGTCGAGAATCGGGTCGCCATCGCCCGCGCGGCGAACACCGGCATCTCGGCCTTCGTCGCTCCTGACGGGCGCGTGGGGCCGACGCTGCCGCTCTTCGATCGCGGCATCCTCTCCAGCTCGATCCCGCTGCGCTCGCGGACGACGCTCTACACGCGCTTCGGCGATTGGCTCGTGTATCTCTGCCTCGGGCTCTGCGCCGCCGCATGGGCCGCGGCCGCCCGGAAGACTCCCGCGGCATGCTAGGCGACCTGAAGCGCGACCTCGTCGAGGTCGAAAAGCGCGTGCTGGACCTCCGGGGGCATCTTTGACCTCGAGGCGAAGGAGACGCGCATCGCGGTGATCGACCAGGAGATGGCTGCACCGACCTTCTGGGAGGACAGCCGCAAAGCCCAGTCGCTCGTCCAGGAGCGCGCGGACCTGGCCCGGACGGCCGGCAGGTTCAAGGATCTGGCGGGGCAGGCCGAGGACCTTCGCGTTCTCTGGGAGCTTGCGACCGAGGCGGGAGACGAAGCCGAGGCCGCGGGCATCGCCGAGGCGCTCACCGCCCTCAAGAAAGAGCTCGAAGCCTTCTCGGTCAAGGTCGTGCTCTCCGGGCCCCAGGACAGGAAGAACATCATCCTCTCGATTCATCCGGGCGCCGGCGGCACCGAAAGCCAGGACTGGGCGCAGATGCTGATGCGCATGTACCTGCGCTGGGCGGAGCGCGCGGGCTTCAAGGCCGAGGTCGTGGACCTGCTGCCGGGAGAAGAAGCGGGCATCAAGTCCGCAACCATCGAGATCTCCGGGGAGTACGCGTACGGCTACCTCAAGAGCGAAATCGGGGTCCACCGGCTGATCCGGATCTCGCCCTTCGATGCCTCGAAGCGGCGCCACACGTCGTTCGCGTCCGTCTCCGTCATCCCCGAGGTGGAGGACGTCGAAGTCGTGGTCAAGGACGAGGACATCCGCGTCGACGTCTATCGCTCGTCGGGCCCGGGCGGGCAGGGGGTCAACACGGCTGACTCCGCCGTCCGGATCACCCACCTGCCGACCGGCATCGTCGTCGCGTGCCAGAATGAGCGCTCGCAGCTCCGCAACCGCGACACGGCGATGCGGGTGCTCAAGGCGAGGCTGTACCAGATCTACGAGAAGAAGCAGCGCGAGGAGCTGGCCGAGCTGACAGGCGAGAAGAAGGATAGCGCCTTCGGCAGCCAGATCCGGACCTACACCTTCCACCCGTACCAGATCATCAAGGACCACCGGACGGGTGTCGAGGTCGGCAAGGTGGACGCCGTCATGGACGGCGAGATCGACCCGTTCATCGAGGCGTACCTTGCCGCCGGAAAACCGGCCTAACGTGACTTCCCCGATGCCGCCTGTGCCCCGGCCCGAGGCGCCCAAGCCGGAGACAAACGACCTCATGCGGCGGCGCCTCGAAAAGCTCGAGTCGCTTCGCGCGCGGGGAATCGACCCGTTCGGGCACCGCTTCCCGGTCACGCACTGGGCGGGGGAGCTCGGGCGCCGCTTTCACGCCGCGGGCGAGGACCTACTCAAGCAGGCGGGCCCCGTGGCCGTCGCGGGGCGCGTCGTCGCGCTCCGCCATCACGGCAAGACCTGCTTCGCGCACCTTCGCGATCAGTCCGGCCAAATACAGCTCTATGCCCGCGCGGACGGCCTCGGCGAGCGCTACGCGCTCTTCACGGACCTCGACGTCGGAGACTTCGTCGGTGTGACGGGAGAGCTGTTCCGGACGCGGACCGGCGAGCTGACGGTCGCCGTCCGCAGCTTCGAGTTCCTCGCCAAGTCGCTCCGGCCGCTGCCGGAGAAGTGGCACGGGCTCAAGGACGTGGAGACACGGTACCGCCGGCGCTACGTCGATCTCGTGATGAACCCGCAGGTGCGCGAGGCGTTCGCGGTCAAGAGCCGGCTGATCCGCGAGATTCGGGCATTCCTCGACGCGCGCAGCTTTCTCGAGGTCGAGACCCCGATGATGCAGACGATTCCCGGCGGCGCAGCCGCCAAGCCCTTCGTCACCCACCACAACGCGCTCGACATGCAGCTCTACCTCCGCATCGCGCCCGAGCTGTACCTCAAGCGGCTGGTGGTCGGCGGGCTCGATCGCGTCTACGAGATCAACCGGAACTTCCGCAACGAGGGCATCTCGACGCAGCACAATCCCGAGTTCACCATGCTCGAGTTCTACCAGGCCTACGCGGACTACGGCGACCTCATGGCCCTGACCGAGGAGATGTTCGCCCACCTCGGCCGGGAGATACTCGGCGCGACGACGCTCCGGTACCAGGGCGAGGAGATCAGCCTCGCCGGGCCGTGGCGGCGGCTGCCGTACTTCCAAGCGATTTCTAATGCCGTTGGATGCGCGGTGGGCCCCGAGACGGACCCGGCGTCGCTGCGGAAGGCGGCCGTGGCCGCGGGCGTGCCCGAGCCCGCGCCGGGGGCCGGCGCCGTCGCCCTCTGGAAAGACGTCTTCGACACTCTCGTCGAGCCGGCCCTGGTCCAGCCGACGTTCGTCACCGACTTTCCCATCGAGCTCTCTCCGCTGTCGAAGCGAAAGGATAGCGATCCGCGGCTGGTGGATCGCTTCGAGCTCTTCATCTGCCGGCGCGAGATCGCCAACGCCTATTCGGAGCTCAACGACCCGGTCGACCAGCGCCGCCGCTTCGAGGAGCAGGCCCGCGAGCGCGAGCGGGGGGACGAAGAGGCGCACTGGATGGACGAGGACTTCGTGCGCGCCCTCGAGTACGGCATGCCGCCGACCGCGGGCGAGGGGATCGGCGTCGACCGGCTGGCGATGCTCTTCACCGACTCGGCCTCCATCCGGGACGTGATCCTGTTTCCGCACCTCCGCCCCGAGCGCCGCGCCGCGGGACAAACGGCGGGCGACGACGACGAGCCGGCAGGCGGCGACTCAGAGCCCGCAGGTCGCGACTACCCGGAGAACGTGTGATGTCCGGCCGCGGATTGCCCTTCGAGCTCTTCCTGGCTCTCCGGTATCTCCGCGCGCGCGGCCAGCGCGCCAACCTGTCGCTCTTCGTCTGGATAGGAGTGGGCGGCGTCTTCCTGGGCGTCAGCGCGCTCATCGTGGTGCTGGCCGTGATGACCGGCTTCCAGGACGGCATCAAGGAGAGGTTGATCGCCGCCAACCCGCACATCCTGGTTCTCGACCCGGGCGGCCGCGGCGTGCCGGGCGGCTCGGACGTCGCCGCGCGCGTGCGGTCGATACCCGGCGTGCTCTCTGCCACGCCTTTCGTCGTCCAGCAGGCGCTCTTCACCGGACAGGGGCGCGGGGCGACGGGCGCGCTCCTGCGGGGCGTCGATCTCGCCTCGCCGACCGTCCGCAGTCAGCTTCAGTCCGAGGTGAAGACGGGAAGTCTCGACCCCCTGCTTCGCACCTCCGGCGAGCCCGCGCTCCTGCTCGGACGCGAGCTGGCGAGGACGCTCGGCGTCGTTCCGGGCGACTTCGTGACCGTGATCTCGCCCCAGAGCGCCATGACGGCGGTCGGCCTCGTCCCCAAGATGCGGCGCTTCGAGGTCGCCGGCTACGTCGAGGTCGGATTGTACGAGTACGACGCCTCGATCGCGTACACCGGGCTCGCGGCGGCCCAGGAGTTCGCGGGACTCGGCGATCGGGTTTCGGGCGTCGAGGTGAAGCTCAACGATCCCTTCGACGCCAAGGCCGTCGGGCAGCGCATCGTGGCGGCCGTCGGGCCCGGGCTGTGGATCCGCGACTGGATGGGCATGAACAAGAATCTCTTTGCGGCCCTCCAGCTCGAGAAGCTGGCGCTCTTCGTCATCGTCACGATCATCGTGCTGGTCGCTGGGTTCGCCATCATCGGGCACCTCGTCCTGCTCGTGGCGGAAAAGAGGAAGGAGATCGGCATACTCAAAGCCATGGGCGCGAGCGCCCGGAACATCGGAACCGTCTTCCTGGCCGCGGGGATGGCGATAGGCCTCGTCGGCACGGCGGCCGGAAGCCTCTTCGGCCTGGCGTTGATCTGGGTCCAGAACACCTACAAGATCATCCGGCTGGCCGGGGACGTGTACCAGATCGACCACCTTCCCATGAAGCTGACCGGGCTCGACTTCACGCTGGTGACGAGCGCGACCTTGCTGATCTCGTTCCTCGCCACGCTGTCCCCGGCGCGCAGGGCGGCGCGCCTGGATCCCGTCGAGGTGCTCAGGTATGAGTGAGGTCCTCGTCGCGGCCCGCGAGCTCGAGAGGGAATACCGCGTCGGGCCCGAGACGGTGCGGGTGCTGAGAGGCGTCAGCCTGGACGTGCACGAGGGCGAGAGCGTCGCGCTGATCGGCGCCTCGGGTGTCGGCAAGTCGACGCTGCTCCACCTGCTGGGCGGGCTCGATCGGCCCACGGCCGGGCAGGTGCTCTTCGCGGGCGAGGACATGTACGCGCGCTCCGAGAGCGCTCTGGCGCGGCTCCGGCGGACCGAGATCGCGTTCATCTTCCAGTTCTACAACCTGCTGGGGGAGATGACCGCCCTCGAGAATGCGATGATGCCGGCCTTGCTCCAGCGCCTCACCGCGGCGGAGGCCCGCGAGCGAGGGGCGGTCGCCCTGCACGAGGTCGGCTTGGGCGACAGGCTCGCGCACCGGCCGGGGGAGCTCTCGGGCGGGGAGCAGCAGCGGGTGGCCATCGCCCGGGCGCTGGTCGCGCAGCCGCGGCTCGTCCTGGCCGACGAGCCCACCGGGAACCTCGACCCCAAGACGAGCGAGGTCATCTGGGAGCTCTTCCTGAGGCTTCAGGCCGAGCGGCGACTGGCCTTCGTGATCGCCACGCACAACCACGATCTGGCCCGAAAGGCCGACCACGGCTACCGGCTCCTGGAAGGGCGCGCCGTCGCCTGGACCTGACAATCTTCGACGCCGTTTCCCGCGTATCATCGAATTCGGGCACTTAGACCAAATCCGATGGCCAGGAAACAAGAAAACGCTAGGCCGACTATGGACTTGGGAGTTATACTTTTGTCAGGTCGGGGTGGGGCTTAGGGGCAGTTCTAACCCTGTGGGGCGGTCCTAACCCTTCAAGGTTCTAACCCGAAGTCGCGAGGGCTCCAAGTGTTCGAGAGATTTACGGAGAGGGCGCGGCGGGTCATCATCCTGGCGCGAGAAGAGGCCGGGCGCTTCCGGCACGATTTCGTTGGCACGGAGCATATCCTGCTGGGTCTCATCCGCGACGGCGAGGGCATCGCGACTGCCGTCCTCCAGCGGCTCGGCCTCAGGCTCGAGACCGTCAAGGCGGAAGTCGAGCGCGCGTTGGCCGGCTTCCCGAAGACCCTGACCTTCGGCGAGGTGCCGTTCACGCCCCAGGCCAAGCGGGTCCTCGAGCTGAGCATCGAAGAGGCCCGTCAGCTCGGGCACAACTACATCGGCACCGAGCACCTTCTCCTCGGGCTCATGAAGGAAGGGCAGTCGATAGCGGCCAAGATCCTCGAATCCCTCGGGGCGCGCCTCGACGAGGTCCGCCAGGAGACCCTGGCGCTCCTCGGTGACCAGTACTACCCGCGGCCCAAGAAGCGCTCCCAGACACCGGTGCTCGACGAGTTCGCCCGGGACCTCACCCAGCTGGCCCGCGAGAGCAAGCTCGATCCCGTCATCGGCCGTGAGACCGAGATCGAGCGCGTCATCCAGATTTTGGCGCGGCGCACCAAGAACAACCCCGTGCTGATCGGCGAGCCGGGCGTCGGCAAGACCGCCATCGTCGAGGGGCTCGCCCAGCGCATCGTGGGTCACGAGGTGCCCGACGTGCTGGCGCAGAAGCGGCTCCTCCAGCTGGACCTGGGCGCGCTCGTGGCTGGCACCAAGTACCGCGGGCAGTTCGAGGAGCGGCTGAAGGCGGTGATGAAAGAGATCCGCCAGTCGGAGAACGTCGTGCTCTTCCTCGACGAGCTCCACACGCTGATCGGGGCGGGCGCCGCGGAAGGCGCCATCGACGCCTCGAACATGCTCAAGCCCGCGCTCTCGCGCGGCGAGATCCAGACCATCGGTGCCACGACGCTCGACGAATACCGCAAGTACATCGAGAAGGACGGCGCCCTCGAGCGCCGCTTCCAGCCTGTCATCGTCCGCGCCCCGTCCGTGCCGGAGTCGATCGAGATCATCAAGGGCCTGCGCCACAAGTACGAGGCCCATCATCGGGTGAAGATCACCGATGAGGCCATCGACGCGGCCGTGAAGCTCGCCGACCGCTACATCACCGACCGGCAGCTGCCCGACAAGGCCATCGACGTCATCGACGAGGCGTCCTCGCGCACGCGGCTCATGGCGCTGACGCCTCCGCCCGAGATCAAGGAGATCGGCAAGGAAGTCGAGCGCGTCGTCCGCGAGAAGGACATGTACCTGGAGGCGCAGGAGTTCGAGAAGGCCGCGTCTCTCAGGGAAAAGGAGAAGCTCCTCCGCGGCCGCGACGACGAGATGAAGCGGGAGTGGGACAAGCGCAAGGGCAAGGGACCCCAGACCGTCAGCGAGGAGGACATCGAGTACATCGTCTCCCGGTGGACGGGCATCCCGCTGTCCAAGCTCGAAGAGAAGGAATCGGCCAAGCTCGCCCGCATGGAAGACGCGCTGCACGGGCGCATCATCGGCCAGGACGACGCGGTCATGGCGGTATCCCGTGCGATCCGGCGATCGCGCGCGGGGCTCAAGGACAGCCGGCGGCCGGTCGGATCCTTCGTCTTCCTGGGTCCGACGGGCGTGGGCAAGACGGAGCTGGCCAGGGCGCTGGCGGAGTACCTGTTCGGCGACGAAAACGCCCTCATCCGCGTGGACATGTCGGAGTACATGGAGAAGTTCTCCGTGTCGCGCCTGTTAGGCGCCCCTCCCGGCTACGTCGGCTACGAAGAGGGCGGCTTCCTGACCGAGAAGGTCAGGCGCCGGCCGTACTCCGTCGTGCTCTTCGACGAGATCGAGAAGGCTCACCCGGACGTCTTCAACATGCTGCTGCAGGTGCTCGACGACGGCCGGCTGACCGACTCGGTCGGGCACGTGGTCGACTTCAAGAACACCATCCTGATCATGACGTCGAACCTCGGGACCAGCTTCATCGGGAAGCGGACGGCTCCCGGATTCCTCGCCGAGGGTGACGAGACGACCCACGAGCGGATGAAGGAGAAGGTCCTCGACGAGCTGAAGCGGGCCTTCCGGCCGGAGTTCATCAACCGGATCGACGACATCATCGTGTTCCATGCGCTCAGCCGGGAGCACATCACCGCCATCGTCCAGCTGATGGTCGACCGCATCAACAAGCAGCTCGCGGACAAGGGCATCCAGCTCGAGCCCACGGGGGCGGCGCTGGACCTGCTCGTCCAGCGGGGATACGACCCGACCTACGGAGCGCGCCAGCTGCGGCGGACGATCCAGAAATACGTCGAGGATCCGCTCGCCGAGGCCATCGTGCGCGGGCAGTTCGGGGAAGGCGCGCGGATCGAGGTGGATATCGAGGCCGGCAATTTCACCTTCCGCGAGATCCAGATCGCCGAACCGAGGCTCGCGTTGGCGGAACGCTAGAGCGACACGTCCACGACTGGACGGCCGACGAGCCATGACCACGCGGGGGAGGCCT
>WNFE01001747.1_pt1 | contig 16182 bp, 15 predicted proteins | sample 5400451 | NCBI WGS metagenome assembly WNFE01 (sample SAMN13153344, study PRJNA577476) | soil metagenome | isolation source: 200 cm saprolite under Douglas fir tree site 2 hole 2 | place: USA:California | collected 2015-04-18 | reverse complement strand
GTTCTGGTGCCATGTATTGCAACGTGCCAACAATGGTCCCCTTCGCGGTCAATGGGTCGCTCGCCGTGGGAAGTTCCGAAAGCTGCACATTGGCCGGAGCCGCCTCCTGCTTCAGCTTCGCCAAACCGAAGTCCAGCAGCTTCGTCCCCGTCTTGGTGAGCATGGCGTTGCCGGGCTTCAGATCGCGATGCGTCACGCCCTTGCGATGTGCCTTGTCGAGCGCATCAGAAATTTCGATGGCGTACTGCAACACTTGTTCCAGCGGCAGCGCGCCTTTCACCAGCCGCTGCGCGAGCGTTTCGCCTTCGAGATACTCCATCACCAAATAATCGATCCCGTCCTGCTGGCCGATGTCGTGGAGAGTGCAGATGTGTGGATGATTCAGGCTGGCAATCGTGCGGGCTTCGCGTTCGAATCGCTCGCGCAACTCGGTACGATCTGCAAGATGTGTCGGCAAAACCTTGATCGCAACGATTCGGTCCAGCCGCGTGTCGCGGGCGCGGTACACCTCGCCCATCCCGCCCGCGCCGATAGCGGAGAGAATTTCGTAGGGCCCTAGACGTCTGCCGGGGAGGATCGCCATGGGTCTCCCGCCGACTTAGAATTGGCGCAGTATAACGCATACAGTACGCGCAAGACCTTGTTTTCTCGGCGAGGGTGGCCATAGTCCGCGAAACAAAACGCACGAACAGGTCGTGTCCTATTTGGGAAATTAACGGACCGATTGGGATGTTTAGGAGGTCGGGGCTTCAGAGTCTGTGTGAGAACCTGGTTTTGGTCGATGTAGCGCCCGCCTTCAGGCGGGCATGTCCTTGCACTCACAGAGTCGGCCTGAAGGCCGACGCTACAAAGACGCTTCCCGCGTCGGTTGTCACACGCACTCTGAAGCCCCGACCTGCTGAAATGCGAATATCAGACTGCTTTCAAAACATTCCCGAAATTAGGACACTACCGAGGAATAACCAGATGAATAGCCAGATCGTTGCCTCTCGGACCGAGCGTGCTACAATCGCCGGCTCAGAGTGATCCTAATGTCTGACCTGCCAGCCATCGACAAAACTGGCCTCGAAGTCGTATCCCCCGACCGCACGAGGAGGTTTGTTCCTCTCTCCGAATCGCCCTTCTGTATTGGGCGCGGTGAAACTGGGAATCATCTCCAGCTTGTGGACAGCCGGATCTCTCGTCAGTGTGCCGCGATTATTTCCGAGGGGGAAACCTGGTATCTCGAAGACCGGGGCCACCGCCGCGGCGTTTTCGTGAACGGCGAAAAAGCTGATCGCCGCGTTCTGCAAGATGGCGACGTCATTAGTTTCGGCTTGGATGATTCTTATGAAATCATCTGCCGCTTTTCTGGGACTGACACATCGATTCAAACCATCCTCAGCCGTATCCAAACCATATCGGGCACCGACACCTCTCCTGGTGGCCTACACAAACTAAACGTCCTGCTTGAAGCCACCATGCTCTTACATTCTCAACTTCCTCTCGACTCCGTGCTCGGCAAGATGCTGGACCACGCGATCTCGATCACGAATGCGGACCGGGGTCTCTTGCTCGAGCCTGATTCGTCCGGAGCGCTTCGCATTCGGCTTGCCCGCCGCAGTGGGGGCCTGCGCCTCCCGCCGGACAGTCTCGCTCCCAGCCAGACCGCCGTGCGCCAGGCCCTCGATCAGCACGCCAGCGTGATCACCGAAGACCTCAATCTGGCCGATCTCAATCTCCAGGGTGCGGAGAGTATCGTCGCGCAGCATCTGCGCGCCGTCGGGGTTATTCCGCTCTATGCAACGTCGCGCGTCAGTTCAACGGAGACCGTACTGTTCAAGCCCGGGGACTTTCTGGGCGTTGTCTACCTGGATTCCCGCCACGCCGCCGCTTTCTCCAAACTCGACCGTCAAATCCTGGACGCCCTCGCTGTTGAGGCCGCCAGTATTCTGGACAACGCGCGCCTGGTCGAATATGAGCGTCAGCGCCAGCGCCTCGAGCAGGAACTCAGCATCGCCCGCGACATCCAACAGGCCCTTCTTCCGCGCGGCTTCCGCGATTTCCCGCACCTCGCCGTCACCGGCATAAATATTCCCTGCCTGTCTGTCGGTGGAGACTACTTCGATGTGTTTCCCATGAGCGATGACCGCACGGCATTCCTGATCGCGGACGTCTCCGGCAAAGGTCTCGGCGCGGCGCTGCTCACCACGATGCTGCAGGGCGCTCTTTCCGGTATGACCATGGGCGCCGACCCCGCCCGCGTTTTCAATCACATCAACAATTTTCTGTGCGAACACGCCGAAGTGGGCCGGTACGCCACCATGTTTTTCGGTGTTCTCAGCCGCAATGGTGATCTCCAATACATCAATGCCGGGCACCCCTCGCCACTTCTTTTTCGTCGAGGAGAACTTGCTGAACCCTTTACGGAAGGTTCTTATCCGGTTGGACTCGTCCCCGGCACCGAATACAAAGCCGCCTGTGTGAAACTGGAAGCTGACGACACGCTCATCCTTTTCAGCGATGGAGTCACGGAAGCCGCGGACCCCGAAGATCAATTGTTTGGCGTCCCGCGCCTTCGCGAAGCCCTTGCCGGCCGGCACGACGCGCCCCTGGATCAATTACAGAAAGCGGTTTTCGATTCCGTTGCGAAGTTTTCTCGCGGCGCCAGCCAGGCTGACGATATCACCCTACTTCTGGTCCGCTACCGCGCCGCCCAGGCCGCTGCTTCGTGAATTTGTCAGCGGATCCGGTGCGGGTTCTACCTGTACCCTGATCGGTTTAAATGAAGTGTGGAGCCCAGTTAATCCGGATATTTCACGAGGTCGTGATGGATCTCCTCTACAATGTCAACTTGCTGCGTCGAATTGCCCTACGATGTATTGAGGGCTCAGGTAGCACAGGCTTCAGCCTGTGAGGTTTTGTTTTCAGATGACCAGAAACGCACACACCCTGTGTACGGTTGATCGGCTGCAACTCAAACCACATAGGGTGTGTGTTGTTCTGCGTCTACGGAAATCAAAACCAGACAGGCTGAAGCCTGTGCTACTGGACCATGCCGGACGCGCGCTGAAGCCGATCGCGGTAAAAATGTTGGCCGACCCTGTAAACCTTCAAGAACCGACGGAAGAGGAATGGGTGTATACTCCCCGCCGGTCCTGGGAATTCTACGAAAACGCTGGCTAGTGCGTTCTTGGGCCCGCCCCGGCTGCCTCAGCAATCATTTTCCGGAGAGAGAGGGAGAACAAACATGGCTCTGAAAATTGCAAACCGCGAAGTGGATGGAGTGGCAGTACTGGCCTTGGACGGACGCATTGTACTCGGAGAAGAGACTGTTGCTCTGCGCGAAAAAGTGAAGGGCCTCCTCGGTGAGGGCAAAAAGAAGCTCGTCCTCGATCTGAAAAATGTCACGATGATCGACAGCTCGGGGCTCGGCGCGCTGGTCGCCGTGCATTCCAGCGCGAAATCCGGCGGAGCCACGCTGCGGCTCTGCAACCTCGGATCGAGAACCAATGAACTGTTGCAGATGACCAGACTGCTCACTGTATTCGAAGTTTCCAACTCCGAGGCGGAGGCGGTGAGTAGTTTCTCGAAGTAGCGTTTCTTCGTTCGGCCGCAAGCTTCCATAGGAAGGGCGCTTCCGCGCAGTGGACGACGACGCATCGCAGCGGATTCCCATCAAAGCGGACTACGGCTGTAGGTTCATGCGGCGGAGCAGATCGGCGAAGCGCGGGTCGGAGCGCAACGGATCGAAGAGCGGGTTCACTTTAACGCACGTAAGCCCCCCTATAGAGCGGTCGTCATAACTTTTCTCCAACCACTCGAACGCCTTGCCCTGTTCTTCCAGGCCCGCGTAGATTCCGGCGAAGTTTATCGCTGGAACATACTTGTGCTTTGAGAGTTCGTCCAATTGTTCGAGCACTCTCTGCGCCTCTGCCCTTTGACCACCCAACGCATAGCCATAGCCGAGATCCGATAGCCCAGGTGTGGTACCAGGAGAAGCCACCAACATCTTTTCAAACTCTGCGATGCCTTCCTTGTACATGGATTTTTGCAGGTAGGCCAAGCCGAGCCATCGGCGCGACCAAACGTTGTTTGGGTCCAACTCCATCGTCTTCCGGGATTGCTCGATCGCTCGGTCATACCGCCGCGCCATGTAGAATCCAATTGCCGAAGCCCTATTAATGACGAGCGAGAGTGGATCAAGCTCCCTGGCCCGCGTTTCCTCCGCGATGGCTTCTTCAAGGCGTCCCACGTTCAATAAGAATGTGCCACAGGACAGGTGGGCGTATGCAAAGTCCGGATTGAGCTCAATGGCTCGCTGGCACTCGCGCTCGGCGCCCGACCAGTCCCAGTCATACGTTGTATTGATTATGCCTAGCGAGACGTGAGCCTCTGCGAGCGTGTCGTCTATTTCCAGTGCTCTCAGCGCAGCCACCTTGGCTTTCGGACAAGCCTCCTTCGGGGTGACGAACCCGAGATATGCAAGTGCACTATGGCAATCGGATAAGCCGGAGTAAGCCAGCGCGTAGGCGGGATCTTTGGAAATCGCTTGCCGGAAGTATTCGACACCCTTGTTCAAGCCCTCCTCAGTTCTCTTGTTCCACCAGTAGAGGCCTTTCAAATAATCCTGATAGGCTTCGGGATTCGCAGTGTGGCTTTTCGCCATGCGCTCTTCGTCTTCGCCCGTCAGACGCATTCGCAGGGCCGCCGTCATTTCCTTGGCGATTTCTCCCTGCAACGCGAAGATGTCGTCTGACTTGCGGCTGTATTGCTCGCCCCAAATGTGGGTATTGTCGCGGGCATCGATCAGTTCGGCGCTTATGTTCAGAGTGCCGCCTCGCTGGATCACCCGGCCCTTGAAGACAGCTCGAACTCCCAGCGCGCGCCCTGCCTTTTGCGCATCGGTGTTCTTTCCCTTGAAGCGAAACGCGGAGTCACGCGACATCACTTTCAAATTCGGCAATCGCGACAGACTGTTGATGAGGCTCTCGGTAATGCCGTCGCTCAAATATTCCGCGTCCGGATCGGCGCTGGCATTCACGAATGGAAGGACCGCCACCGAGTCAATTGTTTTGCTTGCCTGTAGGGAACGAAGGGCCGTCGTCGCGACAGCTGAGCCGCTCGCTGCCGTTCGCCCCGAATCCGTGTCCCGCTTCAGACGCTTCAAGTCAATAAGGACATCGGATGCATGCTGGTAGCGCAGATCGCGGTCCTTCTCCAGCGCCTTGTGAATAAGCTCCTCCAATTTCGGAGGGACTTCAGGATTCAAGCGCACGGGAGCGGTCGGCGCACGGTTCAGAATTGCGTCGAATATGACGGCGGAAGTATCTCCACGGAAGGGCAGCGATCCCGTGGACATTTCGTATAGGACTGCCCCGAACGAAAACAGGTCCGTTCGTGCGTCCAATTCCTTGCCCCGCGCCTGTTCAGGACTCATGTAGGCGACCGTTCCCACCGCTACTCCTGGGCTGGTCAGTTGCTCCTCAGGAACTTCTGTCGTTGCTGTGGAGGCTGCCAAGCTAAATCCGGGCAAAACGGACTTCGGCTGCGCCGTCAGCTTCGCCAAGCCAAAATCGAGAATCTTCGCGTGCCCGCGCTTGGTGACAAAGATGTTGGCGGGCTTGATGTCGCGATGCACGATTCCCTGCGCATGAGCTGCATCCAGGGCATCGGCTACTTGCACTCCCAGTTCCAGGACCTCCCCGACATCGAGCGGCTTGCCGCGAATCAGATGCTTGAGCGTTTGTCCTTGCAGCAATTCCATGGCGATAAAGTGCTGGCCGTTCGCTTCGTCGATTTCGTGAATCGTGCAGATATTCGGGTGATTGAGCGCGGAAGCAGCGAAGGCTTCCCGCTGGAAGCGTTCGCGAGCAGCAGGATCGTTCTCCATCTCTGCAGGCAGGAATTTCAGCGCGACATGGCGGTGCAGCTTGAGATCCTCGGCCTCGTACACCACACCCATCCCGCCGCCACCGAGCTGCGCCATGATCCGATAGTGGGAGACGGTTTTGCCGATCATGCCATCCATAAGTTGGGGGAATGGTATGTTGACGGCAAGAAGAGGTCAATCAAGTTTAATCGTGGCGCGCGCCCTGCAGCACATCAAGCGCGTGCGGCAGCAATTCCGCGACTGCGTCAAGTGACTCGACCGCGCCTCGCGGGCTTCCCGGAAAATTGACGATCAGCACGTTTCCCCGGACTCCCGCCACGCCCCGAGACAACGCCGCGCGCAAATTCTTTTGCCTGCCATACTCGCGCATCACTTCGGGGATTCCGGGCAACAATTTCTGGCATGCTTGAGCCGTAGCTTCGGGAGTCGAATCTCTCGGACCGATTCCCGTGCCGCCTGTGGTCAGGATCAGCTCCGCCCTGCCGCCATCCGCCAGCGAAATTAGTTGTTCGCGAATCAACGAGGGCTCGTCCGGTAGCACTGCTTCCGCGACAACGTCCCAGCCCAGTTGCCGGCAACGCTCGCGCAGGGCGGGTCCCGAGGCATCTTCGCGGACGCCTTGCGATACTGAATCGCTGACAGTCAGAATCACGACACGCATTCGGAAGAACCCGATCTTGTGTTCAACAAAATCCTTGATGACCCTTCAAACAAGGCCAGGGGCTAAAGCCCATTTTTGTTCGCCTGTATTGTCAGGGCTGAAGCCCTGACCCACAACCCTGCACACCTTTACTGATTTCTAGATCAATTGCCTGTCTCAGGTTATGCAACAGCTTCTAGAAACAATACTGGCAGCTACCCTACAAGTTTTCTTTGTGGGTCGCGGCTTAACAGCTTGCGGAAAAAGTCAATTCAAAGCCGCTTTTAGTAGCACAGGCACTCTTGCCTGTGCTGGTTTTGCTCCAATTATCATCGACGCACAGCCAAGAGTGGCTGTGCTACTCGACTTTTTTCCGCAACCTGTTAAGCCGCGACATTCAGGTCCGAAAAATCAGGGCTTTAGAGTCTGTGTGACAACCTGTGCGCGAAACGCTTTTGTAGCGTCGGCCTTCAGGCCGACACTGTGGATGCAAGCACATGCCCGCCTGAAGGCGGGCGCTACATAGACCAAAACCTGGTTCTCGCACAGACTCTTTAGCCCCTGAATCTACTTAGAGGCCCGTTCGCCGCCTCGTCACTCGCTAACTTTCCACTTTGGTTTGGTTCGCTTCGTCCAGCAAGCGCATCGCTTCCATCAGCAAGCCTGTCGTGGAGTGCGTGGTCGTCTCGCGATCGGAGTTTGCGCCAAATTCAATTTCGAAGTCGCCATCGCTCCACCCCACGACACGGTACACGGCTGTGTCGCCTTCGGTGGCGCCGGCTTGCGCGTGCTTGCATTGTCCAGCCGTAAAGTACATCTCGCAGCGTTCGTCACCGCGATGCAGGGACAATCGGCACGATTTTTGGCCCATTTCAAGCGACTGCATCAGCTCGGTCACGCTCATTTCCTCGAGGCGCCCCTGAATGACACCGGGCCTCGACGCGTGTTTTTGCATTTTCTCAAGGTGCAACCGGTCTATGATTTTCTTGGTCTGCCGCACCAGGTCCGACAGGAAAAACGGTTTCGGAACGAAATCCTCGACGCCGCCGCCGACGGCGGGCCGCAGTTTTTCCTCGATGTCTCCCCGGCTGGCCACAAACACGAAAGGAATATTCCGCGTACTCTCCCGCCCTTTCAATTTTTCGTAGAGCTGCCGTCCATTAAGCCCTGGCATTCGGAAATCGGAAATGATCAGGTCCGGCGGGCTGTCGATGGACTTGAGCAAAGCGTCGGCGCCGTCGCTTGCGGAAATCACGGTGCAATGCGGCTCCATTCCTTGGCACATCAGATCGCGGACGAGCGGATTGTCATCCACGATCAGCACCAGAACGTCATGCGATGGAGTCTTCATTGGGACCCATTACTTTTGCGGCGCACATAATGACCGCTCTTACCGCCGACTTTCTCCATCAAGACGATGCCGGTGATTTCCATGCCCTTGTCCAAGGCCTTGCACATGTCGTACACGGTCAACGCTGCCGCCGACACTGCTACCAATGCTTCCATCTCCACGCCGGTCTGCGCTGTCGCCGTGACGCGCGATGTGATCTCCACGCCATTCTTGCACAGCCGAGCGGTCACATCAATGTGCGTCAGCGGCAGCGGGTGACAAAGAGGTATCCATTCCGCAGTTCTCTTCGCGGCCGCAATTCCTGCAATTCGTGCAATTTCGAGAGGATTTCCCTTGGGCAACTTCTGCTGCCGCAGAGCGCGCAACACCGCCGGGGACATACGCACAAACCCACGCGCTACCGCTGTACGTTCCGTGACCGCTTTCGCCGTCACGTCGACCATGGCTACTTCCCCGCGCTTCCGGAAATGCGTCAATCTTGCCATTTTTACGCGGCTATCCTTCCATTGAACGCCTTCACATGTTCGGGACGGAATCCGATTCCAACCGCACGCGCGGGAATTCTGCGCAGAAACGGCCAACGTCCTAGCAGTTTCAGTGGCCAGGGAAGTGCCAGAGGCTTCGTACTCCCCAGCGCCCGTTTGATGACGCGATCTTGTAAGAATACTTGAAGCCACTGAGTCGCTCGAGTCGGAAACTCCCGTCGTTTCTGGACCCCGTGAAGCTCGGCTTCCGGGGGAGTCCCTTTCAAAAGGCTTGCTCCCAGGATGTTCGCCGCCGCAACGGCGTCCTGAATCGCCAGATTGATTCCGACACCGCCTATCGGCGACATGGCGTGGGCCGCGTCTCCGATACACAAAAGTCCGGGCAGCGACCAGCGAGACAGCCGGTCCACGGCGACGGTCAGAAGACTGACCTGATTCCAATCGCGCAGTTCTTCGACTCGGTCACGCAAGAATGGACTGAGCTTCACAATATCTTCCCGGAAAGGCGCGAGGCCCCTTTGCCGGATTTCTCCTGCTGCGCCTTTCGGAATCACATAAGCACATTGCCAGTAGTCTTCGCGATTCAGCATTACGAAAATTCTTCCAATATCGATATGGCCAAAAGTCTGGCCCGGATCACCGGGGCTGCGGCTCAGCCTCATCCACATCACATCCATCGGCGCGCCAAGATGGATGACTTCCAGGCCGGCACGGTCACGAACCACCGAGTGGCGGCCGTCGGCTCCTACGGTCAGATCCGCGCGGATTTCCAAGTTTCCATCCGGGGATTTCGCAAGCACTCCGGTAACGCGTCCATTTTCTTTGATGAGTTCAGCAACTTCCGTCTGCATTTTCAGATGAAACGCGGGGTGGCGCGCGGCCTGCCTGGCAATGAAGTTCAGGAAGTCCCACTGCGGCATCAGGGCGAGGAATTGGCAATGAGTGGGAAGATGCGTGAAGTCCGCAATCATCACGGTATCATTTCCGACCTGACCGGCAAGTTCGCGCACCTCCTGGTGCGGTAGCTTCAGGAAATCGTCCAGAATGCCGAGTTCGTGCATCACCTCAAGAGTGGACGGATGGATGGTGTCACCGCGGAAATCACGCAGGAAATCCGCATGTTTTTCAAGCACATACACATCGACGCCCCTCCTGGCAAAGAGATACCCCAGCATCATGCCGGCGGGCCCTCCCCCGGCGATACAGCAGCGTGTGTGAACTGCGTCATTCATTCAATGGGCATTCAATGGGCATTCAATGGGATTGGCCAAGGACTTGCGTCTCACAACTCAGAATCGAGCCGCACGCCTGCTCTTGAACTCATAGTGCCCCTCGCCTCGGCAAGACGTCCACCCACTCTCCCAAGGCGATCTCGGGCCGCTCGGGACCGACCACCAGGAAGCCGTTTGCCAGGGCTAGGGCGACAATATCGCCGGACCCCTGCCAGGGTAACTGCGTGACTTGCGCCTCTCTGCCCTCCCATTCGATCCGCGCGGGCAGGAAATGGGTCATCGGGCCTTTTTCACGGACAGGCGTCGCCAACTTACCGCGAAACACGGGCAGAGGCCTCGGCGCCGCGCCGCCCAATAGATCGATGGCAGGCAGCACAAACAATTCGAACGTCACCATGGTTGATACCGGATTCCCCGGCAAACCGAAGACAAGCTTTCCCCGGCACGTCGCGAACACCGCAGGCCGTCCGGGACGAATCGCGACACCCGTAAAATGAAATTCCGCGCCCAGGTCGCTAAGTACCTGCTCGACCAGATCGTATTTCCCCATCGACACGCCACCCGAGAGAACCAGGATGTCCGCCTCCAGCCCGCGCTCGATGTCTCTTCTCAGTGCATCTTTCTCATCCGGGGCATTTCCAAGTTGGACGGGTTCGGCTCCGGCGGTGCGCGCCAGCACTTCGATGGAAATGCCATTGCTGTTTCGAACCTGAAGAGGTCCCGGGGTCGCCCTAGCATCCACGACTTCATCGCCAGTGGAAAGGATCGCCAAGCGCGGGTTCGCGAAGACTTCCAGGCGCGTAGTTCCCGCCTGTGCCGCAAGGGCCATTTCGGCATAGCCGACGCGCGCGTTTGCCGCCACCAGCAATGTACCGGCGCGCGCCTCGCTGCCGCGTGGAACAATATGATCGCCGCTTTGCACTGCACGATCGAACGTTATGCTGCGTCCATCGCGCTTCGTGTGTTCGATCATCGCCACGGCGTCCGCTCCGGCAGGAACGCTCGCGCCCGTCATGATTTCGACGCACTGTCCTGCCTTCAGTGTGCCCTCAAAGCTGCCGCCGGCGCGCAGTTCGCCGACGCAATCGATACGGGCACCCGGCACAACCGCATCCGCGGCTCGCACCGCAAAACCATCGCGCGTGGAGCGGTTGAAAGGAGGATAGTCGCGATCGGCAAGAACTGGCTCGGCCAGCACGCGGCCAAACGATTGCTCGATTTCGATGGTTTCACGCCGCGGCGGCCGCCGGAGGGCTCCGGCGACCTCGATCACTTTCCGCCGCGCCTCGGCGTAAGGCAGCATGGTGTTCATGGGTCAGATCCAGGTGGCAAGCTGCGTGGCGGCACAGACGATGGTGGCGTCGCGGTCAGGGCCCGTCGAAATCATGCCCACCTCCACACCCAGAAAATCGGAGATAAATTTCAGGTAGGCCACGGCCAGGCGCGGCAGCTTTGCGGCATCCTGCACTCCGTAGGTGACTGACTGCCAACCTGGAAGGGTAGCGTATTCGGGCGTAACTTCGGCCAAATCTTCGGCCGCTGCCGGCATCTCGCGCAACGGCGTGCCCTTGTAATGATAGCCTATGCAAACCTGAATCTCTTTTTGGGTGTCGAACACGTCGAGCTTCGTGACCACCAGCGATGAGATCCCGTTAATGCGGATGGCGTATTGCAGCACGACCAGGTCCAGCCAGCCGCACCGCCGTGGCCGTCCCGTCACCGCGCCGTATTCTTTCCCGCGGTCGCGCACTTCGGTGGCCTCGAGATCGGGCATCTCGGTCGGGAACGGGCCGCTGCCCACGCGTGTCGTGTAAGCCTTGGTCACTCCCGCCACCGCATCGATTCGAGTGGGGCCCACGCCCAGGCCAGTGCAAACGCCGCCTGAAATCGCGTTCGAAGACGTTACATATGGATACGTCCCGAAATCGATGTCAAGCATCGTACCCTGCGCGCCTTCGAACAAAACGGAGCGCCCCGCATCGAGCGCGTGATTGATGAGCACCGACACATCGCTTATCAGAGGCCGGAGGCGCTCGCCTAGCTCAAGATACTGCTCGGCCATCCCCGCGGTATCGAGGGGCACGCCGTATGTTGCACGGCACACGGCATCCTTCTCGGCGATCACGCGCTCGAGCTTTTCGCGAAATCGCTCCGGATTCAATAGGTCGCCCACGCGGATTCCGTGCCGCGCCATTTTGTCTTCATACGCGGGCCCGATCCCGCGCGACGTTGTTCCTATTTTCCATGCGCCGCGCGCCGCTTCCGCCGCCTTTTCCATCTGCCGGTGATACGGGAAAATCAGGTGCGCGCGGTTCGAAAGGTGCAGCCGTCCGGTGACGTCGATTCCGGACTTCGCCAGAGTGTCAAGCTCCGCGGCCAGAGCTACCGGGTCAACTACGACGCCCGAGCCGATGACGGCGTGCTTGCCGGGGCGCAAAATTCCGCACGGAATCAATTGCAGGACGAACCGATTCCCGTCATAGATGACCGTGTGTCCCGCGTTGTGCCCCCCCGCGCATCGCGCGATGTAATCGAACGATCCCGCGAGATAGTCCACCACCTTGCCCTTGCCTTCATCGCCCCACTGCGCACCTACGACCACGATCGACTTCATCAGCCGGTCACCCCTACTTTGCATTGCGGTAAAATCCCCGGGTCTGAAGACCCGGGCTACAGCAAAGGCTACACAGCGTGCCGTGCTGTAGCCCGCCTCTTCAGAGGCGGGGACTTTTTTCTTTCCCTCGGCGGGACTCAGGGTCGCGCCCGTGAAGACTTCTCGGTGCAAGCAGCCGCACAACTCCGCGCCACTCCACAGCCATGGATTCACAGGGAGGGAATATTTAAACCGCGGAATACTTATGCTACATGCGGTATCCGGAGAAGGCAAGTCAACGGTGGGCCGGCTCGAAACAAGCAAATTATTGAAGCGCTCTGTACTGCGAGTTGCCGAAATGTTTGCGCGGCGCACCCATTTTCAGTTGAGCCTTTCGGAATTTAACACAGAGAACGCGGAGAAAAGCCGCAGAGAGCACTGAGAGTTTAGTGGAGAAGTTGCGGGATAGACTGCTGAGAGCGGCAGGCGATTTCTGCGTGGTTCTCCGTGGTTCTTTGTTTCCTCTGTGTTGAGCTTTTGGGAATTTAACGCAGGGAACGGGGGGAAGAGTGACCGCGAATCTGGATTTGCTCGTGTGAGGGAAGAGCGCTACCGAAGTTCTGCACCGCGGAAACAGGTGCGGATGTGATCGTTCACCATCCCGGTGGCCTGCATCAGAGCGTAGCAGATGGTTGAACCAACGAATCGAAATCCGCGCCTCTTCAAATCCTTGCTCATGGCGTCGGACTCCGCTGTCCGCGCCGGGACATCCTTCGGTCCGCGCGGCGTGCGCTGCTTTGTTTTTCCCCCGGTGAATTGCCGGAGGTAGGCATCGAAGCTGCCGAACTCGCGCTGCACGGCGAGAAAAGCCCGCGCGTTCGAAATTGCCGCGGAAACTTTCAAACGGTTTCGAATGATCCCCGGGTCGGCGAGCAAAGCGCGCACTTTCCGCGCGTCGTATTGCGCGATCCTGACCGCGTCGAATCCGTCGAAAACTTCGCGGTACCGCTCGCGCTTCCGCAGGACTGTCTCCCAGCTCAGGCCCGCTTGGGCGCCTTCGAGAATCAGGAATTCGAACAGGAGGCTGTCGTCGTGAACGGGCACACCCCATTCCTCGTCATGGTAACGGATCATGAGGTCACCCTGCGCCCAATGACACCTGCGCCGGAACGGGTGGTGAGTCCCGGCGGGATTTCGATGCGGCATGTGATTTTTATGCGAGATGACGCTGGACGGCCTTCTCAATCTGATCGCGCGGCACTGCGCCAACCACTTGCTCGGCGACCTGTCCGCCCTTGAAGATGAGCAGAGTCGGGATGCCGCGGATGTTGAACTTGCCTGCGGAGTTCGAGTTTTCGTCGACGTTTAGTTTCACGACTTTGATCTTGCCCGCATAGGCGGTCGCGATCTCAGCGACAGTCGGCGCAAGCATGAGGCAAGGCCTGCACCACTCCGCCCAAAAATCCACCATTACCGGCTGGGTGTTGCTGGCGTCGATGACCTCTGCCTGGAACGTGCTATCCGTCACGTTGTTAACATTATCTGCCATGAGTACCCCTTCGTTTGGAGGCTGCGTGGTCATACTAACCCATTTTGCCCCGGTCTAATTAGATGAAGTTACAGTCTTTCGGTTTCTCGATTTCCACGCCACCTCGTAAAGCCTCGCATATTCTATCGCGGACGCCTGCCAGGAGAAATCCTTGCCCATGCCATTGATCTGGATTCGCCGCCAAGTTGCGGGCTCATTTCGATAGGTAGCCAGAGCCTGCCGGAGCGCCCCGAGCAGTGCCACCCCTTCATATGGCTGGAATTTGAACCCCGTGCCGCGGCCCGTTGCCGGATCAAACGCCTCGATCGTGTCGTCGAGACCGCCCGTAGCTCGCACCACGGGCACGGTCCCGTACTTCAAGCTATAGATCTGATTCAAGCCGCAAGGTTCGTACCGGGAAGGCATCAGAAACATGTCCGCCCCTGCTTCGATCTTATGCGCGATGGCATTGTCGTAGGCGACTTTTACGCTGAGCTTCCCGGGAGATAGCTTTGCGAGATCGCGAAACATCTTTTCGTATTTCGCCTCGCCTGCTCCCAACACGACAATCGCCAGATCTTCGGCGAGCAAGTCCGGGGCCACCTTCGCGATCAGATCGAATCCCTTTTGATCGGCAAACCGGGAGACGATCCCAATCAAAGGTTTGTTGGCGGACTCCGGTGGCAAACTGAAAATTCCGAGAAGGTCCTTCTTGCAGGCCAGCTTGCCCGACAAATCCTTTATCGAATACTTCGCGGCGATGAGCTTGTCTCTTTCGGGGCTCCACGCAGCATAATCCACGCCATTTAAAATTCCAGTCAGACGGTCCGCCCGGTTCCGCACAACACCGTCGAGCCCATGCCCGTATTCGGGCGTCTGGATCTCTTCCGCGTATTTGCGGCTTACCGTCGTCAGGAAGTCGGCGAAAACCAGCGCGCCTTTCAGGAAATTCACGCGGCCGTAGAATTCCATTGCGTCGACCCTGTATAGATTCTCGGGCAATCCTAATTTTTTCATGATTTCGCGCGGAAATGTGCCGTGATAGCCCATGTTGTGTATCGTGAAAATTACCGGGAGACCCTGAACCGTCGCGTCTTTCCCGTATTGGGTTCGCAACAGCACCGGAACCAGGGCGGATTGCCAGTCATGGCAGTGGATCACCTCGGGCGTCCAGACGTGCTTGGAAAACTCGATGGCCGCGCGGCAGAACTCCGCGAACCGCTCGGCGTTATCCGGATAATCCTTTCCCGACACGCCGTAGAGCTGATCGCGGTCGAAGTACTCCGGGTCCTCGACAAAGTAGTAGCGCACGCCGCGCAGGACCACGCCGTCCAGGATCGCTGGGAAACGCAGCGCGTCGCCCATCGGGATGCTCAAGCCCGGCGCGGCCACCGCCCCGACTTTCGTATTGCGGTACCGCGGAAGCAGCACCGCGACTTCATGCCCGAGCGAGACAAGCGCCCTGGGCAGCGCTTCCATCACGTCCGCAAGGCCTCCCGTTTTCGAAAACGGGAGCCCTTCGGAGGCGACAAAGAGTACTTTCATATCCCCCCGTTCAAAGGTTCCACCGTACTGAATGCCTCCGCAGCCGTCAAGGATCATGCGTTATGATGCGTTATGAGTGGCGACTCCGTTTGAAAAGTAACGTGCCCTCTCCTCCCCGGAGAACGCGGGGCGGAGAGGCCTCTACAAAACCGTCCTGGTTTGTGGAAGTTGATCTTGTAGAGGCCGCCCGCACTTGGGGCGGGCAGCCGTGCGTTCTCTCCAGAACCAAACTGAGTCAATACCGCGTTATGCGATGGGTTCTGGGTAGCCGCCTCGATTGGCAGTAGCACAGCCACTCTTGGCTGTGCGCGGCGTCGCGTGCTCTACTAAACGACCGCACAGGCAGGAGTGCCTGTCCTGCCGTGTCACCCGAAAAGCTGGGACAACATTTCCTCACCGATGCAAGCTGGCAGGAACGAATCGCGCGCGCGATTCGCATCGGAGAGGGCGTATGGGTTGAAATCGGCGCAGGTCACGGGGAAATGACTTCGCGGCTGGCGCGACATGCCAGGAGAGTCATCGCCATCGAACTGGACCGGCGCCTCGCCGCGCGCTTGCGCGAAGTCACGGCGCCGCTCGGCAATGTCGAAGTCATCGAAAGCGATGTGCTGGCCGTCGATTTTGGAAGCCTGGCAAAGGGCGCGAGCTTTTCCGTCTACGGAAATCTGCCGTATTACATTACTTCGCCCATTTTGCATCGCCTGTTCGAGCACTCGGAGCGGATCGCGGCGATTCACATCGTGATTCAGTTTGAAGTGGCGGTGCGCATCGTCGCGCCGCCCGGGCGTCGCGATTATGGTTACCTTTCCGTTGTCTCGCAGTGGTTCAGCCGGCCAGAGCTTGTGCTGCGCATTCCTCCGGGCGCGTTTCGTCCGCCCCCCAAGGTCGCTTCGGCCCTGGTGAGTCTGCGCATGCCGGGCACCCGCGAAACGCTCG
>WNFE01006834.1_pt1 | contig 16188 bp, 12 predicted proteins | sample 5400451 | NCBI WGS metagenome assembly WNFE01 (sample SAMN13153344, study PRJNA577476) | soil metagenome | isolation source: 200 cm saprolite under Douglas fir tree site 2 hole 2 | place: USA:California | collected 2015-04-18 | reverse complement strand
TCGAGTACGGCGACGAACGCGATCCGAAGATGCGCGAATTCCTAGAAAGGATCGCGCCGATGAACAACATCGCCAAGATTAAGAAACCGATGTTCGTCATCGCGGGAAAAAACGACCTGCGCGTGCCCGTGACGGAATCCGAGCAGATTGTTTCGACGCTGAAGGAAAACAAGACGCCCGTCTGGTACCTGATGGCGAAAGACGAAGGCCACGGCTTCCGCAAAAAACCGAATCTGGACTTCCAGTTCTATTCCTCAGTTATATTCATCGAAGAGCACCTGCTGAAATAAAATGGTTCGTGCCGGGAAATAAACGCAACCAAGATGTGGACACACGAGAAGACAATGAACTAGGCTAACCGCTGAGGTTTAAAGTGGTGAGCCATCCGCCAGATTTGGGGATAGCATTCGTGCTTTCCAAGCTGTCATTTGTCCTCCCCGCAACAAGAAATTTAACATGCCGCAACAGCACCTCGGGAAACTGGCTGTGGGCAGCGCCAGCCTGGAAGCGCGAAAGACATTTCAGGAGAGCTACGGATATTTTTTATTCTGTCGTGCTCCGCGGCAAAAATGGAAACAGAAGTACGTAAACCTGGCTGGAAGCGTCGCGCGGGACTCCTTTGGGAGTCACTCGCTTCGCCGTCTGCTGCAGACATCATCGTCTGTGCGTTGATTTTGGCCGCCGGGATCCTCTCGTTTTTCCTGTACCAGCGCTCGCCTGATTTCCCGTACGAGGATGTCAGTTACGTCGAACTCGCGAACTCGCTTGTTCACAACGGCACTTATGCGTTCAACTTCACGGCGGAGAAGGTCCAGCCCCCGGGACTTCCTGTCATCCTGGGGTTGATATGCGCATCGGTAGGTTGCAGCCATGATGTTCTCGTGCGAGCGATGTCTGTGTTCTTCACGCTAGGCTTGTTGCTAAGTTATGCGCTGATCCGCTGGGCGCACGGACGCTGGGCAGCGGGGGCCTCCTGCCTGCTTCTTGCTTCATCCCCGATCCTGTTTTCCGCGGCCACCTCGCGGTTATGGCCGTCGTTTCCGTATCTGTGTACGAGCATGCTGACGTTGCTGGTCGCTCCGAAGTTAGACGAGGCTACATCAAGAGGGGGAAAAGTTCTTTGGGGGAGCCTGTTCTGCGTGCTTGTGATTGTATCGGTATTTATACAATCGGCGGGAGTTGCGCTGATTGGAGGATTGATTTGCTGGATGGTCGCTTCCTTTCTCGGCGACAAGAAAGTGGCGTGGTCGCGCTTCAAGATCCTTCTACCGATTGTGTTGCTGGCAGTGGTAGCCGAGGCGATGTGGATGCAACGGGGAAGCAATCCCGAGCAGTGGCCGCTGCAGGGGTATCCGGGGAGCTACCTCTCACAGTTGATATTGAAAAACGGGAATTACCCGGAATTAGGATTGGCCACCGCAAGCGACATAGTGGCGCGCGTAGACGGAAATGTTCGGGCAAGAACGGGTCTCTTCGTGGAACTCATCACTCGACACTGGGTGAATCCGTCGTATTCATCGGCGGCGATGACATTGCCCCTCTTGCTGATTTTGATTGGGGTGGGAAGTTCGATTTTGCAAAGAAAGGGTGATTTTTGCGCCTGGTACTTCCTGGGCTACGAGTGGATCTATCTGCTGTGGCCATGGACACTTGAAGTTCGATTCTTCCTTCCAACCGCGCCTCTCGCGTGTTTGTACTTTTTTGAGGGCAAGAAGGTTTTCACAGAGTGGTGTTATCGATACCCGCGGAGAGTAGGAGCTGTCTGCTTGCCACTGTTCGGGTTTATCTGCATCCATTCTGCGGTGCGAGGCTGGCAGGCGGGTTGGAGCATGGGCAAACAATGGAAAATCTCCGCGCTATTCTGGTTAATCAGTGCGGTGATTTCCGCGTCGATGATTAAGGGTAAACCGCTGCCTACCCTCGAAGGGATTCATGAGCATCTGGGTTTTTTTAGAAAGCGCTTCTCCACGTGGGGGATTTCGTTCAACTTAGACCAGGCACTGGGTACGGCGCTGGTGGTGATTTTCATCGGGATGGGCATTCCGGGGGAACTTGATACTGCGAGGAAAAACCTTTCCTTCGGGGCTGCGGAGCTCAGCGAAATCCCGGATATTCAGGCGGCACGCTGGATCGAATCGCACGTCAATGAAGACGCGGTGGTTGCGGCGCGCCGTGTTCCGCTGGTCTATCACTATGCCCACAGGAAGGTGATCTGGTTCCCACCGATGACGAATGCGGAACTTCTGATGGCGGGGCTGAGGAAACACCACATCCGTTATGTCATTGTCATAGAGCGGGATTTTAATTATTACCGACCTCCGGATGAATATTGTTTCAAGATAGTATCGGATGCCTATCCAGAGGCGTTCCGGCTGGTCGAACAGGAGAAGCAGGTAAGAATTTATGAGGTGGTCCCGGATCGCCCCAGTTGATCTTAAGGCCTGCGAATCACTCTGAACGAGGGGCCGCTGCGCGAGACTGTATCTTCATTGATATGGCTTTTTGGGGCGGGCAAAAAGAACCCGCAAAGGCCATCCTGGATTTCATTTCTTAAAGCGATTCAGAAGCTGGACAAAAGAGTTGGAGTAATCCTTGCGGTTATCGGGGGAAAGGCATAAGAACCAGAATCCGAGGAGGGCAACGGGGAGGATTAAGGCGACTTGGGAGAAGAAAACGGAAAGGTTTGAGGCTCGCCAGAAGCGATCGACTACATGGCTGCAGATAGCAAAAGGCAGCATGGCCAGTCCGGGCCGGACCCAAGCGTCTGTGACAAAGCTCCAGATGGGAATTTGCAGGATGCGGCGAACGTACCAGGGCCAGAAGAAAAGGCATACCACCAGATCGGGCAGGGTCGTGCCCCAAGCCACTCCGACAATTCCAATTTTTTGTAACAGATAAATGCTTAGACCCAAGTTGATGAAGGACTCGCAAAGATAGATCGGGACGAGCGGCTTGTGTTTGCTCATTCCAAAACTGACGGCCCAAGGCACCGAAGGCCCAGTCGAAAAGAGAACCGAAAGGGTTAGCACCCACAGGACGTGCCAGGACAAAGCAGCGTATTCCTGGCCCATCCAGAGGCCTATGAAGGTCTTTCCGCGCAAAATGAACGTAAGACAGATGGGCAGGATGAGAGCACTGGCAAAGCGCGCGTTCTGCAAGGTAACGCGGCGCAACTCGGAGAAGTCGCGCTGGGCTTCCAACCGGCTGGCCAGAGGAGTCATCGTGGAGGTGATGCCCGAGATCAGGCCCTTGGAGTAGGTGATCAAATTCACAGCGATGGAGAAAAATGTGACGAGGCTCACGGGCAGGAAAGCGGCGATTACCACCGAGTCGGTATAGAGGATCAGGTAGGCGAAAACGTGCAGCATGAAGGAGTAAATGCTGAACGTGAGGATGAGACGGAAATGATCGCTATCGGCTTTCGATAGCCGGATGCGCAATTCCGGATAGAGGCGAAAACATGCCCAGGCACTCGACAATCCAATCGAGCAAGCGAACGCGAATTGAATGAAGGCAAGGCTGACGATTCCCTTTCCTTCCAGAAGCGCGACGATGATCGCAAAGCTGCGGAGACCCGAGCCTGCGACCTGAATCAGGTTGTTGATATCGAATCGCTGCAGGGCGACGAGAATGCCACCGAAGACTCCACCTAAGAACGAGGCGGCTACCGTGAATCCCGCCAAGCAAAGAACTACGCGGGCGGCGGGGTGATACTCCGGAGGAATCTTGAAATGATTGATAGCAACAAATGCAAGTCCGAAGGAGATGAGGATAGCAAGAAGCCCTGCAGTAGCGAAGATCGCCAAAGCCGCAGAAGCTGTGCGACTCGCATCCTCGTGATTCGCCTCCGCATGAAACTTTGCAACATATCGAGTGACAGCCCCACGGACGCCAGCATCAAGTAGCCCGAGATAGCCCGTCAGAGACATTATTAGGACCCAAACTCCGTACAGGGAGTTCCCGAGATGGTGGACAACGAAGGGGGAAATGAAAAAGCCGACTATGATTGAAAATGCGTACCCACCCCAATTGGAAAGCACGTTGCGCCAGGTCCGACTTTTTTGAGCGGGCGGGGCTCCCTGGCTCTTGGGCGCGTTCGTATCGTTGTTCGTGGTAGAAATCGAAGTCATTCTTCGTTTTTCCGCCAAGCTCAGAATCGTCCTGGCCAGACCACATGCCGGATATACAGACTCATACATACCCGCCGCAGCCTTTTCCGCAAAAGGAACCTAAGAGCCCGGATCGGCGGGAAGCGTCAGGCCAGCAGTGAAAATCAATGCCAGCATTAGGTAAAGTGTGAGACATTTTCCGCTGAGATTCGAGGCAAAACTACGCCTCATGTGTCCTAATGCCTTACTTTTCAAACATTTACGGCCAAGACTAGTCTCTGTACCTGGCAATTTGCGTGCTAAACTCATAGGTGGTGATCATGGTGCGTCGGTCTCGTATAAGCTTATTATTTTCTTTAATATAGGGACGGACGAGTCGACAATACGGGCTAGGCTATGCGGCCCAGTCTGTGAAGTTGGATACGGTTCTGGAGTGAATGATGAGAGTTTTGGTTACCGGACACAAGGGCTATATCGGAACAGTTATGGCTCCGTTCATCGCGAATGCGGGCCATGAGGTCGTTGGTCTGGACAGCGACTTGTTCGAACAGTGCACCTTTGGCGAGTCCCCGCGACAGTTCCCATCCATTCGAAAAGATCTCCGTGACGTTGAACATGCGGATCTTGAAGGATTTGATGCGGTCATCCATCTCGCGGGTCTTTCGAATGATCCGTTGGGAAATCTGAATCCAAACCTGACCTACGATATCAACCACCACGCTTCCGTCCGGCTGGCTCGCCTTTCGAAAGAAGCTGGAGTGAAGCGCTTCCTCTTTTCCTCATCGTGCAGCACCTACGGGGCAGCCGGCGACAAGATCCTGGATGAGACCGCAGAATTCAACCCCGTCACTCCGTACGGACGCTCGAAGGTTCTCGTGGAGCAAGAGGTAGCAGCACTGGCCGAGGTGGAGTTCAGTCCGGTCTATTTGCGCAATGCCACGGCGTACGGCGTTTCTCCGCGCCTGCGCTTTGATCTGGTGCTCAACAATCTGACGGCGTGGGCGCTGACGACGGGGCGCGTATTCATCAAGAGTGATGGAACGCCCTGGCGCCCCATCGTACACATTGAAGATATTTCTCGCGCGTTTCTTGCCGCGTTGGAAGCTCCGCGCGAGCTCATTCACAACCAGGCTTTCAACGTCGGCCGTTCCGAAGAGAATTACCAGATTCGCGACCTCGCCGAGATTGTCAAGGAAAGCGTGCCGGGCTGCACGATCGAATTTGCCGCCGATGCGGGCCCGGACAAGCGCTGTTACCGCGCGGATTTCAGCCGCATCATAAAAACTCTTCCGGCCTTTCAGCCAAAGTGGGATGCCCGCCGCGGCGCGCGCGAACTCTACGAGGCGTACAAAAAAGTGGGCTTGAAAGTGGAGGATTTCGAGGGAGCGCGATACAAGCGCATCGACCATATCCAGGGGCTTCTGGTTTCCGGCCGATTGAATGCGGACCTTCGCTGGCAGTCACATGATTCCGAGCCCGTCCTGCAAGCGAAGACCTCCTGAGATGATTTTGCGGGCGGCTGGTGAGACTTGATTTTTACGGAGACGAAGCTGCCCGGCGCATTTGTGATCGAACTGGAAAAGCACGCAGACCAGCGCGGGTTTTTTGCCCGCACATTCTGCCGGAAGGAATTTGAAGCGCACGGACTCAACCCGCAAGTAGCGCAGTGCAACGTTTCCTTCAACAAGAGGAAAGGCACGCTGCGGGGAATGCATTACCAGGCTGTTCCGTTTGCGGAAGCAAAGCTTGTACGGTGCACATCGGGATCGATCTATGACGTCATCATCGACATCCGGCGTTCCTCTCCAACGTTCAAGCAGCATTTTGCCGTCGAGCTTTCTGCGGAGAACCACAAAATGCTTTACATCCCCGAGGAATTTGCACACGGATTTCAGACTCTCCAGGATGACACGGAAATCTTTTACCAGATGTCTCAGCACTTCTCCCCGGAACATGCCCGGGGCGTCCGTTGGAATGATCCGACTTTTCGAATTGAATGGCCGGAGGACGAACGAATCATCGTTGAGAGGGATCAGCGCTACCCGGATTTTATGGCGTGAGGACGGCTAGGGAATTTGAGTCTATACGCATCCAAGAACGAATTCGATCTCCTAGCGGTGGGAGGGGAGACCTACCGGCACCCAGGTGTTCGACTGGACCGTGCCGAAGGAATGGAACATCCGTGACGCCTATGTAAAAAACTCAAAAGGGGAGCGCGTGATAGATTTTCACCGCTCGAATTTACACGTTGTGAACTATAGCATTCCGGTGTACCGCCGAATGCCGCTTGCAGAGTTGAAGAATCATCTCTTCACGCTTCCCAATCACCCAGACTGGATCCCGTATCGGACTTCCTATTACAAAGAAAGCTGGGGATTTTGCCTCACTGACCGTCAGCTGGCAGCATTAAAAGATGAGGAGTACTTGGTCTGTATTGACTCGACGCTGGCACCCGGGCACCTTAGCTACGGAGAGTACTTATTGCCGGGGGAAACAGGGGTCGAGGTGTTGATTTCATGCCACGCCTGCCACCCTTCGCTTTGCAACGACAATCTTTCGGGCATCGCTCTTGCAGTGCAGTTGGCCCGCCGGCTGCAAGTGATGCGGCGTCGGAATTCTTATCGGTTTCTTTTTGTGCCCGGAACCATTGGTGCAATCACGTGGTTGGCTCTCAACGAGGACAAGTTACGAAGCATCAAGCACGGTTTGGTGCTTACTGGCGTGGGCGATAGTGGGTTATTGCATTACAAGAAGAGCCGGCGCTCCACAGCAGAGATCGACCGCGCGGCAGCGCACGTACTGAAACACTCCGGGAAACTCCATCACATCCTTGAATTCTCACCATACGGCTATGATGAAAGACAATATTGCTCGCCGGGAATTGACCTTGCTGTCGGGCGCTTGTCGCGCGCACCTCACGGAACCTATCCGGAATACCACACATCCGCGGACAATCTCGAATTTGTTCATGCGGAAAAACTAGGCGAGGTGTTTGCTGTTTGTCTCGATATTCTTTCGATTCTGGAGAGCAACGCGACTTTCCGGAACCTTAACCCGAAGTGTGAGCCACAACTGGGAAAGCGGGGCTTGTACCGAACGATCGGGGGCCAGGCTAATGCGGATATAAGTGAGATGGCGATGCTTTGGGTTCTTAATCAGTCTGACGGAAAAAATTCCCTGCTGGACATTGCAGAGCGTTCGGAAATTCGTTTCGACTCCGTTCAAAATGCAGCTTACGCCCTTGAGGAACACCGTCTCTTACGAAGGGAAAGAGAATCGATACCGGTGGCTGCATATTAAGCGCGTGAAAAGCGCAATGAGAAGAACCCGATTATCAGAGGTATTTCTTGTTCCTAAACCCAGCTGCCGCTCGCGAAGCGAGAAGAGTTCGAGAGCGTCTCGCGCCCTTGAGAATCCCATATGACGAAACCCGTGACGAAAGAAACTTCTCAGAAACGGGTCAGGGTGCGGACTGAAAGGTCGACTTTTAGCCTGCTGCCCCTACGCGACAAGATCGCCTTAGTCACCGGCGCCAGCTCCGGCATCGGGAGATGTATTGCTCTCTCCCTGGCTGAAGAAGGTGCCCAGGTATTTCTCGTCGGCCGCAGAGCGAAAGCTCTCGAAGAGGTGGCCAAACTCGCGCAGGGGCAATCGCCTCTCTCACGCGTGTGCCGCACGGACCTCAGGCGCGAAGAAGATATTTACGCGCTCGCAGCTGAGATGAGGCAGAATGGCGGCCGGTTGAATATACTAGTGCACAGCTCTGGTGAAATCCACCACGCCGAACTTGCCACTGCATCGATCCGCGACCTTGATTCGCAATACCAATCCAATGTCCGCGGTCCCTATCTTGTAACTCAGGCATTGCTTCCCATGCTGCGCGCTGGGCTGGGACAGCTGGTTTTCATCAATTCCAGTTGTGGATTGCGTGCGCCAGCACGAACGGGCCAATATGCCGCGACTCAGCATGCCATGAAGGCCATCGCTGATAGCCTCCGCGAAGAAGTCAACGCGGACGGGATCCGAATCCTTAACGTCTATCTGGGGCGCACGGCAACACCGCGCACCGAAAGGCTATTCCAAGAAGAGAGGAAAACTTATCGACCGGAGTTATTGATGCAACCCGAAGATGTCGCCGCGATGATTATCCACGCACTTAAGTTGCCGCGGACGGCAGAGGTCACAGATATCAGCATGAGATCACTGTACAAATCCTATTAGGACTCGAGATGAACCAGAATAATCAATCTGGCTGCCGATTTTGCGGGACGAAGCTGGAACACACCTTTGTGGATCTGGGGATGTCGCCGCTTTGCGAGAGCTATCTCTCATCGGAGCACTTGAATCAGATGGAGCCGTTCTACCCGCTCCATGTGCAAGTTTGCAAGAACTGTTTTCTGGTGCAGTTGGAGGCGTACGTCACGCCCGAGCACATTTTCAGCGACTACGCCTATTTTTCATCGTATTCGGATTCCTGGCTGGTGCATGCCAAGCGCTACACCGATCTGATGGTGGAGCGGTTTGGGATCGGGGAGAAAAGCTTCGTTGTGGAGCTGGCCAGCAATGACGGCTACCTTCTGCAGTACTTTGTGGAGAAGAAGGTTCCTGTTTTGGGCATTGAGCCAGCGGCGAACGTTGCCGATGTTGCGATAAAAAAAGGCGTGCCCACGATTGTGAAATTCTTCGGGCGCGAATCCGCCCGCGAACTGGCGGCTTCCGGTGAGAAAGCGGATTTGCTTCTCGGGAACAACGTTTTGGCGCAGGTGCCGGATTTGAATGATTTCGTCGCGGGAATGAAAATCCTGCTCGCGCCGACCGGCATTATCACCATGGAGTTTCCTCATCTCCAGCGGCTAATGGAAGAAAACCAATTCGACACTATTTATCACGAGCATTTTTCGTATTTCTCGTTTGTGACCGCGGAACAGATTTTTACCGCGCATGGGTTGACGCTTTTCGATGTCGAGGAGCTCCCGACGCATGGGGGCTCGCTGCGCATCTACGGGCGGCACAGGGAAGATTCATCGAAGCCTGTCAGCGCGCGAGTCACCGAGCTGCGTAGCCGCGAGGTCACCGCCGGCTATGTGCGCTTGGAGACTTACGCGCGGTTTGCCGAGCAGGTCAAAGAGACCAAGCGGAAGTTGCTTGAATTCCTGATTCAGGCGAAACGCAGCGGGAAACAGATTGCCGGGTACGGCGCACCGGGCAAGGGCAACACGCTCCTGAATTATTGCGCGATCCGCACTGATTTTCTGGACTACACGGTGGACCGCAATCCCTACAAACATGGCCGGTTTTTGCCTGGCACGCATGTTCCGATTTTTCCGCCAGACCGCATTCGAGAGACGAAGCCCGATTTTTTGCTGATTCTTCCCTGGAATTTGAAGGACGAAATCATCAAGCAGAATGCATTTATCCGCGAATGGGGCGGAAAGTTTGTCGTGCCGATCCCGGAGGTACAAGTCCATGAGTAAGGCGGCACGAGCGGAAACAGCGATCGCGCAAAGAACAAAGGGAAGCTTATCGGGTCGCGAAAAGGTCAAGGAGTAACGCACATGAAAGTCGTTATTTTTTGCGGCGGACTTGGAATGCGTTTGCGAGAATACGCCGAGAATGTTCCCAAGCCCATGGTGCCCATCGGCTACCGACCGGTACTCTGGCACGTGATGAAGTACTACGCGCATTACGGCCACAAGGATTTTATTTTGTGCCTGGGCTACCGCGCCGACGCGATCAAACAGTATTTTATTCATTACGACGAGTGTGTTTCGAACGACTTCTCGCTCTCGAAAGGGGGCAAGGATCTGCAGCTCTTCAACAGCGACATCCACGATTGGAAAATCACGTTTGCCGAGACAGGAATGAACTCGAACATCGGCCAACGACTCAAAGCGGTGGAAAAATACCTCACCGGGGAAGAAGCATTTCTTGCAAACTATGCCGACGGCTTGACCGACCTGGAGCTTACGAAGCTCATCGAGTTTTCCAAGGAACATGGCAAGATTGCCACGTTCGTTTCCGCAAAGCCGAACCTGACTTATCACGTGGTATCCGCCGAGGCTGACGGAATGGTGAACGACATCAAGGCCATTCGGGATTCGGAGCTACGGATTAACAGCGGCTACTTCGTACTCAAACAGGACGTTTTTAAGTACATGCGCGACGGCGAAGAGCTGGTCCTCGAACCGTTCCGGCGATTGATCGGCGAGCGGCAGCTGATGGCTTACGAACACAACGGCTTCTACGCGTCGATGGATACGTTCAAGGATAAGCAGCAGTTGGACGATTTGTACGCGCGCGGCGACGCGCCGTGGGTGGTGTGGAAATCGAATGGGGGACAAGTTGCCGCTTCCGCGCCGGACAGCGCGAAATCCGGCATGCAGGATCCCCAGAACTATGCGGCGAGCCGGCGAGATGGTTGAATTTCGCTTAGGCTCCGTAGCGCGTCCTCTTCGTCGAATCCTGTGTCTCGGCGCGCACTGCGATGATATTGAAATCGGATGCGGAGGAACGATTCTCCGCTTGTTGAGCGAAGACGCCAACATCGAAGTCTATTGGAAGGTGTTCAGTTCAACGGCGGTTCGAAAAAAGGAAGCGCTCGGCGGTGCGAAACTTTTTCTTGCGGGTGCAAAGAAAAGGAAAATCGCAATTCATAAGTATCGCGATAGGTTTTTTCCGTCATTTCAAGCAGAGATCAAGGCCGAATTCGACAAACTCAAGAAAGAGTTTGCTCCGGATGTCATCCTGACGCACTACAGGCACGATCTACATCAGGATCATCGCGTGATTAATGAACTGACCTGGAATACATATCGCAGCAACTTGATCCTGGAATATGAGATTCCCAAGTACGATGGTGATCTGGGTGCACCAAACTTCTTCGTCGGACTGGATCGCGCTACGTGCGAGCGGAAGGCAAAATACGTTCTGGATGCATATGCATCGCAGCGAGTTAAGCAGTGGTTCGATTCAGAGACCTTCCTTGCTTTGATGCGAATCCGCGGCATTGAAGCCAATGCGCGCGACCGGTACGCAGAAGCTTTCTACTGCCGGAAGCTCGTGTTGTGAACTAGCGTGATTCCTAATTCTCTCCGAAGAACGCTGTGTTACCGTAGCTATGATGCTCTCAACTTAGAATTCAAACTGGTTCTCGGCTTCGGCGAGGTCACATTTCATGACTGAGATTCGGCCAAGGGTAAGCATCGGTCTCCCCGTTTATAACGGTGGACAGTTCGTCAGCAAAGCAATTGAAGCCGTTCTGGGTCAAACTTTCTCCGATCTCGAACTAATAATTTCCGACAATGCATCCACTGATTCTACTGAAGAGATTTGTCTTGCGTATGCATCGCGTGACAAGCGGATTCGCTATTACCGCAACGCGGCCAACGTCGGGGTAAATCCTAATTACCGGCGCGTCTTTTCCTTGGCCACCTCCGAGTACTTCAAGTGGGTCACTCATGACGATCTGCAGACACTGGACTTCCTAGAGAAAACTGTGCCGATCTTGGACCGAGATCCGGGAGTTGTCGTGTGTTATCCGCGAGTCGTTGTCATTGATGAGAATGAAAACGTAATTGAGCGGCGCTCCTATGGGCTCGACACGAATCCTGACCTCACAATGCGACCGCAGGACCGGCTGGGGAGGATCCTTTGGATCAACTGGGGCTCGCCGCCGCTTTACGGCATTATGCGATCGAGCGTCCTGAGAAAAACTCCGTTGCTCGGTAGCACGTACGCAGCGGATCAAATCCTACTGGCTGAACTGGCATTGCACGGGAGGTTCTACGAGGTGCCTGAGGGCTTGCTGTTACACCGGGAACACACGAACCGATCTGTCCACACCAATCCATCTCGGCACGCACTTACCATCTTTCAGGACCCTTCGAATGCCGGAAGAATCATTTTCCCAGCCTGGCGCGTATGGCGGGACTATATGGCTGCAATTCGACGCGCGCCTCTTAGTCGCCGGGAACGGCTTGAATGCGGTGTGCATATGCTGCGATGGGTGAAGTATCACCGCGAGGAAATGTTCGAAGACATTGTCATCGCTACAAAGCAAGTCTTGGGTGCATCGAAGACGGTTCAAGTGCGCACCTAGGCGTATCCGTAGGCGAAGATCGCGGCGATTGCTCACTAGCATGCACTTCGTACTTTGAAACGCGATGAGGGTACAACACTTAGTTTCCCGGCAGCAAAGATGCTATGCGAATCCTTCTATTCTATTTTGCCGAGTTGGGCCACATCGGCGGCGTTGAAATGACAGTAGTCAAACTCGCTGAAGCTTTTGCAAAGCGGGGCCATCCCGCAGGAATTCTTGAATTTTCACACACCTGGAAGCCGCGTCGAGAGTCAGAAAACGGAATCCCAGTCTGGGGAATCGCGGCGCCGTCAGATCCTACTTGGCACCGCCCGCGTTCGTGGGGCTCTTTTACCCGTGCGACTTTACAATTCACTCAAGTTGTCCGTCAATTCGGCCCAGATGTGATAAATGTCCACTATCCACTGTCCCAGGCTCTGCCAATCATTGGCGCGAAATTTTTTCGACCCCGATGGCGGCTCGTGGTGACTGTTCACGGCAGTGAGATCCGGGTGTCTCCATCCCTAGCCCCGCAAATCGGGCGGTGGCAGGCTCGACTGCTGAGAACCGCCGATGCTGTGACAGCGGTCAGCGAATCTTTGCTGCAGGACACGCTTTGTAAGTACCCAGATCCTGCAGGGAAATCCCAGGTGATTCCGAATGGAGTCGGGGCCGAATGGTTCGAGCATTCGTCAGCTCAGGGCAATTACGAACAAAAATACATTCTGTTCGTCGGGCGCCTCCATCCCATCAAGGGGTCAGATCTGCTTCTACATGCATGGAAGCAATTGTCGCCGCGGTTTCCTGGCGTCCAGCTCTGGCTTGTGGGAGACGGCCCCGAGCGCGCGAAGCTGGAGCTGTTAACGAAACAGATCGGTGTTTCGTCGACGACTAAGTTTCTCGGCCAAAAGACTCAGGAGGAGCTACCTGCCCTCTACAGAGGAGCAGATGCCTATGTACTTCCCTCGCGAAGCGAAGGTATGCCTCTATGCCTACTCGAAGCCGGCGCGAGTAGGGCCCTCTGCATTGGTACGCGTATTCCAGGCGTGGAGTCAATTCTCGAAGACGGAGTGACTGGTTTCCTCGCGGATTCGGAATCTCCGCCGTCTCTTGCGTCTGCGATCGCACGAGCGCTCAAACTCCCTTCATCGGAGAATGAGCGGATCCGAAATGCGATGCAGGCTCTGATCCGACGCGACTATTTTGAAGGGAAGATGATTTCCCGCTATCTAGAATTATTCGAGTCCCTGCTGAACAATTAATCTGAATTGATGATTCTCCGACGAGTTGCCAGCAACGGCATTTAAGGATCCCGTCGGCCCGACCTATTCCACTCTCTTCAGCCAAATTTCTTTCCAGAGAGGGAAGACGCTGCGCGGACAAAACCGGTTAAGCTCTCCTGTGCAGATCACACCCTCTAGAACGATGCAATCAGCCTTAATGTTCATCATTTTCCCTGTCTTTTCGTTTAAAAGCTTGTTGACGCGCCGGTGAACACGATATGTGCCACCACAATAACGCACCATTTCGCGATCGAAGCTCAGCCCCCGATTGCGGTGCATTACGTCTAGGGTGTCGAGAATTTCGGGTTTAGAACGAACTTGAACAAGCTCACCGGGGTGCAAGTCCAGTTTGACAACGGGGGTTTTCTCCAGCTTGCCAGTAATATAAGGATGGTGTCCCCCCTTACGGTAGGCCTGAATCACATTAAAAACCCAGATCAGGAAACCCTTGATGATCGTTAAAACCGTGACATTTCCCGACCACACATCTAGAAAGTATTGGCCAAGATGCCGGCCGGGCAGAGGCGTGGTTGCCTTGCGCATTTCAGTCGCCTGACACGAATAAACCACATCCTCAGCCGGCGTTGATCCGGGCGACACTCGAGTTTTTGAACTGAGTGTTTCCACACTGCATATGCTTGTGGAAGGTGTACTATCCAGGTTCGCTTCCGTACCTTTCTTTGCTTCTATCCTCTTGAGCCACCCTTCTTTCCAAAACAGCATGCACTCCGCTTGACAACCACCGTGAGATTCACCATCGCAGCGCAGCCCCTCGAGCAGGACGGTGTTCTTCATCGTCCGCGTGCCGTCGCGCATGATCGTGTCGCAAGTCTTGTCCACGCGCTTGTAAACACGAAATTGCCGGCCGCAGTACTTGAGCATCTCTGGCATAAACGGCAAGAACTCGAGAGCACCGTTCTCGTCAAGCGTTGCCAGGATTTCGTCGGCGCTGCGGACCTCCACCCTATCTCCGACGCGGAGTTTTAATCCATGAGATGAATTCGACTTACCCATGCGTGTCGTAATCGGTCCATTCTTTGATGGCTTCGCGCGAGAGAACATTCCCTAACAAATTATATCACGCGAAAGAATGCGTCATGGACAACTCGTCTCTTATACGTTGACTTGAGGATGAACAGCCGCTTCATTGCGTGTCGGGAAGCACTGCGCTACGGAGGCAGTGGATCTCTAGCTCTGTGATTTCCCAGCAGGGAATCTGCAGTGAGTTCAGACCCAGTCTTTCTATGGATGGGCTTTGAATGCAACCATTTGCATGATCGACCGAGCCGACGGACTGCTGTATTCATGTCCGATTGAATTTGTGCCTGCGTCAGCGCAATGTTGTAAATGCGAACCTCGTCGATCAGGCCAGTGAAATACTGTCCGTACAGATTATCCCCTCCAATCTGCAGGGAATTCGTCGAGGTTACGATCGTCCCACTCTGGACCGTACTGTTCACCAGCGCCCCGTTCACATAGATCTTCAGCGTCGTTCCGTCATAGCTCATCGCCAGATGCGTCCACGTGTTGGTCGTCAGCTGTGCCCCACCGTAAGCCAGCGGTTCACTCCCGTTAGTCAGGCTAACCCCGCTCCCAGGAACATTGCCGTTTGACGAGCCAGCTTCCAGAAAATAGTTGTCATTCGGCTTGTAGATGACATCCCGCCACCCGGTGGGTGCCGAACCCGGGTTGACCCATGCTTCAAGCGTCACGCCCGTCGTCAAATGCAGCGATGTCGAATCGTTGATCGTGACCCGCGCATTGCTCCCGTTAAAGGAAAGCGCATTGCCGTACTTCCCAGCCGTCGACCAAGTCGCATTGACCAGTGTCCCGGTGTTGCCATTTCCGGTTGAGTCGTTCACCGTCGTCCCGGAGCCCTCATTGAATGAATAGGCAGCAACAAGGTTCGGCGTACCACTAACGGAACTGGTTGTCGCACTGGCAATATTCGAATAGCTGCTGAGATTGCCGGCAGCATCCGTAGCCCGTACCCGGTAGCTGTAGGTCGTCGATGCCGCCAAGCCGGTGTCACTAATCGTGGTGCCCGAGAGCGTGGCAATCTGCGCAAAGTTCGTACAACCGCTTCCCTGGCACCGCTCCACGAGGTATCCGGTTACACCCACGTTATCCGTCGACGCCGTCCAGCTTAGATTGATCTGCCCCCCTGACCCGGGCGTCGCTGCCAGATTGGTAGGCGCCGTCGGTGACGTGGTGTCTGGCGGCAGAGTGGTTACGACCGCAAGATTGGAATATCCGCTGGTTCTACTTCCGGTGTCCGTCGCACGCACACGGTAGCTGTAGGTCGTCGAAGCCAGCAGCCCTGCATCGTTGTAGCTGGTATCCGTTGGCGTAGCAATCTGCGCAAAGTTCGTACAACCGCTTCCCTGGCACCGCTCCACGAGGTATCCGGATACACTCACGTTATCCGTCGACGCCGTCCAGCTTAGATTGATCTGACTCGACGAGAATGGTGCTCCGATGAGATCTGTTGGCGGGGTGGGCAACGCACTCAAGAGACCATATACCGTAAGCGTACCGAGCGCCCCGACGTATACCTTCCCGTTGGCAACAGTTGGGATTACGAACTTTACGGCATTTCCTGCTTGGTCCCGATTGTTGGCGGCCTGGGTGCTGTCCCAAAGTTTATTTGCTAGGTTAGTGGCGTCGAAGGCGTATACAACTGCCGGGCCGGTGGCATCTCCGTTCGTTCCGCTTTTTG
>WNFE01005700.1_pt1 | contig 16195 bp, 11 predicted proteins | sample 5400451 | NCBI WGS metagenome assembly WNFE01 (sample SAMN13153344, study PRJNA577476) | soil metagenome | isolation source: 200 cm saprolite under Douglas fir tree site 2 hole 2 | place: USA:California | collected 2015-04-18 | reverse complement strand
GACCCGCGGCTGCCGCATCCGCTTCCTGCGGCCTATCCCACCACGCCGACCACGTTTCAGGGCGTCGTCGAGCGCACGCTGCGCGTCGCGGTGGCCGGCAGTGATGGAGCGAGCGATCGGCTCGGTCTGACATTCGGCGCTGGCGTGCATCACATCTCCAATTTTCAGCACCTCACGGGCGATACCCGGACGAGGTTCGTGGGGTCGATGGCGGTGACGTATCGGTTTGGCTGGGCGGGCGCGCTCCCAACGCCTTGACGGGCCGTCAGTTAGCGGCCAACTTAGGCCCCGGTTCCCTTCGAGCCCTTGGGGGAAGCAGCGCCCGATGACCGTAACACGACACCGGTGGCCCTGCGGCGCACCGGGACGAATCTCTTACCTCTCCCTTCTCCCTTTAGTTGTCGGGGGGTTGCTGGGCGCGGCGTCACCCGGCGTCGCCCAAGTCCCCTCGCCGTCCCAGGCCCAGAGCGCATTGCAGCAGGCGGTCCAACAGAATCCCGGCCTTCCCGACGTGATCCGGCAGCGCCTGCAGCAATCGGGCCTCACCCCCGAGCAGGTCCGGGCGCGGCTCCAGGCGAGCGGCTATCCCGCGAACCTGCTCGACGCCTATCTCGGCGGCGGCGTGGCGCCGAGCGCGCAGCCGGCGGGGGCGCTCGAGCTGGCCGCGATCCAGGCGCTTGGCCTGCCGCCGGTGGAGCAGAGCCTGCTGGCGGTCGATACCGAGCTGATCCGGATGCGCGGCACCTACTCGCCGAGCCGGGTGTTCGGGGTGGACGTGTTCCGCCGCACGACCACCCAGTTCCTGCCGCTGCTCTCCGGCCCCGTGCCGTCCGACTACAAGCTCGGGGCCGGCGACGTGCTGGTGCTGATTCTCACGGGGGACGTGGAGCTGGCGTACACGTTGCAGGTAACGCGCGAGGGGTTCATCCTAATCCCCCAGGTGGGGCAGGTCTTCGTCTCGAATCTTACGCTCGATCAGCTGCGAGACGTGCTGTACGCGAGACTGGGGCGCGTGTACTCCGGCGTCCGGCGCAGCGCGAACGCCACGACGCGGTTCGACATCTCGGTGGCGAACGTGCGGGCCAATCAGGTCTACGTGGTGGGTGAAGTGTCCCAGCCGGGCGCGTATCAGATCAGCTCGCTCGGCACGGTGCTCACGGCGCTGTACGTGGCGGGGGGGCTCACGGAGCGGGCGGACATGCGCCAGGTGGAGGTGCGGCGGGCCAGCAAGCCGATCGCGACGTTCGACCTGTACGACTATCTGCTGCGGGGCGACACCCGTAGCGACATCCGGCTCGAGACGGGGGACGTGGTGTTCGTGCCGGTGCACGGGATCCGGGCGGAGGTGACGGGCGCGGTGGTCCGGCCGGCGATCTACGAGCTCAAGGGGACAGAGACACTGGCGGACGTGGTGCGCACGGCGGGCGGATTCCGTCCCGAGGCGCAGCTCAAGCGGGTGGCGGTGTTTCGACTCCTTCCCGCTGCGGAGCGAGGCCCGGGAGCGCCGACGCGCGCCGTAATCGACGTGGCGCTCAGCCCCTCACGGAGCCCTAAAGGAGTCCCTGACGGTCCCGGGGAGCGAGGAGCGGGACCTCCCGGTGATCCACCGCTTCCGGTGAGCATGCCCGCCATCGGGCTCCAGGACGGCGACTCCGTGGTAGTGGATACGGTGCAGCCCCTGTCGGGCCAGTACTACGTGGCGATCGCCGGCATGGTGCGGAAGCCGGGGATCTACCCGTGGCGGGAGGGGATGACGTTGCGGGAGCTGGTGCTCTTGGCGCGCGGGCCGACGGTGGGCGCCGATCTGCGGGAAGCCGAGGTCGCCCGCATGCCCGAGGACCGCACCAAAGGACAGCTCGCGACCACGGTGCGGGTGCCGCTCGACTCGACCTACCTGTTCGAGCGCGACTCGCTGGGGCATTACTTCGGTCCCCCGGGGCTATCGTTCACGGCGAAAGGCGCGCCGGAGGTGGCGCTCCAGCCGTACGACAACGCCCTGATATTGAAGCAGCCCGAGTTCGACTTCCAGCGCACGGTGGTGATCGCCGGCGAGGTGCACTACCCGGGGACGTATTCGCTGCGCACCAAGACCGATCGGCTGGCCGATCTGGTGACGCGGGCCGGCGGGTTGACCTCGCGGGCGTATCCCGAGGGGATCCGGTTCGTGCGCGCGGTGGACCACGTGGGGCGTATCAACGTGGATCTGCCGCGGGCGGTGCGGGACACCAATTCGTCGGCGAACGTCATCCTGCAGCCGGGCGACTCGATCGAGATTCCCGAGTACCAGCCGGCGGTGAAGGTGAGCGGGGCAGTCACCTCGCCGGGGAGCGTGCTGTGGAAGGAGGGCGCGGGCCTCGACTATTATCTGGACGGGGTCGGCGGATTCACCTACCAGGCGGACAAGGGTCGAGTCAGCGTGAAGTACGCCAACGGCGACGTGCGGACGCGGCGCAAGACGTTGTTCTTCTCGAGCACGCCGACGCCGGGCCCGGGGTCGGAGGTGTTCGTACCGGTGCGGGATACTACGAACCGCGTGAATACCGTCCAGTTGTTCACCTCGATCGTGCAGATTATCGCGAGTACGGTGACGGCGATTTACGTGGTCAAGCATCTATGAGGACGTCATGAAGCGGGCACTGGTATGCGGCGCAGGTGGCTTCATCGCGAGTCACCTCGTCAAGCGGCTCAAGCAGGAGGGCCTCTGGGTCCGGGGCGTGGACCTGAAGCGACCCGAGTTCGGGCCCACCGTTGCCGATGACTTTCAGCTGCTCGATTTACGGGAGCAGGACGGGTGCGAGGCGGCGCTGGCGGCGCCATCGGGCGGGGGCGGGTTCGACGTGGTGTACCAGCTCGCGGCGGACATGGGTGGGATGGGCTTCATCCATTCGGCCGAGTGCGAGATCATGCGCAACAGCGCGCTGATCAACATCAACATGATCCACGCCGCTGCCCGCGCAGGCATCAAGCGGTACTTCTTCTCCTCCTCGGTGTGCATCTATCGCGACATGCAGCCCGGCGAGCCAGAGCTTACGGAAAAGGGAGCCTACCCCGCGCTCCCTGATAACGAATACGGGTGGGAGAAGCTCTACGCCGAGCGGATGGCGATGGCATTCGGCCGGAAGTACGGCATCGCCGTGCGCATCGCGCGATTCCAGAACTGCTACGGCCCCGAGGGCACCTGGACGGGTGGTCGTGAGAAGGCGCCCGCCGCCATTTGCCGCAAGGTGGCCGAGGCGGCTGACGGTGGCACGATCGAAGTGTGGGGGGATGGGACCGCGATTCGGTCTTACACGTACGTCGATGACATGGTCGATGGTATCTATCGACTCACGGAGTCCTCACTCGAGGGCGCTGCGAATATCGGCAGCCCCGAGTACGTGTCGGTGGCACAGCTGGTGCAGACGGTCGCCGGTGTGGCTGGAAAGACGATTCGCATCAAGTACGTGAAGGGTCCCGTGGGTGTGCAATCCCGCAACTTTAGCAACGAGCGGATCTATTCCACCGGCTGGCGGGCGCGGTACTCACTCAGAGACGGCATTGCGAGTACATACCTATGGGTGCATGCGCAGGTGCAAGCCCGGCGCGCGGGACCCGCACCGGGGCTCACGGCGCCTCAAATTGGTACAGCGATCTCACCTTGATCGCCCGGTAGAATGAGGTCGGCGCGCCATCGATAAGCAGACGTCCCTCCCACAACACCGCTCCTGCGGCCGACACTTCGGTCGCCACGCCCAGACCCCCGTACCCGATCAATGTGCGCCCGTCCTGAAACCGCTGCACCGAGCCGAGAAACGGAGAGAACAAGGGTGGGTCGTGCCGGAACTGCCACACGAGCGTCGCGGTTCGCGCCACCGCGTCCACTCGGTATTGTGCGGCACGGCTCTCGGGAGGCGCGTGTCGAATCCCGTTGTCGAAGAGCAGGAGGTCACCGTTCGGGAGCACGCGCACCGAGTGCTGCCCGGCGAACCCGCTTAGCGGATCGTTCACTAGAGTGAACTGGTTGTTGCGGCCGCCCAGCCTCCAGATGATAGCGCCGGTCACGGCGTCGATCTTGGTGATCTCCGACAGATTCCGGAATGAGGCGACGTAGTTGCCGTCGCCGTCGATGTCCAGTGAATTGGGGTGATCGAAGTCCGTATTGGTCAATTGCGCCAGGTCCGGGGGGATTTCTATCCAGTCTCGGAGGGTGAAGTGATCCCAAGCGCTCCAGAAGAACTTGACCGAGCCCTCTCGCGTCTGCCGCACGATGCTGTGCCCGGCCAGCAGTACATCCGCCTGACCGCCCAACGACGTCAGGTCGACGTGTCGCAGGTCATATCCGAAGAGGAGCACTTCACCGAACCGCGGCGCCGAGCCCGTGAGAAGCAACTCGTGATTATCCGTGTAATAGGGGACGCTCGCCGCGTGCGTCCCTACCAGCTCGCCGCTGGGCAAGATTTGGAAATACCGCCCGTAGGTTGGCTGCCAGCCGAAGGTGGCGCCGATGAACACGGTGATGGTGCCGTCGGGTTGCTGCTTGGTTTCGACCGCGTTCTCTCCTGGGCGCAAGCCGAACCGGCGATACCAGCAAACGTCTCCGGATGGGCCGAAGGCCAGAGCATACCCATTCGAGTCCAGCGTAACGGCCGTCAGCAGGTACCCAGCGGATGCTGGACCGTCGCTCGTGAGCGCGACTCGCTGCAAGTCCGTGGGCAGGGCCCCCGTGTGGGAAGTCAGCGGTGCGGACTCGGCTCGCTTGGTCCCGCGCACAGCCTCCACGAGGTACATATAGGGCGTGTCGGCATGCAGACCTATGACCACGATACTACCGGTGTCACCCACCATGGATTGAAACGGAGTCGAGTCTCGCGGCTCTCCCGTGATTCCGTAGTTCACGCGTGCGGAGTCGGCATTCCGAGTAGTGAAGTGCACGACGCTGGAGAGGACGCTGTTTGGGTTGGCGGTGGCGCTGACGCTTTCAACGGCGGGCGTACCGGGTGCGACCGGCTCGCCGTCCGTGCAGCTGGTCGCAACGAGACTGATCGCCACAATGAAGACGGCCCGACTGCGCCACCCTGTGATCGACGGTTTTATATGCGATCGCACCTCAATTCCCTCTCCGACGCGTGCTCGGGTCGAGCAGGCCGAATGTCTTTTGGAATACCGGTGACTTCGCGACCGCGTCCGCGGCTTCTTCATGCCCGATTGCGTTCCAATGTCCGTTCGTAGGGAATTCAAACCGCGAGCCGTCGCGTTGGTGTCGTTCTATGAATCGGGGCTGCATGTCGACCACCTCGAATCCACGGCTGGCCGCCGTCGCCAGCAAGTACCGCCGCATCAGGTCGAAATAGCTCCCGGCGGAGGCTTTCAGGCCTGCTTCGCTGTACAAGTTCGGCCGCATGCCGTCCACGAGTAGTGCGACTCGGGACGGATCCAGTCCTGACCTCGAGGGCAATTCGTCGAGAAACGCGTCGACGACTCGCCGCGAGTCGGCCATTCGCTGGGAGTCCGCTGCGGCTACCGTGTTGCCGACGAATTCAAGTGGCCGCTCGGCTGGGTTCTTGAGCCTGGCTCTCAGACCGGCAGACAGGCCAGACAAACCCAAGTTGCGAATCAAATAACTCGCGATGGCCGAGTGCCTAGCCGCGCGCCGGAGGAGGCTCGGAGCGTAGTCCATCCGCGCCAGTCGGAGCCCGGCGGAATCTTCCCGAAAATAGTGCAAGCCTGGCCCAGCCTTATACCGCAGCAGACTCTCGTCGAAGTCGTTGGCGACGATTACGACCACCAGACCGCTGGGGCGAAATCTGGCACGCGCAAAATCCACTTCAGCGAGGTACTGGCTCAAAGCAGATCCAGACATCCCAAAACTGTATACTCGACCCCTCCGGCCTACCAGACGAGCCAACCGACCCTGCAGAGTCTCCTCATAATGGACCATTAACGCTTCGACATAACTGTCGCCGACCACGGAAAGGAGCGGAGTCCGAGCGGTGGAGTCGTAGTCCTGGTTGTTGACGAACCCGTAGTTGTTGGTCCGGCCGTGGTTCACGATCGCAAAGTTCCACCCGTCGGAATACGTGAATTCTCGATTCGGAGCAAACCGCATCACCGGGTTCACATCGTTCACCGGCAGAGTCCCGAGCCCACTGTTCACGGGAAAAAACCGCAGGACGACGTCCGCGACGAGCAGCAGGGCACCGGGGCCGATCACCACGGAAATGGCAGCGAGAACCGCTCGACGACGTATCCCGATGGGATGAGGGCCGGCGTTGGTCTCAGTCTGCACCCTGGTTGCTCCCGGACAGGTAACGACAAGAATGGTGCGGAATACGCCGCATGGCTATTATAGCCCTCACCTTGCCGGCAATCGGGATAACCGCGGATGATCGGTCACCACATTTTGGGCAGTTCGGCCTGCTCTCGCGGCCGCTCTGCGCACGAACACAGAACGTGTCCTTGCGGCGCTCATGCACATGATTCTTCGGCGCCCGCGCCGATCATCGTGACGGTGAAGGCGTGACGCACGCCGGTGGGCTTAGCGATTCGCCGACATCGAATGCGCCTGCGAGCCGCGAAATCACGCTGCTCGATTTGGCGACTGTGCTGCTCCGTCACCTGCGCATGGTCTTGGGTCTGCCAGTCGCCGCCGCCGTTCTCATGGCCGGTATCTCGCTGGTAATGCGCCCCACCTTTAAGGCGACGACAAGCTTCGTCCCCGAAGTGACGAACGGCGCTCGACTGCCTGCTAGTCTCGCGGGCCTCGCCAGCCAGTTCGGTCTCCCGCTGGGCGAGGACGCAAGCCGGTCGCCCCGCTTCTACGCGGACGTGCTGAAGAGCCGGGAGCTGCTTGAGCGCGTGCTCCAATCGCGCTACGCCGACTGCCGAAACGCGGCCACACCGACCGACAGCGCCAGACTCCTGGATCTGCTCGAAATCCGGGGGCGTAATTCAGCCGACAGTCTCTCCAACGGGGTACTCAAGCTTCAGAATCTGGTGTCAACCCAAGTGGACAACCAGACAGGCATCGTGCACTTGAGTGTCAACGCCCGCTATCCACAACTCGCCGCGGCGGTCGCGAACCGGTTCGTCGCTTACTTGAACGAGTTCAATGCTCAGAAGCGGCAGTCGCAGGCGCGAGAACGCCGCAAGTTCGTTGAGGAGCGCATCACTGCCGCCCAGCTGGAGCTGCGCGGCGCGGAGGGAGAGCTCCGCGCCTTCTACGAGCGGAACCGCTCGTGGCAGCAGTCGCCCCAGCTCGTGTTCGAAGAGGGCCGCCTGCGGCGCCAAGTGGACATCCGTCAGGAGGTCTACCTCACGCTCAAGCGGGAATACGAGACCGCGCGTATCGAGGAGGTCAACGACACGCCGGTCATCACCGTGATTGATCCGGCCGTCCCGCCGCAGCTTCGCTCCCGACCGCGCCGCACCTTGATGGTGTCTCTCGGATTTCTGCTGGGAGCCATCCTCGGCGTGTTCGCTGCGTTCGGGGCCGAGTACTTTGACCGGGTGCGCCGCGAGGAAGGCGATGTCTACAGAGACTTTACACAAAGCCTGCGAGCCGTGCTACCGTCCCGAACCGGCCGCCAGCCCCGGTCGTGAGGCTGGCCAATCACGGCGCGATCCTCCGGTACAGCTCGAGTGTCTCCCCCACAACACGCTCGATCGAGAACTCCGCCTCCGCCATCGCCCGCCCACGCGCGCCCATCCGAGCGCGGAGCCCCGGGTCATCGATAAGCCGGTGCAATCCGGCCGCCAGGGCCTCGCTGTCCCGCACCGGGACTAGGAGCCCATTCTCCTCCGACCGGACGACCTCCCGACACCCGGGAACGTCCGTCGCCACGATGGGCCGGCCGGCTGCCGCCGCCTCGATTAACGCTTTCGGCAGACCTTCACGATACGACGGGAGGCAGGCGACGTGACTCGCAGCGAGTACGGCTGGCATGTCGGTGCGGTGGCCCCACCATTCGACGATCCCGCTTACCTGCCAAGCGGCGAGTTGCTCTGCGTCTACCGCAGCCGGGTTCCCGGGGTCGGTGTCCCCTACCAGGACGAATCGCGCACCGACTCCGGCGCTGCGCAGGCGGCGCGCCGCGTCCACGAACTCGCCCACACCCTTGTGCCACAGCATTCGGCCGACGAACACGACCGTGCACGGTCCCGTGGGAGGGGTTGCCGGGGTGAACGTAGCCAGGTCGACACCCGATCCGCGGATGAGAACAACGCGGTCGGGCTGTACGAAGTGTCCCGCCACCAGCAACTCGCGATCGTCCGGGTTCTGCAATACGGCCCAGGACTTGCTCCCCCGGAGCGCCGCGCGAAGCGCTATCCGGAGCGCGGGCCGCAGCAGCCGAGCGCGACCATCCGCCCCGATGAACACGTATCCCATGCCGGCCACGGCATTCACGACCGCCGGAATGCCGGTGAGCGCGGCTGCTAGCGACCCATACACGACCGGCTTGAGGGCCACGTGGTGAACGATATCGGGCCGGATCGTTCGATAGAGATGCACCAGACGGCCCAGCGCGCGCACCTCGGACCACGGCGTCGAGCCGCGGCGGCGCCACGGTAACGGAATCAGCTCGCACCCAGCGTTTCGGATGACATCAGCATGCGCTTGGACTCTTGTAGCCACAAACACCCGATAGCCGACCTCGACGGCTCGCCGGGCGAGCGGCAGGCGGTGGGAGGCAAAGTACCAGTCCTCCGTCACGAGAAACAGGAGGGTGCCGTGACTGCTCACTGCCTCACGAAGACAAACTGATTGTTCCCCAAGCCCCCGCCCGCTGTGATCAGGTTCCGCAACACGAACCCTCTATCGCCGTAGAACCGGAGAATCGCCTCCGGCCTAGCGACCTCGAAGGGCAAGCCGCCCAGCCAATCGAACCAGTCGTAGAACATGGACATCCCCCGGGTCGTGGGTTGGAGGTAGCGTCTCAGGGGGTTCCGCAGTCTCACGACGTCGCTGGCGAAGCCACTGACCACGAAATAGGGGATGAAGAGCCCGCAAACCAGAGCCCGGCCCAGCGCGCTGGAGCAGTAGATGTGCTTCACCCTCCGCCAGGCAATCGAGACGCCGCGTTGGTCGTTGTAGATCGCGATGAACAGCCGGCCGCCCGGTGCCACCGGCAGGCAGACGTTAGCCAGAGCCCGCCACATGTTTCCGGTGTGGTGCAGCACGCCCCACGAGTAAACGATGTCGAACTGTCCCTTGCCACGGACGTACGCCTCGTCAAGAACAGATCCTTCAGCGATCTGCCAGCCGGGATCGTCGGGGAAGTAGCGACGTCGCAGCTCCTCCGTACACGCAACCGAGTGCGGATCGTAATCGAACGAGGACACCGTCGCGCCCTCAAGCATGGTGCGCAAGGACGCTTCAGCCTCGCCGATGCGTGCATCGTTCAGGACCGCCAGGAATTGACGCCAGTTTCGGCCGAAGGCAAATCGCTTACCGCGGGCGATTTCCTCGTGCGCGCCCACCGTCATCCCTGCGCTCCGGACTCAAGCACCTGTAAGTGTACGGCCTCGTACTGCGATGCGACACGCTGGAGAGAGAACTCACGCAACACGCGTGCGCGTCCTTGAGCCCCAAGTTCCCGCCGAGCCTCCGCACCCACATCGACTAGTGCTCGAAAGGCTCCCGCCAGCGCGAGCGGATCTCCGGGCGGCACGATCTCACCGGCATCCCCGACGACCCACGCCGAGTCTCCGACGTCCGTCGCCACGCACGGCACACCACAGGCCATCGCCTCGCCTAGAACACTCGGGAAACCTTCACCGTAAGCCGACGACGAGCACGCGATGTCCAGTGCCGCCATGAGCTCGTTGGCAGGTCTTACCTCTCCGAGCAGGTGTACAGCGTGCCCAAGACCAAGCCCCGCGAGCAGGCGGTCGAGTTCCACGTTCGCGCGATTGACACCCTGGCCTGCCAGTACGAACTGCACGCCGGGTCGTTCGTGTGTCAAAATAGCCGCCGCCTTGAGGAACCCAGGATAGTCCTTCATCGCGTGGTAGCGGCCGACCCGTCCAATGAGCACCACTTCCTCCCCAACGCCCAGGCGATGCCGGAATGCGGCGCGGGCAGTTTGCGATGGAGTGAAGCTCCCGCTATCGAATCCATTGGGTATGACCACGGCCTTCGTAGTTGCGTACCCCAGTTCGGCGTGCTGTCGCGCCCCAGTGCGTGAGTTGTAGATGATGCTGGCGACGTAGGACGATAGGAGGGCGCCAAGCCTGACCACGCCCGCGGTGATCCAACCGTCAGACGAAAAGTCGTATACGGTATTCCGGATGCTCCACACAACCGGGGGCCGCCCTGGGCCCAGCGCCCGTCCGGCGAGCGCTGCAAGGTTGCCGTGGTACATCCAGCCCTGAATGAGGGCAGGCGCGCGCATGACCACTGCGCGGCGCAGTCGCCACGCCGCTCTCGGACCGGGCAGGCTACCACGCACACTAAGCGTGACGACCGGGATCCCCAGCCGCTCAATGACGTCCCCGACCATTCCGCGATCACGTAGGGACACGACGCTTGGCCGCCAGTGTTCCCGATCGCTCGCCGCAAGCAGTTTGAGCAGCATCATCTCTGCACCGCCGGTCTCGAGCCCCGTGACCACGTAGGCGATGCTAAGCGGACGCATCGACGCAGGCCCGGAGCAACCTTTCTGTCTCCGCAACCATTCGGTCGAGGCTGAACTGCCGCTCGATGCGCTCCCGACAGGCCCGGCTTTGCTCCGCCCCTGCACGCGACAGGCCTTCGCGGATTGCGTCGGCAAGGCGAGCCGGATCACCCGGGGGGACCAGGGTACCCAACGTGCCGAGAATCCACGCGGCATCGCCGACGTCCGTCGCGACGCAGGGGATGCCGCAGGCCATTGCCTCGCCCAGCACGTTCGAGAAGCCTTCGCCGAAGGCCGAAGAAAGGCAGCACACGTCGAACGCATTGTAGACAGCAGTCATGTCCTGTTGCGCTCCTGCCCAAGTCACGCGGTCCGCCAGCCCCAAAACAGCCGCTCGCCTTTGGAGCTCCAAACGGTATGCCGGAGAACCGTCCCCGACGCACACGAACCGCACGTCGAGTTGTTCGAGCCTCAAGGAGCCCGCAGCCTCTAGAAACGTCGAGTGATCTTTCATTGGATCGAGTCGCCCAACGATCCCGACGACCGAGTCCTGCTCGGAGATCCCCCAGACGGCGCGCATCCGCCGACCCCCCTCGGCGTCGGGGCGAAACCGCACCAGGTCAATGCCATTGGGCACAACGGTGACTTTTGCTCGTGGGTAGCCTCGACTGCGATGATACTCGGCACCCGCCCACGAATTCGCGATGATAAGATCCGCAAAGCGTGCGAGCGCTCGACTCAATCCAAACGTGAATCGGGGAAGCCAGTCGTAACGGCTGAAATCGACATTGGAGGCGCGAACCCCCCAGACGACCCGTGTTCCGTGTAGAAGTGGTTTCATGAGTAGCGCCAATACGCTCGGTTCGACCAGAAAGGCATAGATCACCTGCGGCCGCTCACAGCGCAACACACGCCACAGGCGGCCTACGAATCCCACGACATCCAAGCGGCCGCGCTTCTCCAAGATTGCGACGGGCACGCCAGCATCCTCCAGCTCGCGCAGGAGCGGCCCCCCTCCGTAGAACGCGACCACGAGAACAGATGCGCCGTTCGCGTACAGCGCCTTCGCCAGCGCAACAAGCTGCCTCTGCGCGCCTCCGAGGTTGAGTGAACGCACTAGAAATGTGATGGACACCGACTACCGCGGATCCGCGTCGAGCAGGGTGCCTTCAGGCAATTGCCATCCGACGCGTTCCCGGCCGGGACAGGGCGTGCCGGAGCGCTCGCGGCAGAAGCAGTAGCGCAACGATGAGAATCAAATTGAACCCGGCCTGAGCAGCTAGCACCGGATCCCCATACATCACCCGGAAGGCCATGAAAAAAAGCAGTGCCATCCTGAACACCGCGCCCTTCCGGCCGCTAAATACAGGCTCGCACAGAGTGAGCGCAGCACCGAAGGCCAAACTTACGGCGACGACACCTATCAAGCCAACGCTAAAGTATCCGAACGAAAGCAGATCAACGGGGATCGTCCCCGAACCACCGTCTGTCACCAACTCCGTATTCACCATTGAGACAGATTGTGGATGCGTGAGTCCAAAAACGCGCTGCGGCACAAGATACAATCCAGCGAGCGGTACATCTGCAAAGAAGCGATAGGGAGAAACGTTCGGCACGTCGACTGATGTATTTGCCAGAGTTAGGTACGGAAACGAGAACTCCATCATGACGTCTGTGAATGCGCGAGAAGCATCACCCCGCACGGTCGCCCATCTCGCGAGCAAGCCCTCGGGCCCAGAGCGGAGGAGGAACAACTGCTTGCCAAACAGCACGACCCCCAAAGCGAGAGTAGTCAATACGAGCATCATCCGCCACTGCCATCTTCCTCCTTGGGACATCCTCGCTAGCGGAAATGCGACGAGGTACGCAATAAGAACCAGCCGCCCGGCGCCGTGGTAGAGCACGATGAACGACAGACAGAACGATACCAGAAGGAGAGCCCCGACTATCTGGCGCGTGATGCCCCGCTGGACGCTGGCCCTCAATGCGTAGAAGCAGTACGACGCACCAAGAACGACCGTTGCAACGTTCTTCAGGAACGCGAGGTTGGACACGACGGGCGGGTTGTCACCCCGAAAAAGGATGCCCTCAAGCAACAGCGGAACGATCCCGCCAATGCTCTGCGCGTACAATACGAGCGAAACGGTGCCAAGAAGCAACGCCACGCTTCCAGCGAACACCAAGTCGGTCTCAGGACTGCGATCATGCACAACTCCCGGGGGCAGGCGGCGAACTCGCGTGACCGTTACCAGCAGTGCCTCGCCACATCTAGCGCCAGCGAGAATCAAGGGATAGCCCATGAAGGCGATCAGCGACGCGTAGACGAACGCGTCATCCGTGAACGGGTGGCGGAAGATCCAGCGCCAGGCCGTCTCCCAATACACGCTGAGATCCAAGAGCTGCAAACAGACTGGGATCGCAACGAAGCACACGAAATAGAGCCATCCCGCGAGCTCGACGGGATCGAGCAACGCTCCTCGACGGCGTCGGACGAGCTGCACCGTCAGGATCAAAGCCCCCAGCGCGCAGGCCAGGCCGAGGATCACGATGCGGTTCACGAGTGCCCTCGCGCGGTCACGTGACCGTCTAGGCTCGCAGCGCGCGAGCCAGCATGGTGCGGCTATCGCCCACGTTTAGGAAGACCGCCACGATCGCGTACACCGCTGCACCCCCCACAATCTGTAGCGCGAGTGCCGCCTCCCCCCGGTAGGATGCAAACGGGCGTAGCGCGAGCGCCATCGCGGTGGAAGCAGCCACGATCCTTGCCCAGTCCGCAAGGGGGAGCGGCATTCGGAAGACGTCCCGCCCGAGTGCTACGCTTAGTGCGCCCGCGACGAAGAACGTCCCGAGTGCCACCCAGGCCGCGCCGAGCGCCCCGAACCTCGGGATCCACCAGAGATTGAGCGCGACATTGAGCACTGCCGCGGAGCCGGTAACCCACACCTGCTTTACCGTCGCCCGCCCGAGTTGGAAACTGAGGTCGAAATAAAAGGCCTTCAGCCCGGCGAAAAATGCGGCAATTGCGAGCCAGGGCACGAGCTCTCCGGCCGAGGCCTGAAACGAACGGCCCAACAGCACATACGCGACGTTTGGAGCAAGCAACACTAGCCCCATTGTCGCGGGCGCTGCGAGCGCCAAGAGGAGGGTCGCGTGTTGGGTCAGCTGTTTGCCCGCCGACTCAACCCCATGATCCTCCAATGCCCGCACGGCGAGCGGAAACGCCGAGAGGTTCACCATCATCATTAGGGCTGTCAACCCCTGGTAACTGAGGTCATAGGCGACAGCATAGGTACCAACGTCCGCCGGCCCCCTCAGCCAGCCCAAAAGCAGACGATCGGATGAGTTCACGACGAAGGCGAGCGCGTAGGTCGCGGTCAAGGGCAAGCCGTAACGCACAACCTCTCGGAGCATTTCGGCGTCGCCGTGACGCGGCGAGGCTCCGCGCCAGTCATACCCAGCGAGTCTAAGGCCGGGTGCGAGGTACCCGATGATCGCTCCCACAACTACCCCGGGAACACCGAGCCCCATGTACGCCAGGACCCCGCCACAGGCAGAGCCGACGACTGCTTTAGCGAGCGTGAGCGCCCCGTAGCGGACGGGCTTCAACCCCGCGAGCGAAAGCTCGAGGTTCAACTCCAGCCACGCCTGGCTGCACAGCAGGATCGCGCTGAGGCCGATCAACGCTCGGACCCGCGAGTCGGGCCATACAATGAGGGCGATGGTCGCGAGCAGAATCACCAAGCTCGCAACGCGCACGTACGCCCCGCTTACCGTGGCGAGGAAATCAGTACGCCGGGCGCTGTACGCGGCGAAGAAACGCCGCGCCCCCATGTGCAGCCACTGAAAAACGACGGCGTCGGCGACGGCCACGCAGGCCAGCACGAGCGCGTACTGGCCATACTCCCCGGGACTCAACAGGTGCGTGTACAGCGCTAGCGCCAAGAGGTTAACTACCCCGGAAGCGCCGCGCCCGAGAGAATACAGAACAGTGTGGCGGATCAGCATGACGTCCGCCCCAGCAGGCGGGGTTCCTACTGCGCCTCTAACCACGCCTGGAACATCAGCACGTCCCAGAGCAGATAGTGCCAGTTGCGGATTCCCTGCTGGTGTTCGACCCATTTGCAAGTCACAGCTTCCGGCTCGAAAAACCCTTCTCGAGCGAGCCGCGACGGGGCGAGCAGCGCCTCCGCCCACTGCCGCAGCGGCCCGCGTAGCCACAGCTCCAATGGCACTCCGAACCCCATCTTCGGCCGATCCACGAGGTGGTGAGGTACATACCGGTCGAGCAGCTGGCGCACGATCCACTTGCCCCTTCCCTGCCGCACCTTCACACCGAGCGGAAGCCGCCAAGCGAACTCCGCCACGGTGTGGTCGAGATATGGCGCTCGCGATTCGAGGCTCACGCCCATGCTCGCCCGATCGACCTTCACGAGAATGTCATCAGGCAGATAACTGACTAAGTCGACGTACATCATCCAGTGAAGGAGCTCACCCACGTCGGCCCAACGGCTTGAGTGGCTGAGGACGGTCGGGGGCTCGCGCGCCTCGAGAACGACCTGCTCGGCGTCCCGCCAGTGCGACATCAGGTCGAGATACATCGCCCGATCGGAGCCGCGGTCCAGAACGTCGGCCAGCTTGTGCAGTCGATCGCCGGTGACCGACCACGCGATTGCTCGGCGGACACCGCCCAGCCGGTTGAGGCCCCGATCCCACTGCTGCGGCGACCACGCGCGAATGGCGCGCGCCAGCCCCCGCCCCACGCCACCCGGAACGGGCCGTAGCCAGCGCCGCAGCCGCTCGCCCACGAAATAGCGGTCGTACCCGCCAAACAACTCGTCGCCGCCGTCCCCCGAGAGACTCACGGTGACTTGGCTGCGGGCCAGCTCGGACACGAGGAAGGTAGGTACCTGCGACGAATCAGCGAACGGCTCGTCGTACAGCGTCGGCAGCTTTGGCACCACGGCCAGCGTCTCGGCCGGAGTCACGTACAGCTCGGTGTGGTCGGTTCCCAGGTGCCGGGCGACCGCTTTCGCATGCTCCGCCTCGCTGTACGCCCGCTCATGAAAACCGATCGTGAACGTCCGTACCGGCCGGTCGGACTCCGCCTGCATCATCGCGACGATGAGCGACGAATCGATCCCGCCGGACAGGAACGCACCCAGCGGAACGTCGGCGACCATCTCCCGCCGGACCACCTGCCGTAGCAGCACGTCCAGCTGCTCGGTGAGCTCCTCGTCGCTTCCTGCCGCGGGCGCAGCGACACCCGCCTCCGCAATCTCCCGCGCCGACCAGTACACTGCCTCGACGGGCTCGGCCCCTGGCTCCCGAAACGTGAGGATCGTGCCCGGCGCGACCTTGCGCACGTTGCGGTATATCGAGTACGGCGCCGCGATGTAGTTGTGCCGGAGGAACAGCGCCAGTGCGCCGCGATCGATGTCACCCCGCCAGGCGGGGTGGGCGCGGAGCGCCTTCAGCTCGGAGCCGAACAGCAACGTGCGGCCGAATCGAGCGTAGTAGAGCGGCTTCTCACCCAGCCGATCACGCACCAGGGAGAGCGAACGGGTCGCGCGGTCGAACAGCGCGAAGGCGAACATCCCGCTGAA
>WNFE01001656.1_pt1 | contig 16218 bp, 11 predicted proteins | sample 5400451 | NCBI WGS metagenome assembly WNFE01 (sample SAMN13153344, study PRJNA577476) | soil metagenome | isolation source: 200 cm saprolite under Douglas fir tree site 2 hole 2 | place: USA:California | collected 2015-04-18 | reverse complement strand
GACGCACCTCGCGCTGGACGAGCATCAGCGTGACCGAGTCGAAATACGCACTTGGCTTCAGCACGGTACCAGCGGCCACCGGTCACCTCACCGACACACGCGGGGACGTTGCTGTATGCATTCCAGCCTGCCGCATTCCTTCCCCTTCCCTTCGTTGATTCCGGGGGCGGTTTCTGGCAGACTGAGAATGAGCTCATCGTGGACCCACCCATCATCTGAGATCGACCCACCGGGTGATCCAGACCCGCGTGGGCGGACGAACGGAGCAGATCGTGGAGAAACCGCTCACCAAGCACGAATTACGCCGTCTCGCTCGTCAAGAGCGCAAAGCCCAAGAGGCGCTCCGGCTCCAACGTGCGCGTCGCCAGCGACTCAGTTTTATCGCCCTCGGGGTCGTCGTGGTGCTCGGAGTGGCCGTCTGGCTGGGCCGGGGCGCGCTACAATCGAGATCTGCTACCGCCGGGCTCGGATCCACTGCCCTGCCGATCGTGGATTACCCCATCCAGGGCCGGGACCACATCCAGATCGGCCAGCCCCACACCGCCTACAACTCCAACCCGCCCACCTCGGGGTGGCACTATCCTGCGCCGGCGGACTGGGGATTTTACAACCAGGAACTCCCTGACGAATTGCTCGTGCACAACTTGGAACACGGCGGCATCTGGCTCAGCTTTCGGAGTGCGGAGGACACCGAATTGATCAATCAGTTGGCTGCCTTGATCAAGCGCTACCGCTCGAAGGTGATCATCACCCAACGGAGCCGCAACGATACGCCCCTGGCTGTCGCGGCCTGGGGTCATTTGATGAAGCTGGATCACTACGACATCGCGGCTATCGTCACTTTCATCAATCGGTTTAAGAACCAGGGCCCGGAACTTTTCCCCGATTGACTTCCACGTCTGGCGGCCAGCGCAGTGGGTCGACATAGATGCCGTTGACGCGCACCCCCCAGTGGAGGTGTGGCCCCGTTGCCAACCCCGTACTCCCCACTCGGCCCACGAGGTCTCCCTTGCTCACCCGCTGGCCAGGAACGACGTCGACCGCCGACATGTGCATGTAGTAGGTGAGGATTCCCATTCCGTGGTCGACAACCACCGTGATGCCGCTTAGGGGAAGCATCTCCGCCAGCCGGACGATGCCGGCATTAGAGGCAGATACGACCTGTCCCTCGGGGGCCGCGATGTCCACTCCGTGATGCCACCCTTGGGCGATGCCCTGATAGAAGCTGAAGACGCCGTACCCGGAGGTGATCGGACCAATCACCGGTACGAGAAACGACCCGGTCCACAAGGGCGTGGCCTCCAGGACTTGCAACGCGACGGCCAGCTTGGCCTGCTCTTCGGCCGCTAACTTCGCATCCAACAACGAGGCTGTGCTGGGGGCAAAAGTGATGTGGCGGAGCGGGAAGGTCACTGGGCGGACGGTTACGCTGCGATGGGCCAGCACCAGAGTCTCCTCGGGCTGCACGAGCTCCACCACCAGCGGCCGCAGTCCGGCGTATGTGTTCGGATCCGTCCCTAAGTAGGTTTGCCATCGGTCGGAGATTTGATAGAGGGGCCACGTGCGGCTCGCAAACCGCACGCGCAGCGTCCCGTCAGGCGCAGCACCCCGCAACGTGACGACGACCGCTCCGCCTTGGGCCAAAGCCGCGGGGGTCACAGTCACCAAGACAACGGGAGTCGCCGCGACCGGCACCGTGCATATCCCCGCGAGGATCACAAACGCGGCCAGCATCCGATAACTCATATCAGGTCTCTTGCCCAACTCCGCGCACCGGCACTCCGTGACGTCGCAGAATCATCATCACCTCGGGCAGCGGCAAAGCGGGCATCATGTGCGCGTCTCGGCCCGTGGTCGTCTCTGCCATGAACAGCGCGTTAAGAATGGCTTCCTCAGACGATTCGACCGCGGCGCGGAACAGCGCGTTCATGACCGTCCGGTCCACCCGCTCCTGCCGGGGGGTAGTGGAGACTGCGATGGCAAGATCGCCGCTGGTCTGGCCACTGATGGCTCCGGTGCGCGCCATGCCCAGAAAGCACCGCCAAGCCAGCCGACGGAGATCCCCTGATGCCAGGGGGGCATCCGTGCCAAGCACGAAGATACACGACCCTCGCTCCGAAGGTTGCCCCACGGTCTTGAGCATACGACCCACAGGCACGCCCGCGATCACCAGATCCCCTGGAAATCCGAAGTTGGGCACGACCAGCACGCCGATGGTGAACCCTGTGTCGCCTGCCCGTCGTGATGAGGTGCCAACACCTGACTTAAAGCCCTGGCAGCGCATTCCCACACCCGCGCCCACGCACCCTTCCGCCACGGGGCCATCGGAGGCAGTGGCGATAGCCTCGACGACTTCCCTTTCGCCGACCGCCCGCGCTCGCGCGTCACTCAGGTAGCCGTCAAAACACTCCAAGACGACGGGGTTCACAGTCTCCGTCAGCCCGATCTGCTCGTCCTGGGACAGCATATATGTGATCAGTACGTCGGAGACACGCGGTACGTTGAGGGTGCTGGTGATGAGGATCGGCGTCTCGACCGTCCCCAACTCTTCGATCTGCATGAGGCCGACCGACTTCCCATACCCGTTCAGCACCGCGCAGGCGGCGGTCACCTTTTCTTGGTAGAGGTTACGGGTGTGGGGGAGCACGGCGGTTACGCCGGTGCGCAGCCCACCGTGCACCAACGACGCGTGGCCTACCCGCACGCCGCTCACGTCGGTGAGGGCATTGTGTGGCCCAGGAGGCAGGATACCCAGGGTCAGGACGTCTCGCACGCGGACCATGGCCTGTAGGTGTTTGGCACATCCGCAGCCCGCTTCCTGCGATGCCACGTAGGCTCGGCGACGCAAAGACAATCAAGAGTGCATCGGACCGCGGACAGAACCCGCTCCCATCCGACGCACCGTTAGTAAGCTACGGAGGTTTCCCTCAAACCAACTGGCGTCAGTGGATTGCGCTCCCGCAAGGACTGGATTACCTTAACCCTGCTAAACTCCAACGTTAAGTGCATCAAAACTCTCCACAGGAGATGACCCGACAGGACCACTGGGCACACGTTGTCACCCGTCGCCCTTCGGTGCCCCGCCGCCCCCTCCGCCGCGTGCTGCGTGATCCGGCGCGTGTTCCGATCCCCGCCCGCTCGCGAGACCAGCAGCGACCTCAAGCGTCGTCAGTGGACTGATCGAATTCCGGTCAGAAAGCTTACGCATGGCAAATTCTCTTAGGGCTCTACAGGGCCTGACACTGCGAGAGGGCCTCGCCGCGGGTCTGCGCGTTCGCATCTTCGTGATCTTGGTCTTGATCCTGCTGCCGATTCTCGGCCTCGTCAACGTGCTCGAGCAACAGGAAGAGCGCACTCTGTCCCAAGTAGCTCTCGATCAAGTCCAAAGCCTCACCACCCACCTCGTCACAGATTACACAGATGGCGTCAAGGACACGCGCCGCTTGCTCGCAAGCATTGCACGCCTCCCAGAGATCCAGACGGCCGGTCCTGGCTGTCGCACCGTGCTGGTCTGGTATCGCGACACGTACCCTACTTACCTCAACCTGGGAGTGATTGATCCCCAGGGTTTCGTTGTGTGCAGCGCCCTCCCCACCGTGGGCAGGGTGAATCTGAGCGATCGTCTGTACTTCCGGCAAGTCATCGCCACGCGCCAATTTGCCGTTGGCGAATACCAGATCGGCCGTATCACCCAGAAGGCCACCGTGAACTTCGGGTATCCGCTCCTTGATACTGCGGGCGACGTGCGGGCCGTGCTGTATGCCGCCTTTGATCTGGGGGCCCTAGGCCGGGGGACTCCTACCCCGGTCCTCCCCCGGGGGGCGGTGGTGACCCTGGTCGACCGCGAGGGAGTAGTGCTCACCCGATATCCCGACCCTGAGCGCTGGACGGGCCGCCGTCTCCCGGAAACCGCGGTGCTGCGCGCCATCCAGTCTCGTAGTCAGGGCATCATTGAAACCCAGGGCCCTGACGGGATTCTCCGCCTGTACGGTGTCGCATTACTGCACAACCTCCCGGGGGCGGGGACGTTATACGCCAGTGTCGGGATCCCCACGATCTCCGCCGCCGCCGCCCAACAGGGTAAACTGCTCACGCGCAGCGTGGCGGGCCTGACACTGCTGGGTCTGGTGGCCGCCTGGCTGGCGTTCGGGGTGCTATTCCTGAAGCCGATCGAAGCCCTTGTGTCCGCTGCGCACCGAGTTGGGCAAGGCGAGCTGTCCGCGCGGTCCGGAGTCGCGCACGGGAAAGGAGAACTCGGCCAGCTTGCGCAGGCGTTCGACAGGATGGCCGAGGAGCTCCAACGTCGCGAAGTGGAACGAAATAGATCCGAGCTGCAGATTTTGGATCAGCTGCAAACCCTAACCGCCCTGTACGCGAGCGCGCGCCAACTGACCCTCAGCCTCGATCCCGACGATCTAGCCCGCCGCATCGTCCGGATTTTTGTGGAGGTCTTTGGGGGCAAGGGAGCCTGGATCGGTCGCGCTTTACCTGATGGCCGAATCAAGTGGCTGGCCCATTATCCCGCTGACGGCGGCCGATTCGAGGAGATCACGGCGCGGTGGGACGAGTCCACCCTGCAGGAACAGGGACCTAGCGGCCGTGCGATCCAGAGTGGCTTTCCCGTGATCCTGTCCGACATTGCCGGCGATCCCCGCCTTGCTTCCTGGCGCGATGTGCTCCTTCCCTACCGGATCGCCAGCGTCGCATCCTTCCCCCTCATCAGCCGGGACGACACGTTCGGGGTTCTGGCAGTGCTGAGCGATGACGCCGCCTTCTTTTCTGCCCATCGCGTGGAACTTTTCTCTGCATTCGCCCACCAAGCTGCGGCGGCTTTGGAAAACGCGCGACTGCATGAGGAGACCACCGACCGGCTGGACCAGGTCGAGTCCCTGTCTAAGATCGACCTCGCTATCTCGAACAGTTTGGACCTGAAGATCACGTTAGGCGTCATTCTGGACCAGGTGACCGCTCGGTTGCGCGTGGATGCAGCGGATATCCTCTTGCTCCGCCCGGCCACCCAAATCCTCGAGTACGCCGCAGGGAGAGGATTTCGCGATATCCGCATTAGCGGCGCCCGCCTCCGCCTCGGCGACGAGTACGCAGGCCGAGTGGCCTTCGAACGGCGCACCCTTCACATCCCCGACCTGCGCAAAACGCAGGCGACGTTGCCCCCGGAGGAGACTGGAGACCCTCCCGAGCGTTTCCTCACCCACCTGGTCACCCAGGAGCAGTTCGTGTCCTATGCTGCAGCGCCGCTCATCGCCAAAGGCCAGGTCCTGGGGGTCTTGGAAGTGTACCACCGCACCGCCCTGGACCCCGATCCGACATGGCTTGCGTTTCTCGAGGCCGTGGCCGGCCAGGCGGCGATCGCCGTCGACAACGCCACGCTGTTTGAGAACCTGCAACGATCAAACCGTGATCTTGCCCGCGCCTACGATACCACCCTGGAGGGATGGTCGCGGGCCATGGATCTGCGCGATAAGGAGACCGAAGGACACACCCAGCGGGTCACGGACCTCACGGTCCGCCTAGCCCGGGCGATGGGCCTGCGCGAGGACCAGGTGGTGCACCTGCGGCGAGGCGCTCTCCTCCACGACATTGGCAAAATGGGCGTTCCCGATGCGATCTTGTTCAAGCCGGATAAGTTAACAGCCGAGGAGTGGACCCACATGCGGCGCCATCCTGAGTATGCTCGGGACCTCCTCCACCCGGTCGAGTATTTGCGCCCAGCGTTGGCGGTTCCCTACGCGCACCACGAGAAGTGGGATGGCAGCGGATACCCTCAAGGGTTGCGGGGGGATCAGATCCCGCTGGAGGCAAGAATCTTCGCGGTCGTCGACGTCTGGGACGCGCTCACTTCAGATCGCCCGTACCGCCCTGCCTGGTCGAGGGAGCAAGCGTTGACCCATATCCGCGAGGAGAGCGGAAAACACTTCGATCCGAAGGTCGCGGAAGCATTCGTCAACATGATGGGGTCAGAACCTGCAGAATCCACCCCGGAAAGATAACCGGCGTCACTCTCCTCGGTGGCGGGTCGTCCTGGCAGCCTACGCAAACTACGTATTGCAGCACAAGACGAGCGACGGCAAACTAGATTTAGCCAGTGCAAAGTGTCCGAAGTCCTAAGCGACCCTGGATTCTCTGGGGTGCGCGTGCGGAACGATACCCAACAAGCCGTCCACAACGATCACGATCTCTCCCCTGTCTGCCTCGCCGTGGCGTCCGGCCTGCCCGGCTCCTCCAGTTGAATCACTCTTGTTGAGTCATATTGATAATTGTCGTGTGAGCAGTCTTGCCACCCTCGCCTCGGGATTGCGCTAGGACAATTGCTGTGGCCAAATTGCTGAGCCGCAAGGGCTAATACTGTGAAGTACCTTAACGTAAAGTTGACGAGCGCTTAGCAGCGATGTGTGCCTCAAGCAGCAGGCCCCGAAATTCAGAGATGCCGACAACCATCGTGCTCGCGGATGACCATCCCATCGTGCGGCAAGGACTGCGGGCCTTGCTCGACGCCGAACCTGCCTTCCGGATCGTCGGGGAAGCCACTGACGGACCGGAGACCATCGCACTGGTGGAACGCCTCAAACCCACTATCCTGATCCTCGATGTGCTGATGCCCGGCTTAAGCGGCATGGAAATCACGCGACGAGTGGCCAACATCTCCCCCCACACCCGCGTTATCATCCTTTCTATCCACGCCGACGAGGCACACGTCCTGGAGGCACTCAAAAATGGAGCGGCGGGCTATGCTCTGAAAGACGTAGAACTCGCCGACTTGATCCGCGGGCTGCATGAGGTCGCGGCCGGGCGGCGGTACCTCAGTCCCCCGCTCTCAGAACGCGCCATCGAAGCCTACGCGAAGCGCGCGGCGGCAGGTGAGGACATGCACGAAGCGCTCACCCCGCGCGAGCGCGAGATCCTGCAACTCGTCGCCGAAGGCCACACCAGTGCGGCCATTGCAGAACGTTTGGGCATCAGTCCCCGAACTGTGGAAGTGCACCGGGCCAACCTGCTGCACAAACTGGGCCTGCGCACGCAAACAGATGTGATCCGGTATGCGCTCCGTCGCGGTCTCCTCCCGCCGGACCCGTGAGGAGGATGGCGCTTTCGGGACGGGATGACGGCTCGCTCTGCGTAACGATTAGTCAATTTGTGCAACCGTACAGAGCACATTGCGAACTCGGGAAACTAATCTGCCCCGGAAGTGACGTCCAAACTTCAGCATGGGATGGGCTCGTGAACCGGCGCGGGGAAGTGTCGGGAGCAGGGAACTGGCGAGAAGGGCCTTGCTTTCCGGACTCGACCGCGCCGCCACGAGCATCGAGACCAATTGTGCCCTTACTGAAGCTCGATGTCTGGTCTGAGCCGGACCGCAAGACACTAGACTCCATCCCCGCAGCACACACGTCGGATAGCTCTCAAGCAACCCGCCCTCAGAGGGTGCCCAATGCCCCGCATTGAGTCCCGATAAATTCCGAAGACGCGTTGCGTCGAGAGGGTCTAAAATCCCCTCGCAGAGTGAACGAGTTATCTACAGCGCAACTTTCAAGCCACCTCCTCGCGTGGCGGGCCACGGCGTCTGTTCATTAATGGTGCCGGGCAGGGCGTAATCCTGTGGGGCAATACCGGTGAGCGAAGCATCTCTCACGCGGAGGGCGAAATGAGCGGAGAAATTCTCCTCCAACTGATCACCCGGGGAGCCTTAGTCGTCATTGCCGGCCTGACGGTCTTCGATTTCTTCCGCGACCGCCAGCGGGTTCGCCTAGACATCGCCCTGATGGTGCTGTCGCTGGCCAGCTCCATTCTTTCGTCGCAGCTTGCCCCGCTCGCAGGCCCACTGGCACGTTGGGTCCAGACCATCGGCTCCATCGCCGTCGTTGCCCAGCCTTACTTGTTGCTGCGGTTGGTGGAGCATTTCCGGCCCGTACCAAGGCTTCTGCGCCTCGCCGCACAAGGCGGGCTGGCGGTGTCATGGGCCATCCTGCTCGCCTTCTCCCCGCCGCTTGCTCCGGCCGCGACGCTGATCGTGATTACCTACTTTGCGTTCGTCGAGGCTTACGGCGCAGTAGCGTTTGTGCGTGGGGCCCTCGGCTCGGGCGGCGTGTCTCGCAGACGGATGACGCTGGTCGCGGCGGGATCCGGCGCGCTCGCCTGCGCGGTCCTTGTGGCTGGTGTACCCGTAGCCGTCCCGGATCAGGCGACAAACGTCCAAATGACGATTGATGTCTTGGGGGCTGTGGCCGTCCTCTTCTACTATCTGGGTTTTGCCCCGCCGGCGGGCCTCCACCGATTTTGGCAACTGACAGAGCTCCACGATTTCCTCAAGGGGATGGCGGGGCGACCGTTCACTTCCCACGACACGGAGACACTGACTGCCCTCTGCACCACCGCCAGCCGGATCGCCGGAGGCTACATGACGGGAGCGGCCCAGTGGAACGAGGGGCAGGAGCGGTTTCAGATGCAGGCGTCCGATCACGCTCTGCTGCAGTCGGTCGCCTTCGCCCCCCGAGACGGTGCGCTCGCTCAGGCGTGGCAGGCCCACCGACCAGCGTCTCTCCGCATCGCTGACTCGGGGTCAGATGAGATCGAGCAAGTCGCCGCAAAGGTCGGTGCCAGCGCGCTGCTCGCGATCCCCGTCATGGCGCGAGGACAGGCGTGGGGACTCCTGGTGGTCCTCCTTCCGCGGGGTTCCTTGTTTGTCAATGATGACTTGGCGCTACTGACCATTCTCGCAGAGCAGAGTGCCGTGCGGTTGGATTATCACAAGGCATTGGCGGAGTTGGAGGCCGCCAACAAGGAATTGGAGGCATTCGCGTACTCTGTCTCCCACGACCTACGGGCGCCCCTGCGGGCGCTCGACGGTTTCTCTCGCATCGTCATCGAGGAACATGCTCCCCGCCTCTCGGAGGATGCCCGGCGTTATTTGCAGATGATCCGTGAGAACGCCGTGCAGATGGGGCGTTTGGTCGATGACCTCCTCGCGTTTTCGAGACTGAGTCGACAACCTCTGAAACGGCAGTGGGTGTCGCCCGTCGACATCGCCCGTCAGGCCTTGGCCGACCTGCGCCTGGAGCTCGACGGGCGGTCCGTGGCCGTCGACATCGGTGAGCTGCCGCAGTGTCAAGCTGATCCAGCGCTTCTCAAGCAGGTCTTTGTCAACCTGCTCTCCAACGCGCTGAAGTTCACCAGGCACCGGCCCCACACCACCGTGGAAGTTGGTTACCAACTGGCTCCCGTCCCAGGCGCCTCCCCCACGGCGCCGAGCGGGGAAGGGAGAACGCCTGAGTCTGTGGGGGGGCCACAGTCCGAGCGCGTGTACTACGTGCGCGACAACGGCGTGGGGTTCGACATGCAGTACGCGGGCAAGCTCTTTGGGGTCTTCCAGCGTTTGCACCGGTCCGAGGAGTATGACGGCACCGGCGTCGGACTAGCCATCGTCCACCGCGTCGTGAACCGACATGGGGGGCGGGTCTGGGCCGAGGCGGCCGTGGACCGGGGCGCCACATTCTACTTCACTCTAGGAGGAGCTCATGGCTAGCGTAGAACGCGCAGTCGAAATCCTGCTGGTGGAAGACAGCCCGCATGACATGGAACTGACGCTGCACGCTCTGAAGCGCAACAACATCACCAACAATATCAAGGTGGTCCGCGACGGCGCGGAAGCGCTGGACTTTATCTTCGGCGCCGGCGTGTACGCCGGGCGCCACGTCGACGATCCGCCCAGGGTGATTCTCCTCGATTTGAAACTGCCGAAAGTCGACGGGCTCCAGGTGTTGCAGAGGGTCAAGAGCGATCAGCGCACGCGATCCATCCCCGTGGTCGTACTCACCTCCTCGGGTGAGGAGCGGGACATTGTAGAGAGTTACCAGTTGGGTGTGAATAGTTACATTGTGAAGCCCGTGGATTTCGCCCAGTTCACCGAGGCCGTCCGGCAGTTAGGGTTGTACTGGATGTTGCTGAATCATCCGCCGGCCGCGTAGGGTCCCGATGGATCGACTGCAGGTACTGGTTCTCGAAGATCGGGCAGCGGATGCCGAACTGATGACCACCGAACTCCGGCGGGCCGGGTTCTCTTTTGATTGGCACCGGGTCGATAGTGAACGAGATTTTGCCGCCCACCTCAATCCGCCCCCCGACCTCATTCTCGCCGATTTCAACATGCCGCAGTTCACGGCCGTGCGGGCCCTGCAGATGCTCAGAGAGCTGGGTCTCGACATCCCGGCGATCATCGTCTCCGGCAGCATTGGAGAGGACGTGGCGGTCCGCGCTCTTCAAGAGGGAGCGGCCGACTACCTCCTTAAGGATCGCCTCACCCGCCTTGGAGCGGCCGCCAGCCATGCGCTGGAGGCGAAGCGGCTGCGCGACAAGAGGCGGCAGACTGAGGAGGAACTCACCCGGGAGCGTAGCCTGTTGCGCACGATGATCGACACGCTGCCCGATTTCATCAGCATCAAAGATCGGGACAGTCGCTTCTTACTCGTCAATCAAGCCTACGCCCAATTCCTGGGGCAAAACACCCCCGACGATCTAAGGGGCAAAACGGTCCGCGACGTCTACCCTCCGGATCTCGCCGCCCAATACTTGGCCGACGACCAAATGGTTTTGGACACGAAGAAAGCGCTCCTGAATCAAGAGTCCCGCACGGTCGACCAGTCGGGCAATGCGCTGTGGCATCTGGTGAACAAAGTACCATTGCGGAATGGCGCCGGGGAGATTGCGGGGATCGTCAGCATCGCGCGGGACATCACGGCCCATAAACATGCCGAGGAGCAGATAGCCCGTCAGCTCGATACACTGACGGCCCTTTACAGCACCGCCCAAAGGCTGGCCCATAACCTCAACCTGGACGAGTTGGCGCGCGACACCGTGGAGAGGTCGGTCAAAGACTTTGGGGCCCGGCTGGCCTGGGTCGGCCGCGCCGAGCCTGACGGCACCACGCGTCTGCTCGCAGGCTGGCCGCATGAGCACCCGTATCTCCAGACGCTCCACTCCCGCTGGGATGATCCGGTGGGAGCGCAGCGGCCGAGCGGGCGTGCCTTGCTCTCAGGCACCCCGGTCGTGGTCCAGGACATTCCCGCAGAAAGGAGCCTCCCGAACCGGGAGGCGCTCGTCAAATTGGGGATCACCTGTGCGGCCGCGTTTCCCTTAATTAGCCGAGACAAACCCTTCGGTGTGCTCGTCCTCTATGGAAGCACAGCGGACTTCTTCAGTCCCGCGCGCGTGGAGTTCTTCCAAACATTTGCCAACCAGGCGGCGAGCGCCCTCGAAAACGCCCGTCTGTTCGAAGAAACCGCCACACGCCTGGAGCAACTCCAGGCCTTGCGGAACATCGATGTGGCCATCACCACGAGCCTCGACCTCCGCGTGACGCTCAACGTCGTCCTCGATCACGCCACGACCCAGCTAAAAGCCGACGCCGCTAACGTGCTATTGTTCGACGCGCGGATGCAGACCCTCCGATCCGCCGTGGGACGTGGCTTCCGCAGCAAAACGCACCAAGCGGCGACGCCGCGGCTCGGCGAAGGGCCCGCGGGGCGCGCCGCCCTGGAGCGACAGATCGTCGTCGTTAAAGATCTCGCGGCCGAACCGACCGAGGTGTCGGGGTCTCTCAAACTCTCCGGGGAAGGATTTGTCGGCTACGTGGCAGCGCCCCTGATCGCGAAGGGCCAAGTCGGCGGTGTGCTGGAGGTCTTTTGGCGCAGCTCGCTCACTGCGACGCCCGAGCGGCTGGCATTCTTGGAAGCTCTGTCAGGACAGGCGGCCATTGCCATTGATAACGCGGACCTGTTCACCAATCTGCAGCGCGCCAATCTCGATCTGATGATGGCGTACGATGCGACGATCGAAGGCTGGTCCAAAGCGCTGGACCTTCGCGACAAAGAGACAGAAGGCCACACGCTCCGGGTCACCGAGCTGACCCTGCGCCTAGCGCGCGCCATGGGTGTCCCCGATGACCTCCTCATCCACCTCCGCCGGGGAGCGCTCCTGCACGATATCGGGAAGGTGGGAATTCCCGACTCCATTTTGCTGAAACCTGGACCCTTGTCCGCGGAGGAGTGGGAGATTATGCGACGACATCCGGTGCATGCCTTTGAACTCTTGGCGAGTATCCCTTACCTGCGCGAGGCGCTCGACATCCCTTACTGCCATCACGAGAAGTGGGATGGCACCGGCTACCCCCGGAAACTTCGCGGGCCGCAGATCCCCCTTCTGGCACGCATTTTCGCGATTGTCGATGTCTACGATGCGCTAACGTCCGATCGTCCGTACCGCCCCGCGTGGTCGAAAGAGAAGGCCCTGGCCCACATCCGTGAGCAATCCGGTACCCACTTCGACCCCGACGTGGTCGCCGCATTCCTCGGTCTCGAAGAGGTTGCCCCCCGACTCGCGTCCTGAACCGCTGAGTTGGTCGCCGCTTCGCTCCCTGTCACGTCTTGGCGCCATCGTCTTGAGGTATGAGACATAAAGCAGCGCCCCTCCCAAGGAGCTAGTGTTGCCCGAGTTGCGAACCCAACGAGCTAAGCGAAGAAACGACGCGGTGGCGCGGATCGTGGCGCTGCTGAAGACGATCCGTCTGCCAGACAACGCCGAGCGGAAGGTCTCCGTAATCCGCCTGATCATCCTCTTTTCCTTGCTCCCACTCCTCTGGTGGGACGTGGTCTCGCCCGATACCGCACAGATCCTGATCGGGTTGACGGCCCTGATTGCCGGCTATATTCTCGTGGCCTTGTTCGTCATCCCCCGGCTACGCCATAACATTCGCCATGATCTCCTGCTGACGATTGATATCCTTTCCATCACCGCCTTGGCATGGTATACAGGCGGCATCCAGAGCAGTCTTCTCTTCCTCTTCTATTTGCCGATCCTGTCTGCCGCGATCCGGCTGGACCTGCGGGATTCGGTGCTGTCGGCGGTCGCGGTGTCAGGGATCGTGGTGTGGCTGTGGGCGGTCGCCGAAGGCGGCGTTCCGTCGTTGAGCGGGAGCACCTTGCGTGTCGGCCTGTTGGTCGGAAGCAGCATGGTGGTGGCGGTCTTCTTCAGCATCTTAGCGGGAGAGTCGCGCCTGATGCAGGAACGCGGCAATCTCAACCGCCGCCTCAATGACAAGCTGGACGAAGCCACCGAACAGCTGCGGCGGCGGCTGGAGGAGTTAGAGTTCGCGTATGAGTTGTCGCGTCGGCTCGCCGGTGCCACAGGGACAGCCCCGGTCCTGTTATCAGTGGCCCACGCTGCCCAACAGTTGCTGCGGGCGCCCTACGCCGCCGTGTTCTTGGCTGAACATGCGGGAGGAGAGCTGGTGCTCGCGCATGCGGCGGGCGTAGCCGACCATGATGCCATGCCCGTCATGTACGCGTCCGCGGGCCGGGTCACCACCGACCCCTCCCACCCCGTCACTATCCATGTCGAGGGCGACGGGGCGTGGACCCGTGCGGTCTGCACGCCGATTGTCGTCGCCAACCGGTTGGTCGGCGTGTTGTGTGCCGGGGGCAATGCCGCGTGGCATCCTGCGCGCCACTCGGTCGCGGTGCTAGGGCATGTGGCCGGTCAGGCCGGAATCGCCCTCGACCGCGCGTCGATGCTGGAGGACTTGCAGCGGCTCGCCGTTGCCAAGCCCGAGGCTCGGCTGTTCACGCGCGACCAGTTCGACCGGATCCTCAAAGATGAGATCGGACGCGCCACGCAGTTGGGCGTCCCCTTCGCCTTACTGAAACTTGTGCTCACGGACCTCGAGGTCGGCGAGACCGCCCTCGACACGACCGCCGAGCTCGTTCAAAAGCGTTTTAGTGATCTGGTGCTCGGCACCGCTCGCCGGGTGGACATTGTAGCCCAGGGAACACGCGGGGAGTTCTTCGTCTTACTCTCCATGACGAACCTCGTCAGCGCGCAGCGCTACGCGGAGCGATTGCTGCGGGAGATCAAAGACGACGCTACGATCAGCCGGCTGGTGGGCTCGCCGTCGGGCCCTGAGGTGCGGGTCGGCATCGCGATGTTCCCCGACGATTCCGTGGGGGCTGCGCAACTCGCCTACGCCGCGCAGGATGCGGCGGCATCGGCGACGCCGGATAATCCGGTCGCCTGCGCGCACGACCTAGAGGCTCACACCGCGACGATCTACACCGGGCGCCAGTCCGGCAAAGTGCAGTAGACTCAGCTCTGCACCCCCCCGATCCAGACCTCACGATACCGCTACTCTAGTTCACGGACCGAACACGTGAGACAGGGCAGGCGTTCCCGGCTCGTGTCTTGAATAGGCCGGTCATGCTGGACAAGAAGACGGTGGCGGTGTCCTCGCGGTTACATCCGCAGGCGAAGGTCTTTCTCGAACAACGGACGGCACTGGGCGTCCGTCCTGTCAACGAACTCACAGTCGAAGCCGCCCGCGAACAAGCTGTCCGGGTCGCCCGCGCCATGAGTGGTCCTACCGAACCCGTCGCACGGGTCGACGAACGCTTGCTGCCCGGGCCCTATGGCGATATCCCCGTCCGCATCTACCTCCCTCAGCTCCACGGGTCGGCTCCGGTGCTCGTGTACTTCCACGGCGGCGGGTGGGTTGTCGGCAACCTCGAGACGGTCGATGCTTTCTGCCGGTCGATCACGAATCTCGCGCGCTGCGCCGTTGTCTCGGTCAACTACCGCCACGCCCCGGAGCACCAGTTCCCGCTCCCCGTCGAGGACGCGTATGCGGCGACGCAGTGGGTCGCAACCCATGCGGGGACACTGGGCGGAAACCCGGCCCGGCTGGCGGTCGGGGGCACCAGCGCTGGTGGCACCCAAGCCGCTGTGGTGGCGCAAATGGCGCGCGATCGCCGCGGGCCGCAGATCGCCTGCCAACTCCTCATCGTACCGGTCACAGATCACAACATCGAGACAACGTCGTACCGCGACAATGCTGACGGATATGGTTTGACGGCAGACGCAATGCGCTGGTACTGGAAGCACTATCTGCATGCTCCGGCCGATGGCGCGAACCCGTATGCCTCGCCCATCCGAGCCGCAAGCCTGCGTGGCCTGCCCCCGGCTGTCGTGGTCACCGCTGAATTCGACCCCCTCCGCGATGAAGGGGAAGCCTACGCGGCCCGTCTCCGCGCGGATGGTGTTCCGGTCGTCGCGAAGCGTTACGACGGGATGGTTCACCAGTTCCTCGGCTCTGACTCGAATGCCGAAATTGCCACGATGCTCCGTCAGGCTCTCACGGACTAAGTCCTCGATCCCAAACCGGTCGGATCAGCTGTTGGGGCTGCTGCTAGCCAAAGAGGGCGGGACGGCTCTCATGGACAAGTCTTCTAGCCAACGCGGCAAGAGAATGGATCCTGTCAGCAGGATCGCGACGTCAGAGCGGGTGGAGTGAGCCGATGGATTCGCGTTATGAAACTGGCATGAAGATTCGCACAGAGGTGCTGGGGACAGAACACGTCGCCCGGGCGAAAGCGCAACAGACCGATCTGGACGCGGATTTCCAACGGTTCATTACGGAGACGGCGTGGGGGACCGTGTGGGCGAGGCCGAACCTCGATCGCCGCACCCGTAGCCTCGTCACGATTGCCATCCTGGCAGCGCTGGGACGCGACGAGCTCGCGCTCCACCTCCGCGCCAGCCGCAACATCGGAGTCGACCCGAAGGAGATCATCGAGGTCTTGTTCCAGGTTGCCATCTACGCTGGTATCCCCGCCGCGAATACGGCATTCGCGACGGCCAAAACCCACTTGGGGGGACAAGGGAAACCATAGTGGACGGCCCCGGGCGCGATCCCACGACCTTCCCGCCCTATTACCATGAGGCGTACCGCAGCACGGTGCGCCGCGCCCCCCGGCAGCCGCTCGTCCCGGTCCCGCACACCCTGTCCGAGATTACCGGACCGGGGCCGGCTCTCAGCACGACGAGCACACAGGACAGCGATTTGACCACGAACATGGGCACGGGCGGCGAGGCGATCGGAGAACGGATCATTGTCACCGGACGAGTGCTGGACGATCACGCGATGCCGCAGCCGGGAGCGCTCATCGAGATCTGGCAGGCGAATGCCGCAGGACGGTACCGGCACCGCGTCGATGATCACCATGCCCCGCTGGATCCGCACTTTCTCGGCTACGGCCGTTGCACCACAAATAAAGAGGGAGTCTACCGATTCATCACTATTCGCCCCGGCGCTTACCCCTGGCAGAACCATCCCAACGCGTGGCGCCCGGCCCACATCCATTTCTCCGTGTTCGGGCCGTC
>WNFE01001654.1_pt1 | contig 16226 bp, 13 predicted proteins | sample 5400451 | NCBI WGS metagenome assembly WNFE01 (sample SAMN13153344, study PRJNA577476) | soil metagenome | isolation source: 200 cm saprolite under Douglas fir tree site 2 hole 2 | place: USA:California | collected 2015-04-18 | reverse complement strand
CCTTGACCGAGCGCTGCATGTCGGTCACCTCCTCGGGCCGCTCGTCGATCAGCAGCACGATCAGGTACACCTCGGGATGGTTCTTCGCGATGGCATTGGCGAGATTCTGCAGGAGCATCGTCTTGCCGGTGCGCGGCGCTGCGACGATGAGGCCCCGCTGCCCCTTGCCGATCGGGCAGAGCAGGTCCATGACGCGCGTCGTGAGGTTCTCGGATTCGTGCTCGAGCCTGAGCCGCTCCATCGGGTAGAGCGGCGTGAGGTTGTCGAAGATGGTCTTGTCGCGCGATTGCTCGGGCGTCTCGAAGTTGATCGCCTCGACCTTCAGCAGTGCGAAGTACCGCTCGGTGTCTTTCGGCGGCCGCACCTGACCCGAGATCGTGTCGCCCGTCCGCAGGTCGAAGCGGCGGATCTGCGAGGGCGAGACATAGATGTCGTCCGGTCCCGGCAGGTAGTTGTAGTCGGGCGCGCGGAGGAAGCCGAAGCCGTCGGGGAGGACCTCGAGAACGCCCTCGGCGAAGATGAGCCCGTCGCGCTCCGCCTGGCCCTGCAGGATCTTGAAGATCAGCTCCTGCTTCCTGAGCCCGCTGAACCCCTGGACGCCAAGGTCCTTGGCAACGGTGTTCAGCTCCGTGATGGTCTTGTCCTTGAGCTCCGACAGGTTCATCCGGTTGCCTCCTGCTCCACGCGGCTCGGACACGGCCTCCTCGGTGGAGTCGGGCGACTTCGGCGCGGGTCGTCTCGGACTAGGCTGCGAGATGGCGATCTCCGGGGGGCTGAATGTGTACGGGGTACTGGACTCGACTACTACGGCCAATCTCCCATAGCCCGACTGGAGATGTCAAACGAATTTTCGGGATCTTCCGGATGTCAGGGCCGGATGTCGGGGCCGGGTGTCAGAGCCGCATCTCGATGATGGCTTTGCCTCGGATCTCGATCAGCCACTCGTTCAGCCGGACGGCGTACTTCTGCTGGTAGAGAATGTCGCGGATCTGGTTGCGGGCCTGCGTCAGCTGCTCGCCCGCGAGGGTCTCCTTGGAATCGAGCTCGAACAGGTGGTAGCCGACCTCGGAGCGGAACGGCGACGAGTGCTCTCCGGGGGAGAGACGGAGGATGGCCTTTTCGATGTCGGGCGCCAGCTCGCCCCGCTTGAGGATCCCGAGCTGTCCGCCGTTCTTGGCGGTGGCGGTGTCATCGGAGAACTCGCGCGCCAGCTCGCCGAAATCGTCCCCGCTCATGACGCGCGTGTAGACGTCTTCCGACCGCCGCTTCGCCCGCTGCCAGCCGTCTTCGCCGGCGCCCGCCGTCGGCAGGAAGAGAATGTGCCGGGCCTCGAAGGTCAGTCCCGTTTCGAGCTTCTCCCTGTTGGCGTTGAGGTACTGGTCGATGTCCTCTTCGGTGACGGAGATCCGGAGGTTGACCTTGCGGCGCTTGATCCGCTCCACGAGCAGCTGCTCGCGCAACCGCTTCTTGACGCCGTCGAGCGAGAGGCCCTGGGCCTTGACCATCTGGTCGAATTCTTTCTCGTCCTTGGCGCCCAGCCGCTTCTGGATTTCGTCGAGCTGCTCCTTCATCTCCGAGTCGTCGACCGTGATCTTCTCGCGCTCCGCCACCTGGAGCTGGAGGCGCTTCTCGATGATGCCGGCCAGCACCTTGTCCCGGAGCGCCACGCGCTCCTCGCCCGTCGGCGCCGGCTGCTTGCTCTCGTAGATGGTGTAGGCCTCGGCCTCTTCCAGCTCGTACAGCGTGACGGCGTCGCTGTTGACCACGCAGATCACGCGGTCGACGACCGCTTCGCTGTCCGCTGCCGGCGCGGGCCGCGAGAGGATCGGAGCCCGGGCCTCGCTCGGCGGGGGCGCCTTCGGTGTGGGCGGCGGCCCCTTGGCCTTCGCGGTCCCCCCGCCCGGCATCCACGAGGGAACCGAGCAGCCGGACAGGACCAGGGCGACCGCGACGGTGAGGACAGCCAGCCGCGACGCGCCTCTCACGCCAACGACTCGAGGAGGGCGCGGACCGAGTCGCGCACGGAAGGCCACGGGCCGGCAGGGATCTGAGCCTCCAGCACGAACTCCTTCCGCATCCGGACTCCGCTGCCCGGCCGGGCGATGACCGCGAGTATCCGCTCGGGCGTGACCGGCGTCGAGGGGGCGAAGGTCACGAGCGCGCGGCCGCCGCCGGCCTCGACGCGCTCGGCATGAAGCCGCCGGGCCAACGCTCGCAAGCCGACCACGTCGAGGAGCGCCTCCACCGGAGGCGGCGGCGGCCCGAAGCGGTCAGTGAGCTCCAGACGCATTTCCGTGATCGCGTCATCTCCGTCCAGATCAGTCAGGCGCTGGTAGATCGCGAGCCGCTGGTTCACTTCGGGAATGTAGGCGTCCGGAAGGAGCGCCTCGACGCCCATCGTGATCACGGGATCCACCGTGGTCCCGACCGGTTCGCCCTTCAATTCTCTCACGGCCTCGGCCAGAAGCTTGGTGTAAAGATCGAACCCGACGGCCGCGATGTGTCCGTGCTGCTCGGCTCCCAGGAGGTTGCCCGAGCCGCGGATCTCCAGGTCCCGCATGGCGAGCCGGAAGCCCGCGCCGAGCTCCTTCATGTCCTCGATGACCCGCAGGCGCCGCTGCGCCGTCTCGTCGAGCCGGCCGTCGGCCGGCACGAGGAGGTAGGCGTAGGCCTGCTGGCGCTCGCGTCCCACGCGGCCGCGCAGCTGGTAGAGCTGGGCCAGTCCGAAGCGGTCGGCGCGGTTGATGATGATGGTGTTCGACGCGGGAATATCGAGGCCGGACTCGACGATGGCCGTCGAGACGAGCACGTCCGCCTGGCCGTCGACAAACTTGATCATCACGGACTCGAGCTCCCGCTCGCCCATCTGCCCGTGCCCCATGACGACCCGCGCCTCGGGGCAGAGCGCCTTGATGAAAGCGGTCATCGACGGCAGCGACTGTATGCGGTTGTGGACGAAAAAGACCTGGCCGCCCCGGCCGAGCTCGCGGTCGATCGCCTCCTTGATCACCGCGCGGTTGAAGCCTGTGACGACGGTCTCCACCGGCAGCCGGTCGAGCGGCGCCGTCTCGATGAGCGAGAGGTCCCGCACGCCCGACAGCGACATGTAGAGCGTGCGCGGGATCGGCGTGGCGGTGAGCGTGAGCGCGTCCACAGACGCGCGGAGCTCCTTGACGCGCTCCTTGTGGCCGACGCCGAAGCGGTGCTCCTCGTCGACCACGAGGAGGCCCAGGTTGCGGAAGACCACGTCCTTCGACAGGAGCCGGTGCGTGCCGATGACGACGTCCACGGCGCCGCTGCGCAGCCCCTCGACGACGGCTTTCTGCTCCTTCGGGCTGCGGAAGCGCGAGAGGAGCTCCACGCGGGCGGGAAACGCGCTGAATCGATCGCTGAAGGTGTGGAAGTGCTGCTGGGCGAGGACGGTGGTCGGCACGAGGATCGCGACCTGGCGGCCGTCGGCCACGACCTTGAAGGCCGCGCGCAGCGCGACCTCCGTCTTGCCGTAGCCCACGTCCCCCGCGACGAGCCGGTCCATGGGGCGCGGGCGCTCGAGGTCGGCCTTGACGTCCTCGATCGCGCGCTCCTGGTCGGGCGTCTCCTCGAAGCGGAACGCGGCCTCGAATTCGCGCTGCCAGGGCGTGTCGGGGGAAAACGGCGTCCGCTCCGCCACCGAGCGCGTCGCGTAGAGGCGGAGGAGCTGCTCGGCCATCTGGCGCACCGCCGCGCGGACGGATTCCTTGATCCGCTGCCAGGCGCCGCCGCCCATCCTGTCGAGCCGCGCCGCCCCGGATGGCGCGCCCATGTACTTCGAGATGAGGTCGAGCCGCTCGACCGGCAGGTAGAGCCGCCCGCCTTCCGCGTATTCGAGGAGGAGGAAGTCCGACTCGCGGCCGTCGACCGACATGGTCTGCAAGCCGTGGTAGCGGCCGACTCCGTGCATCTCGTGGACGACGAGGTCGTTGGGGTTCAGGTCGGTGAAGGCCGCGATGGCCTGTCCGCGCTGGAAGACGGGGCGGCGAAGCCGGCGACGCCGCTCGCCGAAGATGTCCGCCTCCGCGAGGAGCATGAGGCCGATCTCCGGCAGCTGGAACCCTGCGGCGCAATCGCCCGTGATGACGCCGAGCCCTTCCCCGCTCCAGAGCGTCGCGTCCGGCCAGGGCTCGAGGTCGTGCTCGGCCAGGATGCCCCGGAGGCGGACGGCCTGCTGTTGGTCGTCGACGACGAGACGCACGGTGAAGCCCTCGGCCCGCCAGCCGCGCATCTGCTCCGCCAGCTCCTTGAAACGGCCCTGGAAGCCGCCGACCGAGCGCGTGCCCATGGCCACCCGCGGCGCCGTCCCGGCCCCGCGCTGGAGCAGCGGCAGCTCGAGCCGCTGGAAGCCCGCGAGGGCTTCGGCCAGCGGCACGGCGGAGGGCGCGTCCTCAGGCGGCGCTTCGCGAACCGCAGGATCGTGGAGGACGACCAGCGTGTCGCTCGGCATCCACGCCGGCAGCAGGACGGCCGAGTCGGCGTCCGACTCGAGGGGCAGCACCACGAGCTCGCCGATCGGCTCGACGGAGCGCTGGGTGGTCGGATCGAAGAGCCGCAGCGACTCCACTTCGTCGCCCACGAATTCGGCGCGCGCCGGCTGGCTTCGCGTGGGCGAGAAGATGTCGACGATGCCCCCGCGCAGGCTCCACTGCCCCACTTCCACCACGGTCTCCACGCGCTCGTAGCCCGCGGCCTCGAGCCGGCCCAGGAGCGCCTCGCGCTCGTGCGTGCTTCCGACCGTCAGAGAAAACGTGCGCGCGAGAAATTCGGCGCGCGGGAGGAGAGGGGCGGCGAGAGCCGACGGTGTCGCGACCACCACGACGGGGCGGCCGCTCGCGAGATGGTGGCAGGCGAGCGCGCGCTCTGCCGCGTGATCGCGGTGCCGGCCGCGCCACGAGGCGGGCTCGGCCGGCGGAAACTCGAGAACCGGGGAGCCATCCTCCGCCGCGAAGGTGCCCAGGAAGAAGCGCGCGTCCTCGGCCATCCGGTGGCGCTCCACCGTGCCCGGCGCCAGGACGAGCACCGGCCTGCCGGTCAGGATCACGAGGGCCGCGGTCACGAGCGCGCGAGCGGAACCCCAGAGTCCGTCGGCCTGCAGGCAAGGTTCTCCCCGGGCGAGGGCCGCCGACAGCTCATTCAGCGCGGCCCACCGGGACAGGAGGGAATCGGATACGGCAACCGTCATGAAAGCCTGTGGCTCGTGTCTAGGAAACCACTACGGGCCCGGCCGCGTCAAATCCGGCGCTGCTAGCGCGCGCCCTGGGCCAGGTAGAAGCTCAGCGTCTCGAGCTCGATGGAGAGATCCACGCCCTTGAAGCGGACGTCCTTGGGCGCCTTGATCCGGCCGGGAGCGAAATTGAGGATGGCCCTGATGCCGGCCGCCACGAGCGTCTCCGTCACCTGCTGCGCCGACTCGGCGGGCACCGCCACGATGGCCAGCTGCAGGTTGCGGGCCTTGGCCTCCCGCGGCAGGTCGCGCAGCGGCAGGATCGGCACGCCGTCGGCCGAGCGGCCGAGCTTGGCCGGGTCATCGTCGAAGACGGCCGCGATCCGGAAGCCCTGGCGCGCGAAGCCCTTGTAGTGGAAGAGGGCGGAGCCGAGGTTGCCGAAGCCGACCAGGGCCACCTGCCACTCGCGGTCGAGCCCGAGGATTCGCTGCAGCTCGGCCTTGAGGCCGGAGACGTAGTAGCCGATGCCGCGCACCCCGAACTCGCCGAAGTAGGCGAGGTCCTTCCGGACCTGGGCCGAATTCAGGCTGAATCGCTCCGCCAGCTCCTGCGACGAGATGGTCTTGACCCCGTCTTCTTCCAGCTGCTGGAGGCAGCGCGTATACACGGAGAGGCGACGGACCGTCATCTCCGGGATCCGCGGAATCTTGAGTTGGGCGCGTCGAGTCATGCTCTTCGCGGGCGTTCCGGGCGCGGCCCGGAACGCCCGCTCGCGCCTATTTGACGGGCTGGACGAACAGCAGGATCGCGGCGATGACGAACACGTACAGCGCCAGCGATTCGATGAGCGCCAGGCCGATGATCATGACGGTCTGGATCCGGGCGGCGGCGGCAGGCTGGCGCGCGACGGCTTCCACCGCGGAGGCCGCGGCCAACCCCTGACCGACCCCGCAGAGACCCGAGGCGATGCCCATGCCCAGGCCGGCAGCCAGCACCGCGAAGGGCCCCACCCAACTGCCCGTGCCACCCTCGGCCGCGAAGGCCAGGCTGGGAACCAAGAGAATCGACCACGTCATCAGGGTCAGCTTCAGTGAACGTCGCACGACTCGCCCTCCTTGCTAGTGGTGAACGACTAATGGTGCTCCGTATCCTCGACCGCGCTTGAAATGTAGACCATGGACAGCAGGCAGAAAACGAACGCCTGGAGGAGCGCCACCAATATCTTCAGAGGCAGGAGGAATCCGACTGTGAAGGCGATCAGGATGGCGCCGCCCGGCACCCCGAGGAGGATGCCTCCCAGCTTGCCCGTCAGCGCCCACCCGAACAGCCCACCCAGCCCCGTGAGGAGGAAGATGACGGCCAGCAGGATGTGTCCCGCGAACATGTTGCCGAAAAGCCGCAGCGAGAGCGAGAGCACGCGCGCCAGGTGGCTCACCACCTCGATGGGGAACATGAGCGGCGCCAGCCACGGCACGGGCCCGCAGAAATGCTTCAGGTAGCCGACGAACCCCTGCTTGCGGATGCCCAGGTAGTGGTAGTAGCAGAACACGATGACCGCGCAGGCGATCGTCGTGTACATGTTGGCCGTCGGCGCGACAAGGCCAGGGACGAGCCCCAGCAGGTTTGAGGTGAGGATGAACAGGCCCAGCGTGGCGATGAGCGGCAGGTACCGGCGCCCGTCGTGGCCTATCACCTCGTCGAGCAGCGTCAGGAACTGCTCGAGGACGACTTCCATGAAGTTTTGGAGGCCCCTCGGTGCCAGCTGGAGGTTTCGCGTCGCCGCCACCGAGACCGCGATGAGGATGGCCATCACGATCCACGCGTAGAAGACGTGGTCGGGGACGCCCAGCGGGGCCAGGCTCAGGATGGGCGGGTGCTCGATGGCCCCCATGTCGTCTCCTACACCAGCGCCCGGGCGGCGCGCAGCCCGAGGATGATCACGACGGGCGGCAGGATCGACAGCCCGGCCACAAGCCCCAACGGGTGGGCCGCTCCGGTGCGGAGCAGCAGCGCGACGACGCCGAAGAGCACCACGTAGCGGAAGACCAATGCAACGACCCACAGCTTGTGCGACCGGCCGCCCGCGAGGAAGCCGCCGGCGTTCCGAACGCCGCGCGCGACCCAGTAGAGACTCGCCAGCGACAGGAGCCCTCCGGCCACCGTCCCGATGGCGCTCGACGCCCCGCCCACCCACGCGCTCGCCGCCGTCACGGGCATCAGCAGCAGCAGCGTGATCCAAGTGACCCGTGCGACCAACTCAGGACCCATTGCGCTCCTGTCCTTCCGACTTCGTGACCGATTTGAAGAATCCGCGAAATCCCGCGGCGACGCCCACGGCAAGCCCGATCAACGTGAACCAGGGAGTGCTACCGAGCCAGCGGTCTAGAAAATAGCCGCCAACGGTCGCTCCCGCGGTGGCCACCACGAAGGTGATGCCCACCGAGGCGAGCATGGCGAGCGACCGCCACGGCGACGGCTCGTCGGCCACTTCGCTCGCTCACGGATGTCGCAGGTGCTTCATGTGAATAGGAACACTATCACAGCGATCCAAGTTAGACAAGCGGGCTAACTTGCTTGAATTGCTCGCCAATATTGCCAGGCAATCCGTCGGTCAGGCACAACCGCTACCCGAAGACACCGCCCATTCGCCCCGCCGCGAGACGATTGATCGCGATCACGCTGATAGCGGCGACGGCGATCAGGATGGCGCCCAGCGCCGCCGCCTCGCTCGAGGAGCCGGCGATGTAGAAGGCGAAAATGCCGTTGGTGATCATCTCCCAGCCGCCGAGCGCCAAGAAAAGCACGGCGGAGGCCTCCTGAAGCGAGGTCATGAACGAAAAGAGACCGCCAACGACGACGCCCTTCCAGATGAGCGGCAGCGTCACGTCCCTGAAGGCGCGCAGACCCGAGGCGCCGACGCTGGCGGCCGCCTCCTCCATCGAGCGGTGGACGAGCAGGAGCGACGAGTAGGCGCCGCGCACGGTGTACGGCAGGCGGCGTACCGCGAGGCAGAGCGGCATGATGATCCAGAAGGACGTCAGGCCGCGATCGAAACCGGGCAGGTCGAAGTGGAAGGCGCGGATGTACGCGATACCGATCGCCGTGCCTGGCACGGCCAGGATCAAGGTGTTCAGGGAGTCGAGCGTCCCGCGCCCGGGCATCGTCGACCGGCCGAGGATCCAGGCGATCGGCACGCCGATGGCGATGCAGAGCGCCACCGCCAAGCCCGAGTAGAGGAAGCTGTTGAGGATGTACTTCGGGGTCTCGACGATGACACGCTCGTAGTGCTGGAGCGTGTAGGAGAGCGGCAGCGGCGTCAGGGACCAGCCCCTGCTGAAGGAGGCCAGCGCCACGCCCAGGTACGGAATGAAGGACAGCAGCATCAGCACAGTCAGGAAGCCGACGGCCCCGGCCTGGCGCAGCGCGCTCAGGCGGCGGCGCGCGATGGTCGAGTAGGAGAGCGAGGAGTAGTCTTTGAGCCCGACCCATCGCCGGGCCACCAGGAGAAACGCGATGGCCAGGACCACCATCAGCGCCGAGATCACGATGCCCATCCGAAAGATTCGCCGGTCCACGAACTGGACGATGTTGAGATAGGCCTGCGGCGCCAGCAGGTCCTGGACACCCAGGATGAGCGGCGTGGCGAAATCGGAAAAGGTCCAGATGAAGACGAGGAGCGCGCCCGCCACGTATCCCGGCGTCGTCAGCGGCAGCGTGATCGTCCAGAACTTCTTCCAGCCGCGGGCGCCCACGCTCTCGGCCGCCTCCTCGAGCGCTGGGTCGATCTTGCCGAGCGCGTCCACGACGTTGAGCGTGATCATCGGGAAGAGGTGGAGCGTCTCGACCAGCACGACGCCGTGGATGCCGTAGAGGAAATTGATCGGCTTGAGCATGTCGAACCAATCCATCAGCAGCACGTTGACCGAGCCCGCCCGCCCCAGGATGAAGGTGAAGCCGAGCGTCCCCACGAGCGGCGGCGAGATGATCGGAATCATGGTCAGGTAGCTGAAGAAGCCACGGCCGCGGAAGTCGTAGCGCACCAGGAGAAAGGCGACGGCGATGCCGATCACCGAGGACGCGGCGACGGTGGCCACACCGAGAACGAGCGATTTCCACAGGGCGCGGAGGTAGAAGCTGTCGGTGAAGAACGCCGCGAAGTTGGAGACGGTCAGGCGTCCCGCCTCGTCGGTGACGGCATCGTAGAAGATGCGGGTCAGCGGGTAGACGAGGAAGAGCGCGAGAAACAGCCAGATGACGGCGACCCCGAGCGCCGGCAGCGCGCGGGAGCTACGCATCGTCGGGGGCGACGGCGAGAGTGACCGAGGCGGGGAAGGTCACGGCCACGTCGCGGCCGATCGCCAGCGGCTCGTGATGCCATGGATCGCGGATGTCGGCCTTGAGGACCTGGCCCTGGCCCGTCTCCACGTCGTAGCGCAGCGCGCTGCCGAGGTAGGCCACGAAGCTGACCCGGCCCTGCACCACGTTGCCTCCGTTCGCCGCGGCGCCGGCAGTGATGGCGACGTTCTCGGGGCGTATCGCGAGCACGCAGCGGTCGCCGATGGGGCCGCTCGAGACCGCGCGGAGCCGGCCGACGACGGTGTCGACGACCAGATCTGCGCCGTCTCGCCCGCTGACGCGTCCCGGCAGGAGGTTGTTGGTGCCGACGAAGTCGGCGACGAATCGGGTGCGCGGCCGCTCGTACAGCTCCTTGGGCGCGCCGACCTGGAGGACCCTGCCGTCCTTCATCACCGCCACGCGGTCCGAGAGGGAGAGCGCCTCTTCCTGGTCGTGGGTGACGTAGATGGTCGTGATGCCGAGCTCCTGCTGAAGCTTGCGGATCTCGGCGCGCACCTGGATGCGGATCTTCGCGTCGAGGTTGGACAGGGGCTCGTCGAGGAGCAGGATGTCCGGGTTGAGCACGAGCGCACGCGCGAGCGCCACGCGCTGCTGCTGGCCGCCCGAGAGCTGCCCCGGGTAGCGCGCCTCGAAGCCCGCGAGATTGACCTTGCGCAGCCCCTCGGCGAGCCGCGTCGCCGTCTCGGCGGCGCCGAGCTTCCGGAGCCTCAAACCGTACGCGACGTTGCCCTCGACGGTCATGTGGGGCCAGAGCGCGTAGTTCTGGAAGACCATCCCGATGTTCCGCTCGTAGGGGGCGAGGCCGCTCACGACGCGGTCGCCGAAGCGGATCTCGCCCGAGTCGGGCTGGTAGAAGCCCGCCAGGAGCCGGAGAAGGGTCGTCTTGCCGCAGCCCGACGGGCCCAGCAGCGTGAACAGCTCGCCGTCGCGCACGGCGAGATCGGCGCGGTCCACCGCGATGACGGAGCCGAACCGCTTGACGACCTCGCGGACCGTGATGTTCACGGCCTACTTCTTCTTCAGCTCCTCCCACTTCGCCTCGATGTCGCTGCGGAATCGCGTCTTGAGCGCGTCGGAGCGCTTGGCGGCGACGCCCTCGTCGTACACGTTCGCGACCTCGCGGTCGAAGTACGACCGCACGCCACCCGTGAACTCCACCGCCAGCTCCGCCGTCGAGCCCGGCGCGCCCTGGACCTTGAACTTGGGCGTGATCGGGAAAAGCCCGCGCTCCATGAAGACCTTCTGGCCGCGCTCGGTCAGGAGAAACTCGATGAAAGCCCGCGCGGCCTTCGGGTTGCGCGCTCCCGAGAGGATGGCCATGGGCTCGGGCGTCACGAACGCGTACTTGGGCGCGACGAACTTGATGTCGAAGCCCGCCAGCTTCTCCTCGAAGGCCATGTAGGACGGCACCGCGAAGCCCGCGGCGAACTCGCCCTTGGCGACGACCGTGGGCACGTCACGGCTGCGCGCCGTGAAGTGACCCGTGTTGGCGGCCAGCCGCGTCAGCCATTCCCAGCCCTTCTCTTCGCCGAAGAGCGAGAGGATGACCTCGTACGTCGCGTTGGACGACGACGAGCGCGTCGGGGCGCACTGGGCGACCTCGCCCTTGAGCTTGGGATTGAGGAGGTCGTCCCACTCCTTCGGCTCCGGCGCCCCCAGACGCTGGATGCGCTTGGGGTTGTACACGAGCCCGTACGGCTCGAGCGCCGTGCCGATCCAGTAGCCGTCCTTGTCCTTCAGCGGGATGGGCTTGGGCTTGCCGATGGAGGCCGGGATGGAATCCCATGCGCCCTTGGAGATCTCCACCTTCTGGAGGAGCTTCTGCTCCGCGAGCTTCTCGAAGAGCGCCGACTCGCCGCCCCAGAAGATGTCCACCTCGGGCTTGCCCTTCCACTCGGTGATGCGCCCGTACGCGACGGGCGTGCCGGCGGGAATGGCGCTGACCTTGACCGTGACGTTCCACTTCTCCTTCGCGAAGTCGGCGAAGGCCTTGAGCGCGGCGTCGTGGATGAACTTCGACACGGGAGTGATGAGGTTGAGCTCGCTCTCGATCGGCGGCGGGCCCTGTGCCTCGCTCCGGCCCGGGAAAGCGGCGGGGCCGGCGACGGCCAGCAGCGCCACGACAACCGCAATGACTCGCACCATGAACGCCTCCTTGGAAAGATTGGCTACGGTTCGACCCAGCTGCGCGAGCGCTCGACGGCGCGACGCCAGCCGGCATATCCCGCCGCGCGCGACGCCGAGCCCGGCGACGGCCTAAAGCGCCGCTCGAGGCGCCACCGGCCCGCGAGGTCGGTCGCCGTCCACAACCCGGCGCCGACTCCCGCGAGGAACGCGGCGCCCATGGCCGTGGTCTCGGTGACCGCGGGGCGAAGCACCTCGACGTTTAGCACGTCGGCCTGGAACTGGCACAAAAAGTTGTTGGCCGCAGCGCCGCCGTCCACGCGGAGCGCCGCCAGCGGGGCGCCCGAGTCCTGCGCCATCGCGTCGAGCACGTCGCGATTCTGGTAGGCGACGGCTTCGAGCGCCGCGCGCGCGATATGCGCCTTCGTCGTCCCGCGCGTCAGCCCCACGAGCGCGCCACGGGCGTACGGATCCCAGTAGGGCGCGCCCAGCCCGGTGAAAGCCGGGACGAGATACACGCCGCCGGCGTCGGCGACGGATTCGGCCAGCGCTTCGCTCTCGGCCGCGGTTCCGATGATGCCGAGGCCGTCGCGCAGCCACTGGACCACGGCGCCGCCGATGAACACGCTGCCTTCGAGCGCGTACGTCGTCGCGCCGCCGATCTGCCATGCGACCGTGGTGAGGAGGCCGTGCTCGGAGGCCACCGGCCTGGCTCCCGTGTTGAGCAGGATGAAGCATCCCGTGCCGTACGTATTCTTGGCCATGCCGGGCTCGAAGCAGCACTGGCCGAAGAGCGCCGACTGCTGGTCTCCGGCGATTCCCGTCACGGGAATGCCGGCCGGGAGCACACCCGCTGCTGTTTCCCCGAACGCTCCCGCCGACGGCCTCACCTCGGGCAGGATCGCAGCCGGCACGCCGAGGATCTTGCACAACCCCTCGTCCCAGCGGAGGGTCCGGATGTCGAAACAGAGAGTCCGCGAGGCGTTCGTCGGATCGGTGGCGTGGACGGCGCCGCCCGTGAGCCGCCACAGGAGCCACGAGTCGATCGTGCCGAAGCAGAGATCGCCGCGCTCCGCGCGCTGCCGCGCCCCCGGCACCTCGTCGAGCAGCCAGCGGATCTTGGTGCCCGAGAAGTACGGGTCGAGCATGAGGCCGGTCTTGTGCCTGAATAGGGCCTCGTGCCCTTCGGACTTCAGGCGCTCGCAGAAGGGCGCCGTGCGGCGGCACTGCCAGACGATCGCGCGATGGATGGGACGGCCCGCCGCGCGCTCCCACAGCATCGCCGTCTCGCGCTGGTTGGTGATCCCGACGGCCGCGATCTCGGCGGCGGTGATTCGCGCGGCGCCCAGCGCCTGGCCGATCGCCCGCGTCGTGGTCTCCCAGATCTCCCCGGCATCGTGCTCGACCCAGCCCGGCTTTGGGTAGTACTGCGGCAGCTCGACGTAGCCGCTCCCCCGCACCGCGCCATCCGGATCCACTACGATCGCGCGGGAGCCCGTCGTGCCCTGGTCGAGCGCCAGGATGAATCGGCGCGCCGTCATCGCTTGAGGAGCGTCTTCGCGAGATCCGGCTGGTCGGTGATGAGGATGGCCGCGCCCGAGTCGATCACCCGCTGCATGGCCGCGGCGTCGTTGACCGTCCAGGCGCCGATGCCGATGCCCGCCTTCCGCGCCTCGGCGACCGCCGCGGCATCCACGACCGTATACTCGATGCCGGCGAAGGGCACGCCCGCTGCGCGCAGCATGGCGAGCTCCGCCGAAAGCGAAGTGCTCGCGAGCGAGCGGGCCGAATACAGCGCGCAGGTCGCAATGTCGGGACGCAGCTCACGCACGCGCCGCCACGTAGGCGCCCCAAAGGCCATCACGACCGTGGAAGGAGCCATGCCGTGGCGGTCGAGAAGCGCCAGGACCTTTTCCTCGATGCCCGGGTAGCGGGCGCGGGTCGCGTCCACCTTGATCTCCAGCAGCATCCGGCGCTTGGCTTGCGCGGCGACGGCGATGACCTCGTCGAGGGTCGGCACCGTTTCCGCCGTCACCGCTCCCGTACGGTCCTTGAGGCGCAGCGCCTTGAGCTCAGCCACGGTGTGATCCTTGACCGGGCCCGCGCCCGTGGTGGTGCGCTCGAGCGTCGGGTCGTGGATGACGACGGCCTCGCCGTCCTTCGACAGGTGGACGTCGAACTCGATGAAATCCGCACCGAGGGCGAGCGCGTTCCGGAAGGCCAGCAGGCTGTTCTCGGGCCACAGCGCCGCCCCGCCCCGGTGCGCGGCGAGGAGCGTCGCGGGCCTGTCCTGCGCGCCGGCGGACCCCGCGACCACGGCGAACACGCCGAGCGTCAAGCCGAACAGGAGGACACTTCGCATCTCACTCAGCCCTCGCCTCGCGGCTCCCGCCGCTCAGCTCGAAGAGCGGGGCACGTTTCAGCTCGAACGTCACTTCTCGCTCTCGACGAGGCCCTTCACGAACCAGCGCTGCATGAAGAGGATGACGGCCACCGGAGGCAGGAGCGCCATCATGGCGCCTGCCATGATCAGGTTCCACGTCGGCAGCTCCGTGCCGCTCCGCGGGATCAGCTCCTCGAGCCCGATGACAACGGTGCGCATCGCCTCGGTGTTGGTGATCAGGATCGGCCAGAAGTATTGGTTCCAGCCGAAGATGAAGAGGACGACGAAGAGCGCGGCAATGTTCGCCCACGACAACGGCAGCAGGAACTGGAAGAGGAAGCGCACGGGTCCCGCGCCGTCGAGCTGCGCGGCCTCGCAGAGCTCGTTCGGTATCGTCAGATAGAACTGCCTGAATAGGAACGTCGCCGTCGCCGAGGCCATCAGCGGGATCGTCAAGCCCTGGTAGGTGTTGAGCCAGCCGAGCGTCCCGACGACCTCGTACGTGGACATGATGCGGACGGGCACGGGCAGCATGAGCGTGAGGAAGATCATCCAGAAGCAGAGCATGCGCCCGCGGAAGTCGAAGTACACGACGGCGAAGGCCGACAACATGGAGATGACAATTTTGCCCACTGCGACCGTCACGCCCATGACGAAGCTGTTGAAGAGCATCCGGCCCATGTGGGCCTTGCGCCAGGCTTCGACATAGTTCTCGAGCAGGTGCGAGGACGTGTAGAGCAGCGGCGGCCGCTGGATGACCTCCTGGATATTCTGGGTCGAGATCACGAAGGCGTAGTAGAGCGGGAAGACGACGACGGCGATGCAAGCGATGAGCAGCGCGTGGACGAGCGCCGTGTGCCACGGAAACGGCTTCTTGCGAGGCGCGGCCACGGCGCCGGACCTCACCCGCGCCTGCTCGAGCTGCCCTGCGCCGACGGCACTCACCTGTATGTCACCTTTTTCTCGGCGTATTTGAACTGGAGCATGGTCAGGCCGATCACGAGCGCCATCAGGATGACCGACTGGGCCCCCGAGGAGCCCGGGTTGAGCCCGATGAAGCCGTCCTTGTAGGCCTTGTAGACCAGGATCATCGTCGCGTCACCGGGCCCGCCCTTGGTCACGGCGTCGATGACGCCGAAGGACTCGAAGAAAGCGAAGACCATGTTCAGGACCACGAGGTAGAAGGTGATGGGCGAGACCAGCGGAAAGGAGATCTTCGTGAAGCGGCGCAGCGGCCCCGCCCCGTCGACGTCGGCAGCCTCGAGCACGGCCCCGGGGATGGCGAGGAGACCCGCGACGAAGAAGGCGATGTTGTAGCCGATGTGCGTCCACGCGGTCGCCGTCACCACGAGGGCCATCGCGACCCAGCCCTTCAGCAACCAGTTGAACTCGTACGTCGTGACGAATGACAAGAAGTACGGCAGCACGCCGTACGTGGGATGAAAAATGAAAAGAAAGATGATGCCAGCCACCGGCGGCGCGATCCCGTACGGCCACAGCAGCAGCGTCCGGTACACCGAAAGGCCCCGGATCTTCTGCGTCGCGAGCGCCGCCATCACCAGCGCCCCCGCCACCGCGATCGCGGTCACGCTGCCAGCGAAGACGAAGGAGTTGACGACGCTCCGGTAGTACTCAGGGTCGGCCAGGAGCTTGGCGAAGTTCTCGAGCCCGATGAAGCGCGAGGTGTCGCCGAAGGGATTCACCCGGTACAGCGACAGCTGGAGCGACTTGAACGCCGGCCAGAAGAAGAACAGCACAGTGACCGCCATCTGCGGGAACACGAGCAGGTATGGCAGCCACCGGCTCCGGAAGACCGTCCGCTGCATGCCGTCTGGCCCGGGCGCCTACTGCTTGTTGGCCGCCGCGAACTCTTTCAGGATCTCGTTGGACTTGGCGACGGCGTCGTCGAGTCCCTGCTTGGTCGTCTTCTTGCCCGCGAAGATGTTCTCCATCTCCGCCTCGATGACGTCGCGGATCTGGACGAAGTTGCCGAGGCGCAGCCCCTGGCTGTTCGCGGTCGCCTTGCCCTTGGTCAGCTCCGCGAAGGCCGTGTACTGGTCGGGGAACTTCTTGAAGTGGTAGCCTGCCTCGAGGTTCTTCACGGCGGTGTTCGAGATCGCGAGGTAGCCGGTCGTGACGTGCCACCACATCTGCTGGTTCGGCTC